>Ga0193751_1000081_pt1 | contig 85188 bp, 85 predicted proteins | sample L1c2metaG_FD_143050 | JGI IMG/M metagenome (GOLD analysis project Ga0193751, IMG submission 143050) | Soil microbial communities from a riparian zone of the East river system, Colorado, United States - L1c2 | ecosystem: Environmental > Terrestrial > Soil > Riparian zone | place: USA: East River...
CTGGGCCCGCAGCTCGCGCGCGATGCTCATCCAGTAGGGAAGCTTGCTCTCGTCCTTTTGGCCGGCAACATTCTCGAGCTCGTTGGCGGAATCAACGCTCGGCAGCCAGACCACCTTGTTGCCCAGCCGTCCGGCGATGTCGACCGCGAGCGGGTTGAGCCCGCCGACCGAGTTGTTCAGCGCGATCGCGCCGTAGGCGTGCACGCCAGGGAACATCCTGTTGATCAGCGACGCCCTGTCCGCCGTACAGATGTAGTGCGACTTCAGCACAAACCCGGCCATGCCGGCGTCGCGCGTCCGCTTGGCGAGCTCGATGTCGTCGAACTTGCGCGGCAGCACGTCCGGCGCGCTGTGAATATGCGTATCAAAGGCGCCCTTCAGAAGCTCCTGGATTTGCGCCTGGTCCGCCATGATGACCTTCTCCTACTGAACCTCGCGGCAGTCTGCCCATACTTGGGCCTGCCCCGCCACCCCCGGACCTAACCCCAGCCCCTTCCCCAGCGACGCATTTCCCTCTCCCTGGGGGAGTGGGTCAGGGTGAGGGCGAATCCCGAGCTTCTGAACCAAGCGCACGCCGCGCCTTCTGAAGCCTAACGCCGCGACTGGAGCTGGTGATAACCCATCTGAGTCCGCGCCTCGATCAGGCTGGCGCCTGCGGCGATCGCCTTCCGGATCCGCTCCTCGGCGTCGTCGATCTCCTTCGCAGCCTTGAGGATCGTCTCTTCATGCTGCTGGGCGACCACGACGATCCCATCCCCGTCCCCGAGCAGAAGGTCGCCCGGATTGACGCGGATCTCTCCCAGCGAGCAGGGGACGTTATACCCATCCGCCTGCACCCGATCCTTGCCCGTTCGCATCCAATTGCCGCGGCTGAAGATCGGGTAGTTGAGCTCCAGGCTGCGATCGACGTCGCGGCAGATCCCGTGGATCACCGTGCCTGCGACCTTGCGACGGTGGGCCATAATCGTCAGGATGTCTCCCCAAACAGTGCGGTCGAGCAGACCGGCGTTGTCGAGCACGACGACCTCGCCCTCGGAGACGTCGTCGATGTAGTCGCCAACTGAGCCCTTCACCACGTCCACGGGCACTGTCCGCACCGTGAAGGCGCGACCGCAGAGGCGAAAGTTGCGGTCCAACGGCATGATGCCGTGCGGCTGCCCGAGGATGCCGAGCCGGTCCATCGCGTCGCTAACCGTGCTCGTCCCCAGCTTCTTGAATTCCTGGATACCTGCGTCCATTGAAACCCATCCCCTGCCCCTTCCCCTTGGGAAGGGGGTTTATTTTCTATCGGGGGCCCCGCCCCCGCGCCCCCGCGCGCACCCCTTGTGGAGGTGGAAGCTATCCACCGCTGGCCGTATCTATCCGCGTTGTCCCAAACCCCAGCGCCAGCGGCTCACCGTACCAGCATCGACTCGTAGTTGGCGCCCATCACCTCGGTGATCGGCTTGCCGTCGCGGAGCGCCGCACCCATGGCCGCTTCGGTCGCGAAGATCTTCTCAGCGGTGCTGATCACCTCCTCGGCGCGATCGGCCCCGACGAAGACGACGCCGCTACCATCTGCGATCACGAGGTCGCCGGGGTTCACGGCGACGCCGCCGACCAGGATTGGGATGTTGAAGTCTTCTTCCACGATCCGGCCACGCGCCGTTGTCGGCACTGCCGAGCGCGCGTAGACTGGGAACTTGTGCTCGCGACTCTCGTCGACGTCGCGACAGGCGCCGTCCACGATCACACCGCCCACGCCCTTGAGCTTGGCGCCGAGCGACAGAATGCCGCCCCACCCGGCGCAGATTTCCGGAGCCCCGTGCTCGATGACGATAATGTCGCCCGGGCCGGCCGCCATAATCGCGGCGGTCCCCAGGTGCCTCGGCGAAGACTGCTCGGCATCACGCTTCGTCAGCTTCACGGTAACGACCCGGCCCGTAATCCTCGGGCAGTGCCACACCTCATGGATGCCGTGGACCGTGCCGGGCATTTCCAGGCGATCGAGCGCATCCGATACCGAGCACGTGTCCAGCTTGCCGAGGCGTATCACAAGTTCGTCCACTGCCATTGATTTTCTCCTCGATCTTACGGGCCCGATTAGATCCTCGGGAGCGGCCCCCGTAATCCTACGGAAATTGAGCTGGAGGGGGAACCTTGGCCGCACCTGCGGTATCGGTAAGGACGAGTGCCCAAAGTCAATTCGCCTCGAGGTAGCGGCGCAGGGCAGCACGTACCACGTCGGAAGCGGTCGTGTTCTCGGCAGCAGCCCGCTTATCGACCGCCGCCCGCAACTCAGGATCGAGACGCACCGGCAGAGTTTCCGCTGGGCCCGAACCCATCACCGGACGACCCGGCCGACGCCGGAGCCTCGCGAGGTCGAAACCGGATTCGGCTTCCGCGGCCATTTGCTCCTGGACTTGCCCGGTCATCGCGACGCCGCTTTTCGTCCGGCCGTAGGACTGGCGCTTAGCCATCCGTGTCTCCTCTCGCTCGGAGCATGGACTCGTACCTACGACGCATCCGCATCGCGTGTATGACAATCTCGGTCCCGTCGTCGCGTATTACTGAGACATTATTGTATTGCGAAATACGGCCGGCGTGTCTGAGTCCTGCTCGTTGTCGGGCACGAGCCGATTAAACGGGTGCAGGCGGCTACAGCGCGCGCTGGTCGTCCGCCTCGAAGCCGACGAAGGCCGCCTCAGCAGCGGCGGTGTCGGCTTCCTCTTCCGTCACAGCGGCGACAGCACCGCCCCGGGCTGCCTGCAGACGGCGCCAGCCGCGGCGGACCAAACCCAACACCCCCTCAGGCAGGAAATAGACCACCAGCAAGAGCGCGGCGCCGATGTAGAGCGACGATTGGGTGCTGTGGCGGCTAACCGACTCGATAAAGAAGCGCAGGCCCCCGGCGCCGAGGAGGGGCCCGACGATCGTGTCGACGCCTCCGATGAGCGCGTAGAGCAGGCCGTTGAGCGAGTTCTGGATACCCAGAAGGTCCTGAAACACGAAGGCATTCTGGAGGACGTAGAGCCAACCAGCGATGGACGCGATGAAGCCGGAGAATAGCGTCAGCGCGACGCGATAGGTGCTCACCTGGTAGCCCATCGCGGCGGCGCGGACGGGGTTGCGTCCCATCGCACGAACGGCCTTGCCCGCTTGCGAATCGAGAACGTACCAGGATAGGACCGCGCACAGGGCGGTGATTGCGAGGACGAACCAGTAGAACTCGTTGCCAAGCAGGGGGTTGAGACCGAACGACACGCCGAGGTCGCCCTTGACGGTGAGCCCGTTGTCACCGCCCATGACCTTGGGTAGAGCGAGGGGAAGGCTAAAGAAGGCGAGCGTCGTCAGAAACGTCAGCATCATGTACTGGATGCCAGATGCGACGATGGAGTAAACGCCGAACAGGCCCGAGACAAGCAGGCCGCACCCTATGGCGGCAGCGAACAGCAGAAACGGGTTGAAGATGTGATGCTGCGTCGCGATAGCGACGGCGTAGGCGCTCACGCCAAATGTCGCGCCGACGCCAAGATTGAGCAGCCTCGCAAATCCCGCGACCAGCGCAACCGACAGCGCGAGCAGCCCGAACACAAGGTAGCCCGTGATCTGCTGTGGAAGGTAGTCTCCGTAGGCCGTCGGAAGAATCGCGAATGCGGCGATAATCAGCAGGACGATGAGGGCCCGTGCATAGCCGGTGGGCAGGGCCCCTATCCGCGCCACAGGGCTGCGCGCGCCCCCAGACGGCGTCATAGTCGCACCAACGCGCTCTGGCGACGAGACCGAACGACGAGCAATACGATCACCAGAGCAAACAGCAGAATCTCGACCTCGACGGGGCGTATCACGATCGAACCAAGGGCCTCGACCTCACCCAGCAGGAGCGCCACCAGCGCGGCGCCGCGAAAGTTGCCGAGCCCGCCGGCCACCACAACAATAAAGGCCCGCAGGATAACATCAGAGCCGACCGTTGGGTAGACCGAGGTTACCGGGACCAGCATACTTCCGGCGATTCCAGCGAGAGCAGAACTGGCGATAAATGCGAGGGCGTACACGCGCGGGACGGGCACGCCAAGTGCCGCGGCCATCGTGCGATTTTGGGCGACCGCTCGCAGCCAGATCCCGTACTTGGCGTACTTCAGAAACATGAACCCGCCCATCAGCACGAGCAATCCGACCGCGATGATCATCAGGTCGTAAACGGGGTAGTGGACGGTTCCCACTGGGATCTGTGCGGCGATCGGCGGACGAATGAGCTTGGTATCGCCGCCGAAGAAGTTCGTGGCAAGCTGCTCCAGTATCAGGCTCAGGCCGAGCGTCGCCAAGAGGACGAGGGCGTGCGAGCGATCCAGAAGCGGCCAAACGATTGCCATGAGCAGCAGCCCGCCGGCGACGCCGACGACGACTGCCGCGATGAGCATACTCAACCAGAAGTTTCCGGTGAAACGCAGGCTGAGCCAGAGCGCATAGCCACCGAGCATGAAGTAGTCGCCCTGGGCAAAGTTGATGATGTCGAGCACACCGAACAGCAGGGCAAGCCCGGAAGCCACAAGCGCCAACGATGAGCCAACGACGAGTCCGTTCAGGAGCTGAACCGGGATCTCGTGCATTATCTAGCGGCGTGGCAACATTGGCATGCGTTTACGCTCCGGCGCCGAGATACGTGGCGGCAAGCTGATCCGGGTTCGAGAAGTCCCCGGGGCGGTACGAACCGGTCAGAATGCCGTTATCCATGACATAGAGGCGCTTACAGGCGATGCGAAGCAAATCGAAGGACGCATCCACGACGAGAACGCTGATGCCCTCGTCCGTCGCCTTCAGGAGCGCGCGCGCAATCAGCTCCATGTTGATCGGCATCAAGCCTTCGCTCGGCTCATCGACCAACAGCAGCTTCGGACGCAGCGCGAGGCCGCGCGCCAGGCCCAGCATCTTCTGCTGGCCGCCGCTGAGGGTCCCGGCGAGCTGCGACCGGCGCTCGCGCAGCAGCGGAAATAGATCGTAGGCGGTAGTTAGGACGCTGTCGCGATTTCCGGACAGCAGCATCGCGCCGATGCGGATATTCTCTTCAACGGTCATGTTCGGAAAGACCGCACGCTCTTCGGGAACGTAGCCGATGCCAAGCGCTGCTCGGAGGTGGGTCGGACGCGATGCCATGTCCGCGCCATTGAGCAGCACCCGCCCTTTCGTTCCGGCGACAAGGCCCACGATGGACTTGAGCGTGGTTGTCTTGCCAACGCCGTTTCGCCCTACCAGGCCGACGGCCTCGCCGTCGCCGACGTTTAGGCTGATCCCCTGCACCACGTGGCTCTTGCCGTAGTAGGAGTGCAGCCCCATCAATTCAAACATCGCAGTGCACACAGCGATACCAGGCATCAAACATCGCGGGCCCCCCGCAGGAAGACCCGCTGAACTTCCGGAGCCTGAAACACGCTTTCCGCGCTACCCTCGGCCACCTTCCTGCCTTCACTGAAGGCCGTGACGCGAGTGGCGATGGCGCGAACCAGCGAAACGTCGTGCTCGGCCATCAGGATGGTTGCGTGGATTGCAACAGCCTTGAGCAATTGGCCGAGTTGCTGCCGCTCGTGCCCGCTCATGCCGGATGACGGTTCGTCGAGGAGTAGGAGCTTCGGCCTGCCGCCGAGCGCAATCGCGACCTCCAGCTGCCTCTGCTGACCGTGCGCCAGAAGCTCAGCCGGAACGTCCCGGGAATCGTCGAGTCCGACGAGCCCGAGCAACTGGCCAGCGCGGTCCAAATCCTCGCGCCGGCTACGCAGGCGCAGTAGGCGGAGAAGTCCCTGTCGCGCCTGAACAGCGATGACAACGTTCTCCAGGCAAGTGAACCCTGGAACGATGCTGGTGAGCTGAAAAGAGCGGCCCATTCCGGACCTCGCGCGGGCATTTGGCTTGCTCAGCCCTACGGCGTGTCCATCAAACAGGATCTCGCCGGAGCTCGGCAGGAGCTGGCCGCCGAACAAATTGAGGAGCGTGCTCTTGCCGCCACCATTGGGCCCGACGAGGGCGTGAATATCTCCCTCGTGCACGTCGAGGTCGACCGAGTCAACCGCCGTGAAATTTCCGAAGCTCTTTGTTACTCCGCGCGCCGAGAGTACGATCGAGCGGCGGTCTGCCGGTTCACCATCGGGCGGTGCCGAAGGCGCGACCATCCGACGTCACGACCACTCCGCAAAGGCCATCGCACAGCCTGTACCCGCCGGCGAGCGGTAGCAGGGGATGTAGTCGTGTAGGTGCATCCGGAGACCAGTCAGCGCTCCGGCAGCGGCGATCCAGTTGCGGGATTCCGACGTGCCCGAGTTGAGTAGCTCGCGCGGCACCGAGGTCAGTCGTTCGCCATCGCCTGCCTGCATCGCCTCGATCATCTCTTGGTCGAGCCGTTCATCGATGACGAAATGGCTGAGGCCGCCTGACCCTAGAATCGCAACCCGGGCGTCGCTGTCCCAGCTCTCCACGGCATCGCAGATAGCCTGTCCGATCTCGTAGCAACGCTTGGGTGTCGGCTGGTTCGGCGGGTAGTACGTGTTCAGCATGATCGGCAGAGTTGGAATTGGAGTCGCGCTGTTGAAGAGGCGATGATAAACGAAGCCAAAGGCGTGGCCGACACCGCGGGTCGGTTTCAGTAAGCGCGAATGCGATACATCCACCTCGTGGTCGACAAGGGTCTCGATCAGGTGGCGTCCAAGGTCGGGAGCGCCGGGAAAGGTCTCGGATTTCACGCCGTAGCCCCAACCCGCCGCTTTGACCGCCTCAGGCACACGTTCCGGGTACACACGCGGTGTGTTGATGACCTCGTCTCCCCAGTAGACGAGCAGCGCCGGAGCGTTATCTTCATGAAAGAGCTCTTCCTGGTCGTCGCCGACAATGATGAGGACGTCAGGTGAGACTTCGGCGAGGCGTTCGCCAATCCAGGCGATTCCTTTCTGACACCGCTCCCATTTCGCCTGCCAGACCGAGGGGAACAGTTGCTTGCTCAGTGCGGGATCGGCCTGAGCAAGAAACTCGTCGTATGGGTGATAGCGGCCATCGCGCCCGAGAAGCTCGGGGTTGTTCTTATCGTTTTTGCCGAACTCTGGCCAGGCTTCGGGCGGCGCACTCAGCTGCGGACTGTGGGAGCTTCCAAGGCCCAGGACGATTTTCGCCATTGTTAGCCTCCTCGGAAACACATCATATCGAGAGGCAAACCGCAGCCGTCAGCAATCGTAGCTCTTCCCAATCATGCGGGCCACGCGAGATTATTACAGCAGCGAGGTAGCCGCGAAACAAGCTAGAGTCACTACGGTGAAAACTCACGAATCGCTATTAGTAGATGTGTCGGCACGGCAGCTGCGGGCATTTACCACGGTCGCCACCACCTTGTCGTACGCGGAGGCGGCGGAGCGGCTGCACTACACGGAGCCTGGTGTCTACGCACAGGTCAAGCGGCTGGAATCGGTCCTTGGCTGCAGGCTGTTCGAGCGACACGGCCGGGGTGTGCGGCTGACCGCGGAGGGCACCGCGCTTCTGCCGGCCTGCCGCGCCACGCTGGTTGAAATCGACCGGATTGAAAGCGTGCGGCAGCGAATCGCACGCGCTCGCCGCATCGGCATCGCCGCTGGTCCTGTCACAGGCTCCTATCTTCTACCCGCGCTGATCCGCGCCTTCGCGGAGGAGGAGCCTGACATCCTCGTCGACCTGCTGACCGCACCCACAGAGGAGGTGATGGATCTGGTCGCAAGCGGCACCGCGGATGTTGGGGTCTGCGGGAGCCTCGACCGGCTACCGGTCCCCGAGCACCTCCGAGTGAGCTCTTGGCTCGACGAGCCATTCACGCTCTGCGCCGCCGGCGAGCTCGCTCAGAGTCTGACGCCGCCTCTGGTGGTTTATGGAATCGCGAAGGCTCTGGGTCCGGTCAGTCTGCTTCGCGACCGGTTCGACGAGTTAGGCGTTACTGATTGGGAGACGCGCTACCTTGCGTCGGCGGACGCGGTAAAAGGCGCTTGCATGGCCGGCCTTGGCTATGCGCTGTTGCCCTGCCGTGCGACGGAGCTGGAGCGTCGCGTCGGGGCCCTGAAGGTCGTCCCGGGCTTCACGGAGCCTGTGTTGGGGCACGTCTGGATCTGCGAGCCGAAGGACCGGCCGCCGCATGCTGACGTCAACACATTCGTCCGATTCCTGCGGGAGAGCGACTCCCGACTTACCAGCATTCTCTCGCAGGCATAAACCGGCGGGGCTAACCCCATGCCACCCCTCACAGTGTCGTGCGCGCTCTGTTACGCGCCAACGTTGAATGAGCAAGAATAGACAGGCCGGGATAGACGAGCGGAGGTCCAGAGCGAATGATTCTGATCACGGGCGGCATGGGATTTATCGGCCTGCACACCGCCAAGCGTTGCATTGACGCAGGCGAGCAGGTGGTCCTTACCCAGTTTCACGTTCGCCGCGAACCCGACTTCATCAAGGACGAGCTCGGCAATCGGGCCAAGGTCGATGTCCTTGACGTTACGAACGGCGAGGCCGTCCGTGACGTCGTGCGGAGGCATAACGTCGACAGCATCATTCACCTGGCTGTGCCTGGCCTGGGTGCTCTGACCCCGTCCGAGGAGTTTCGCACCAATACGGAAGGCTTGATCAACGTTCTCGAGGCAGGAAAAGAGGCCAACGTCCGGCGAGTATCTCTCGCCAGCTCACTGGCCGTCTATGCGGGCGTGAAGCGGGGGCCCTGGAAAGAGGACATTCCGCTCCCCATCCCGTCGTCAAACCCCACAGAGGCATATAAGAAGACCTTCGAGATTCTCGGCCTGTTCTACGCACAGCAAACCGGCATGGACGTCGTATCGCTGAGGATCGGCGGCATCTACGGTCCGCTCTATCACACGATGGCCAACCTGCCGAGACGTCTGACGCATGCCGCAGTAAAGGGTGAGCAGCCGCAGCTGACTGGCCGAGGCGGCGCCGCCATGGCCGGCGACTACGGCGACATGTGTTACGTCAAGGATTGTGCGCAGGGCATCCAGAAAGTGCACATGACGGGCGAGCTGCCGCACCGGATCTACAACATCGGCAGCGGACGGGCGACGCAGAACGCTGACCTGGCAAAGGCCGTCAACAAGGCCGTTCCAGGCGCGAGCATCAACCTTCCGGAGGGTTCGAGCGGACGCAATGGCCCCGACTCGTATTGCGACCTCAGCCAAACAACTGCCGAGGCAGGCTACAAGCCCGAATATGACGTCGACAAGGGCGTAGCAGATTACGCCGTCTGGCTGCGAAACAACCCGGAGTAGCTAGAAGCGGGCAAGCTCGCTGCCCGCGTCCTCCACCTCGACGCTGTGCGGCTGGCCTTCGCGCTGGCCGGCGCCGGTGACGCGGACCAGGCGTGCCTCTCGCAGCGTCGCGAGGTCGGCAGCGCCGAGATAGCCCATGCCGGCGCGCACACCGCCCATGAGCTGGTTGACCAGCGACTCCAGGCCGCCGCGATAGGGGACGCGGGCCTCAACACCCTCGGGAACGAGCTTGCTGACGTCGCTCACGTGCTCCTGACGGTAGCGGTCACGGCTGTAGCCGCGGCCCATCATGGCCCGCAGCGAACCCATCCCGCGATATTCCTTGTAGCCCTCGCCGCGCTCGAAGATGACTTCGCCGGGGCTCTCGTCCACGCCGGCGAGCAGGCTTCCGAGCATCACCGAGTCGGCGCCCACAGCCAGCGCCTTCGCCATGTCGCCTGAGTAGCGGATGCCACCGTCGCCGATCAGCGTCGCTCCGCGCTCGTGCGCCACCTGGGCACACTCCGCGATGGCGCTAAGCTGCGGCATGCCCACGCCTGCCACCAACCGCGTCGTGCAAATCGCCCCCGGTCCCACGCCAATCTTGATGCAGGTCGCCCCGGCGTCGATCAGATCGCGCGCACCATCAGCCGTGACGACGTTCCCGGCGACGATCTCGACCGGTAGTGACCGACTTAGGTGTCGAACTGTTTCCAAGACGGCGCGGGAATGACCGTGCGCCGTGTCGACAACGATCGCGTCTACGCCGGCATCGACGAGCGCGGCCGCTCGCTCCTCAGCTTCAGCGCCGACCCCGACCGCCGCCGCGACACGAAGGCGACCGAGATGGTCGCGCGTGGCTTCCGGGTACTGCTCGGCCTTGCCAAGGTCCTTGACCGTGATCAATCCACAAAGCTTGCCATCCTCAGCGACGATCGGCAGCTTCTCAATTCGATGCTGCCGGAAGGTCTCCCGTGCCTCTTCAAGCGAGGTTCCCAGCCTCCCCACGACGAGATTCTCGCGGGTCATGACCTCGCGGACTTTCCGAAAGTCACCCTCCTCAAAACGGATATCGCGATTCGTCACTATACCAACCAGACGGCCGTCGTCTTCTGTGACCGGGAGCCCAGAGACGTGGTAGCGGGCCATGACGGCGCGGGCATCGGCCACAGTTGCATCTGGGGGAAGGTGAATCGGGGCAGTTATCATTCCTGCCTGGGAGCGCTTCACCCTATCAACCTCAGCTACCTGCTCATCAACCGAGAGATTTCTGTGGAGGACACCAATCCCGCCGAGACGGGCCAGCATGACGGCCATGCGTGATTCGGTGACGGTGTCCATGGCGGCTGAGACGATAGGGATTGTGAGAGGGATTCTTGGCGTGAAGAGGGTGGTGGTTTCGGCGTCACGAGGGAGGGTCTCTGAATAGGCGGGGACGAGCAGGACATCATCAAAAGTCAGCGCCTCGGGGGCGTGCAAGGCGTTTGACATGGGCGACCTCCCTTTCCTGGCAAGCGGGCTCTCACGGGTGGCTAACGGGTGAATAATGGTTATGGTAGCGCAGCAGGCAGGCATGATGGGCTATGCCTACACCAACAGAGCGATCAAAAGAGGGAGACCAAACGGGCCGAGCGGCTAGGCCGGGACGTTTGCCTTGGCGGCGTCGATGAGGACTCGAGCGACCTCGGGACGGCTGAACTCCAGCGGCGGCGCCTCGCCGGCAGCGAGCATCTCACGCACACGGGTGCCAGACAGCGCGACGTGGTCATCGGCCGCGTGGGGGCAGGTCTTGCTGCTCGCCATCGATGCACAGAGCCTACAGTAGAACGTGTTCTCGAAGAACAGCGGCGTAATTCCCAATTCGCCGGAAGCGAACTCGCCGAAGATCTTCTGGGCGTCGTACGTCCCGTAGTAATTGCCAACACCCGCGTGGTCGCGACCAACGATGAAATGCGAACAGCCGTAGTTCTTGCGGACCAGGGCGTGGAAGATCGCCTCCCGCGGGCCGGCGTAGCGCATCGCCGCGGGATTCACTGCAAGCAGCACACGATCGCTGGGGTAGTAGTCCGCAAGCAGCACCTCATAGCACCGCATTCGGACGGCGGCCGGTATATCGTCACCCTTCGTCTCGCCGACAAGCGGATGAAGCAATAGCCCATCGACGATTTCCAGCGCGCACTTCTGAATGTACTCGTGGGCACGGTGTACGGGGTTGCGGGTCTGGAAGCCGACTACCCTGCTCCATCCACGAGCCATAAACTCGGTGCGCGTTTCGGACGGATCAAGACGGTAGCTCGGGAACGTCGATGCCTTGCGGCGCTCCAGCACCGTGACAGGACCTCCGAGAAGGACGTCGCCCTGTTGGTAGACGACGGCGACGCCCGGATGCGCCTCGTCCTCAGTGCGATAGACGCTCCGCGCCTCAAGAGCCTTGTCGTAGCCGTATTTCTCTTCGAGCTGAAGGACGGCGACAGCCTCGCCGTCAGGAGTGAGCAGAGCGAGCTCCGATCCTGCAACCAGCTTGGAGGCTTCCGCAGAACCTACTGCCAGCGTGATCGGCATCGACCAGGGAAGACCGTTCGCGAGGTGCATGTCGCTGACCACGCGCCGATAGTCAGCGCTTCCCATGAAGCCTGCCAGCGGGCTGAAGCCGCCGATCGCGATCATTTCGAGATCGGACAGCTGGCGATCGCTGAGGCGCACAGCCTGTAGCCCAGGCAGACGGGAGCGGATGGCGGCGGCTTCCTGCAGGGACGCGATCCGATTGACCAACCTGCCGCCATGAGGCTGAACGACGGCGCTTTCGGGTGAGCTGGTCATTAGGCGACCTCCGCGGCGCGCGGCAGAAAATCGAGTGCCTCAAGTGTCGCGATGACTTTCGCCAGACTCTCGTCCTCTGTCTCGAGCTCCGAGTCGAACAGCACCTCGGGAGCAAGAGGCTCCTCGTAGGGATCGGAAACGCCGGTGAAGTTCGCGATCTCGCCTCGGCGAGCCTTCTCATAGAGACCCTTGACGTCACGCCGCGTCAACTCATCCAAGGAACAGCGAGCAAACACCTCGACGAAGCCTGCGCCGTCACCGGTCACCATCCCGCGTACCTCATCGCGAATCTCGCGATATGGCGAGATCGCCGCCGTGATCACCGCGACGCCATTACGACTCAGGAGTTGTGCGACGTAGCCAATCCGCCGGATGTTCGTATCGCGGTCTTCCTTCGAGAACCCGAGACCCTTGCTGAGATTCGTGCGCACCGCATCACCGTCAAGAATCTCCACACTGAGCCCGCGCTCGCGGAGCACCGGCGCAAGGCGTTCGGCAATCGTTGACTTTCCGGCTCCGGACAGGCCGGTAAACCAGACGGTAAAACCGCGTACCATGTGCTCTATTCCTCGCTTGGGATGATGGTCAGTCCTAGAGAGTCTTTGCTGCGCCGGCGACATGGATTCCGCACTCAATCTTATCGAAGCCCGACCAGCGGCCGGCTCGGGGATCCTCACCCGGAAGCACTCGTCGCGTACAGTGCGTGCAACCGATGGACGGATAGCCCTCGTCATGGAGCGGGTTGTAGGGGACATTGTTCTCGCGGATGTACAGCCAGACCTCATCTTCGGTCCAGGTTGCGAGTGGGTTGAGCTTGACGAGGTCAAAGGCTTCATCCCACTCCACAATGGCGACTTCTCGCCGGGTAGCCGACTGGTCACGCCGGATCCCGCTAATCCAGGCCCTCTTCCCAACCAGGGCCCGCTCGTTCGGCTCGAGCTTTCGCAAGTAGCAGCAGCGATCGGGGTCGCGTGCCCAGAGCTCGGGCCCATACTTTGCCGCCTGCTCGTCCAGGGTGAGACGAGAGCGATAGCCGACCGGGTTGACACTGTAACGCCGGCTGACCTCGTCGCGCAGAGCGTATGTCTCGGGAAAGAGAACGTCGGTATCGAGGTAGAAGATCTCAGGCGTTAGCCCGAGGCGTGAGGACAGATCGACGAGCACCATCCCTGACGGGCCGCCGAAGCTGCATGCGAGGGCAATATCAGAGCCGAACGCTTCCTTCGCCCAGATGAGCGCCGCCTGTGCCCCGCCCGGCTCGAGCTCCCGGCTGATCTTGGCCAGGGCTTCAGGCGTGAAAGGTTCGATTGTGCTGGTCACTGCCTGCTCCTGATTGTTGAGTAATTCAATCAACACTATGTACATTTCCAGTCTAGCCAGCATCCGGCACGACCGTCAAACGGCGCAATCAATAAGGAAATAGCTTCTTGTGCGACCCTTACTCTATAGGGACAAGAAACGAGATGCGGACAAGAAACGAGTCCGGCCCGATTGCTGGCGGGCGTCGGCCGCGGTCAATCAAACGGGCACTGCTACGATCAGGGCCATCGTGACCGAGACTGCAGGGCCACTATGACCGAGACTGCACCGCGCGTTGAAGTCGCGTCGCGCACGCCCTTTGACTTTCGACTCGCACTCCGGTACTTCCGACGCCGTTTGGGCGAGCTCGTGGACGCAACCGATGGCGACGCCTACCGCCGCCTCCTGCTGATCGATGGCTCGCATGCTCTGGTCCAGGTTCGGGCAGCGGACGAGCCGCGAGTGCCGGGCGTCTCCGTCGAGCTGCTGGCCGGCGACGCAGCATCGCTGCCTGCAGCCGCCGGCGCGATCCTGCACGCCCTCGGCCTTGATGACGATCTGGATCAAATGCACTCCGCGTTCAGGAACGACGCCGTCTTAACGAGCCTGTTTCGGCGCCTGCGTGGGTTGCGGCTGGTGAAGACGCAGTCGGCATTCGAAGCGCTGGTCTGGGCGATCATTGGGCAGCAGATCAATCTAACCTTCGCGTTTCGGCTGAAATCGGCGCTCGTGCAGAGCTTTGGCGAGAGCCTTCTATTCGAGGGTCAAACGTACTGGGCGTTCCCACAACCCGAGCGCCTGGCCGGTGCAGATGAAGCCTCGCTAGCCGTCACCGGGCTGGGGAGACGCAAGGCGGCGACGCTGGTGTCGATCGCCCGCGCAGTCGCCAAGGGGCAGCTCGATCTCGAGGCGCTGGCCACGATTGACCGGGGCGAGGCTGTGGCGCGGCTGATCGCGATTCCAGGCGTTGGGCCATGGACGGCGCACTACACGCTACTTCGCGGGCTGGGCGATTTCGGCGCGTTTCCCGCATCGGACCTTGGTCTGCGCATGGCGGCCGGGCGGCTTTATTGCGCGGGCGAGCCGGCGTCGTTGAGCCGGATGCGGCAGCTGGCCGAGGAATGGGATGATTGGCGCGGCTACGTGGCATTCTACCTCTGGAACTCGCCGGCCGAGAATGCCACCTGATAGGCATCACAAACGCTCCGCCCTAAGGCCCGGCCGGGGGCCGCCGCGCCAGCCAGATCATCTCTGTGCTGTCGTGATCGTTGAACGAGCGGCCGTCGAACCCGCCGTAGACCGCCTCGATCTCGAATCGCTGCTCGCGCAGCAACTCGACCATCTCTGCAGCGAATATGTAACGCGTGTGCAGCCCACGCTCGGCGCGCGACGCCGGCACCCAACCCGCCCGAAACTTGATGCCATGTGCAGCAGGATTGACGATATTGAGCGCGAGCCTGCCACCTGGCAGCAACTGGGCGAACACACGGCGGAGGCAGGCGCGCTGATCGGCCTGCGAAAGCAAGTGCTGAAACCCGCGGTAGGCAACAAAGATGAGACCAAAACGCAGGGACAGCGTGAAGGCGCGCATGTCGGTTTGAACCCAGTCCACGCACGTGATACCGGCAGCGCGCTTGGAGGCCACGACGAGCATCGATGAAGCTCGATCGATCCCGAGGACGGAGACACCGGCCCGCGCAATAGGGATCGTTACGCGGCCCGTCCCGCACCCGAGCTCGAGAACCGGTCCCTTCGCCTCTTGAGCCAGCCCCAGGTAGAACTCGATGTCACCGGCGAGGCCGGGAGATTGGCGCTCGTACCGCAATGGATCCAAGTAAGCAGCGTAAGTCATCGGTAGTCTGTCTGTTACAATATGGGACTTGCAGAATCATTCCGACCAACGTTCATTGTCTGCTAAATTCACCGCAGACGAGCAGATCCATGGTCGAAAACAATCCGAATCCTGAAAGCAGAGCCCGCGCGCAGCGGACGTTTGATTCGTATAGGGGGGCCGGCAGCCCACCTATTCGCGTCATGCTGGCGGACGATCACGTTCTACTACGCCAATCACTGCGGTTGCTACTCGAGATGCATGACGAGATCGCGGTGGTGGGCGAAGTCGACAACGGACGCGAGGCCGTCGAATTGGCCTGTGATCTCAAGGCCGACGTCGTTCTGATGGACATGCGTATGCCTGCCCTCAACGGCATTGAGGCGACTCGGCAAATTCGCAAGCGTTCGCCCGGAACCCGCGTGCTGATGCTCACGGGCGTGACCGAGAGTGAGCAGGTGGTGGAGGCACTTCGTGCCGGGGCGTCGGGCTACGTGGTGAAGCAGTCGGACATAAACGAACTGATCGTTGCAATCCAAGCCGTTCATCGCGGCAACCCCTACTTCAGCGGCGCACTTTCCGATGGCGGGTCAGCCATGGAGCTGCTGCTCGCCGCTCGGAATCCGACCGCCGAGACGCCTGATCCCCTAACGGCGAGGGAGCGCGAAGTGCTGCAACTCATTGCGGAGGGGAACAGCAATCAGACGATCGCCGATCAGCTTGTCCTGAGCGTAAAGACGATCGAAGCGCACAAGGCGCATATTATGACCAAGCTGCGAGTACAGAACCAGACGGACCTCATACGCTACGCTTTGCGACGGGGAATTATCAGCCTGGAGGCAGGGGGAGACGAGCGCGACGGCTGACGCGGCAGCGCCAGCGCGCTCACGCGGTGTGAAGAGGGCTGTCAGTCACGCCGGGACTACCATGCCAGGAACCTGTCAGCTAGGGACATTTCTCAAGCGCTGCCACGCTACCGCTATCGGCTCTTGCCAGTACTGCGGCCGCAGCTTCTGCGGCACGCACGGGCAGCACTTGGAAGAGAATCAGGAGGTTTGCGCTCGGCGGCTTTGCCAGGAGAAAGTCACCGATTTACAGGCTCACATGATCTATCGGGAACAGGCGCGCGCCCGCAGCGCCCGTGGACTTTGCGGCGCAGCCAGGTGCGAGGCGCCCCGAACGGGTCAGTGCTCAAAGTGCGGCGCTCTGTACTGCGACCGGCACCTGCACGATCGCGACGAGGTTGTCCATCGCGGCCTGATGTCGTTTTCGCGGCCGGCCTCATTCTGCGACCACTGTCTGGCCCGTCGGAAGTTGTGGTCACGTGTCTGAGGCGGCCGAAGCAGAGTACCGCGAAGACAACGGTATTGACGTTCTCGAGTCCTTGAGGCCGGAACCGGTCACGGGAACGACGACACTCTCGTGCGAGGCGACCGTGCCCATGGCGACGAGTCGCAAGAGCCCTGCGAATGCTACCGCCGAGGTCGGCTCCATGTAGATCCCCTCAAGCCGCGCGACGTCGCGCTGCGCGGCGAGGATCTCGTCATCGGCGACCCCAACCGCACATCCGCCTGTCTCACGAAGCATCCGGAGGATGAGCGCCCCTCTGTGCGGATTGTCAATGACAATGCCGCCCGCAATCGTCGGGTAGCGCTCCCCAGCCAGTGGCACCAGCGCCCCTCGCTCGAACGCGGCAACAAGCGGCATGCAACCGGTTGATTGAACGAGATGGAGACGAGGGCGGGCGCGAATAAGGCCGGACGCGCTGAGCTCCTTAAGGGCGAGCGCGATTCCGCAGAAGAGCGATCCGCCACCGACGGGAAGGACGATGTGGTCTGGCGCGTCGCCAAGCTGTTCGACGAGCTCGAAGGCGAGAGTCTTGGCGCCTTCGACGAAGTAGGGGTTCGAGTTGTGGCTCGCATAGTAGACATCGTGACTGGCGGCATTATCGCCAGTCGCGATGGCCGCGGCGCGCGCCGCCGCGGCGACGGCTTCACGACTGCCTTCGACCGCGATAAGGTTGGCGCCGTATGCGCGGATCTGAGACAACTTGGAGGGAGGCGTCGCCGCGGGCGCAAAGATCTGGCACGCCAAGCCCGCACATGCGGCGTAGGCGGCGATCGCGGCACCAGCGTTTCCTGACGAGTCCTCCACGACCCGGGTCACCCCGTGAGATACGGCATGGCTGACAAGCACCGAAGCACCACGGTCCTTGAACGAGCCTGTTGGCCCGGCGAACTCGAGCTTCGCGTACACACACTGGAGTCCGGCCGCCGGCGGCCACCGCTCGCAGCGCACCAGCGGTGTTGCCCCCTCACCGAGGGTCACCGCGCGAGCGTCCTTCGTCAGTGGCAGCCAGCCGCGGTAGCGCCACAGGCCGGCTACGCCGGTTGTGGCCAGTTTGGCCGGGAGGCGCGTGTGACGAACGATGACCGGTCCGCCGCAGCTCTCGCACGCGAAAGACTCCGCATCATCACAGGCTTCAGCACAGAGGCCGCAGACGAGCCTCCATCCGGAGCTCAACCAGGGACCTCCCAATTGTCTAGCCGGGGGGGATGGCCAAACAGCATGTAGGCGGCGCCTACGCCCGCGAAAAGCCCGAACGTGCCAACTATGAGTGCTGCCCTCAGCGGATGGCCCGTGAGATCAGCGCCGACGGAGACCATACCGAGAACCGGTAGAGTGATGCCCGCGATTGTTGCACCAAGATACTTGCCCAGGCTTATGTCGGTTAGGCCAGCGGCGTAGCTGACAACCTTGAAATCGAACAGCGGCAGCAGTCGCATCAGAACGAGGAGTTGCACGCCAAGGGTCTCTGCCAGCCGATCGACACTGACGATCGCGCGCACCGGAACCAGGCGTGCGAGCAGCGGGCGCCCGAAGCGCCGGGCCAGCAGGAAGGCGATGGTCGCGCCGGCAATGTGCCCCGTCAGTACATACAGCGTTCCTGCGCCGGCGCCGTATCCAATTCCGGCAGCGATGTCGAAGGGGATCGTAGGGGCAGGAACGAAGACGATCAAGGCGGCAACGATGAAAACAAGGCTGATAGGGCCCCAGACTCCGAGCGAGCGAATGACGAGGTGCACCTCTCGAGGCGAGAGCGGGAAGACCACGTTAAGAATCCCGCCGACGCCCACGGACACGACGAGGCTGATAAGGAAGAGCCCGATCAGGGCACGAGCCGGGCTGGCCGGTCCGGCAGCCAACAACCCCTGCCGCGACGACCTCATCATCCTCGTCCCCTCGCGGCGGCTCCGGTCTGACGAATCACGTAGAAAAGCACGAAGAGCGTCCCGAGGGCAACCGCAATCGCCGCCACTCCGAAGGCAATCTTCTGTCCTGCCACGTCCGCTGCCGGATATCGAGCCTGGGCAAGCGCGTCGCAGCGGTCCGCGACTCCCCGGTCGTACGCCTGCTCGTGGCACTGACGCAGGTAGTCGCGTCTGGAAGCGGCGAGCGGGTCGCGCAGCACCGTCACGGCCAGGACCGTCGCAGTCATCGCCACGAACACGCAGGCAAGGGCCCACACAACTGGTTGGGTGCCCAGTAGCTGCAGCCTGGTCGATCGGATCAGCATGGCATCAAATTATCAGCCGGCAACCGTGGGCGGTCAGCTTTTAGGTCATTTGCTACGATCGAGGGACGCCGTTCGCTGGATCCGGAGGAAACGTGCGCACAATAATGGCCGTTGGAGTGTCGGCGCTCGCCGCAGTCTCCCTTGCGGGATGCCGCGCACCGCCTGGGATCAAGGGGCTCTCATCCCGGTCAACCGCCGTGGCAAGCGCAGCGACGGCGACTGCGCGCCCTACGCCACCCTCGTTGCTGCCGCCAGACGTGCTTACAGTTCTCCGGCGCTACACCCTCGCCCAATCCGACCTGCCGACAGGCTACAGCGCCGGCGGCCTGCTCGAGGTTCCAAACGACCAAGCTGCCAACGACTACGCCGACGCTCAGGTAGCGAAGCAGGAGATGTCCGATACCGGACGGCAGGGCGGCCTCGGGCAACAGCTCACCGGTCCGCCATCCATTGCAGGCACGCTGGGCGTCTCGATTGAGCTGTTCAAGGACGCGGCTGGCGCGCAGCGCTGGGCATCGCAGCCGCCCGCATCCTCGCCCGCGCTGCAGATGACGCCCGAGCCGGTGGACAGGCCATTCGGCGACGCCAGCAGCGCTATGCACTGGTCGCAGGGCGGGCAAAGCGGGTACGTCCTAAGCTTCAGCCAGGGGCGAATCGTCTACGGCCTGGGGATTCAAGCGCCAGCCGGGCAGGAGTCACTCGTCCCGCTCGAGGTGCTCGCGCAGAGCCTCGAGCAGAAGGCGAAGCAGCAGAGCAACTGACGCACCAGGGGCTGCACGGCGTGTTTAACTACCGGCCCCTCGCCTCACGCCAGTATTTGTGGGCGGCAGAAGCCCGCGCGCGAATTGTGTCAAGTCGGGCGGACCACGGCAGCGCAAACGTGAACGCAGTCAGCCAGTGCCGCTCGCCGCAAATGTACCCGCGCCGCTCCAATCCTTCGACGAGGCCGGCGATGTGTCCGGCACCGTAAAGGATGAGCGCATCGCAGGCGCCAGGGGCAGATTCCAGTGCATCCAGAGCTGCGCGATTGCGATCGCTCAGCAGCAACTCGCGCAACTTACCAAGTGCAGGCAAGTGGCCGTGCAGGCGGTTGAGGACCGTGAGCATCAAGGGTGTCTGCAGCAGCGTCAGCGCTGAGACGCCGCGACCCAGGGATGTCTTGGGTATTGAGAACCCGCGGCCTCCCGGGTCGCCAAGCGGCAGTAAAGGAGCGCCTGATTCGGCCCAGCGGCGCAGGAGCTCCCGCAGCGGGATGTCGGCGTTCACCCAGCGAGTGCGGTCGTAGCGAAGGGCGTCGCCCTGGAAAACCAGGTCCAGCGAGCGCGCGAAGGCGCCATACAGCTCATGCAATGGCGCGAGGGTCCTGTAAACGGTGCGCTCGCGCGGAGAAAGCTGTGCGACCTCCGCCTCGGACAGGCTGCCGAGCCCCTCATAGAGGACAGTGCCGCCGGAGGCCTCATGGACGTCGATCTGATGCTGTATTTCCTCGAAGTAGTCGCGGCTCCCGACGTGCACGACACCAACGAGCGTGACACGGCGACCGCTGTCGTGGTGACGCATATTGGTGACCGCCGTCTGCAATGACGGACGGCCCAGATCCCAGACGGTTCGAATGGCGTTCACCGAGCTGCTACTCCCGCCGCGGACAACCTGGAGCCGCTCGCTACCTCCAGTCTATCGATGGATGCCACACGAGGCGGGCCCGAAGCCGGTCCACGCTAAGCTGCGCCCATGAGGATCTTCGCGATCGGCGATACCCATCTTTCTCGGGCGCGCCCAAAGCCTATGGATATCTTTGGCGAACAGTGGAGGAACCATGACGAGCGAATACGCCAGAACTGGAACGCAATCGCGGCCGATGACGATCTGCTGCTGATAGCCGGCGATGTGTCCTGGGCGATGCATCTCGATGAGGCCCAAGCGGACCTCCATTTTTTGGCAACGCTTCGAGGCCGGAAGCTGCTGCTGAAGGGGAACCACGATTACTGGTGGGGCGCGATCTCGCGCGTACGAGCGGTGGCTCCGGCAGGCATCGACTTCCTCCAGAATGACGCGCATGTCTACGGCGGTGTCGCGGTCGTCGGCGCTCGCGGCTGGATTCTGCCGGATGCTCCGGCCGCGAGCGCCGACGACCGACGTATCTTCGAGCGTGAGGTCGAGCGATTTCGGATGTCGCTCGCCGCGCTTCCGTCGCAAACCTACCGGCCGCTTGTTGCGATGACGCATTACCCACCACTGCGACGGCTCGATGAGGGCACGCCGATGACCAACGCGATCGAGGCTTCCGGAACCAAGATTTGCGTTTACGGCCACCTGCATGGCGCCGACATCGCGATGGCGCCGCAGGGCTCGCGGAACGGCGTCGAGTACAAGCTCGTCAGCGCCGACGCCGTTAGCTTTATGCCGTGGCGAATCCCGACGTCATCTATCCGCAACGCCTAAGGCAGAACTCACCATCATGCCGCCGTGGGGACGCTCCGGCACCGAATTCCGGCGCCGGGGGAGTAGCGCTGCCAAGACGATCAGCGCCACGCTAGCGGCGAATACGGGGAGGAAAGCGAAAATTGGGCGGCCCGTAAGGTCCCAGAGGCGCCCGCCGATTACCTGACCGCTGAATGACAACAGGTAGCTGACGCTGAGGGTGGCGCCGACAAGTCGGGCAACGGTTGCCGGCGTCGCGAAGAACGGGGGTAGCGCGAGCCCAAGTACCAGCACCGCGACGGTGCTCCCGCCGAAGACCACGGCCCAGAGCGGCTGCAGTGTTGCCGGCGACAACGCCCACCCCATGATCGCAACGAGGCAGAACCCGCCGCTCACTGCGAATGGCGCCCGGCGTCCAGTAAGGCGATGCGCGAACGGCGTGAGGCATAGACAGACCGGAAGTTGGGAGGCATTGAGGAGCGTCAGTGATAACGGCGTGACGGGCGATTGCCCGAGTGCAGCGTTAAAGGGAGCTATCCAGGCATTCATATTGAAGTAGATCAGACTGCAGCAGCCGCTCAGAAGACCCAGATGCGCTGCCATCAGCCAAAGGGGCCGACCGGCGATGCGCACCGGTTCGGACGGGCGCCTAGTGCCGAGAAAGTCAGGCGAGGCGGAAGCCCGCGGCGGCTTTCCTTCAGGAGCGGCGAGAAGCCACAGGAACAGCACGGCGAGCACAGGCATACCCCAAGCTGCCACGGTAAAGCGCCAGGCGTCAGGCCCGAGCCGCGCAAGCAGGGGAACCGTGAGGCCGGCGCCCAGCGTCTCGCCGAAAATGATGCCGTTGGTGTAAAGCGCCGTCGAGTAGCCGATCCGGTGCGGGAACCACAGACGTACAAGCGCAACTACCGACGTCTGAGCGAGCGCGATCCCCAGGCTCAAGACGACGGTGACGGTAAAGAGCGGCAGAGCTGACGGCCAGACGCCGCGTAGCAGCGATCCGGCTCCGACGACCAGGAGGCCCAGGGCTACGGAAAACCGGCCGCCGGCGCGGTGCATGATCAGGCCGGCCGGCCAAGCCCCGATTCCCATGATCAGTACAGGCAGCGCGGTCAGGAGCCCAATGCCAGTATGGGAGAGGCCCAGGTCGCGCTGAATGAGTGGAAGCAGCGGAGGGACCGCCAGAATGATCGTTCGGACGTTCGCACCCACAAGGACAAAGAGGGCGAGAAGGACGACTTGGCGTCTTGGTGACAGCGAATCTACGGGCCGGCCGCCTCCGCGGAGGCAGCCGACATCAGGATCTGGGCGCGCCGCTTGTTGACGATCAGCACCTCCCTAACCCAACTTCGCTGTGGCTCGGGTAGGTAGGTGACGGTCGCACTCGTGAGCGGAACGAAGTCGAGGTCGCGCTGAAAGAACGCGGCGACGGGATCGGATCCCAGCACGATGTGGAAGTCACCGCTCACAAGGATCGGACCGATCTGCAGTTCGATCGTACGGCGTTCCCGCGCAGGCTGCGCGTAGGCGCCCGTTGAAGCTGGTTCCACGGACCCGTGGGTTGGGGTATCCGGGCGTAACGGGGCGGCACACAGAATCTCGGCGGTGCTCACCGCGACCTGCTCGACATGACGGTCCAAAAGCTGAAGCGGGAAGAACGGCTGTATGCGTGCTTCGCATACTGTGATATAGGCACGGTCACGGTTCAGTACATCGACGAGCCGGCCGGACTCGATCATGCTTCTGCCACGTAAGCCGTATTCGTCCAGATTGAGAACGGATGACAAGTTCGCGGCATCGCTCGCCTGATCGCGCGAGAGATGGCCGCTGATCCAGGCAGTCTCAGTGACAACCTCGATCGCGGGAAGCTCCAGTTGCTGCTCCGTCACGATTAAGACCTGCTTCCTACACCGGCAACGAGAAGAGGCCTGGGGCGTAGCCTCCACTTCTGCCCAAGAGCCCCAGCACAATGGCGAAGACGGCGAAGCCGACGAGATTCGAGAACAGGATCTCGGCCGGCTCGGCCTCGGTTGAGGCTTCGACTGCAACCCCGCTAAGGAGGACCGCCGCCGCCAGGGAGATGACGGCGATCGGAATCGCGATAGGGTCGATGATCATCAGGAGCGACAGGCCCACCGGGAAGAAGGCGAGCCCCATGGTGCGTACCAGCGACAAGAACTGCACATTGCGATGCCATACTCGCTCGAGCATGACCGCGGTGATTGCGACCCAGCCAAACCAGAGCAGGATCGCCAGAACCGACCCGACAATTGCGGAGCGAAGAAAGTACGTCGCGCCTGCATCTCTAATGGTGGCACCTACCGCAGATTGGGCGAACGACTGAGCGAAAGGCGACAACCCTTGGATTGCGAACGAGAGCCGCGAACTGCTCGATGATAGAAATAAGAGCCATCCACCGAGGCCGGAGAGGAGTGACGCGACGGCAACGACGACGATCGCCGGCCACGTGGCGGCTGGGTCATCGCGGACCTCGAGGAAAGCCGTGGCGTCCAGCCGTGCGACCCGCATAAGCCGCTGCCAGAGTGCGTGGAAGTCCTCTCGGCGCATGCCGGGTGCGTCCATCTTCCCCTCCACAGGCCGCCGGCCTGGATTTGCGGCCATTGTACTCCGCCCGCTACTAGCAGCGGCCGCTCGGTCGGGGCGGTCCAGAGCGGACGTGAGCCCACGGCGAAGCGGGCTCAGCGGGGATAGAAGAGGAAGGCGAGCGCCACAATTGCATACACGGCGACGAGCTCAACACCCTCAAGCCAGTTCGACTCCCCGTCGGAGACAACCAGCGCGACGGTTAGGACGCCAAAGCCGACTGTCACCAGCTCGAGCGGCGTGAAAACGAGGTCCATTGGGTTGCCGACCAGGAGCGACAGGAAAACGAGAAGCGGACCCACGAACAGCGCGATTTGCAGACTGGAGCCGAGCGAGATGACGAGGCTGAAGTCCATGTCATTCTGGTAGGCGAGCTGCATGCCGACGACATGCTCAGCGATATTTCCGATGATCGGGATGATGATGATTCCCGCGAATAGCTCGCTCATGCCGGTCGCGGCCAGGGTCGGCCGAATTGCGTCAACGAGAACATCGCTCACGACCGTTATGCCAACGGCCGCAACGGCAAGCACAATTACAGAGCGCTGTACCGACCACTCCGTGTCCACTTTGGTCAGCTCAGCGCCGCTGGCCTTGGGTGTCTGGAAGAAGAAGAGCAGGCTGAGCGCGTACGCGAGCAGCAGGATGGCAGCAACGCCGATGCTCAGGTGCTCAATTGGTCCGCCTCCGACAGGCGGGGCCGTCCGGGCGAAGACCGCGGGAACCGCGAGACCGATCACGGCGATCATCAGCAGCGAAGCGTTCGTTGCCGCCATAGTTCGCGAGAACTTGAGCTCGCCATGTCGCATTCCCGCGAGGATAAGACTCAGTCCCAGCACGAGCAGCATGTTCCCAAGGATTGAGCCGGTTATCGAGGCCTTTACGACGGTCGTTAAACCGGCTCTGAGAGCGAAGATGGTGATGATCAGCTCGGCGATGTTGCCGAAGGAAGCGTTGAGAACGCCGCTTACCTTCGGGCCGGCGGCCGCCCCCAGTTCCTCAGTCGCAACCCCGACCAGCCAGGCAAGAAGCGCCATCGCCAACGCAGCGACCCCAAAGATGAGCGGCGCCGGGGCGCCGGCGATGCGGGCCCCGAGCGCGAGCAGGGTCAGCACAACGATGAGAATGAAGAAGACTCGCCTGACCCCGATGCGGCGGCGGTTCCGCATCACCTGCCGTCGGGGACCAGCATCCGTGCGAGGGTTTCGGGCTCGGATACCGGCATTTGGCAACTGAAGTTCTCGCACACATAGACGAGTGGACCTTCAGAGCCGTGGACCCGTCCCTCAAGGAGGGGCAGAATCCGCTCGGATTCCCTGTCATCAGGCTCGGCGCCGGCAACAGCTTTGTTGGGGAGATAGGGACTGAAGACGGTGCGGATCAGCTTGCGGGTGTCCGGATTACCAAGGTGGCCGACGATAGCGACCTCCTTGCGGGGCGCGAGTGCAAGGTCTATGGCGCAGAGAAGATGCCCGAATCCTGTCGGGTAACGACTGACGGCCGGAAGCAGGAGCCGCGCCGTCGATAGCCCCCAGTGCTCCTCGCCGGCGTCTCCCGTGAACGCGGAGAGCCTCAGAAACGCCTCTGACGCCGCCGAGTTGCCGGACGGCATCGCATTATCAAAGAACTCCTTGGGGCGAAGGACGAGCGCCTCATGACCGCGGCCTGTATCGAAGAAACCGCCCTGGTTCGAATCGCCGAACTCGTTAGCCATGACGCCAGCAAGCTCCCGCGCCCAGGTAAACCAGCGGCGGTCGAAGGTCGCTTCATACAGACTCAGCAGGCCGTTTGCCAGACAGGCGTAGTCCTCGAGATAGGCTTCGCCCTTGCCCCGGCCGTTGCGCCAGGTGCGTAGAAGCCGTAAAGTATTCGACTCCCGCGGGGACCACATCTGCTCGTGCAAGAACTCGGCATTTCGCACGGCCGCGGCACCATAGTCGTCACGCTCCAGGACGCGTGACGCCTCTGATAGCGCGCGAAGCAAAAGGCCGTTCCAGGAAGTCACAACCTTGTCGTCGAGGCCGGGGTGAACGCGCCGCTCTCGAATCGCGAAGAGGCGCGAGCGGGCCTCGTCGAGCATGCGCCGCGCGGAGTCGGTCGAGACACCGGCAGCCTTCGCGGCGTCCTCGGTGCCTGCGCTCACGTGTAACACGTTCTTTCCTTCAAAGCTGCCGTGCTCGTCGAGCCCGAATCGGATGCAGAAGAGGAGGGCTGATTCTGGACCAAGAGCATCGAGAATCTCTTTGCGTGACCAGGCGAAGAACTTCCCCTCCTCGCCCTCGCTATCCGCATCCTGCGTGGAATAGAAGCCTCCCTGCTGGTTGGTCATCTCCCGAAGGACGTAGTCCAACGTCTCCTCGGTCATGTGACGGTAGAAGGCATTTCCGGTGATCTGGAACGCGCCCAGATAGACGCGCGCGAGCTGGGCGTTGTCATACAGCATCTTCTCGAAGTGCGGGATGCGCCATTGGCCATCCGTTGAGTAGCGATGGAATCCGCCCCCGAGGTGGTCGTAGATGCCGCCCTCGGCCATATGCCTCAGGGTCGACTCAAGCATTGCCAGCGCCCGCGGCTCATGGGTGCGGTGATACGAGCGGAGCAGGAATTCAAGCGCCATCGGCTGCGGGAACTTGGGCGCGTTCCCGAAGCCGCCGTTGACGGCGTCAAATTGTCCCGCCAGCGCCCCAAATGCCGAATCGAGCACACCGGGCTCCAAGACGGAATCGGCGGCTCCGAGCCCCTCGCTCTGGCGCATGCGGTCCAGGAGGTCGCGCCCACTGCGCTCGATGTCGTCGCGTCGATCTCGATACGCGTCAGCGATGGCTCGCAGAACGCGGGGGAAGCCGGGGGTTGTCCCGCGATCCTCGGGCGGATAGTAGGTGCCTCCATAGAAGGGCGTGCCATCCGGCGTGAGGAAAACGGTCATTGGCCAGCCACCGTGCCCGCTGATCGCTTGCACGGCCTGCATATAGATTGAGTCGAGATCAGGCCGCTCCTCGCGGTCGACCTTGATGTTCACGAATAACTCGTTCATGAGGGCTGCAATATGCGGGTTCTCGAACGACTCATGCGCCATGACATGGCACCAATGACAGGCGGAATAGCCGATGCTGAGGAAGATCGGCCGATCGTCCTCGCGGGCGCGCACCAATGCCTCCTCGCCCCACGGATACCAATCCACGGGGTTACCGGCGTGCTGAAGCAGATACGGACTCGTCTCTCGACTAAGGCGATTGGGCATGGGATCCTCCGGGCTACTCTGGCTGCACGGGCAGGCTATCGACCGTAACGGGCAGGCCGGAACGGCCGCCTAGACCAGCTTGCGGACGTCGTTGGTTATTAGCGCTCGCCGGATCAATTGGAGCGCATTGGTGACGGCTCTGCGCTTTACGGCCTCGCGACGCTGGGGGAAGTTAATCAGCAGCGATTGCGCCTCAACGCCGTCGTCAAGCCCGATGTGCACCTCACCAATCGGCCGGCCCTCCTGCTCTGCTGGACCTGCGACGCCCGTGACCCCGATCCCGATATCGCTCCCGAGTGTCCGGCGGGCTGCAGTGGCCATCGCGATCGCCGTCTCGTTACTGACGACCCCGTATGTATCTATGACCGATGCAGGGACGCCGAAGCTTTCCTTAAGTCCGGTCGCATAGGTTACGAGCCCGCCCCTGAAGACATCAGAGGACCCCGGCGCGTCGGTCAGAACACTGGCCAGCATTCCGCCGGTGCATGATTCCATCGTGGCGACGGTGAGATTCCGCTCAGAGAGCATCCTAACGACCACCGACTCGAGCGTGTCCGCATCGCCACCCCAGACAGCCGAACCAAGAATCCGGCGGAGCTCCCGCTCCACGGGCTCAACCAGGCGGAGGCCCTCCTCCGCCTGCTGGGACCGAGCAGTCACTCGCAGATGGATGCCGTCGGCCCTGGCGTAGACGCCAATGCTTGGATTGGTCGACTTGAGCAGGGGACTGACCATTTCATCGACCTGCCCCTCCCCGATACCAACGGTCTTGACGGTGCGCGAGACGATTACGGCGCCCGTGGACCGCCCGCGAAGCCGCGGTTCGACTTCCACGTCCCACATGCGCGTCATCTCGGCCGGTGGACCCGGCATGGCGATGATAATCTTGCCGTTTTTCTCCGACCACCAGCCGGGCGCCGTACCATGCGGATTTGGAATCGCTTGCGTGGATAGCGTTAGCCACGCCTGCTTGATGTTCCGCTCAGGCATGTTGCGATTGCCGCGGCGGGCGAAACCGGCGCGTAACTCGGCCTCCAAGTCGCTATCGACGTAGACGTCCTCAGCGAGTACGTCAGCAATCGCGTTGCGCGTAACGTCATCCTCGGTTGGACCGAGCCCCCCCGTGCAGAGCACGAGATCAGCCCTATTCCAGGCGTCCCGCAGGACGTTCGCCAGGCGATCCTGGTAATCACCGATCTGGGACATTCGATAGAGGTTGATCCCAAGTGCGGGCAGGTGCGCCGCGACGTACTGGGCGTTCGTGTCGAGGATCTCTCCCAGGAGAATTTCCGTACCTATGGAGACGATCTCTGCGTCCATACGCAACTCCGGTCGCCTGGTGTTTTGCGAGCGATTACGACGGCAGTATACGAGAGGCGTGTATAGGGCGGCCAAGGCGTCACCCGTCGTGAGAGCCGCAAAGCAACACGACGGCTGGGGTGCAGCGTTGTTGTGTCACTCGCAAAAGAGCGGCTAGGATGATGGTCCTGAAATGGAAAGCAGGGTGCCCGTGCAGGTCGGAGAGCAGACGGGACCTCGTCTCCAAGCCGCCGAGGTGGAGTGGTTGGCCGCGACCGCGCAGCGCATCCGGTCAAGCGTGTCGCGCGTCATCATCGGCAAGGACAATCTCATCGAGCTGGTTCTCGTCGCGGTCTTTAGTGAGGGCCACATCCTATTCGAGGACGTCCCGGGCATTGGCAAGACCACGCTGGCCAAGGCCCTGGCACGCAGTTTCGACAGCAGCTTCGGTCGAATTCAGTTCACGCCGGACTTGATTCCCTCCGACGTTACTGGAATCAGCTTTTACAACCAGCGCAGCGGAGATTTCGAGCTGCGGCAGGGCCCAATCATCGCGCAGGTTGTCCTCGCAGATGAGATCAACCGCGCCACGCCGCGCACCCAGTCTGCACTGCTCGAGGCGATGGAGGAGCGCCAGGTGACCATCGAAGGCACGACGATCCCCCTACCTCGGCCTTTCCTCGTGCTCGCGACCCAGAACCCAATCGAGTTGGAGGGAACATTCCCGCTGCCCGAGGCCCAGCTCGACAGATTCCTGCTGCGTCTTCGTGTCGGCTACCCCTCCGAGGAAGATGAGGATGCGATGCTGGTGCGGTTTGAGACGGAGAATCCGCTCGACGGACTCGAACCGGTTGTCGACTCAACCGACCTCGTGCGTGCCATTGAGATGACCGCCCGCATCCACGTCGAGCCGGTCGTGCGGCGCTATCTCGTCCAGATCGTTCGCGCGACCCGGGCGCACGCGGGGCTCGAGCTCGGCGCCAGCCCACGCGCTTCGCTTGCGCTTCTTCGATCGGCGCGGGCACTGGCGGCCATCCGCGGCCGGGCATATGTGGAGCCGGACGACGTCAAGCTGGTGACACCGCAAGTCCTGCCGCACCGGCTCATCCTCGCCTCGCAGACGCGACTGCGGGGCCGCGATGCCGAGGGGATTATCGCCGAGATCCTCGAGCAAACACCCGTGCCGGTCGAAATCTAAGGTCATGCGCGGCGCCTGGATTTACATCGCCGGCCTACTGGTACTGATCGGTATCGCCACGCGCGAGCCCGCGCCGACGGCGGTCGGCGCCCTGATCCTGCTGACGGGCGGCGTGTCGCGTCTCTGGAGTCGCGCCTCGCTTGCACGTATCGACTACGTGCGCACGATTCCGACGCGCCGGGCGTTTGTGGGAGAGGCCGTCAATCTAAGCTTCTCGCTCACGAATCGCAAGGCACTGCCGGTCCCGTGGATTGAGATACGCGACAGTGTTCCCGAGAAGGCCCCGCCCGAGGATGAGCCTGGCCGGCCCGGTGGGGGCCCCGAGACCCTGCTCATGAATCGCAGCACCTCACTCGCCTGGTATGAGCGGGTGCGCTGGAATCATCGCTTTCGCTGCAAGGCACGCGGGTATTTTCAGTTTGGTCCGGCCCTTCTACGGTCCGGCGATGTCTTTGGTTTCTTTCCTGCCTTCGCTCAGGACGAAACCCTGCAACACCTCACAGTGCTGCCCAAGGTACTGCCGCTTCGGGATATCGGGTTGCCGTCTCAACGTCCATTCGGCGAGACAGCCTCCGGCAGCTCTATATTCGAGGACCAGAGCAGGGTTGTCGGCCTGCGTGACTACCGCCCAGGCGATCCACTGAAGCGGATCGATTGGAAGGCCACGGCACGTAGCCAGCGTCTACAATCACGCCTGTACGACCCGGCAGCGACCTTGACGATGCTGATCGCGGTGAACGTGAGCACCCTTGAGCACCCCTGGGAGGGCTACAACCCGCTGCTGCTGGAACGCGCAATTGCGGTCGCGGCTTCGATCGCAAGTTACGCAGAGGAGAAGCGCTACGCGGCCGGCCTTGCGGCGAACTGCACCTACCCCAACGCTGACCGCCATGTGTGGCTGGCCCCAAGCCGGAATCCGGACCAACTCACTCGAATCCTCGAGTCACTCGCGATGGTTTCGCCATACGTTCTTGCGCCGCTGGAGGACGTCCTGCGGCGCCGAGCCGAGCGTCTCCCCTTCGGCGCCACCGTCGTGCTCGTCGCCGGCTACCTGACCGAAGGGTTGCACGCCTACCTCTCACGCGGCCACAACCGCCGCGACCGATGGTTCATGGTCTGGGTCGGCGACCTCATGCCACCAGACCTCGGACCGCACGTGCAGGTCTATGACGCGGCGCTACGCCTTCGCGAGAGTGAACGCGAGTGGCAGGCAGAGCATGGTGGTGCAGAGCCCGCCGCTGCCTGGAGCGAGGCGTGAGTGAAATGACGTGACATGACCACGTTCGGGGTGACGCCTCAACCGCGCGCGATATGGCGTATTCGACTCGCAGTCCTCGCCATATTGACGATGGAAGCGCTGGCGCTGTTTGTATTGGGAACGCTCCTGGCGGGCATCGGTGGCCATGCCGGGCCCAGTTTGGTGACGATTCTCCTTGCCGCGCTTGCCGGCTATGCCCTGGTTCGGTTCTTGCAGCGCTTCGATCTGCCCAGGCGACCGCTAATCGTCGCAGGAGGCTGCGCATCAGTCCTTGGACTCTGGATCCTGTGGACGGTGCAGTTCGGTGGCGGCCCGCTGGACTTATCCCCCTTGGGCGCGTTCACGTCCGATCCGGCCCGCGAGCTCAACCGGCACACGCCGGAGCTCTTCGGAGTCGTCGTTATCGGGATTGCCTGGGTCCGAGGCGCACTCATCGGAAGCCGCCCCCAAGTGACCCACCGTGCGGTTCTGGCATCCATGACGGTCGGACTCGGGATCGTGGTCGTCGGCATCAGCATTGGGCGCGCCGCGATCGCCTCGCGCGCGATCGACAACGCCGCCCTGCCGTTTTTCGTCGCCGCGCTGGTCGCCCTCGCCCTGATTCAGCTCAGCCAGTCGGAACACATCCAGGGAGACACGTGGCGAGGGCCATGGCTTGTGGCGCTGGCTGGAACGATTGGAGCACTCGCACTTGTGGGCGGCCTGGCTGGACTACTTCCGCTTGACGGCCTCAACACCGTTCTGGCACCGGTGGGAAACCTACTCCTGGTTGCTGTCGACCTGCTTCTCTACATTCTGGTGCTGCCGATCGTCGTCGTTTTCAACTGGGTGCTCACGAAGCTTCTCGCGGGGCGGATGCATCCGCTGGACTTCAAGTTTCAGACCTTCCAACAGGCGACCCGTGAATTGCAGCACCAAGGGCACCCGAGCGGGTTCACACTTCTACTCGTCAATCTTGGTCATCTGTTGGTGATTGCGATCGTGGCCGCCATCGTCGCGCTCGTCCTCATCTGGGTGTTCAAACGCGTGGAGCGCGAAGAGGACGTGGAGATAGGAGAGCACGAGCCGTTCGAGTCGCGAGGAGCTTTACGCTCGGACCTACAAGGACTGCTCGAGGGTCTGTTGAGCCGGTTTCGCCGCCCGGCTCGCCAGGCAGATCCAGCTCTCAGTCCTAGGCTGCTGGCCCTGCGGCGGCTCTACCTGTCGATGCTGCGACGCAGCGAGGCTCGGGGGCTAAGCCGGCCGACCGCGGCAACGCCGCGGGAGTTCGCGCCACTGCTGGAGCGCCAGCTCGACTCTTCTCTCCCGGCGGACCTGAGCGCACGGTTCTCCGGCGGCCGCTATGGACTGATTGAGCCGTCGGAGCACGATTTGCGCCGACTGGAGGAAGCCGCTCGACGGGTGCGATAGGAGTTGTGAGAGCGGGACGCGACAAGGGGTACATTGAGGGTGTGGACTTGTTCGTCTCGACACTGCCGCAAGCGCACCTCAACTGGTTCGACGCCTCCGCGTTTGTGATCCTGGCGCTCTTCGCCTGGCAGGGATACCGTCGCGGCGCGCTTGGCTGGATAGCCGCCATCGGATCCTCACTGCTGGCCCTGGCTGGCGCATTTGTGCTTGCGCCGGTGATCGGACAAGCTGTGGCGGGGCGTTCGGAACTGGGACGCCTGGTTGCCGAGCGAATTGCCTTTCTAGTACTGCTGGTCGCCCTGCGCATGGTGCTTGGGTGGGTTATGCACGAACTCGTTGCATCATTGCGCTCGATACTTTGGGCGCTCCCTCCGCTCGGACTGATCGACCGCCTGCTTGGTGTCGTCCCAAGCCTGGCGTTCGGCGGCCTGCTGATAATCATCGTCCTATTCGCGGCGATAATGCTGCCCATCAATCGCCGCCTCCACAATGCCGCGGTTCAGTCGTATCTGGGCCATGTCGCCGCAGTTGAGATCGCCCGCGCCGGCCAGACGATTCCGCGTGGCGGGCTCCTATCGTCGCCCGAGCGGATCCTCGACGTCGAGCGCGCGCTGGCGGCGATTCAGTCCGTGCGGGACCTGGGAAGGAACTCATGACCTCGTCCCAACAACCGCAGCCCAGCCTCGAAGAACGCCTCCAGACAGTACGCGACGGCATAAAGCTCATGGCTGAGGCGGCACGCCCGAGTCTTGCGGAATCGCTCAGGATTGCGCGAGACGCGGTTCGCAGCCTCGACGGTGCGATCGCCGGCGGACTGAGGCGGGTCGAGCGGCCACCCGGCGTCTCCGGTCTGTACGTGATCGTCGATCCTCAATTCTGTAAGGGCCGCCACGCAGTACTCGTCGCCGAGCAGGCATTACGAGGCGGTGCGAGTGTCATCCAGTGGCGTGACAAGCGACGCGACAAGGGCGATCAACTTGCGGAAGTGGAGGCGTTGCGGCAACTATGCGAGCGTTATGTCGCGCTGCTCATCGTCAACGATCACGTCGATCTCGCAATCGCTGCAAACGCCGGGGGCGTGCACATAGGACAACATGACCTGCCCGTTGGCGCGGTGCGCAAAATGGCGCCCCCCGGCTTCGTTGTAGGGTGCTCAACAAACAACCCGGACGAGGCGCGGCAGGCCCAGTCTGATGGAGCCGACTACGTGGCCGTAGGGCGCGTCTTTGCCTCGATCACCAAGCCGGATACTCGCGACGCCAGTCCGGAGACCCTCGGGGCCGTCAAGAGTGCGGTCTCGATTCCGGTTGTCGCTATCGGCGGAATCACTGTTGACAACGTCGATCAGGTGATCGCGGCGGGCGCCGATTCAGCAGCGGTCATCACCGCCGTCTGCGATGCGGACGACATCGAGGAAGCCGCGCTGGTAATCAGCAAGCGGTTCGAGATCGCGGCAGAGCGGGCGCGAGGCGTTTAGGAGAGAAAGGTCGATGATCGAGCTCACCGACGAGATGGCCACGTTGGTCGACAACGCCCTCCAGGATGGGTTGCCCTGCATGATGGGCACTGCCTCGAAGACAGGGATGCCCAATATCAGCTTCCGCGGAAGCGTGATGGTCTTCGATAAACAGCACCTGGCGTACTGGGAGCGGGCGATGAATATCGCCATCCACAATCTGGAGGGGAACCCGCAAATCGAGATCCTCTACCGGGGCCGGGAGCGAGGCGTCGGCTGGAGGTTCTACGGGCACGCGGAGATCCTTCGCGCTGGGCCGCTTCGCGATCAAATCATGAGCCGAACGGTGCAGCGTGAGCTCGATCGCGACCCAGAGCGGAACGGTTTCGGGGTGCTGATTACCGTGGACAAGGTCACCGACACCGGGGGTAACCCACTTCAGGAGCGGTAGCGGGCTTACCGCCAGGCCCCTTTCCCCGAGCGCAAGAGGGGACCGAAACAGCATTAGATAATGCCCTCAGACTGCATCTGGGTAAGGGCGCGGCCGAAGGACGCGAGGGTAAGTTCGACGTCGCGATCGGAGTGCGCGGCGCCGACGATCAGCCTGCCATCACTCATCAAGTCGACGCCCTCGTTGATCAGACCACGCTTGAGAGCGACGGTCGACTGCGGCGCCATGTGCGGGACAAATCGACGGGCCCGGTCCATCCAGCGCCAGGTAATGCCGTCGTCCGGCGGTAGGCAGTCTTCGCCCAACAGCACATGCAGGATCGTCGCGGCGCCATAAACACAGCCCCTGACGCCCGTCTCAGTAATGACCCTGTTCATCCCGGCTGCCAGCGCACGAGCCGCATCGTTGGCGGCAGTATTCGCCTCACCCGCCTCGACGATACCAAGACACGCACAGCCGGCAGCCGCGGAGAGCGGATTCGCGTTGAACGTACCGGGGTGCTCAACCCGCTCGATCTGGTTCCACTCGGGGTCTGTGCTGTGAGCGATGCGGTTGAGAATCGCCTCACGTCCCACTACGGCACCGCCCGGAAGGCCACCGGCGAGTATCTTCGCCAACGTCGTCATGTCTGGCATGACGTTTTGGAGCGCCTGCACTCCACCTGGCGAGGCGCGAAAGCCCGTTACGACCTCGTCAAAGATCAGCAGCACCCCGGTCCGCGTGCAGAGTCCCCGCAGATCATGGAGGAACTCGGCTTCAACGGGGACCTTCCCCATGTGTGCGCCCGTTGGCTCGATGATGACGGCGGCAATATCACCCCGCTCAGCCAGTGTCCGTTCGACGGCGACTGCGTCGTTGGGCGGAAGGATGACCTGCTGTGCCAATGCAAGTTGGGGGACACCGGCGGAGCGCGGATATTCCGCTCCGGGGGCGATGGTGCCGGTAACCGTGTCGCTCCAGCCATGAAAGTGGTTCTCGAACTTCAGCAGCTTGTCCTTGCCGGTGCAAGCGCGGGCGAGCCTTACAGCCATCTGCACCGCTTCGGTCCCGGAGTTGGTAAAGCGCACGCGCTCGGCGGACGGAATGAGTCGCTGGACCAGCCGGGCCCACTGGACCTCCAACTCGTGGCTGGCGCCAAAGTGTGTGCCCATCTCGACTTGGTCGCGAACGGCCGCGACTATCAAGGGATGAGAATGTCCCAGGAGCAGTGCGCCATGGCCGCTGACGTAGTCGATGATCTCGTTGCCATCGACATCCCATTTGCGACAACCGGAGGCGCGCTCAACGAAGATCGGAAACGGCGTTGCGTGGCGTGTGTCGTGCGTGACACCGCCGGGGAAGACCTCGAGAGCGCTCTGAAAGAGTGCGCGCGAGCGAGCGTGCTTGCTTTCGTAGGACTCGAGGATTGTCGGCATCGCCCTGATCTTAACTGATATCCAATTTGTGCACGCGTGGGGAGCTCAGTTGCTAGGATGTTTCGGATATACACTTTTTTAGCGGCCAAAGAACGGGCATGGCAGAGAGAGAAGGACCGACAAGAGGTGACCTGTACGCGGTGTTGGGTCTGACCCCGGCCGCGAGCAGTGAGGAGATCCGGGCCGCTTACCAACGGCTTGCCAGCGATATCGTTGCCGGACAGGCGTCCCCCATCCAGCGAACGCGCCCGGCCAGCGAAGCCACGGTTGCGCCCAACCGCTTCGTGCCGGCTCCGACCGCCGGCCGCTAGCAATGCATCGCGGGGCAGCGGCGGCGGTCTTGCTGGCAGCGGCGATCGCGCTTCCCGCTCCCAGGTCCCGCCAGGCCTCCGCCGGTAAAGAGACATCCGCAGGGGTGACGCCGGTGCAGCACCTGGTCGTGATCTTCCAGGAGAATGAGTCGTTCGATCATTACTTCGGCACCTACCCATTGGCGGCCAATCCGCCGGGCGAACCGGCATTCAACGCGGTCCCCGGCACGCCGGCGGTTAACGGCTTGGGTCCCGCACTGCTCATACAGAACGCAAACCTCCATGCCCCATTCAGGGTTGGCCGGCTCGACCAGCCATCATGTTTCGAGAACGGCGGCTACGTGGCTGAGCAGCAGGCCTACGACCGCGGCCTGGTCGACAAGTTCGTCGAGCAATTCAAATACACGAGCGGGCCGCTTGTCCGGACTCCTCGCGCGTTTTGTCCCGAGGATGCGGGCGGTAACAGGTACGGCGCTATGGGTTATGTCGACGGTAACTCCGTGACGGGATTGTGGAACTACACACAGCAATTCGCGATGAGCGACAACTTTTACGGCACCACATTTGGGCCATCCACGCCAGGCGCAATTCATCTCGTCGCCGCTGATACCGCGGGCGTCCTATGCGGACCCAGCACAACGGTCTATGGCAACGTCCCAGCATGCTGGCCGGGGGACGGAACCCCTGCCGGCTCAGCAACCATCAGCGCACCGTCGAGCTCGGAACGAGGCACGCTCTACGGTGATTCAGACCCGCTTTGGGACATCTGCTCTAAGCAGGACGCAAGTACGCTGACGGCAATGGCGGGACCGAACATCGGCAATCTTCTCAATGCCGCGGGTGTGACCTGGGGTTGGTTTCAGGGCGGCTTCGCCGTTGACGCCGATGGACGCTGCGCCTCGGCACATGCTGTTGAGGCGCTCGATCGTGCGGCTGGCATCGATCCTGCGAGCGACACCGCTCGGACGCAAGATTACGACGCCCACCATGAGGCATTCCAGTATTTTGCGTCCACGGCGAACCCGCAGCATCTACCCCCATTATCGATGGCGATGGTTGGCAGGACTGACCAGGCGAATCATCAGTACGACTTAAGCGAATTCGGCCGTGCTCTGGAGAGCGGCACGCTACCTGCTGTGTCGTTTCTGAAGGCCGCTCAGTACCAAGACGGGCATGCAGGCCATTCGGACCCGCTGGACGAACAGCAATTTCTTGTGCAGACTCTGAACGAAATTCAGAGCTCGCCGATTTGGGGCAGCACGGCTGTGTTCATAGCGTGGGACGACTCGAACGGCTATTACGATCATGTGATGCCGCCGCTGGTCAACCGATCGAACACGCCCCTGGATGACAGCTGCGGCGACTCCAGCAACGGGCCCCCGATTCGTTGCGGCTACGGTCCGCGGCTGCCCCTCATCGTCGTCTCACCCTTCGCAAAGCGGAACTACGTGAGCCACACTCTCACAGACCAGGTGTCGATCGCTCGTTTCATCGAGGACAACTGGCTTGGTGGGAGGCGGCTGACGGACGTCTCGTTTGACAACATCGCCGGGTCGCTGGTGGATCTGTTCGATTTTAGCTCGCCGGCAGCGCCGGGATTGATCCTCGACCCAGTCAGCGGCGAGCCGGCTACATTGCCATGATGACTACGGCCGCAAGCCCTGCCAGATAAGTTTGCCCTCGGCCCGCATGACGCGACCGAAGGTGAAATCGGCGAAATGTCCACCGGCGGTAACAGTTGATGGATCCGCCAGCTCCTGCCAAAGTCGCTCACGCGTTCGCCGGCCAAGCTCAGGGTCTACGTCAGCCAGGCAGGCCCAGTCGGCCTCCTCGAGCTGCACCGGGCAGTGAACGACGTCACCCAGGATGATGGCGCGCTCCGCACCAGAGGAAACAATGACAGATGCGTGCCCCGGCGTATGGCCCGGTGTAGCGATAAGACTGAGACCGGGCGCTATCGCCTCACCGTCTTCAACGAAATCAATCCTGCCCTCGAGTGGTTGCTGAACGTCGGCAAGGCTGGGTCCGGGGATGTTGTCAGTACCGCGCCAGTAATCCCATTCCGGCCTGCGTACCAAGTGACGGGCGTTGGCGAACGTCAGCGAGCGACCGTCGCCGGCCAGCTGCGACGTCCAGCCGACATGATCGTGGTGGAGGTGGGTGTAGATCACCATGTCGATGTCGGATGGCTTCAGCCCCACCGTCCCAAGACTATGGAGCAGCCGGCCACCCACGCGGGTTGCCACCCCGGGTACCTCAACGGTCTTCTCGCCGTAACCTGCATCGACGAGGATCCGCTGGTCGCTCGTCCGAACCAGCAGAGCGCCGAAGCTAAGCGGCAGACGTCCATCGGCGTCCAGCCAATCATGGTGAAGTTGCCAGCCCGCGGCGGTCGAAGCCGGGAACATGGGCACCGGATCGTAGCGGCCGTAACCATCGGGGAGATAGGTGATGCCGGCGTTTCCCACCGTAACCGTGCTCAACGCTGCCGGCTCAGCCATACTCAAACTCCGTCGGGCAAATCAGCGGCATGCCCTAAACCGCGCGATCGCCCTCAAGCGCTGAGAGCGTCAGCAGCGGGAGAACATCGAGGAGGCCCGTCAGGTCGCGGATCTCGAGGTCGGGTTCCGGCACTCGATCCGGGAGCTTGGCACCGGCGCGATTCACCCAAGCGACGGCCAGACCAGCCGCGCGGGCGCCGAGCAGGTCTGCGATTGGGCTATCGCCGACGTACAGCACTTCACCTGGCGGCAGGCCGAGAGCGTCGCACAGCGCTCGAAAGATCGTCGCACGCGGCTTGTACGAACGAACGGCCTCCGAGGAGACGACGGTTTCGAAATCCAGACCAGTGCGTTGCAGGAAGGAGGTCAGAAAGTCATCGTCGGCATTCGAGAGGACGGCCACCCGATAGGTCCCACGGAGCGTTTCCAGGACCCGCAGGACCTCGGGGAAACAGGCAGCGGCCGAGATCTTATCGAGCAGACTCGAGCAAGCGGCGACGCCATCACCGGTGCCGCCAAGCGCTTCGAATGAACGCTGGAATTGTACTGACCAAGCGTGACGGTAGGTGAAGAATTCGGGCTCAGGTCCGGCAAGGGGGTCCCTCGGGTCACGGCCGCGCTCCTGCCACAGCCGTTTGCCCTCCTCAAGCCAGCAGTCCCAGAGGTGCCTGCCAGGGACATCGAGCGCGTGAGCGCCGGAGATCTGCTCGAATGTGTCGATGAAGTGCTCGTCGACGAAATCGGCAATGGTTCCAAAGCAATCGAAGGCGACTGCCGCGATCGGTCTGGCCCAGCCCGGCGTGACAGCTACTCGGTCAACCAGCGTGAGGCCTCCTTGGCGTGGTAGGTGAGGATGAAGTCCGCCCCGGCGCGCTTGATTGCTGTCAGGATCTCGAGCGTGATGCGGCGCTCGTCGAGCCAGCCATTGGCCGAAGCCGCTTTGACCATGGCGTACTCGCCGCTGACGTTGTAGGCGCATAAGGGCAGGTCGAAACGCTCCCGCGCCCGACTGAGGACGTCGAGATACGACAGTGCCGGCTTGACCATCACGATGTCAGCACCCTCGGCGATGTCCGCCTCAATCTCGCGCAGCGCCTCGCGGGCGTTACCGGGGTCCATCTGGTAGCCGCGCCGGTCGCCGAATTCGGGCGTCGATCCGGCAGCTTCACGGAACGGACCGTAAAACGCCGAGGCGTACTTGGCGGCGTAGGCGAGGATCGGAGTTTGCTCAAAGCCAGCGCCATCGAGGGCGGCGCGAATGGCCGCGACGCGCCCATCCATCATGTCTGAGGGAGCGACCATGTCTGCACCGGCTTCGGCCTGTGAGACAGCGGTTTGGGCCAGCAGCTCAAGGCTGCTGTCGTTATCGACCTGGCCGTCGACGATGCGGCCGCAGTGTCCATGACTGGTGTATTCGCACAGGCAGACGTCGCAGATGACGGCCACATCAGGGGCCTCGCGCTTGAGCATACGAACGGCGTCCTGGACGATCCCATCACGCGCGTAGGCCTCAGTCCCCAGCGGATCCTTCATGGCAGGCAGACCAAACAGCAGTACCGCGGGAACGCCCAGGCGCTGAAGCTCCTCGGCCTCTCGCCCCAATTGGTCAGGGCTCAGCTGGTACTGGCCCGGCATTGACGGGATAGCGACGCGCTGCCCCTGTCCGTGCATCACGAACAGCGGCATAACGAAGTCCGATGGGGCCAGGCTTGTCTCTCGGACAAGCCCTCGCAGGACAGGATTCTGGCGTACACGGCGAAACCGTGTAAAGCCAGTAACCCGGGTTTCGATCATGGTGTGCTCCTCTGGAAGTGAGCTCGCAGCGCGCTGACGAGGCCGGGGATTGTGTGGTCCACGGCGACGACGGTTGGCGTAAGTCCGCAGCGCTGGGCCGTTTCCGCCGTCGAGGGCCCAATGCAGCCGATGACGGTTTGTTTGAGGCCGCTCAGGTCCTTTCCCAGCATCTTGGCGAGATTTCGGACGGCCGATGAGCTTGCAAATGTCACTACGTCAATTGCACCTTCGCGAATCTGCGCCAGGATCCCAGGATCGGGGTTGCGTGGCACCTCCGAGCTGTACAGCGGCACGTCCTCAACCTCGGCACCATGCGTGCGCAACGCGCTGACGAGATCGGGTGATGCTGCCTCGGCGCGGGGAACCAGCACCCGCCGCCGCGTCAGTTCATGCTCGATAAGCACATCCGCCAAACCACGGCCTCGATAATCTTCGGGCATGAGGTCAGCGCGGATGCCGTATTCCGCGAGCGACTGTGCGGTCGCCGGTCCCACGACCGCGACCTTACTGCTATGGAACGCACGCGCATCGCGGCCAAGATCGTAGACCGCACGTAAGAAGCGGCGGACCGCATTCGCGCTCGTGAACACCACCCAGGCGTATTCGCCGTCAGCCAGCGCCCCGATGACGCGGGTCAGCACTTGAGGAGATGCGCCGTCGACTATCTCGAGTGTCGGCAGCTCGAGCACCACGGCGCCTTCTTCCTCGAGCAGCGACCGCAAACCGCTGGCCTGGTCGCGTGTTCGCGTAACCACGATCCGACGGCCGAACAGCGGTCGGGTCTCGAACCACTGCAATTTCTCCCGAAGGCGCACGACTTCGCCAAAAACGGCCACCGCCGGCGGCTCAACGCCAGCCTCGCGCGTGCGAGCCGCGATGTCGGCGAGCTGGCCGACCACCACACGCTGTCGGGGTAAGGTGCCCCAGGCAATCACGGCTGCGGGAGTGGTTGGCGACAAGCCGGCGGCGAGCAGACGGACGGCGATCTCCGGGAGCGCCTGCACGCCCATGAGGCAGACGAGCGTATCGACTCCGGAGGCGATCTGATCCCACCTGATCGCTGACTCGGGCTTGGACGCGTCCTCGTGGCCCGTGAGTACGGCAAAGGAAGACGCGACGCCCCTATGGCTGACCGGGATACCAGCGTAGGCAGGAACGGCCGTCGCGGAGGTCACACCGGGGATGACTTCATAGGCGATCCCCGCGTTCGCGAGGGCCTCGCCCTCTTCACCCCCGCGACCGAACACGAAGGGATCGCCACCCTTGAGCCGCACGACCAGCTTCCCCTGCCGCGCCAGGCGCACCAGAAGCGTGTTGATTTGGTCCTGGCTCGACCCAGCGACCGTCGCAAGCTTGCCGGCGTAGATGCGCTCGCAGGCGGCGGAGGTCAGGTCAAGAAGAGCGTCGTTCACCAGCCGGTCATAGACGACGGCGTTCGCAGCCTCCAACGCCCGCGCGCCCTTCATTGTCAGCAGGCCGGGATCGCCAGGCCCTGCGCCGACCAACCAGACCTTTCCAAGCGCCATCTCGGCCTCACCCACCCTTGCGGCCGAGCGCCGCCACCGATGGCTGGAGGAAAGTCAAGCTGTCACCCGCGCCCGAATGCCGCACCCATCAACTCCACTGCCAGTTGCACACCCAGCGCAGGCGCGTCGCCGGCGAGCCCGCGAACGGCCGCCTCGTGTGCGGATGATCCATCCACGGAGGCGATCATCGCCCGGACCTCGATCGTACCATCGAGCGCGCGGGCAAATGCGGCGACAGGCGACGCACAGCCGGAGCCGAGCCGGTCGAGGAAGGCGCGCTCAGCGTTCACACAGGCATGAGCCACTGGATCGTCGAGGAGCACGGCGACCTCGTGAGCGAAAGGGTCGTCGAGGCGGCCTTCGATCCCCAGGGCTCCCTGGCCCGGCGAAGGCAACATTATCTCAGTGGGGAGAATCTCGGACGCCTCGCTCAAGCGGCCCAGACGGCTGAGGCCCGCGGCCGCCAGTACGACGGCGTCGATCGTTCCGTCTCGCACGCGGGCAATTCGCGTCTCGACGTTGCCACGAACGTCGACCACCTCCACGTCCGGGCGTGCACGCAGCAGGAGCGCACGGCGGCGGGCGCTGCCCGTCCCGATACGACTCCCAGGCGGCATTCGCTCCAGCGTTAGGCCGTCGCGGCTTACGAGCGCATCGCGCGGATCCGCCCGCACAGGAACGGCCAGGAGCGCGAGCCCAGGCTCCAGTCGCGGAGGAAGATCCTTGAGGCTGTGCACAGCGAGATCGATCGCGCCGGCCAGCAGGGCGCGCTCGATCTCCTTCACGAACACGCCGGTGCCCCCAATCACGGCCAGCGGCATACGACGATCACGATCGCCGGCCGTTCGGATGATGTGGACATCGATCTCGATGGTGGGCACGACGAGACGCAAGGGCGTCAGCGCTTCGTTGGTCTGGGCGCGCGCGAGCGGGCTACCGCGCGTACCGACCACGAGGCGGCGCGGCAGCGGCGCGGGCTCGGGGCTATTCATCTGGCCGGGGAGGCGGGCCACACCAAACGAAGGGCATCAGTCGGTGACAGGGTGAAGGGCGAACAGCTCGCGAATCGCGTCGAGATGTGCCGGCTGGCTCTCGGATTCCTTGAGGCACATGATCGGGTCGTGGAGAAGCTTCTTGACGATGGCAGACGTGAGAGCATCGATGCGACGTCGCTCCTCCGTAGAAAGATGCGGGAGGCGGCCAAGGGTTTTTGCGACCTCGACACGACGTATGCCCTCCGCGCGGTCGCGCAACGCGGCGATTGTCGGTACGAGCCAGCGGCTCTGCCACCAGGCCATGAAGCGCCCAACCTCGTCGTCGACCGCCCGCTCCACCGCCTCGCGCTCGGGATCTTCGTTTGACTGCGCGTCCGGCTGCAACTGGCTGTCGATAAGCGGTTGCAGCGCATCGATGTCGTGCAGGATTACACCCGGGACCTCGCGCACCTCGGGATCGATATCCCGCGGTACGGCGAGGTCGATGAGAAGCAATGGTCTGCCATTGCGCCGCTTCATTGCGCCCGCGACCATTGCGCGGTCAATGCAGAACTCGCGCGAGCCGGTCGCGCTGACGACGATATCGGAATCGGCCAGCGCGCTCCGCAGGTCGTGCATGGGAATCGCAGCCGCGCCAAGACTCGCCGCGAGCTTGGTGGCGCGAGCGAGAGTACGACCGGCAATAACGATTCGTCCGGCGCCGCTGCGCGACAGGCTCCACGCAGTCAGCTTCGCGGCCTCGCCGGCGCTGACGACGAGCACGGAGGAGTCTGAGAGATCTCCGAACGAGCGGCGTGCCAGCTCGACGGCTGCCGCGCTCACAGAGGCCGCGGATCCGGCCATGCCAATGCCGGCGCGGATTCGGCGGCCGGCGCCGACCGCGCTCTGAAAGAGCCGGACAAGCAGACTATCGACGGCGCCAACCTGCTGGGCCGTGTGGAGGGCATCGCGAACCTGGCCGAGAATCTGCGACTCGCCGAGCACCATCGACTCGAGACCAGCGGCCACGCGATAGAGATGGCGGACGCCGTCGGCACCACGGAGGGAATAGAAGTGGCCAACCTCAGCCGGTGCCGCAATCTCGCGCCCGGCCGTCATGAACGCGGTCAACTCGGGCGCTCTAAGCTCGGCGCCGGCGGCACTGAGATAGACCTCTGTGCGGTTGCAGGTGGAAAGCACAACTGCGGGGCCGAAGCGCTCGCGAAGCCCGGGAAGAAGTTGAAGCAACTCGTCGGTCGTGAAAGCGAGCCGCTCCCGAACCTCGACCGGCGCGGTCTTGTGGCTGATCCCAACCAGCGCGATCACAGCGCGGACCTACGGTTCACGATCGAGTCTGATCATGATCGAGTCCGATCCTGGTCGACGCCGAGGCTCTCGATCAGGTGGGCCCGCGCCTCCTCGTGGCGGCCTTGAGCCAGCAGGGCGCGCAGACGGCCGTCGATCGCGCGTTGCCAGCGAGCCGAGTCGAGGCTGACGCCACGCTCCTGAAGCTCCGTGCGCACGTCGCCGAGCAGGTCGGCCAGCGCGGCGAAGTCCTCACTCAGGAAGTCCTCCAATTCTTCTCGAAGTTTCCGGGCGAGCGCGGGGCTGGCGCCGGAGGTCGATGCGGCAAGGGTCACCTTTCCCCGGCGAATGACTGAGGGAAGAATGAAGTCGCAATTCGGCGGGTCATCGGCCACGTTCACCCAGATCCGGCGCCTCCGGCATGCCGCAGCTACCTGTGCGTTAACAACCGGATCGTTCGTTGCAACCATCACGAGTGCCACCCCATCAGCGTCCAACTCTTCATAAGTGCGGCGGCGATATTCAATTCGGCCCTCGGCTCGCAGCTCATCAAGGGCGGCGCTCAGTGTTGGACTGACGATCCGCACACGCGCTCCGGCGGCCAGGAGGCCGGTTACTTTACCAGCGGCAACCGCGCCACCCCCAACGACCAGGCAGCAGCGATCCTGCAGCGAGAGGAAGACCGGATAGTAGAGCGGCGCCTGGCGAGACTTCAACTCGTACTATCCCCCGTCGATGCCCCTTGCCGCTGTGACTCAAAAACGTCGATCATCGCGAGCAGCACCAGATCGGCGAGCCCGGCGACCTGCTCCCAGGTAGCAGCCGCATCCTCAACGCTCAGATCGGCATCATGCGCGAGCTGCTGCGTCGTCTCGTCGAGCGAGCGCCGAAAGAATGTGAATGCCTCAACCGCGTCGCGCAGGGCGACGCCGTCTCGCGCCAGTTCCAGACCATACTCGCGCCCAATTGCTCGGGCCTCCTCGGTGAGGCGGCTCCCCCGTAGGCGCTTCTCGAGGCAGTCGGCCGCGAGTGCCACCAGCCGCCGTCCGAGCGGCCGCAACCGCATGCGGCTCGCCTCATCGACTGTGCTGTACCAGCCGGCCGGGTGTCGTTTGCCCTGCTGCAACCGGCGGCGAATGCGGGCGACTGCCAAGTGGCCGAGCGAATGGTAGTCCCTCACAGCGGCAACTTCGTCTGCAGACCGCTGCTGGAGCCGCTGGAGATCGGACTCGGCGAACCGCCGATGGCCGCCGGGTGTGCGGAATGACCGAACCCTGCCGTCGTCCGCCCAGCGCCGGAGGGTCGATTCATTCACCCCAAGCAACTTGGACGCGCGACCCAGCGCGAGGCAGCCGCTGGGAGCTGCGGTGACGGCGGACTGATCGGCGGTGGAGCCTCCGGGACTCAGCAAACGGTGACTCAAATCTGGGTAAATCTGCGTATTCCTACAGAACGTCCTAGAGCTGCCCACTTGGATGCTAGAGTCGCCCGCCGAATAGTGTCAAGGCGCGATCCGGGACGTCGCCCGAACGCGGCATACTGGGAGATGAGACCAGTTTGGAGGACATTTAGATGGCGGAGATCGTACTGGGAATCGCTACGTCACATAGCCCAACGTTGAGCCTGCTGCCGCATGAGGTTCCAGCCTACGCGGCGGGCGATAGCCGCAACCCGCAGCTGCTGCATCCGCCGGAGGGCAAGCTCATGACCTATGAACAACTGCAGGAGGCGGCCGACCCAGGAACGCGCGCGGCGGGGTCAACCCCTGACTTTGAGGCGGAGTACCACCGCTACCAGCGAGCAATAGACACGCTTGCTGACACGTTCGCGCAGTTCAAGCCCGATGTGGCCATCATCTTCGGCGACGATCAGGAGGAGCTGTTCTTCGACGACAACATGCCGTCGATCTCGATCTATTGGGGGCAGACGATTCCCTGGATCCCGCAGGCGTATCCACCGGTGCCCGCGGCTATGCCAGCCGCCTGGGGTTACGGCAGACAGGCAATGGATTATCCGGTGGACTCCAATCTGGCTCTGCATCTCATCGAGTCGCTCGTGGACGCCGATTTCGATGTCGCGCAGTCGCGCTACCTGAACGAAGAATCGGGCGGTCATGTCGGTCCAATTGGGTACGTCGCTGAGGAGTGGAACACCCCGCGACGGCGATACGGGCTCGTTCACGCCTATGAGTTTGTGTGCGAGCGGGTCATGCGCGAGAGCGCAACTCCGATAGTCCCAGTTACGCTCAACACGTGTTATCCACCCAACCAAGTCACGCCACGGCGCTGCTATGCGCTTGGACAGGCGGTCAGACGAGCGATTCAGGATTGGGCCCCGGGCAAGCGCGTGGCGGTGATGGGAAGTGGGGGGCTTAGCCATTTTGTCGTCGACGAGGAACTCGACCGGCTCGTTCTGGACCTCATGCGAAACCGAAACGCGGAAGGGATCGCAGCGCTCCCGCTGGAGCGATTGAACTCCGCCACCTCGGAGATTCGAAACTGGATCGCCGCCTCCGGTGCGCTGGAGCATCTCGAGATGGATGTCGTTGAGTACGTGCCGGCCCGGCGGACGCCGGCCGGGACCGGCGGGGGTTGGGGCTTTGCCCGCTGGACGTAAGCTCGATTGGCATGGGCTGCGTATAATAGCAAACGCACGAGGTGAGGAAGTCAGCACAGCCGGCCGCGGGACCTAGCGCGGCTGAAGGAGAACGCGATGGCAGAGATCGTTCTGGGGATCGGTACCTCCCACAGCCCGGTCCTGAGCATGCCGCCGGAGGGGATGCCGGATTACGCGGCGGGCGATCGGCGAAATAAGCAGCTCCTCAAGCCGCCAAGGGGCGCGCTCATGACGTATGAGGAGTTGGAGGCCGCCGCCGACCCTGCTACAAGTAACGAGGGCTCCAACCCAGACTTTAAAGGTCAGCACGAGCGTTATACGAAGGCAATTGACGCACTTGCTGAGACCGTGGCGAGGGTCAAGCCCGATGTCTTCGTCATGTTTGGCGACGATCAGGAAGAGTTGTTCTTCGACGACAACATGCCGATGCTGTCGGTTTACTGGGGCGATACGATCCCGTGGATCCCCAGGGGCCTCGCGGGAGGGCGGACCTCACTGTCCGCATGGGGCTACGGCGATAAGCAGGTGGATTACCCCGTAGATTCGAGGCTCGCGCTTCATCTGATTGAGTCGCTGATGGACGCGGACTTCGACGTCGCGCAGAGCCGTTATCTCAACGAAGAGGCCGGAGGGCACGTCGGCCCGATTGGGTATGTCTCGTCCCAATGGGACACCGCACGGCGCCCGCAGGGCATGGGCCATGCCTACGGCTTCTTCGCCAAGCGGATCATGCACGAGAGCATGGCGCCGTTCGTGCCGATCACGATCAATACCTGCTACCCGCCCAACCAGATCACGCCGCGCCGAGCGTACGCGCTTGGCCAGGCGGTGCGTCGGGCCATCGACGACTGGGACAGCGATAAGCGCGTCTGCGTCGTTGGCAGTGGCGGCCTGAGCCACTTCGTGGTGGATGAGGAGCTCGACCGGCTCGTGCTCGATCTCATGAAGACCCGCAACTCAGAGGGAATCGCGTCGCTGCCGCGTGAGCGGCTGAACTCGGCGACCTCGGAGATCCGCAACTGGATCGCCGCGTCGGGCGCGCTCGAGCACCTCGAGATGGAACTCGTCGATTACATTCCGGCCCGCCGGACCCCGGCCGGCACCGGCGGCGGCTGGGGTTTCGCTCGCTGGCAATAGGCACGGCGAGGGACATAAGGGTCGACTAGGGGCGGGTGTTATGATGACCCGCCCCTCGGTGCAACGACCAGTGCCACAGATGCAGGAAACGGGTTGCCCGCTTGGGGCCGTCTTGCCCGCCCGCCCACCCAGGTTTCTGGTTTCTTCTCGGGGTTGCACCCCGCACCCCGCACCCCGCAAATCTTGCCCTGGCAACGCAGGCCGCGGCGGAGCCAACGTAAATAGGGGCGCGGGGGCGAAGCCCCCAAGGGTTGTCCGATAGAGGGGAAATAGGACCCGCACGCCACGCAATCGACCTCGTGTCATTACGATAGGCATGCTATCCTCGGTCCTCCCAACGCCGGAATTAGCCCCAGCACAGCTACAGCGGATTGTGGCGAAGCCAATCGATGTAGTCGGCGATGGCGGAGTCGATAGAGAAATCCGGCTTGTAGCCGGTGTCCTCCCGAATGTGATCGAGACCCATCACTGGATTCGAACGTGCGGCCGGCCCTCGAACCAGGCTTGAGGCCGGCCTCGAAGCCCGGCACAGTCTTCGCCACAGCTCGGGCAACCTCGCCATTGGTTATCGCAACGCCCCGCCGACGTTGTAAATCGTGTGCCGCAGGGTTGGGGCCATCGTGATCAGCTGAATACCCTTGGCGCAGTCCTTGACGTAGCAAAAGTCGCCATCATCGCCCTCGAAGGGGACACCCCCAGGCGCCTCAGCGTAATCCGGGGCACTGCCGGCTACGTGCGCCTCGACTGGGTTCCGCGACTCGGTAGGCAGCGGAATCGTCTCCGGATACGGCCCTTCTGGAATCCCAAGATAGACCGATCCAGAACTTCCGAATGTCACCCGCTCAACGCCGTTGATCCGAGCGGCCTCAAGCACATTGATGAGGCCCTCGGTATTAATGCGATAGTCCTCGGCGGGCGTGATGCCGCGGACAGGCGGTGCAACGAGGTAGATGATGCGGGAGGAGCGCCGGCTCACGCCTTGCCTGATGCTGCATCAGCACAACATCCTCGCTTGCCTCGAGGACGCGCCTGGCAACGTGCAGTCCAATGAAACCCATCCCGCCGGTGATCAGAATCATGCTCATCCCTCCGCCAAAGCATGTGGTGGCCGGTCACCGGTCGTAATAGTACGCTAGAGGCACTCTGCAATCGTTGCCGCGCGGTAGGCGTAGTGACGCTATACTGTTGGCACTCTGGACAGTCTCAGGCCGGTGACGTGTCAGGCGGCGCATCGGTAGGGTGGAGCGGGTCTCGGTTGGCGGCGCCGAGTCAAGAGTGGCCGCCAGGAGCAGTTATGGGGCAATACCTGGTCCGGCGCTTGCTCTTGATGGCAATTACCCTTCTCGGCGTGACGTTCCTTGTTTTTGCCATCCTGCGGATGGTGCCCGGAGGCGTCGAGAACGCGATTCTCGGCGAACAGGCCACTCCTGAGCAATTCAAGATTCTCCGTCATCAACTCGGACTCGATGCGCCGATACCGGTTCAGTACGTCAACTGGCTGAAAGGCGTCCTCCACGGTGACCTCGGGCAATCGCTGGTGACGCATCGGGTCATCTCCGGTGACATCCGCGATAGGCTGCCGGTAACGCTCCAGCTCGGCTTGATGGCTCTAGTTGTCTCAATCCTGATCGCCATCCCAGTCGGGTTGATCGCCGCAATACGTCAGGACACCCTCGGCGACTACACGGCCAGAACGTTCGCTATCGTGGCCCTGTCGATTCCAGGATTCTGGATCGGCACGCTCGTCATCACTTTCGGCGCGCGCCTATTCGGCTACGCGCCTCCGTTGACGTACGTCTCACCCTGGGTGGCTCCCTTTGGCAACCTGCAGATCATGATTCCGCCGGCTCTGATTCTCGGCGCCGAGCAATCCGGTAGCGTCATGCGCCTCACGCGCACGCAGATGCTCGATGTGCTGCGTCAGGACTACATCCGCACGGCCTGGGCCAAGGGGCTGCGCGAACGGACACTCGTTTGGCGTCATGCCTTAAAGAACGCGGCCATCCCCGTCCTGACACTCATTGGCATCCGAGTGCCGGTCCTGTTCGGCGGCACGGTCATCCTGGAGCAGATCTTCGGCGTTCCCGGTGTCGGCCGCTTTCTGATCACGGCCGTCAATCAGCGCGACTTTCCGGCGATCCAGGCCGTCGTGCTCATGATTGCCCTCGTCGTGATCCTATCGAACCTGTTCGTCGATCTGACCTACTCCTTCCTCGACCCACGCATAAAGTTCAGTTGAGAGCCCTCGCCCCCGCTCCTTAGGAGGAGGCGGGGGCGAGCATAGAACAGAAGCCACCGTTGCGAGAGGAACTGTCATGGCTGTGACGTCACAGATCGACCTTGCCGAGGGTTCTCTTCTCCGCGGGCAACGCGAGCAATTCCCGCTGGTCCGCTGGGGGAGGAGCATCGCACGTTTCGCGCAGCACAAGCCACTGGCTGCGTTTGGTGGCGTGATCGTCTTGGTCATGTTCGTCGCCGCGCTGGGAGCATCGCGGATCGCACCGTACGGTTATGACGTTCGCGACTACCATTCATTGCTCGCCAATCCATCCTTCTCGCACCTGCTCGGCACAGACGACGTCGGGCGTGACATCTTCAGCCGCATCGTCTACGGCGCCCGCGTCAGCATCATCGTCGGCTTCGGCACGGTCATTATCTCGACCCTCGTCGCGGGCGCCGTCGGCGTAAGTGCCGGCTACTTCGGCGGCTGGGTTGATCTCGTCGCACAGCGGATCGTCGATGTCTGGCTGTCCTTCCCGCCGCTGCTGCTCCTCATCGTGTTTGCCGCGGTGTTTGGCACGCCCACAACGCCCAAGCTGTTCTTCGATCACACACCGTTGAAGATGATCCTCGATCCGGCCGAGATCCGAACGGCACAGATCATTCTCTATCTGGGGCTCGTTCTTTCGGGCGGGTCGTCACGCGTGTTCCGCAGCGCCGTCATCTCCATTCGAAATAACCAGTACATCGAGGCAGCGCGGGCGATTGGCGCCAACCACGTGCGCGTTATCTTCCACTACATCCTTCCCAACGTGATGCCGGTGATGCTGGTCATCGCAACAGTTCAATTGGGGCTCGCGATTCTCATCGAGGCCTCACTCAGCTTCCTGTCGTTCGGCATTCCCCCGCCCGTCCCGGCTTGGGGCTCGATGTTGAGCGGGAACGCAACGCAGTTCGTCAATCGCGCGCCGATCCTCGCGGTGTGGCCAGGCCTGGCGATTTCGCTCGCTGTGTTCGGATTCAATATGCTCGGCGACGGCCTGCGCGATGTCTTGGATCCACGCCTGCGAGGGAGTCAATAATGGACGTGCTTCGACTAATCCAAGGACCTTACGAGCAATGCTGAGTAATGAAGAGAACGAGCTCCTAACGCGAACCGGGCCAGGTACGCCAATGGGCGAGTACTTTCGCCGCTACTGGATGCCGGTGCTCATGGCGAGTGAACTGCCTGAGGCTGACTGTCCGCCTGTGCGCGTCCAAGTCCTGGGCGAGAAGCTCGTCGCGTTCAAAGACAGCGATGGCAACGTCGGCCTTTTGGACGAAATCTGTCCTCACCGCCGAGCCAGCCTTTTTTGGGGCAGAAACGAAGAGCAGGGGCTTCGCTGCGTCTACCACGGCTGGAAGTTCGACACGGACGGCAACTGCGTCGATATGCCGAATGAACCTGCAGAGTACGAGTTCAAGCGGCGCGTGAGGACGCTTGCCTATCCCGCGCAGGAGTATGGCGGCCTGATCTGGGCCTATATGGGCCCGAAAGAGCTCACCCCGGAACTGCCACAGTTTGAGTGGGCGTTGGTGCGGCCGGACCAGCGGGCGATCTCCAAGCGCTTCCAGGAAACCAATTACCTTCAGGCGGTAGAGGGTGGCATCGATTCGAGTCACTCGAACTTCCTGCACGCAACCGTTGACGCATTTCGGCTCACACCCCAGTACTGGGAGAGCGTCAAGACGTGGGACTCGCTCCGCGCCAAGTATCACCCGAAGGACAAGTCGCCGGTATTCACGACGAAGCGCACCGACTTTGGCGTCCTGATCGGCGCACGGCGCAACGCCGAAGAGGACAGCTACTACTGGCGAATCACGCAATACTTGCTGCCGGCCTACACGATGATTCCGGCCGATCCGGGCAAACCGATCAACGGCCATGTTTGGACGCCCATCGATGATGAGCACTGCTGGGCATTCAGCTTCACGTGGACCGCTGACGGCCCGCTGCCTCCGCTTCCCGAGGACAAGAACATCTCCCAGAACGGTATTGGTATCCACGCCGACGTCGATCCGAAGACGTTCAAGCCGCTCCGGAACCAATACAACGATTACATGATCGACCGCCAGCTTCAGAAGACCAAGACCATGACGGGGATTCTGGGGACCGGTGAGCAGGACATGGCAGTGCAGGAGAGCATGGGTATCTGTGTGGACCGGTCTCTGGAGAGGCTGGGGACGAGCGACACAGCGATCATCGCGATGCGGCGCGTACTGCTCCGCGAGTTGAAGGCGCTCCAAGAAGGCAAGGAGCCGCACGCGGCGAGCCATGGCTCCGTCTACCATGTTCGCTCGGCCTCGGCCGTGATCGATCGCGGCCAAACGTTCGAGGAGGCCGCTCGACAGATAACGACGATCGCAGGCTGACCACACGTGAGCGGTCATGGACAGATCTCAGAAAGGGTTGGATGTTGTGGGGCGGATGAGGCTTAGCCTTCCGATTTTGGCAGTCGTTGGTGTGATTGCTGTAGCTTTCGCGGCCTGCGGAAGCGGCGCCAATCCCTCGAGCTCATCGTCATCGGGCTCTTCAGGCGCTTCGGTTCCGTCCGCGAGCGGGCCGCAGTCGGAGCTTGCCGCGGCAGTTGCAGCCGCCAAGGGTCAGACCCTCTCAGTTGTCGGGCACCCTGGTCCACAGTACGACGACATCATCGCCGCCTTCCAGAAGACGTACCCGGACATCCAGGTGCAGTACAACGGCGATCGCCCAAGCACCTTCACGCCGAAGATGCTCACCGAGCAGAAGAACGGTGTGTTCAGCTGGGACATCTGGTGGGACGCGACCTCGCAGATGAATACGGTCGCTCTGCCGGCCGGCGCGGTTCAGGACTTGGCCCCCTTCCTGGTCCTCCCCGACGTCAAGGATCCGAAGAACTGGCGCGGTGGCAAGATCCTCTACACGTCTGAGAAGAACCCGGCTATCTTCGTCTATTCCCTGAACGCTCCGGGCGGGCCGTACGTAAACCGGGATTTACTGCCGAAGGACCTGTTCCCTGCCGGCCAGCCCCTGAACCTGGACCAACTTCTCGACCCTAGGCTCAAGGGGAAGATCCTCTTCCGAACGCCTTCAACGCCGGAGGGTGGGGCGCTGTTCCTCACCGGCGTCCTCAAGGCGAAGGGGCCCGACTTCGTTAAGAAGCTGCTCGTCGACCAGCAGCCGATCTTTGAGGAGAATGCACAGCTCATCGCCCAGCAGCTCATCCAGGGCAAGGCGCCGATCGAGATCGGCGGTGACCAGCCGACGCTGACCGACTGTCAGGTCCAGGGCGGTTGCAAGAATATTCAGGAGGTCCCTCAGCAGTCGTATGCACTTAGCAACGGCGTGGCCGTGTTTAAGAGCGCTCCGCATGCAGCCGCTGCGAAGGTATTCGTCAATTGGACACTGAGCAAGGTCGGCCAGCAGGCGTTCGTTGACTCCTACGTGAAGAACAAGGCGGCCGGAGCGAATAGCGATCGAGTCGATGTGGAGCCGAAGGATCCCGTACACACCGTCGATTTCAATCAGCTCGACAAGTGGAGTCTGCAGGGCACTGACGCCGGCAATGATGACATGGCGAACGTTCTGGCGCTCTACAAGCAGATCAGCAGCAAGTAGCGCACCGTACCGCCATCAGATTGGAGGCGCACCTCGGTGGTGCGCCTCAACCGTATCTGGCGAAAGGTTTCATCCGGCCGAAATGGTTGACGCTGTCTCTTATGGGAAGGCCCCAGCGGCCGTGAGGGCAACAAATGCCAGCGTCGAACGCGGCGCTGTAGTGACGCTTCGAGGCGTCACGAAGTCGTTCGGGCGTGTCGAAGTTCTGCACGGACTCGATTTGGAGGTTCGCCGAGGAGAGATCCTGACACTGCTGGGACCGAGCGGCTGCGGGAAGACAACCACGCTGCGCCTCGTGATTGGTCTCGAACGCTGCAGCGAAGGCGAGATCTCCTACGAGGGCCGGATTGTCGACTCCCGGCGCCGTCGAGTTTTCGTCCCTCCGCACAAGCGCAACATGGGAATGGTCTTCCAGTCGTACGCGATTTGGCCGCACATGACGGTGTTCGAGAACGTGGCCTACCCGATGAAAGCGCGCCACGCAAAAAGCTCTGAGATCACGACCATGGTCGGCCGAGCGCTAGAGCTGGTGGGACTTGGGGGCCTGGCGAGCCGGCCGGCACCGCAGCTCAGTGGCGGTCAGCAGCAGCGAGTGGCACTGGCCCGCAGCCTCGTTTACGAGCCGGAGTTGCTGCTACTCGACGAGCCGTTCAGTAACCTTGATGCCCACCTGCGCGAAGAGATGCGGGCGGAAGTGAAGGTTCTTCAGCGGAGGCTGGGAACGACGATCCTGTTCGTTACCCATGACCAGACGGAAGCGATGAGCCTGGCCGACCGCGTTGCGGTCATGGATCGGGGTTCGATTGCGCAGATTGGCACGCCGCAGGAACTGTATGGCACACCGACGAGCCCCACGGTGCGCGACTTCATGGGCAAGACCGTTTTGTTTGAATGCACGCTGCTGGGACGCGACGACGCCGGCCTCGCGCTTGTTGCACTCGCCGCGGATGCAGGGCGACAGGCGCGGTTCCGAGTGTCTGGTGGTGCGGGAATTGGAATTGGCGAGCGCTGCTACCTGGCGGTCCGCCCCGAGCAGGTCCTTGTGCACCCGCGCAACGAGATGGCGCCGGACCAACATGCAAAGCCCAACCTGTTCGCGGGGCAAATAGATGCGCTGCTCTTTCTCGGCGACCGGTACCAGGCACAGGTCCGGCTGACATGGGGACAGGAGCTCTTGCTGTATCTGCCGGCCGCTGCCACCTGGCAGGAGGGTCAGGGGGTGTCGGTAGAGGTTCCAGAGGACGAGGTGACCCTGTGGCCGGCATAGCCGAGGCGAGCTCCCGCCTCCAGCAGACGTTCCGGCCAATTCTCGCCCCGCGGCTCCGAATGAGCGCCGTATTATTCACCATCGTGCTTGCTGTCGTCGGATTCTTCGTCCTCTACCCAATTTGGCTGCTGCTCATCAATAGCTTCCAGGTCGGTCAGTTTGGTCTGGCCACGCATTGGGGTCTGGCAAACTGGCACGACGCGCTGACGCAGCCGGTCATGCGCCGAGCGATCGTCAATACGGTTACGCTGACGGCAACCCGCCAGTCGATAGCGTTGGTAACCGGCGTATTGCTGGCGTGGGTGATCGCCCGAACCAACGTGCCCGGCCGCTACTGGCTCGAGTTTGGCTTTTGGGTCGCGCTGTTCCTGCCGACGCTTCCGCTGCTTCTTGGCTGGATCCTGCTGCTCGACGGTCAGAACGGTCTCCTGTTCCAGTTGCTGGCGAAGGTCCCATTTCTCAAGATTCCGCCATTTGAGATCTTTTCCTGGTGGGGCATTGTGCTGGTCCACCTCCTCGGCACGGGTGTACCGGCAAAGGTATTTCTGCTGACCCCCGCCTTCCGTAACATGGACGCAGCCCTCGAGGAAGCGTCGCTCACCAGCGGCGTCAGCGTTAAGGCGACGCTGCTTAAGATCGTAGTGCCGATAATGGCGCCGGCAATCCTTGTGGCCACCGTGCTGGGGACCATACGTTCGCTCCAGGCCTTTGAGATCGAGCTCATCCTCGGCTCTCCGGCCAAGATCAACGTCGTCAGTACACTCATCTACCGTCAGGTCTATCAATCGCCGCCGCAATACGGTTCCTCAACAGCGCTGGCAATGGTCATGGTCCTGATACTCGTGCCGTTCATCGTCGCCCAGCAGTGGCTCACAGGCAGGCGCAGCCACGCGACGGTCTCCGGAAAATACAGTGCGCGACTGCTCCACTTAGGTCCCTGGCGGTGGCCGGTCTTCGCCGCCATTCTGACTCTGTTGATGACGATCACCGTCGTGCCGGCCTCCCTGTTGGTAATGAGCACGTTCATGAAGATCTTCGGCATCTGGAATCTGCCGAATCCGTGGACGATCAACAACTGGCTGCGAATCCTGACCGATCGGCGCCTCATCAGCGCCCTCTGGAATTCGCTGTTCCTCGGGGCCGGGGCTTCGATCGTCTCAATGGTCGTATTCTCGCTGATTGCGTACATCTCGGCGCGGACAAAGCTCAGGGGTAAGGGGATACTTGACTTCCTCACCTGGCTCCCCTCTACGATTCCAGGCATCATCATCGGACTCGGGTTCCTATGGCTGTTCCTGGGAACGTCGTTCTTCCGGCCGCTCTACGGCACGATTTGGGTCCTGATCATCGTCGCGACGCTCGGAAGCATGACTGTGGGCGTCCAGATCATCAAAACGAACATGGTGCAGCTTGGGGCCGAGCTCGAAGAAGCGTCATGGGCGATCGGAGGCTCCTGGTTCTACACCTTCCGTCGGGTTATCCTGCCCCTGGTAGCGCCATCGGTGGCGGTGATTGGGTTGCAGGTTTTCGCCACCTCCGTATCGGCAGTGAGCATTGTGGCGCTGCTGGGCTCGCCCACGAATCAACCGCTGTCGCTGTTGCAACTAAACTACCTGTCAGCGGGCTCCTTCCAGCCGGCCACGGTTGTGGGCGTGCTGATTCTGCTGCTCACGTCGGTGGCTGCACTGGGCGCTCGAATAATTGGACTCAAGTTCGGCCTCGGCCGGGCTTAACCCGCGTCGCATGAACAACACATCCGCCGTCCACCGTGACCGGCTCAGCCAAAACCGTCATGCACTCACCGGAGGTGACACTTGGCAAACCTGCAACTCAGCCTCATCCTTGGCAACAACCCGAGGACGCAGCCGATCATCGATGGATCGGTCAAACCCGACGGGATCGACCTCGCGATCACCGTCGCGCATCCGTCTGAGATCTTCTGGCGGCAGTTGAGTTATGAGGAGTTCGACATCTCGGAGATGTCCATGTCGTCCTTCCTGATCATCACCGCAGGAGGCGACAAACGCTGGGTAGCGCTGCCGGTATTCACGTCGCGGATGTTCTTTCACACGTGGTCACTCGTGAGGGCGGACTCGGGCATCAGCAAGCCCGCCGACCTCAAGGGCAAGCGGATCGGCGTTCCCGAGTACCAACAAACGGCCGCGCTCTGGGCGCGCGGAGTGCTTCAGAATGAGTTCAGCGTCTCTCCATCGGATATGGACTGGTGGATGGAACGGACGGAGGAACGCAGCCACGGTGGCCACACGGGCTTCACACCTCCTACCGGGGTGCGCTTCAACCGCATCCCCGCTGAGAAGAGCATGGCCTCGATGCTGCTGTCCGGCGAGTTGGACGCATCGCTGCTGTATATCGGCGAACGCAATCTCGTCGATCGCAGCGGCGTGGACCTCTCAGGTAACCCGGCGATTCGTACCCTGTTTCCCGATCCCGCGGCTGAGGGGGTTCGGTACTACCAGAAGACAGGGATCTTCCCGATCAATCACGGCATGGTCGTGAAGCGATCGCTGCTCGAGCAGCACCCCTGGGTCGCGATAAACCTCTACAAGGCGTTCGCGGAGGCTCGGGACCAGGTGGCTGCCCGGACACGAGAGCTTGCCGGCGTCTACTTCGATCTGGGCCTGCTGCCTGCGGACCAGCGCGCGGCGATTGCCGCCGACCCGTATCCCTATGGCGTCAAAGCCAATCTCAAGGTGCTCGAGACGATCGCCGAATACTCCCACGAGCAGGGCCTGACGCCACGTGTCATGAAGCTGGACGAGGTATTCGCACCGAGCACGTTGGAGCTGTAGATGCTTCCGGAGTTCGACCTGACAGGGCGCACGGTGCTGGTCACTGGAGCCGGACGCGGCATTGGCAAGGGGATCGCACGTGTACTGGCGGAGGCCGGCTGCGACGTGGCGGTGAACGGGTTTAGCGAGGGCAATGCCGCCAGGGTCGCCGCTGAGGTTCAGGCTCTTGGTCGCCGCGGAATCAGCATCGCCGCCGATGCCACCAAGCTGAGTGAGATGGAACGCGTTGCCGAGCGTGTGCTGAACGAATTTGGCCACCTGGACATCCTGATCAACTGCTGCGGCGATTCCATCCGCGGGACGGTGGCCGCGCTGCCGGACGCCCGCGGACATGTCATGACTGAGGCTGATTGGCATAGCATCATCGACATTAACCTGACGCAGGCATTCACCGGCTGCCAAGCGTTCGGCAGGCACCTGCTCCAGCGGCGCTCGGGCTCGGTCATCAACATTTCGTCATTCGCGGCGCTGCGCCCGCGGGCGAACATCGTTGCCTACGCCGCGGCCAAGGCCGGCCTGACGCGGTTCACGGAGTCGCTCGCGCTGGAATGGGCGCCGTACGACGTGCGTGTGAACGCGATTGCGCCCGGCCAGTTCCCTGATGCCGATACGATGACCGCCGAGCAGCTCCAGCAACGCGACGAGCAGGCGAAGGGCACAATTCCACTGCGGCGCGTCGGGCGGCTGCGTGAGGTCGGGCTCCTCGCCAGCTATCTGGCGTCAGACGCCGCGGCCTACGTAACCGGACAGACCTTCTACATCGACGGTGGCTTGACACTTGTTTAGGCTGCGCTTACGGAGCTGCGGCGGCTCGTAAGAACGCGGTTTGATAGTGTTACAGTGGCCGGAAATACTGCCGGCGCCATTTCATTCAGGGGTGCGCAATACGGTAGGCATACAGCGTATCCGGGCGGTGGGTAGGACAGGGGAGCGAACATGCTGAAGACAGCGCGAGAGTCATCAGTCCTCGGCGGGCGAATCGGCCGTCGCAGGTTGCTGCGCAACGGCGGCATTGCGGGTGCAGGCCTCGCCGCAGTTGGGCTCGTGGGGTGTGGAAGCAGCCAGAAGGCCGGCAACGGAGCCGCAACGAGCACGGGTGCAGCAGCAGGCAAGCCCAAGACGGGCGGGAAGATCGCCGTGAACGTGACCACGGACCCGTTCGACTGGGATCTGAGCTACGTCGGCAAGAGCATTCCGAATGGCGACGGACAGGCGCTGGCGTACGAGGGACTGCTGCATTTCAAGTACGGCGCCGATGTCAAGTATGGCGACCTTCAGGTCGGGCCGAAGCTGGCGGAAAAGTGGGAGAATCCGGACGCACAGACCTTCACATTTCACCTGCGACCGGGCGTAAAGTTTGCCAATCTGGCGCCCGTAAACGGGCGCGATCTGACCTCGGCTGACGTCAAGTGGACGTACGAGTATTGGTCGCGGACAGGCGCGATCGCTGCGAAGAACCTCCCACTCGCACAATTCGCCTGGTTCTTCGAGGGTATGGACTCCATTCAGACACCAGATGCGCAGACGGTGGTGGTGAAGTTCAAGACTCCGTTCGCGCCCTTCCTGAGCTATGCGGCTGCCGAGTACAACCCGATTGTTGCCCACGAAATCTTCGACCAGTACGGCAACCTCCACGATCACATCGTTGGTTCGGGACCGTGGCAACTCGACCCAACGGCCTCGCAGAAAGGTTCCCGCTGGGTCTGGAAGCGAAACCAGAACTACTGGGACGCAGGCAAGCCGTACATCGATGAGGTGGACTGGCTCGTCATCACAGATGCCTCAACGGCGATCAACGCCTTCAATACCAAGCAGCTTGATTGGATTGGGCGCCCCTACTCAGTGACTCCCCAGCAGGCGATAGACCTCAAGAAGAGCAACCCTACGGCAACCGCCTACCAGTATCCGGCGTCGGTGCCGATGCACCTGTACATCAACACGCGCGTCGCTCCGCTTAACGATGCACGGGTTCGGCAGGCGATATCGTTCGCGATAGACCGAGATGAGTTGGTGAAAGTGGTTGACCTGGGTCAGGGGAACTGGGCCCTCGCCGGCGCGCTTCCTGACACCTTCACTCAATCGGAGATCAAGCAGATCCTCGGCACGGACATCCAGAAGTCCAAGCAACTGCTGTCCGCCGCCGGCTTCGCGAATGGCGTCGATCTGGAGTTCATCGTGACGGCCGCATACGGTGAAGGCTACCTGTCGGAGGCCCAGCTGCTGCAGGCGCAGTTGAAGAAGGCAGGCATCAACCTCTCGCTGAAGTCGATCGACAAGGACACCTACTCGAGCAACAAGAAGGCCGGGAAGTACACTATCACGATGACGGGCAAGGACGTTGAGGGAGATGTCGATTCTTACCTCTTCGCGACGTTCCACAGCGCGTCCAAGGATAATTACGCCGGAGTGAAGGATCCGAAGTTGGACGCGATGCTGGAGGCTCAGCGCCGCGAGGCCGACCCGGCCAAACGGCTGGATCTCGTCCGGCAGGCCGTGAAGTACATCAATGTCGAGCAGGCCTACGGCTTGGCGCTCGAGACCGGAACCGGCTACGAATTCAGCCGCGGGCTGAAGAACTACGCACCGCAGTTTGGCGTTCGCCAGACTCCGGAAGTCGATAGCTGGCTGGAGAGATAGATGAGGTGTAGCGCCGGTAGACAGCTGGCCGGCGAAGCAATAAGCAGGCAGGCAGGCAGGCAGGAGGGGACCGTCATGGCAGAAGGGCCGATTGTCGAGTACGAGGACTACTACGAACAGAAGCGAGTTTTTGTACAGGAGGTGGCCAGCGCCCGCTACACCCTCACAGAGGAACGCCGGCGGCGGTTGGACACTGTTCCCCGCGTCATTCACACGAACGCCCAAGGGTTGACGTACGGCGAATGGAATCTTCTTGACCCCGGTCAGGAGCCGTTTCGGACCCAGAGCCTCCAGAGCCATTTCGTCATCTTGCCTCCAGGCGGTCGCAACGACGGCCACGGGCATCAGAATGAGGCGTTCTTCTACATCCTCGAGGGCCGCGGCTATGAGCTGCACGACGGCCAGCGTTACGATTGGAGCGAAGGTGACGCGGTTGTCGTGCATAACGACTGCGTGCACTGGCACAACAACGCCGATTCCGACCGCCGCGCGGTAGCGCTTGTGATCAAGGCGAAGCCTCTATGGCTGTTCCTGGGCTTGTGGCAGCAGGGCAAGATCGGCACCAAACCCACGGATGACAGCCGCTGGGGACCGCGCGAGGAGTACAAGATCGCACGCGACCCGAAGGATGCCGCAATTCCGAAGGTTATCCACCCCAGCGATACGCAATGGCAGCTCACCCCGCACGGGCGAATCCGTGTCCTGGCGGACGCCGGTACTCCCCTGCGGGTGAAGGCACTGGACGGATACCTCCAGGAGATTGCAGGCGGCGGCCGCTCCGGCAAGCGCTGGCAGATGGCCGACGAGTTGTTCTATGTCCTCGAGGGTGAGGGCTACGACCTTCACTGGGAGGTTGAGGTCGAGATCGACGACCAGTACTACGCCCGCTTTGCCAAGGAGCCGACGCGGTGGGACTGGAAGGCCGGCGATCTCGTCTGGATCCCCCAGAACACTGTTTTCCAGCACTTCAACGCCGGCTCGAGATCGTCGGTGCGGCTGCTCTGCGCGTCAAACCGCATCTACAAGCAACTCGGCTACAGCAGAGTCGAGGAACTGGAGAACGCTCCCGAGTATGACGCGGCCCGCTCGAGCGAGCCGGCTGCTGCGGGAGACTGAGCCACTTGCACCTAAGACCGACCAAGGGTGTCGTGGGCTATCGCATTTGCTTCGGGTGCATAGGCGCGGACGGTCAGACCGCCAAACGCACGTGAGATCCTGCTCGAGATTGGGGGCGGGCTTCTAACCGCGCCCAAACCGACCGCCTCGCGCCCTCCCGTCCGCTACGGCACCCTTCCGGACGGCGCCAGGGGTGGTTCGTGATGTGGGCGCCCATACCGCCCGGCGCGAACTCCTGAGCTCGACTCCCTGATGCCCGCAGCTCACTTGGCAGGCTCCCGTCTCGTGCGGGGACGGGATATCATGACGCTAAAGCAGCGGATCTCACGGTTCAGGAGACAGAGTCTATGAGCAGCCCTTACTCGCAGGCGCGCAGGCGATCGATGCAGCTGAGCCGGCGGCGTCTGATCGGTGGTGTTGGAATCGTGGGGGCGAGCGCTACTCTGGCGGCCTGCGGCGGCAATAGGACCTCTTCACAGAAGGCGGTGGGGTCGACGGCCTCCGGTAAGCCGCACGCAGGGGGTACCGTCGCGGTCAACGTCGAGACCGATCCGTTCGACTGGGACCTCAGCTACATCGGCAAGTCGGTGCCCAACAGCAATGGCACAGCGCTTGCGTATGAAGGTCTATTGACGCTGAAGCGCGGACCGGACGTCAAGTTCGGCGATCTCATCGTTCAGCCGAAGCTCGCGGAGAAGTGGGAGGCGCCGGACGCCCAGACCTACACCTTCCACCTGCGACCCAACGTCACGTTTGCCAATCTGCCGCCGGTGAACGGGCGCGCCCTTACATCCGCGGACGCACTCTGGAGCTATGAATACTGGTCGCGTAGCGGCTCGATTGCAGCAAAGAAGCTCCCGCAGGCCCAGTTCGATTGGTTCTACGAGGGTGTGGACTCGATCCAGGCGCCGGACGCTTCTACCCTCGTCGTTCGATTCAAGCAACCGTTCGCTCCGTTCCTGAGCTACGCGGCCTCCGACTACAACCCGGTCGTCCCGCACGAGATCTTCGACCAGGATGGGAACTTCAAGAACCGGATCGCGGGAAGCGGACCATATCAGCTCGATGCCTCCGCGTCACAGAAGGGTTCCAGGTGGGTCTGGAAGAAGAACCCGACGTACTGGAACGCCGGCCTGCCGTATATCGACGAGATTCACTGGCTCGTGATGAAGGACACGGCTACGGCGATGGCCGCCTTCCAGACCAAGCAACTCGACTGGATGGGCAATGACGTCCTCAATTTTCAGCAGGCGACCACCCTAAAGGCGAGCATGCCGTCGGCGACTGAGTTTGCGAATTTATCGATCAATCCGTTGCATGTGTATATGAACATCCGCTCGGGCCCGCTGGCAGACGCTCGCGTGCGGCAGGCGATCTCGCTGGCGATGGATCGGGACGAGTTCATTCGCACGATCAATGGTGGTCAGGGCGGCTGGGCGCTCGCAGGGGCCTTCCCCGACACCTTCACCCAGGAGGAGGTGAAGCAGATTATCCCGCATGACCCGCAGAAGGCAAAGCAACTGCTGGCGGCGGCGGGCTATGGCAGTGGCCTCGATCTGGAGTTCACGTACCCCGGTAACGATTACGGCGACATCTACCTCGCGGAGATGCAACTCCTCCAGGCGCAACTCAAGCCCGCCGGAATCAATCTGAAGCTCGTGAATCAGGATAAGAGCGAGTTCTCGAATAACAAGAAGATCGGCAAGTTCGTCATCACCCTGGCGCCGAAGGGATCGTTGGAGGGTGACATCGACTCCTACCTGTTCGCGACGTTCTTCTCAAAGTCGAAGGCGAACTATGGCGGATCGAACGACCCGAAACTGGACGATATGCTGATGGCTCAGCGGCGCGAAGCGGACGCGTCCAAGCGAAAGGATCTCATCCGGCAGGCTGTCAAGTACGTCAACGAGACGGCGCAGGGCCTCGCGGTGAGCTACGGCATGACTTACGAGTTCGCGCAGCCATGGCTGAAGGGGTATACGCCGCAATTCGGGATGTTCGGCCACCCGCAACCGGAGAGCTGGCTGGATAAGTAGCGGGCGCCGGCCCCATTCCTTGGGTATCGCTCCTAACCCCCGGCCCTTCTCTCTTAAAGGGGAAGGGGGGGCAGGACAGAAGGCATACCAGGCCATGGCCAGTGAGCGCGTCCAACGCCAGATCGACCGACTGCTGGACGAGGCGGAGCAGGCCTCGTCCGAGCGCGACTGGACAGCGGTTCACGAGCGCTGCCAGCATGTCCTCACCTTCGACCCCGATAACGCGGATGCCCGCGCCCTGCTTGCCGCGGCCGAGCGGGGGCTGGCGGCCCCCGCGCAGGTTGTTGATCGTGGGTCGTCGGGGGTGGAGGGGGCTTCTCCTCTCCCTGGGGGAGAGGCCGACGGTTCGCCTGTAGGGGCGGGTTTAAGACCCGCCCGCCCCAAGCCACCAGAACGTACCCGCGAGACGCCAGCGCCCCCAGGTGCACCCACCTCAGTCCTCAGTCCTCGTGCCTCAGTCCTTTTCGAATGGCCGCTACACCGTCAAGCGCTTCCTCGGCGAGGGCGGCAAGAAGCGCGTCTACCTCGCCCACGACACCACGCTGGACCGCGACGTCGCCTTCGCCCTGATAAAGACCGACGGCCTCGACGACACCGCCCGCGAGCGCATCGCCCGGGAGGCGCAGGCCATGGGCCGCCTCGGCTCCCATCCCCACATCGTCACCGTCTTCGACCTCGGCGAGGAACCGTACGATGCAGGAGGGGGAGGGGGTCCCCTCTCCCTGGCGGGAGAGGGTCAGGGTGAGGGCGAAACCCGAGCGCCAGAATACGCCCGAGCGGCGCCCCGTCACGGCCAGCCCTACATGGTCACCGAGCTCATGGCCGGCGGCGATGTCGAAGGCGCCATCGAGCAGGCTCCCGAGCACAAGCTGCCGCTCCCGCAGGCGCTGGCCGTCGCCGAGCAGGTCTGCCAGGGCCTGGAGTTCGCCCACGCCAAGGGCATCGTCCACCGCGACCTCAAGCCCGGCAACGTCTGGCTGACGGCGAGCCTTCAGCCCTCAGCCGTCAGCGGTCAGGAGCTCCCCTCCCCACACAGGGGAGGGGCTGGGGGAGAGGTCACGGCCAAGATCGGCGACTTCGGGCTGGCCGTGGCCATCGACCGCACCCGCCTCACCCAGGCGGGCATGATGGTCGGCACACCGTCTCGTACATGCCGCCCGAGCAGGCGACCGGCGGCGAGGTGACTCCACGCTCCGACCTCTACTCGCTGGGGGCGATGCTGTACGAGCTGGTGACCGGCCGGCCGCCGTTCGTCGGCGACGAGGCCGTCGCCATCATCGGCCAACACCTCAACACCCCGCCGGTGGCCCCCACCTGGCACCGCCCCGACTGCCCGCCCGGCCTGGAGGCGCTGATCCTGCGCCTGCTGGAGAAAGACCCCAGTAAGCGCCCCGCCAGCGCGGGCGAGGTGAGGGAGGCGCTCGTGCATATCGCTGCGAACCTATCCCCCGGCCCCTTCCCCTCGAGGGAAGGGGAGGACGGTGGTTCCCCTCCCCTCGTGGGGGAGGGGTTAGGTGAGAGGCCACTCGACAACCCCCTGTACAGAAGGGTCTTCGTCGGCCGCGAGCACGAGGTCCGCCAGCTGCAGGCCGCCTTCGACGCCGCCCTGTCGGGCAAGGGCGCCCTGGCGATGGTCGTCGGCGAGCCCGGCATCGGCAAGACGGCCGTCTGCGAGCAGCTCGCGACCTACGTCACCCTGCGCGGCGGCACGACGCTTACCGGCCATTGCTACGAAGAGGGCTCGCTCTCCCTGCCCTACCTCGCCTTCGTCGAGGCGCTGCGGAGCTACGCCATCAGCCGCCCGCCCGAGGCGCTCAGAGCCGAGCTCGGCACAGCCGCCTCGGACCTGGCCCGCATCGTCAGCGAGGTGCGCGAGCGGCTGTCCGTCGAGCCCAGGCCGCCCGGCGACCCCGAGGAGGACCGCTGGCGGCTCTTGCAGGCGGTCTCGGGCTTCCTGCGCAATGCCAGCGCGGTGCAGCCATTGCTGCTGGTGCTGGAGGACCTGCACTGGGCCGACCAGGGGACGCTGGGCCTGCTTCAGCACCTCGCCCGCAACCTCTCTGGCGCAAGACTCTTGGTCATCGGCACCTACCGCGACGTCGAGGTGGACCGCAGCCATCCGCTCTCAGCGACGCTTGCCGAGCTCAGACGTGGGGCCGAGTTCGGCCGCGTGCTGCTGCGGGGCCTCGGGACGCCCGAGGTGCAGCGCATGCTGCTGGCGATCATCGGCGCCGAGGTGCCGGGCAGCCTGGCTGAGTCCATCCATCGTCAGACCGAGGGCAACCCCCTGTTCGTGCAGGAGGTCGTGCGCTACCTCGTCGAAGAGGGGCATCTGGGCCATGGACCGTTGCTCCCCTCTCCCAGTATTGGGAGAGGGGTCGGGGGTGAGGGCCAGGGCGGGGCGGCGGCTTCGCTGTCCGGCATCGCCATTCCCGAGGGCCTGCGGGACGTGATCGGCAAGCGGCTCTCGCGCCTAAATCCCGACTGCAACCGCGTGCTGGCGGTGGCGGCGGTGATCGGCCGCGATTTCGGGCTGGAGACGCTGCACGCCGTGGTGGAGCTGGACGAGGAGCAGGTCGTCTCGTCGCTGGAAGAAGCGCTGCACATCGGCGTGCTGGAGGAGCAGTCCCGGCCCGGCAGCATCCGCTACCGGTTCGCGCACGCCTTCTTCCGGCAGACGCTGTACGAGGAGCTGATCGCGCCCAGACGGCTGCGTTTGCACCAGCAGGTGGCGGCGGCGCTGGAGCGGCAGTATGCCAACCGGCTGGAGGAACATGCGGCGGAGCTGGCGGAGCATTTTTCGCAATCCACCGATCGGGTGGAGCTGACGAAAGCAGTCAGCTACGGCGAGCTGGCGGCGCAGCGGGCGCTGGCGGTCTACGCCTACGGCGAGGCGGCGCGGCACCTGGAGCAGGCGCTGGCGGTGCAAGAGGTGCTGGACCCGGACGACACAGCCAAGCGCTGTGACCTGCTGCTCATGTTGGGGGAAGCGCTGCTGCCGGCCGGCGACCCTCTGCGGGTCATCGAGGCGGTTGCGCCAGAAGCGCTGGCGCTGGCTGAGAACCTTCGGGACGATAGCCGCTCGTCGCGCGCATGTCAGGCGGCGGTTGAGGGCTTCTGGCTGCAGTACGGCGCACGGGGGCGGGCCACCGCCGAGTTTCGGCGCTGGGCCGGGGATGCCGACCGTCTCGCCAGTCCTGGATCGCTGGAGCGGGTCTACGCGGATATCGCGCTCAGCCGCGCCGCGTTTTGGGAGGACCGCGAGCTGGCCTGGGATCTGGCCGAGCGCGCGCTGGCGCTGGCGCATCAACTCGGAGACGCTCAGGCGATCCGCTCGTGCGCAGGCCAGATGCTCGGCGGCGCCTGGCCCTTCCATCACGCAGGGGCGCGACTTCGCCTGGCCGAGGAATTTGCGCTGCAGCCCGCAGCAGGCGCCGGCGCCACCGCCTTCAGCATCCGTAGTGGCGCGTTCAATGTCTTCCTGATCTGGGGTCAGCGGGAGCGCGCCGAACAAATGGCCCGCGAGGCGCGAGCCATCGCCGATCGAACGCGCCATATTTCTGCGCTTGTCCAGGCTTCGGCACTAGAGATTCAGCTACTGGCGCTGAGCGGCCGGCTCGAGGAGGCCATGGAGGCCGGCGAAGCGCTGGTCCGGCGAGGCCAGGAGCTGGGCGCCCCCGGGCTCGCGAGAGGCTTCGCAAGCTGGGCGACGTTCTGGCCGAGCCTCCACCTGGGCCGGGCTGAGGGCACGCTAGTCGCTGCAGAGCAGGAGCCAGTCGATCTGGCCGGTGTTCTCAGCGGCGGGGGGAGAGGGTTGGCCCGTGCGCACCTGGGCCAATGGGACGCCGCGCGCGAGGATCTGGATCGGCTCCGGGAGGTGTGGCGCAAGCGAGGTCGCGCTGTCGGCTGGTCGTCCGCCACGCAGCCACTCTGGCTGGCCGCGGCGGTTCTGGTCAGCGACCGTCGGCTGGTCGAGCTCCTGCGGGACAGTCTTGCGCCAGCGGCCGGTATGCTCAGCCAACTCTTTCCAACCTGTATCGCCCGTCACCTCGGCGCGGCGTCAGCGCTGCTCGGCGAGACGGACAAGGCGCGCGGCTACTACCAGCAGGCGATCGAGATCTGCGAGAAGGTGCGGTTCCGGCCGGAGCTGGCGCTGACGCGATTGGAGTTGGCGGAGCTGATGCTCGGCGAAGCAAACAGCAATCAGCCGTCAGCTATCAGCACCCCGCCCCGTGCCCCGGAGAGGAAGCGGGGTGGGCTGACTGCTGACAAGCTGAAAGCTGACGCCTCGCGGGCCGAGGCCCTCGCCCACCTCGACTTCGCCATCGCCGAATTTCGTGAGATGAAGATGCAGCCGTCGCTGGAGCGCGCCCTGCGGCACAAGGACGTGCTGAAAGCCTGATGGCCCGCCAAACCGGCTGCCGGCGGGATGTCGGGCGGGATCTCGTGCCATCAATCCATCGCCTGCCCGCCCAGCCACCAGTTAGGCTGGTTCCAGTTTGCGATCACCCCTCGTCTCGGTAGGTGCAAGGCATGCCTCGCCTGCAGGATTGCCTGTCGCGGCCGCAAGGACCTTTTCTGCGAAACGACGTTTTCCTGGCCAATTTTGAATCTACGACGCCGGTGGCCCATTCATTTTCTAAAGCCGGCCAAATCCCGTACTACGCAGCGGATCGAGATCTGCGCCAAGGTGCGGTTTCGTCCGGAGCTGGCGCTGCGGCACAAGGAATTGCTGAAGGCGTAGACGACGTTGTACGATTCCGGCGCTCAGAGCGATCGGCACCTTCGTCGGAGCTGAGTGCCCGCTAATGGGGAGTACCCCAGGTATGGATAGCCTGTCTGTTCGAGGCGTAAGCAAGTCCTTCGGGAACGGCCGCGTCGTCGACGACGTCAGCTTCGAGGTGCAGCAGGGGGAGCTGCTGACCCTGCTCGGGCCCAGCGGCTGCGGCAAGACGACGACGCTCCGCATGATCGCCGGGCTGGAGAGCCTCGACAGCGGTGAGATCGCCCTCGGCGATCGCCTGCTGAGCGCGCCGGCGAGGCGCATCTCCGTCCCGCCGGAGAAGCGCTCGATGGGCATGGTCTTCCAAAGCTACGCGGTCTGGCCGCATATGACCGTGTTCGAGAACGTCGCCTTTCCGCTCAAGATGAAGAAGGTGCCACGTCGCGAGATCGGCGGCATGGTCTCGGCGATTCTCGCGACAGTTGGGCTCGCAGGATTCGAAGAGCGCCCAGCGACCATGCTGTCCGGCGGGCAGCAACAGCGAGTCGCTTTGGCGCGTTCATTGGTCTTCAAGCCTGATGTTCTTCTCCTGGATGAGCCCTTTTCCAACCTGGATGCGCAGCTCCGCGAGGAGATGCGCTTTGAGGTAAAGGACCTGCAACAGCGGCTGGGTCTGACAATGGTGTTTGTGACGCACGACCAAAAGGAAGCAATCGTTCTGTCGGACCGAATTATTGTCATGAACGCCGGGCGAATCGAGCAGGAAGGCAGTGTTGAGCAGGTGTACCGGCAGCCGGCAAATCGCTTCGTCTTCGGGTTTCTGGGTAAGGCGAACTACCTGCAGGCACGGGTACGGCGTACGGCGCTCGGCGCCACTGTCGCGGTCGTAGCAGACGCCGGCGAGGCGGAGGTCCCAATCCGCGAGACCTTCAACGGTGAATCTTCAAATGGCGACTGGAAGGACGGCGCTGATGTGACGGTGGCCTTTCGTCCGGAGGACGTGACGCTGGGCCTGGCCGACGGCGCCGTAGGAGCGTGGACGGGCAGGGTCCATTCAGCGGTTGTCGGAAGCCAGATCGAGTACGTCGTCGATCTTGGCAGCTCCAAGGTTCATGCCTTCGGCTCGCAACACGACAAGCTGCCGGTGGGGGCACTTGTCCGCATTGGGGTTCGCGAGGAGGCGATTCGCATCTGGAGCGGCGCTAAGACCGATGTGGCGATCGTATCTTAAGGAGTTAGCAGGAATGAGAAGTGGACTTCGTGCACTGGTGGCCCTGGGTCTGACGTCGATGCTGCTCGCCGCCGCCTGCAGATCTGGATCCAACGGCTCGAGCTCGCCCGGCCCGTCCTCGAGCAGCAGCAGCACCGGGGCGAGTGCTCAGCCATCAGCAGCGGCAGTCAAAACCGATTTCCCGACAGCGGCTGAGAAGGCTCAGTACCAACAGCTCAAGTCGGATTTTGACAACACCATCCTACCGGCGGCGAAGAAGGAGGGGCAGGTCACCTGGTATACGTGTCTTACGACCGAGGACGCCCAGGCGGTGATCACGGGCTTCAACAAGGTGTACCCGCAGATCTCGGTGAACTACGTGTACATGGTGCCCAACGACGCCTTTCAGCGGGTGACGGCCGAGGAGAACGCCAAGCGCGTTCTCGGCGACTTTTACAGCTGCGGTGGCACGACCAGCCGCAACCTCGATTTCGCCGGCTTCGTCGACACCTATATCTCACCCAGCGCGGTCGATCCGAACGCCAGCTTCTGGTTCGATACCGTCGACGAGGATAAGCACGATACCGTCGCCTATGTCGATCTGGGAGGTCTCGAGGTCAACACGAAGCTGATCGACAAGAGCCACTACCCAAAGTCGTGGATGGACTTTGTTCAGGATCCGTACTGGACCGATCTGCTGAAGAAAGGCCAAGTGGCGATTATCGATCCCAGGGCGCCTGGACATGGCAGAGGCCTGACGTACGGCCTCGTCAGGGTCAAGGCCGATCAGTACGGCGAGAAGTGGCTGCAAACGCTGGCAGCGTTGAAGCCGAAGCGGATTACCGTTGAATCGGGTGAGGTCGCGCGCGGCGAGTACTCCGCGATCGCGTTCACTCCGCTTCGTCAGGTGCTGCTTGACGACAAGGCGCCGGTCGCGTTGCTCTGCCCTGAGCCTGGCTGCGAGACGACCGCGACGCTGGTAGAGGTTCTCAAGGGCGCCCCACATCCGAACACCGCCAAAGTGATGGCCGATTTCTTCCTGAGCAAGGCAGGGCAGGACATCTTCGCGTCGCGCGGCGAGACCGTGGCGCGAGCCGATTCGAAGGTCGACGACAATCGCTCCTATCGAACGCATCCACCGCTCTTCTGGCCCGATGATGCGGCCGCAAAGGCGGGCACCGACTATCAGAAATACGTCAACGACTCGAAGTTGTTTGATTATCCGTAGTGGCTACTCTCGCCAGCAGCGCGGAACGGATCTCACCGCCGAGTCGAGGCGGCATTCAGACCTCGACCCTGCTCATGGGCGCACTGACGCTCGGCGTGGCTGTTCTGACCGTCACGCCGGTCGCGGTAGCCCTCGTTGCGAGCTTCCGGACAGCCCCAGTGGGTCAGCCCGGGATCTGGACCGTCTCCGGTATCCTCAACGTCGCCAGGGATCCCGCGACCCTGCACGTTGTCTGGACAACTGTCTGGATGGGCGTGATCCGCGCTGCGCTCGCGACCCTAATCGCCGTGATGCTGGCGTGGATCCTGGCACGGACCGACTGCCCGTTCCGCGGCCAGCTCGAGATCGTCCTGCTGCTGTCGTTCTTCTTCCCGCTTGTCGGGAGGATTCTTGGTTGGGCGGTGCTCGCCAGCCCCAGAACGGGCTACCTAAACCAGCTGCTACGGCTGCTGCCGTTCGTCAGCGGGCGGACAGGTCCGTTGAACGTGTTTTCCTATCCGGGGGTGATCTTCGTGAGCGCCCTCGGTTTCTCGGGCGTTCTGACGATTCTCATGTTGCCCGCCTTCCGCGGCATGGACGCCTCGCTGGAGGAATCAGCACGCATGTCGGGCGCATCAGCACGCTCCACCTTGTTTCGGATCATCGTCCCGCTTATGCGACCGGTGATCCTGGCTGCCTTCATTTTGGCCCTCGTGCGGGTGCTGTCCGGCTTCGAGACGGAAGTCTTCCTCGGCACACCGGCCGGGGTGGTTGTGTTCACGAACAAGATCTACCTGGCCCTGCAGGGCGTGTTTCCGCCCGATTACCCAACAGCGTTCACGATGGTCCTGCTGCTGCTATGTATCACCTTCTTGCTTGTGATTCTGAACTGGATGCTGATTGGGAGGCGGAACTACACGACGGTCACGGGCCGGAGCTACTCGGCGCGACCAATGCGACTCGGCAGGCTGCGCTGGCTGGCGTTTGGATTCGTTGGCCTCTATTTGACGCTGTCGTTCATCCTGCCGGCACTCGTCATCATCCAGACAAGCTTCATCAACATCGTCGGGTTCGACGTCCTCAATCCTGATTCCTATTCATTCAGGAACTGGAACACAATCCTCTCGCTGCAGATCCCGCGTCAATCATTCGCCAACAGCCTTCTCGTCAGCATCGTGGCGACCACAATCGGGGTCTCGATCTACTCGCTCGTCTCCTATGTCATTGTCAAAACCAATTTCAGGGCACGCCGTGCACTGGATCTCGCGGCCTGGGTGCCATGGGGAGTACCGGCGCTCGTTCTCGGCCTCGGATTACTGTGGACGGTGCTACTCTCCCCGCTCGGCTTCCTCTACGGCTCGCTTGCACTTCTCGTTATCGCCTTCGTTATCGCAGGGTTCCCAATTGGAACACGAGTAATGACCGCCTCAATGATGCAGACAGGCAAGGAGCTGGAGGAGTCTGCAAGGGTACACGGCGCATCGTGGCCGGTGACGTTCTGGCGGGTGGTCATACCGCTGGTTCGCGGGGGCGCGATCACGGCTTGGGTGCTCGGATTCAGCTTTGCATTCAGCGATCTCGCGCTCGTGGTGTTTCTCTACGGACCACGATCGACGGTGTTGCCCACGCTGTTTCTCAGCCTCTGGCGGGGAGGGTCACTGGAGCGCGCCAGTGTTGCCGCGGTGATCATGACAGTTATTAATCTCCTGGTAGTGTTGACCATGCGACGTCTGGCTCGCGTCGGGATTTCCAGCGGGCTCGGCTAGGGTCGACGCTCCTTGCTCTCGGGCGCGTCTTGCGCTCCCTACCGCCCGCTCTTCAGATATTCCGTCGGTCCTCTATCATCTGGATGAAACGAGTGAGTAGGGAGCAAAGCAGCGATGGTGGAACCCACCCGCACCCTGTTGAGGACAATCGAGGGCCCGAAGGGCAAAGCCGAGATCTACGAGATCCTGCAGGCGTCCAACACTGATGCAACTATTGGCGGCGAGGTTGTGGACTACGAAGTCATCTTCAACAACGAGGCCCACCCGGCACGGGCCCTTGGTGAGGCAAGCCTGGTGGCCGAGGAGCTGGCCGGAACCGGCAGGTAGCAACGGCACGGCAAACCGTGCCATGTTCGCAAAACAAGGAAGGCAGCTTGGTCAATCCCTCCAATATCGTGAACGTCGAGGACTTCTCCAACGAAACGCTGCACAATATTGCGGAGCACCTCGATGCGTCAGATCAGTTCGATCACTTCGTTTACCGCGAGTCTGAGTTGGACGGCGTCTGCCGTCTTGTTGAGACGGCGATGAAAGAGACTCCCGCTTCGGACACGCACGCCATGCAGCGCCTGGGACTCGTACTGGGAGCAGCACGGGACGCACATGACCTCGTCGCAGACGAGAAGCCGGACGAGGCAGCCAAGCGCCTGCGAACGGTGCTTTAACCAAGGCAGGCGGTTGGGATGGGCGGGTTTAAATCCCGCCCCTACAGTGCAGATGAGCGTCCGCGTGTGTAACGCGCCTCTACGAGCGGAGTGATAGCTCGCCGATGAGGCGGAGCACGCGTTGCGCACTGGCGGGCGCATCTGGTCCGACGCCGACGGCCGAAACAAGCAGCTCGTCCACGCCCGTCGCAAGCAGGCCTCGAAGGCGCTCTGCGACTGCCGTCTCCGTTCCATAAACGGCAACGGCGTCGATCATCGCGTCCGTCCAACGGCCGTCCTTCGCCTCAGGGAAGCCAGCCTGGGCAAACATGGTGCTGTAGTTCGGGACTCTGACATAGAACGCGTAGCGCTCGCGCATCGCCGCACGAACGGCGTCAACGTCGGTCGAGAGCGCAACTGGTACGTGCATAATCAATGGCGGTGGCTCCCGGCCCGCCGCCGTCGCGGCAGACCGCAGGGCGGGCAGAGCCACCTGCTCAACATACTGCGCGGGACAGATCCACGTGATTGCGCCATTGGCAACCGAGCCGCAGAGTGAGAACGAAGCCCGCCGGAGCGCCGACGCGAGCACCGCTACATCTACCGGTCCTCCGGCCATGCGAGCATGGGCGATGACGCTGGAATCCTCCAGATCGACTGCGCCGGTGCCGAGAAGGGACTTCACGGCGGTGATGTAGGCTCATAGGTGCGCCAATGGACGCGCCGGACCCGGTCCATAGAAGGCGGCCTGCCCCGGTATTGCCGGACCGACGCCCAGGCGGAGGCGGCCGGGCGCGAGCTGGGCGATCACGGCGGCCTGTTGCGCGATGCTGACAGGGTGGCGGGTGGCAGCTCGTACGATCGCCGTACCCAAGCGCACCCGGCTGGTGCGAACCGCTGCGGCGGCGAACAGCGTCAGCGCATCGACACCCTCACTCGTCGTCCAGATTGCGGGTATACCCAGCTGCTCAGCGGCCTCTATCTCTCGCAGCAATGCGGGAGCTTCGGGCGCCGCGACCTGAACACCGAGAATTCCCTGCAGCATCTCACCCACCCGATGCTTAAATGAGGCTCGTCAATGCCCAAGAGACGGCGCCGACCACAACAGCACCCAGAAACGCCGCCGCGAAACCGTCAACGCTGAACGGGATTGCAAGCTGTCCGGCAATCCACGAAGTCAGACCAAGCATCGCGGCGTTGACGACTAGCGTAAATAGTCCGAGCGTCAGGATCTGCACCGGACAGGTGATGAACTGGAAGACCGGCTTGATCAGCGCATTGACGACACCGAAGATGACCGCGACCAGAAGGACCGAGGAGACCTGGTCCAGGGGGGTAATCCCGCGAATCACATGCGATGCCACCCACACTGCAACGGCGTTGATGAGTAGCCGAACGATGAGCCGCGCGATCGACTGACCGTCGCCATCCTCGCTCCAGCCCGAGCGTCTCATTCAGCAGATTCCGGGTTACGGCTTGTTTGGGCAGGTGGCATCGATCTGCCGGAGCAGATCGACCATTTCGATGGCGTCCACGGCCGCTTCATAGCCCTTGTTGCCGGACTTAATTCCAGCTCGGTCGAGCGCCTGCTCAACCGTATCCGTGGTGAGCACGCCGAAGACAACCGGCACCCCCGTCTCATACGTTGCGCGCGCTACACCACTGGCAGCCTGATGCGCAACGTGCTCGAAGTGCGGTGTCTCGCCGCGCACAACGGCGCCGAGACAGACGATCGCCGCATAGCGCCCGCTCTCTGCAAGCCTCCGCGCGACGAGCGGTATCTCGAAGCTTCCGGGGACATAGGCAATGTCAACGCGCTCGCTAGGAATGCCGTGACGGTCGAAGCCTGATTGTGCACCCACAAGCAGGCGTTCTGTGATCAGCTCGTTAAAGCGAGCGACCACAACTGCGAAGCGCCCCGCTGCGCGGTGAAGCTGACCCTGGTACCGGTCTCCCACTCGTAGCAGCTTCCTATTAGCTTCCTGCGTCCGCAGCGGTCGGTCGCGTTGGTTTCCGCCGAACGGGCAACTGATGCCCCATCTTGCGTCTTTTGGTCTCGAGATAATGCACGTTGTGCGGGTTTGGCTCCACGACGATAGGCAGTCGCTCCACCACCTCCAGGCCGTACCCCTCAAGACCTGCCCGCTTCACCGGATTGTTGGTAAGCAACCGCATTTTGCGAACGCCGAGGTCAACGAGGATTTGCATGCCGATGCCGTAATCACGTCGATCGGCTGGGAAACCAAGCGCCTCGTTGGCTTCGACGGTATCGAGCCCCAAGTCCTGCAGAGCGTAGGCGCGCAATTTATTGTGCAGCCCGATGCCGCGGCCCTCTTGCCGCATGTACAGAAACAGGCCCCGGCCCTCGTTAGCGATGCGCCGCAGAGCAAGCTGCATCTGTTCACCGCAGTCGCAGCGCAATGACCCGAATACATCACCAGTCATGCACTGGTCGTGGACTCGGACGAGGACAGGCTCCGGCGTGGTGATGTCGCCCATCACCAGTGCGATGTGCTCGGCGGGGTCGATGACGCTGCGATAGGCGACGATCCGGAACTCGCCGTACTCGGTCGGGAGCCGCGCCTCGGTCACTCGCTCGACCAAGCGCTCCATCCGCCGCCGGTAGGCGATCAGGTCCCGAACCGCAATAATCTTGAGATTGTGCCGGGCGGCGAATCGGCGCAGTGTCGGCATTCGCGCCATTGTGCCGTCAGACTTCATGATCTCGCACAGGACGCCGGCAGGGTACAACCCGGCCAGCCGGCACAGATCAACCGTCGCCTCCGTCTGCCCTGCCCGAACCAAGACGCCGCCCTCCCGAGCCCGCAGTGGGAACATGTGGCCTGGCATCGCGAGGTCATCGGGACCCGAGCGCGGATCGATGAGCACGCGGACGGTGTGCGCGCGGTCAGCGGCCGAGATCCCCGTGGAGACACCGTAGCGAGCCTCGACAGACACGGTGAACGGCGTGCCGAATCGGGAATCATTCTTGACGACCATCATCGGCAGCTTTAGCTCGTCGCAACGCTCGCCGGTGAGAACGCAGCAGATCAGCCCGCGGCCATGGCGGGCCATGAAGTTGATCGAGTCAGGCGTGACGAACTCGGCGGCGAGTACGAGGTCGCCTTCATTTTCACGATCCTCGTCGTCCACCACAATCACAAACCGGCCGGCACGAACTTCCTCGAGCGCCGCCTCAACGGCCGCAAATCTCGACTGCGTCGATGCGTGCCTTGCCATTGCGTTCTCCCCGAGCTTGGGCACCTACGGGCGGCGCCAGTGCAGGCAGCGCCACGTTGAGAGTAGCACCGGCAACCAGGAACGGAAACAGAGCGATAGAGGCGGTCCCGGGCTTATCCCACCGGAGTGAGAAGGCTCTCCACGTACTTAGCGAGGATGTCTGTCTCGATATTTACCCGATCGCCGGGCTGCTTACTGCCCAAATTCGTGTGCTCGCGGGTGAATGGGATCAGGGTTATGACGAACGACTCGGAATCGCGGGAAACGACCGTCAGGCTCACGCCATCAACGGTGACAAAACCCTTCTCCACCACATAGCGCAAGATCTCAGGAGAGGCGGCGAAGCGTACCAGCACGGCGTCGCCGTCAGTCTCGATCGTCGCTATGCCGGCGGTCGCCTCGACATGGCCCTGCACGAAATGGCCGCCCAGCCGCCCGCTTGTGGGGAGAGCACGCTCCAGATTGACCGCATCACCGACCGCGAGAGCGCCAAGATCCGAGCGCCTCAGCGTCTCCGGCACCGTATCCACCGCAAACCAATTCGCCCCAAGCTCCGTCACCGTCAGGCATACGCCGTTGACGCAGATGCTATCGCCGAAGTGAAGGCCGTCGAGGGCCACGCCAGCCGCGATTACCAGACTGCCGGCCCGCTGCTCCCGCAGGTGGCCGATTTCCTCGATTATCCCAGTGAACACGGCGAGCCCTTTCTTGTGCTAATGGGGGACCAAGCCCTCCACCAGCAGATCTGATCCCAGCCTCTGCACGGTAACATCCTGCAGGCGAAGAGCGTCGAACATCCGCTCAACGCCGCGCCCGGCAACTGCAACCGGCGCGTCCACTCCTCCAATGATGATCGGCGCGACGACGGCCTGGACGCGGTCGACGAGCCGCAAGTCAAACAGGGCACCGAGGAGGATGCCGCCTCCTTCGACGAGCAGATCGAGGCAACCGCGATCACCGAGCAGCACAAGCAAGGCGTGAAGATCAACGTGGCCTCCATCTGAAGGCAGAAGGGCCACTTCGCCCCCGCCGCGCACTATCTCACGGCGCCATTGCTCGGCCGACGCCTCGGTCGTGGCAATGAGCGTCGGCGAAAGTCCCTGGAGGATACGCGCGGACGTGGGAGTACGACCACGGCTGTCGACGACCACGCGCAAAGGCTGATGCACTACATCCTCACCGCTGCAGGGCCGGGCAGTCAGCTGAGGGTCGTCGACCAAGACCGTATTAATACCGACGGCAATTGCGTCGAGATGTGCCCGTTCCGCGTGAGCCCAGGCGAGGGTTTCGGAGCCACTCACCCAGCGCGAATCGCCGGTCCGCGTGCCAATCTTGCCGTCGAGGCTGGTTGCGAATTTCACGGTGACGAGCGGTAATCCCGTCTGCCGGTGGGTGATATATCCGGCGAGGATCCGGCGCACGTCGTCGTCGTGCGGGCCGACCTCTACAGCTATGCCGGCCTCCCGGAGCTGCTGTATTCCAGACCCGTTGACGTGGGAATCAGGGTCGGGAATCGCGCAGACGACCTTTGAGACGCCGGCGGCGACGATCGCGTCGGTACAGGGCGGCGTGCGGCCGTGGTGGCTGCACGGCTCGAGCGTGACGTAGAGCACGGAGCCACGTGCGTGAGGACCTGCCGCGGCGATCGCCACAACCTCAGCGTGCGACCCTCCCGGCGGCAGGGTACTGCCCTCGCCAGCAATGCGGCCGCCCTGTATCAGGACAGCGCCTACCGGAGGGTTCGGACTGACGTGCCCGCGGATCATGCGCGCGAGCTCGACGGCGCGCAGCATTGGATCCGTTGCAACTGACTCAGTCTCCGAGGTGTGCATAGGCGCTATCCGTCCCGCTCGGGGGAGGCGTCCTCGGAGGCCAGCATCTCCATCTGCCTGCCAAAGAACAACTCTTCTTCGGCGATCTGATCCTCGACCTCGTTCCAAATCCGGCTCCCGGTCGGCTCGGATTGACCAGCGTACTTGTCCGCCGGCGACGAGCCGTAGGGTCGCGCTTCGCTGCTGCTCAGGGGCTCGAAGGTAAACTGGCAGATTCGCATCAACGGGTGCAGCATAACCGGCATGACACCGAGATTGCCGAGCTCCATGACCGGATTCCCATCCCAGCCGGGATGGAAGATGCTCGCGGTGCTGTGAACGATAATGCCAAGCCGTCCGAGGCTGCTGCGGCCTTCCAGTCGGCCAAGAATACCCGGCGCAAGCGTGAGCCGCTCGACAGTGCCGGCCAGCACCAACTCACCGGGGTGAAGGGTAAATGCTTCACCGCGCTTCAGCTTAATGGCGCGAGTGCTGCCCCTGGCTGTAGACCGCTTGCGCGGATCGAGGTAGGGCTGTTGGTTGCGCTCGAAGACGATGAAGGAGTAACCCAGCCGGAAATCGATGGAGCCCGGCCCGAGACGTTTCTCGATGCCGCTCGAGGGCGCGATCTTTATCGCCCCATCCTTTATGGCGGCCATAATATCGACGCTGGAAAGTATCAACGGTGGCTCCGGGGAGCAGGCTCAGGGGCAGCGAAGCTATCGTATCTCAATAGAATTGCGAGAGCGGACTGACGAGAGTAGAAGGGCGAAAGAGGACTTGGGAGAGGTGCAGCGGATGGAACAGCGAGCTTCAGTCGTCATCGTCGGGGGCGGCATCAGCGGCGCCGCTATCGCGTACTTCTTGGCGATGCGTGGCTGCACCGACGTCCTGCTTCTCGAGCGCAAGAGTCTGGGCTCGGGCTCGACCGGGGCCGCGGCCGGAGGAATCCGCGCGCAGTTCTCTACTGAGATCAATGTGCGGGCGAGTCTCCTCTCGCTGCAGTTCTGGGACCGGTTTGAGGAGGAGACGGGCTCGCCGCACGCCTTCCTGCGCACCGGCTACCTTATGCTCGCGACCTCCACGGCGGAGCACTCCGATCTTTCGGCGAGCGTCACACTGCAAAACAGCCTCGGCATTCCTTCGCGGATGGTAGACCAGGACGAGATGCACGCGATCGTTCCGCAGATGACCGTCGCTGATCTCGCCGGCGGCGCCTACAACGCGGATGACGGAACCGGAAGCCCATACGATGCGCTTCAGGGCTACATAGGAGCGGCAAAGGCGCGGGGCGTGCGGATCATCGAGGAAGCGCGGGTTGATGGTATCGAGGTCAAGCGCGGTCGCGTTGAGGCGGTGCGTCTATCCAATGGGGACCGGGTGGCCACGCCGATGGTCGTAAACGCGGCGGGTCCCTGGTCGGGCGAGGTCGGCGCACTGGCAGGCGTGGAGGTACCGGTTCGGCCATTTCGACGAGAGATCTACGTGAGTGAGCCGTTTCCGCGACTTCCGAGAGGCCCGCTTGTCATGGACCTGCACGTGGCCTGGTACTACCGGCATGAGGGCGAACGCATCCTGATGTCGGGCATTGCGGACTCATTCTCGAGCTGGAACACAGAGCTCGATCGATCGAAACTGCCTGAGGTCGCTGCGCTCGCGGTCCACCGCCTGCCGTCGCTCGCAGGCGCATCATTCTCGTCCGGCTGGGCGGGCTCCTACGACATCAGTCCCGATAACCACGGCATAGTTGGGCAGTTTCCGGAGCTGCACGGATTCATATGCGCCTGCGGCTTTTCGGGCCACGGATACATGCATTCGCCTGCGACGGGCATGCTGGTGAGCGAGCTGATACTCGATGGGAAGGCCACAAGTCTCGACACGAGCCCGCTCAGCCCGACGCGCTTTCGCGAGGGGCGGCAGAACATGGAGCGCTTGACCAGTCATCGGGAACTGCCGATCAACGGCTAGGCCCTGCATCGCAGTTCCGCGACATTCCGCGCTGCACAGAGAATCCTTAAAGCATTCGCTGGCAAGCTGGGTCGACACTCAGTAGAGAGGGTCCTCGCCTTCTGTCCAAGGAGTCGCCCTATGGCTGTGCTTACGCACGGCGTGCGGGCAACGGCGCACCGGATTACCGGTCTCTCATCGCTGCTCGGACGTTCCCTGGTCGGTCTATCCCGAACACGCGACGGCTACCTGGTCGGTCAGGAGCGGCATGACCGGCTGCTCCTGGCGGTGCAGATCCTGTATGCCTGTCTGTTCGGCGGGTGGTTTGTCTACAGCAAGACGTGGCCCGCACCGGACATCGTGGCCCTGTTTCTGTTCTGTTCGCGTTTCTGGCCGCTCGAGGCCTGAGCTTCCTGCGTGATTGGTCGCCGTTCGTGCTATTACTGCTCGGCTATGTAGCGCTCACGGGCATTGCGGACGGCCTTGCGGCGCACGTGCACGTAGGGTTCCCAATCGACGCCGACCGGTGGATGTTCTTCCACAGGCTGCCGACAATGTTCCTGCAGAGCCGCCTCTGGAATCCCGGGCATCCGCAGTGGTACGACTACATCGCGAGCGCATTGTACCTTCTACATTTCGTAATTCCGCTCGTCGTCGCATTTGCGTTTTGGATGACCAGCAAACGCCTAGATACGTGACGAAGCCAGCGTAGGAAAGCAACAGGTACGATGCGACGAATTGCCAGTAGAAGGTACTTCCGTCCGAACCCGGTCGCGGCGATGCCCAGCATCCATGCGGCGTTTCCGGTACTCGTTTGGCTGGTGCTCTGGAAGCGGTGGCATCGTTGGGGCTGGATGCTTGTGGTCTATCCACTCGCGATGGGCTTCGCTGTGGTCTACTTGGGCCAACATTATGTCATCGACGTGCTCGCCGGATGGGTGTACGCGGTAGCAGCCCTTTATCTCATCTGGGGTGGAAGGAGCATCGTCAGATTCCAGCAGGTTCGCACGAAACGCGGCGGCAGGCCGCCTGCGTTGGCCACCGAGACGCTCACCTTCGCGCGGCGAGGGACTCGGGCGGAGCGCTAAGGTCGATGACCGCGGCTGCGCCATCTCCCGCCGTATAGCTGCCATCGCACTGAAGGCCGGACCTCGTGTTGCCGAGATCCAGCGTTGTGACGCTGTAGCCCGCGGCGGCAAACGCGCCGGCGACGTTGTCGCGGGCGCGGTCGAAGGCGCCGCCGACGTGCCCGCAGGCGGCGTTGTCGTCACGATGTATGGCCGCGAGCACATACTCGCCCTGACCATCACGGGTAACATTCTCAATCCGAATGTGCCAGCGCGAGGCGCGGCTGAACTGTATTCCCATCTGCCAGGCGCTCGAACGGCTGAGACCTTCGTCGAGGAACTGCATCGGGCTGCCATCGAGCGGATCCCAGCCAAGGACGGCATGGACGGCATTGGCAGCCGCCTCAGGATTTGGGGCGATGAAAATGAGGTTTATGGGATCCGCCGGTGCGCCGTTCTCACGATGGATGTACTGATCGAACTGCATCGGAACGGGAGGCGATTCAAGACCGGTCGCGGATGCGAAACCGAAGGCCGCGCCAAATAGGCCGGCTGCGATTGCAATGACCCTGACAAGCAAAATAGAGACAAACCTGGTTCGCATGGACGATCCTTTGGCCCCGCCGTGATTCAAGGCCGCACCGCGGCCATCCCAATGCCAGCTCCTCGCGGGGTAACGACACCCCGGGCGAGATCCGTCACCAGGAGATCAAGAGCTACGTCTTCATCCACCTGTCCACGCTTGATGGACAGGTCGGCGTCTAAGATGCATTCGTACGACCGCTGTAATCGCGTGGCGCCCATCCGCCGGGCCTGTTGGGTCACACGCGGCAACACCGCATCAGATCGGATGTCTGCCGCCTTTGCGATTGACGCAGCCGGCGCGCCGGCTGCCGACATGTCTTCGGCGACAATAAGCTGTCGAAATTGGCGCGCAATCATGGTGATGAGATACGGCCCAGCCGCGCCCTCCTGCTGAAGCAGCCGAAGCTGCAGCAGAGCCGCAGCGAGTCTTCCAGCGACGATCGCGTCGACCATCCCAAAGACATTGCTCTCCCGAGCGTCCGGAATGAGCTGTCGCACGTCCGACTCCGCGATTGTCCGCCCAGCGGCGAACAGGCTCAGCTTGTCCACCTCGGCCGCCAAGGTCCAGAGGTCGCCACTACGAACGCTCCGTACCAGTAGTGAGGCTGCCTTAGGCTCGAACGTGGCCCCAAGAGCGCGGGCGCGGTTGGCTACCCACGAGAGGAGCTGCTGCTCCCCCATAAGCGGGAAACGGCGGACTTCAGCCATCGGCTGCAGCGCATCCAGCAGGCTATTATCGATACGCCCGGGTCCGTCCAGAAGAAGCAAGGTTGTGGACTGCGGGATGCTCGGCACGTAGGCAACCAGGCCGTCGAATCCAGTTAGAGCCTGCCCCTCTTGTACTCCTCTACGTCCGCCGCGAGCACGCCCCGGGCGGGTCTGCACCTGCGCCAGCAGGCCGCAGACAATGACCAATCGGTGGGAAGCCAGAAATGGCACCGTATCGCAGGTCGCTATTAGGGCCGGAAAGTCCGGGTGGGCGCCATCGAACTGAACGGTGTTGGCCGAGAGCATTCCATCGGCGTCGAGCTGCAGCTTCAGCTCTTCGACGGCCTGCGCTTGCGAGTAGGTGTCTGGCCCGTAGTAGATGCGAAGCATGCTCTGGTGGTCCCTCAGCCGATGTCGAGCGCCCAACCCAGCCAGGCGAAGCCATAGACGGCTGCGATAGCAAGGGCACCGGGCAAGATAAGTGACGGAAGCAACGTAAGGGATGAGGGTCCAGGACGGTAGCTCATCGCGCGCCAAGCGACGACCGCCGCACCAACAGCGACGGCCAGAAGGAGCGTCCAGGTCGGGGGTAGGTGAAGGCGGCTGGGGAGCGGTTGGTCTCGGCGCAAAGGTTACGTCTTCATCCGGAAGTATTACTAATTTACTACACGGAGATGACCAGCGCTAGAGTCCAACGCGCAGCGGAGGCACGTCTATATGGTATTGAGAGGCGACGAGCCCGAGCTTATGTGCCGACGGCTACCTCAACGCGCAGACCGTGCTCGGTCTCGCCCGTCTCCAGCGCCGTCAGGATGGCCTGGACGAGAGCGCGGGCCGACTCGGGGCTGAGTTCCACGGCAACGCGCGCGCTAGGGCCCATTGATTCGTTCACGAAATCGATGTTTAGGGAGTGCTCGTAGGGGGCATGAAAGGGGTGGTCGTAGTAGACGTTGGCGTTTGATAGGGCGAACCAGCCTTGGGCTCCCTTGCCGCTACCCGCCATCGACGCCTTCTCAGTGATATAGGTGCACATAGTCACGAATCCTTCCTGCTAGTCGGCAAGGGCCGCGTCTAGACGGCTACCGGCACGATGCTGGGAACATTCAGGTACTTCCCGAACCACTTAAAGACTTCGTTCCAGCCCTCGACCGCGGCGTGCTGCCGATAATTGGGGCGATCTGTGGCAAAGAAGCCGTGCCCGGCGTTCTCGTACATGTGAAATTCATAGGTCTTGCCGAGCCGCTTCAACTCCGCCTCGATCTGTGCGACCTCCGCGGGCGACGGCGCCTGATCCTCGGCGCCAAACAGGCCGAGAAGCGGACAGCTAATGCCCTCCGTGAGGTCAATCGGTGCAACAGGCTGCTGGGGAGTGATGTCCTCCGGCTTCATTGCGACCCGGCCGCCCCAGCAATCGACAGCAGCGTCAATGTTCTTCAACGTGCAGGCGGCCAGGTAGGTCTGTCGGCCGCCGGAGCAAAAGCCGATGACGCCGATCTTCCCGTTGGCGTAGGGAAGCGCGCGAAGATACCGGATCGCGCTCTCCACATCGCCCATGGTCTGGTCGTCCGGCATTCCACCCGTGGCGCGAACGCGGGCAGACACGTCGTCAGGCTCGCCAGATCCCCAACGATGGTGGAGGTTTGGGTCGATAGCCGCGAAGCCGTGGTGCGCGAACCTGCGCGTTATCTCTTTGGTTCCCTCATCCCAACCTGGCATGTGGTGGATGACAACGACTCCTGGACACGACTCGATGCCAAGCGGGCGGGCGAAATACGCGGGTATTTCATCGCCGTTGTGGCCGGTATAGGTGATGGTCTCAGCCAGCAGACCCTCGTACTGCGCGTTCATGCTCGCCTCCTTCACTGCATCAGTGTCATTATCCTCCCCGCGAGGCGAGAGGCAAGTGACGAGGACCGAGGACTGTGGACTGTGGACTGTGGACTGTGGACTGTGGACTGTGGACTGAGCGTAGGAGACAAGCGCAGCGCACTACGGTCCCGCCACGGCGGCGGCGATCATCGATGCGTACTCCGCCGCCCCCTCGGGGCGCAGGTGGTACTGATCGGCATAGAAGTATTCGGGGTGATCGACACTTGCGTCGTACCAGTCGACAAGGCGGGTGCTCGGATAGCGCTGCACACCTGTGGCGATGACGCCATCATTCGGCTGTTCCCAGGATCTCGGAACCTTCACATTGACAAACACCACGCGGGTGACGTCCGCCAGTACACTCATGATCTGATCGAACTGGCCGCCTGTGAAGGTGCCGTTGCTGCCCAACCCGATAACCACGACGTCACCAAGGACGCCTTCAGTGCGGAGATCCTGCAGAAGCGCGACACCATTTGACACCTGCCGGCTCACCGCGGCGTCGACCTGGATCCCGTTGATAGCGCCCACGAGCGCCGGCACAGCGCCCAGCATAACGGAGTCTCCAACCGCTATCACGGCACCTGCATCAACAGGCACAGAGGGCCCCGTACCCCCAGATACGGCCGGCGGTACGCCAGTATCTGCCGAACCTGCGGGAGCGGAAGCGGCGTTTGGGCCTGGTGCCGGTGGTCGCCCGAGGGTGAGCGTATCGGTTCGCGCCGCGGTGGCGGTCGCAGCGCCTGGCCCAGGCGTCGCCGCTGCGCCCGTCGGGGTCCGGGTGTGTGCGGGGGCAGTGCTGCTGCCGGCGGCCGGGTTGCCGGTTGGACCTCCGACTGCCACAGGCCGGACGATCGTGTTCACACTCGTCTCCAACAGATACGCTGGGGGAGGTGGAACGGGGGCTTGCGCGGCGGCGATACACACCCCGAGCAGGAAGCCGGCCAGAACGACTCCGGTCGCCGCGGAGAGCGCCACGCGTCCCCACTGTCGGGTCTGTTGGGCCGCCTG
>Ga0193751_1000082_pt1 | contig 84123 bp, 87 predicted proteins | sample L1c2metaG_FD_143050 | JGI IMG/M metagenome (GOLD analysis project Ga0193751, IMG submission 143050) | Soil microbial communities from a riparian zone of the East river system, Colorado, United States - L1c2 | ecosystem: Environmental > Terrestrial > Soil > Riparian zone | place: USA: East River...
AAAATGTGTGAATCGAATAGCTGAACACCAGGGGATGCGTTATTGCCGGTCTTTAATGTGACGCGAACCTGACCAAGAGGACCACTGGCAACAGCGACCGCCGCGCCAATGCGAATGGAGATACTTGCTCCAATACCACCATCGTTTGAAGCTATTGTCGGATTGGCATAGGCCGTAACCAGACTAGGCGGAACTGCCAACGCCTGGGTATAGATGATGCGCCGGTTGGAGATGTTTGCGGTCATAAATTTCCCGTTATCGGCCTGATTACTTTGGGGTTACATAGCCAGTAGCGCGGGCTTCCATCGCAGCAAAAACCGCCATTATTTCGTCATACGACAAGCGGCTAAGGGCCGTGACCGCTTGCAGGTCCGCCACCAACTCGCGCTTCGCTTCCTCGGTCAGCGTATACACGCTGCTAAGTTCGAATCGAATTGCTTCCTCGACTGCTTCCGTCATTTTCAATTCCTCTCGCTAAGGTCAGGCAAGTCGTCACGCATATTTGCTGCCCCTGCGTTGAATTAGATGGGCGCGCGATGGCGGCGATGCGGGCTGCGAAGGTGGTGGCAATAGCTTCGCCGAGATACGGCAGACATTTCCAAAGCGCTGCTGCCGATGATCAACGGGCGTTCTCATCGCGAGCGTGCGCGCGGTTGCGTTGGGGTCTTCAATGACGACCATCTGTAAGCCGAGCGTTCCCATCATCAACTCGAGCGACGCCGGCCACATTTTCTTTTTTTTCTTTGGATACGTCGGATCGGTGGCAGCCTTGCCAAGCAATTTCCCCGAAAAGCCGGCCGGCAAGCCCGAAATTCGATCGATCTCCAAGCGGCTCAATTCGAGTTCGTCCGCGCGGGCCCGGCAGATTTCAACAAAGCCACGATAGTCAGTGACGATGCGGCCGAGGGCTGCGCTCATTTGAATGAACCTCAATGAAGCGATGGCGACTGACTTGCAAGATCGAGGGTCGACGTGAGAACCGGCTGCCCGCTCGATCGCTCAATACATTCGGCAACATGTTCGCGGCAGATCGGGAAGCCCGGCCAATTTTCGATCGGCTTCGACCAAACGCCGTCGATCCAGCAAAGCGCACAGCCGGGCTGGTGTACCGGGTCTGCCATGGGGTTCACGATCCCGCCTGCGGCGTATAGGTCCAAGAGCCGATCACTGTGGCGCCGTTGTCGATGATGTTACCGCTGGTCTTCTTGCCACCGTTCGACCGGATGTCCGCCTTCGCCAGCGTCAAAGCTCGGTCGATAAGCTGAACCTCCTGGTGCTGCCTATCGAGGGCTGTGCTCGGGTTGTTTACGGTGATGGTCAGTAAAGCCATTGGCGTTTACCTTTCAAAGGGAGGTGGACAAATCCTTGATCCTGGCGTGCTTCGCCGTGATCTGGGCCTCGGCTTTCGCCACCGCGGCCTCGCGGCGGGTCAGATCGGATTCGCGTGCCGCCACGAGGTTCTCCCGTTTTTGCAGCGAGGCGGCGCTGAGTTTTGCCGAGTTTTGCTCGAGCTGTTCTGCTCTCTGCGCTATCTCAGCCTCACGCTCATCAAGCGCTTTCTTCCGGTTTTCCGACACGATGTTCGTGGCTTGCGCGGCGGAATGCAGCCGCCGGGTTTCGGATGCCATGGCATTCAATTCGGCGATTCTGGCCTGGGCCGCGGATTCGGCCGCGACCAGCTCGTCGAGCCGCGCCTTATGGGCCGCGGGATCTGCGAGGATCGTCAGAAGCGCGGAGACATCGGCGTAGCCGCCGTCGTTAAACTTGATGGGGGCATTCATTTGGGGGAGCCTTTCACGGTTGGGGCCTCAATAGCGCATCTGGCCCGGGTCGATACCGGGCGGGTGCTTGCCGATCCGTTTCACTTGGTCCACGAGTTCTTTTGCGGAGGCTGGGTGGCGGCCCGAACGGCGGCGGCTGGTTGAACCGTCTGTTTGGCCGCGATGGCTGCGGCGGTGGCGCCGGCGGGCGGACTACCTTCTTCCATTTTGGCATTGTGAGTGCTTCCTCAAGTTTAACGGCCGCCGCGCCGTGCCGCCGCCTGTTGGTCCTGCGCAAATCGGCGCTGTTCGAAACTCATTTTCTCGAAGCCGGGAATTTCTCTGCCGGTGTCGGGCGGGACGCGGTGCTGTGCCGAGAAGCTGGCGGCGCCCTGAGACACAATCTTGGTCATCAGCTTTTCGTAAAAACGAAGGTGCGCATCGGTGACGATCGTTGCTCGGATCGGCCGCGCATCGGCTTCACCGACTTCGCCAGTGATCCAGCGGGTAACAGCATCCATTCTCTGCGGCGCATTAACGCCCGCCTTGGCAATCTCGGCGCGCGATCGTTCGGCGAGCAGCGCCTCCTGGCCGGCGACGTGGGAGGCATAAATGCCGAGGACCTGCGAGAACTCGTCCTGGGATAGGCCCTTGGCGTGTGCCCAGTTTCGCGCCGCGACGAGGCTCGGATCGTTGGCGTCGAATTTGTAGGTCTGGCCACCCGGTAGCTTGAGATCAGCTGGCAGCTTTGCTTCGTACGCCTCTGGCGCCGCCGGGAGGGTTGCCTTGCGAAGATCGTCCGCAGCCTGCCGCGTCATCATCTCCCCGAGCTCGCTCTCGCTAACCTCGTACCTCCCGATTCTCACTTTCTCGGCGTTGGCCGCCGGCGGGGCATCGCCCTGCGGCTCCACGCGTTGCTCTGGCGCCGCGGATTTCTGCGCCGCCTCTTCCCGCATATCTCGCGCTGGCGAGTGACCGCGCGCTCGGGGATTTTCCGGCCCTCGCAACTGCGCGTGGCGCTGCTCTGGCGTCATCTCGGCCCAGGCCTTGGAGCCCGGCGTTACGACTGTCTGCGGCGCAGGTGCGGCCTGTTGCGGTGCTGGTGCAGGTGAATTGCCGCCGGCCGGTGGTGCTGGCGGTGCGGCGGTGGTGCTCGCGAGAGTTTCGCTCATGTCGGCGGCCGCAATTTGGTTTTGCCGCCCATTCGATGGTTCAGCGGCTTTGGGGCGGGCGGTGGCGGCGTGAACCGCTTGATCGGCCGCGATGGCTGCGGCTTCGGCGGGGAAAGCCTGGTCTTTTGTGACATTCGCGGCGTCCAGTCTGATTATGGGCCAAATCAGGGGTACGTCGCGAACATCTATTATTTATCTTGCGAAATCAATATGATTTAGCGGACTCCGGCTCCGCCACCCTTCGCCCTGTGGGCAGCCATGCCGACCATCCGCAAGATAGGTGACTCGCGCGAAATGGCCGACGCGATCGCCGACGGTTTTCCCGGCGTGCGTCATGGCGCTTTCCCCCTTCCGGTCCGGGGAGAGACCGCCATACCGAGGAACACCGTCATGGCCTGATTGAGCCGCACCATGTCCTCGTCATCGAGACGCCCGACATGGGCGCCCATCTTGGCCTTGGGAACGGTGTTGATCTTGTCCACCATCAGCCGACAGGTCGAACGCAGGCCGTTACGCTCGTTCGGCTCCACAACGAGCCGGAACAGCGGCGCGTTGGTCGGGTCGGTGGTGAAGGCGCAAATCGTAATGGAGTCGGTCGCGTCAAAACTGTCGTCCTGTACGATGACGACGGGTCGCGGTTTGCCCGCATAGTCCTTGCCGCCGGAGACGATCCAGACTTCGCCCCGCTTCACTCGTCACTCCCAATCGGATGCGGCGTCGATGAAAGCCTGGTCGTCATGGGCATGGCTGCTGGCAGCGACGGCCTGCGACTGACGATGCGCCTGCGTCCGGAAGGAACGGGCTCGCACGTCCGGCACCCAAATCTGGATCGGCCGCAATCCCTGTGCGCGCAATCGCTGGCGATGCTCGCGGACCTTCACCCGCACCGTCTTGAGCTTCGTTGTTACCGCCATGATCGATCTCTAATAGTTACATGTAACCTATCATGGTCTCCTCCGGAAGGCCACCTCTTTTTCGGATTGGAGCGCGCCAGCGCTCAGAGTCGTCGCGGATCGCGATCTTCCGCACGGAATGACGCCGGCGTTTCCCTCGCACTTGCGGGTCATCGGGATGGCACGCCGCCGGATTGGACCTGGCCTTCGCGATAATCGGAGCGAGGCCTTTAGCGCGCCGTCATCCAGTCGCGGGCTTCGCGCTGGGCGGTTGCGATCTCGGTCTCCGACATCAACGCGGCGACCTCGCGGCGCATCTGGATGGCGTCGGTGCGGCCTTTCACGGCCGCGAGGTTGAACCATTTGTGCGCGGCGACGAGGTTGACGACGCCGGAACGGCCGCTCGCCCAGTATAGCCCGCGCTCGAACAGCACGTCCGGGATCGCGCTTGCTTGTACCGGCGTTGCGTGATCCAGATCGAAAAGCCCCTGAAACATCTGTCATCCCCCTTATGTTTTTCTTGCGCCCTGTTCCAAGCGCGGCCCCTGCCCAATCGTGAAAGCATCCCGTCATTCGAACACGCCGTTTGCCGGCGTGCCCGGATGATCATGACCGATCAAATTTGAAGGACCGTTTAAGTATCGCGATGAATGCGACGTAAATGCCTGAGCTGGGCGCTCGCCTTTGAAAGCAAAGGACTCGGCTATTTCGAAGGGCTTTTATGGGATCGCAAAAATCGATTTACCCTGGCGTTTGGCAAAACGATAACCTTGCATGCAATGCGCTCGCGCATCTGCTGGTTGGGCAGGGATGTCGAGGGAATCTGCGGAGAAGCGCGCCGAGTGCCAGCGGCACCGGCTTGGAACGAGGGCGTCGGCGAACACGTCAGGACCAGATTTCACTTTGAGCCTTGCAGCCCGCTTTCGAGCTTTGGCGTCCGTGAAACTGCGGACCGCTGGGATCCACACCGAACGAAGAAACTTGTTTCTTCTGCCGGACCGGCCTTTCGAGTGAGCGAGCTCCTTCGAAATTACGATCCAGCCGTTTGACCTGATGTCTCGCCGACACCCTCTTTCGTCGACAAGAGCCGATCTTTCAAAATCTGCTTTCAGCAAGCAAACCGTCGGGAGGGCTCGAGTGACGTGCCGGCATCAAGCCGCCGGCAATTTTCTTCAAGCGAGGTTTACTTCTTCTTGACCCTGCGGGTCTTCTTCGCAGTCTTCTTCACTGCGCTCTTCGCCTTCTTTGACTTCTTAGCTTTCTTGGCCATGTTGCCCTCCTGATGTAGTGAGATGGCTTAATCGCTGCGTGCACTCGGGAATCGAGATGCACTGCATCCCGAATACACCAACACATCGAAAAAAACAGTGTCCAGCTTAAGGAAGTGTTGACGCGCGGATGTGACAGCATGCGACGCGCGCTTGCCATCGACACGACAAACCGTCGGCGGGAGAAGGCTAACACTGCGCGAAAACCCGCAACGGATCGTTGTCGATATTGCAAGAAGCGCCTGTACCGCAGTGGTTTACGCAATTCATGCGTTCGACGATCGGGCTATCGCTGATGTCATCGCACATGGTCGAAGGCGCTTCGATACGCGTTGCGTGGACTCTGAGTCGCGATTTTTGGCAATAAAAAAATTTTCGTGCTCACCGGCTTCGCGTTTCATCGGCGCTCGCCAAAACCGGTTTTTTGCGCGAATCGATTGCGGCTGATTCGGTGGCCGCTTGGTTCTGCGCACGCGCTGCATCGCGGGTTATGGTGAATCATTGATGCACGCTTGCCGGATTTTTTTCCGATACCATCGAGCGGGCATCGATGGTGCGGGAGGATCCTCAGATGCCGAGCTTGGACTTCAGAAGATCGTTCACAGCCTGCGGATTGGCCTTGCCGCCGGATGACTTCATCACCTGACCGACGAACCAGCCGATCAACGCCGGCTTGGCTTTGGCCTGTGCAACCTTGTCGGGATTGGCGGCGATGATGTCATCGACCACCTTTTCGATCGCGCCGAGGTCGGTGACCTGTTTCATGCCCCGCGATTCGACCAACGCACGCGGATCGCCGCCCTCCTGCCAGACGATCTCGAACAGGTCTTTTGCAATTTTGCCGGAGATGGTGCCCTCGCCGATCAAATCGACGATCGCCGCAAGCTGCACGGCCGATACCGGCGACGTCGCGATGTCCTCGCCTTCCTTGTTGAGCCGCCCAAACAGTTCATTGATCACCCAGTTGGCGGCAAGCTTGCCGTCGCGCGGCCTGTCGGCAAGTTTCGCCAGCACGGTTTCAAAGAATGCGGCACTTTCGCGTTCCGCCACCAGCACGCCGGCGTCATAGGGCGAAAGACCGAACTCGGCGATGAAACGGGCCTTCTTCTGGTCCGGCAGTTCCGGCAAGTTCGCCTTCAACTCGTCGACATAGGCCTCGCTGAACTCCAGCGGCAGCAGGTCGGGGTCCGGGAAATAGCGGTAGTCGTGCGCCTCTTCCTTGGAGCGCATCGAGCGGGTCTCGCCCTTGTTGGGATCGAACAGCCGCGTCTCCTGCTCGATGACGCCGCCGTCCTCGAGAATGCCGATCTGGCGTCGCGCTTCGTACTCGATGGCCTGACCGATGAAGGCGATCGAGTTCATGTTCTTGATCTCGCAGCGGGTGCCGAGCGGCGCGCCGGGCTTGCGTACGCTGACATTGACGTCGGCGCGCAAGCTACCCTTCTCCATGTCGCCATCGCAGGTGCCGAGATAGCGCAGGATCGAGCGCAATTTCGTCACATAGGCCTTGGCCTGCTCCGACGAGCGGATGTCCGGCTTGGAGACGATCTCCATTAGCGCAACGCCAGAGCGGTTGAGATCGACGAGCGACATTGTCGGGCTCTGATCGTGCAGCGACTTGGCTGCGTCCTGCTCCAGATGCAGCCGCTCGATGCCAACCGTGACGCTGTCGCCGCCGGCCAACTCGACCACCACCTCGCCTTCGCCGACGATCGGTGATTTGTACTGGCTGATCTGGTAGCCTTGCGGCGAATCCGGATAGAAATAGTTCTTGCGATCGAACACCGAGCGCCGATTGATCTGCGCGTTAAGGCCAAGGCCGGTGCGCACCGCCTGCCTGATGCAGGCTTCGTTGATGACCGGCAGCATGCCGGGCATCGCAGCATCAACCAGCGAAACATGGGAATTGGGCTCGCCGCCAAATTCGGTCGAGGCGCCCGAGAACAGCTTTGAATTCGAGGTGACCTGGGCGTGGATTTCCATGCCGATCACGACTTCCCAGTCGCCGGTGGCACCCTTGATCAGTTTTGCATTGGCCGCGCTCATGCGCTTCCACTCCCAAGCAGCGCCGAAACCATGCGCTCCCACTCGATTTCGAGCGAACCGGTCGCAACCGGTTTGCCGGCCTGGCGATACCAGTAGCCGGCGTTGGCCGAATCGCCTTCGACCCGGTGCAGATAGGCATGAACCCAGGCTGCTTCAGTGGTCGCTTCATCCTGGACGATCTTGTGCGCCGCCTCCCAGCCGCCCTTGGCGGCCCACCATAGCGCGGCGAGCGGCGCATCGAGAGTGGGCGCAGGTGCTGAGCCCGCGAGGCTCGATTTGAACGCCGCCATGTTCACCACCACCTCACTGGGGTGAACCGTCCAGCCGCCTGCTCGATCACCTCGCCGAGCGAGAACAGCGTCTCTTCATCGAATGGACGGCCGATCAGTTGCAGGCCGAGCGGCAGACCTTGCGAATCCTTGCCGGCGGGAATTGCAATTCCCGGCAGACCCGCCATGTTCACGGTGACCGTGAAGATGTCGTTGAGATACATCTCCACGGGGTCGGCGCCTTTTTCGCCGACGCCGAATGCCGCCGATGGCGTCGCCGGCGTCAGGATGGCATTCACGCCCTTGGCAAAGCAATCCTCGAAATCCTTCTTGATCAGCGTGCGGACTTTTTGCGCGCGCAGATAATAAGCGTCGTAGTAGCCGGCCGAGAGCACGTACGTGCCGATCATGACGCGGCGGCGCACTTCGGCGCCAAAGCCTTCCGCGCGGGTGTTTTCATACATCTCGCCGATCGAGCGGCCGGCCGCACGCAGGCCGTACCGCACCCCGTCGTAGCGCGCCAGATTTGAGGAGGCCTCCGCGGGCGCCACGATATAATAGGCCGGCAGCGCGTATTTGGTGTGCGGCAGCGATATCTCGACCAGTTCCGCGCCGGCGGCCTTCAGCCAGGCCGCGCCTTCGCTCCAGAGCTGTTCGATCTCCGCCGGCATGCCGTCGAGGCGATACTCCTTGGGTATGCCGATCCTCATGCCCCGTACCGACTTGCCGATTGCGGCCTCGTAATCCGGCACCGCGCGATCGACTGATGTGGTGTCCTTGGGGTCGTGGCCCGCCATCGAGCGCATCAGGATGGCGGCATCGCGCACCGTGCGCGCAATCGGCCCGGCCTGATCGAGCGAAGATGCAAAGGCGACGATGCCCCAGCGTGAACAGCGCCCGTAGGTCGGCTTCATGCCGACGGTCGCGGTGAACGCCGCCGGCTGGCGGATCGAGCCGCCGGTGTCGGTCGCGGTCGCGCCCATGCACAACAACGCCGCCACCGCCGACGCCGAGCCGCCGGACGAGCCGCCGGGCACCAGCGCAGTATTGGCGCCATCGCGCCGCCACGGATTGACCACGGGACCAAAGCACGAAGTCTCGTTCGACGAGCCCATCGCAAATTCGTCGTTGTTGAGCTTGCCGAGCAGGACGGCGCCGTCGCGCCAGAGCTGCGATGTCACCGTGGACTCATAGGTCGGCACGAAATTGCCGAGGATCTTCGAGCAGGCGGTGGTACGCACATCCTTGGTCGCGAACAGATCCTTGATACCGAGCGGAATACCGGCGAGCGGACCGCCCTCGCCTTTCCCGATCCTGGCGTCAGCCTCGCGCGCCATGGCACGGGCCTTTTCGGGTGTTTCCAGCACAAAGGCATTGAGCGCGCGCGCGGCCTCGATTGCCGAAAGATGCGCATCCGTCAGCTCAAGCGACGTGAAGGATTTCCTCGCGAGGCCGTCTCGAGCCTCCGCAAGCGTCAGCGATGTCAAGGCGGTCATTTATTATTATTAACCGGGCTGCAGAAGAACGGAGAGAGCGTCTTATCGTTGGCGGGATCGTCTGCCAAAACCTTGTTGCTCGCCTTGGCGGCCGCCTCCAATGCGTCGAGCACGGCGTCAACAGCCTTGTCGGGATCGGCGGCTTTGCCCTGGCGCTCCATGGCGTCAAGATAATTCATGTAGGCCTGATAGGCCTTTTCATCGTTGCAGAGCAGACACATCGGCCGAGGACTCTTTATGTTGTTGGTTTATTCGACGACTTTCGGCACCAGGAAGAAATGACCCTGGGTATCCGGCGCGTTCCGGACGATGTCGTCGGCGATCTCACCATCATTGACCACGTCGGGGCGCTTTTTCATCTCCATCGGCGTCACCGATGTCATCGGTTCGACCCCCTCGATATTGACCTCCGACAACTGCTCGACGAAGGCCAGCATCGCGTTCAACTCGCCCTGCAGATGCGGAACTTCGGCTTCCTTGACCGCAATCCGCGCTAGATGCGCGATACGGCGAACGGTGGCGGTATCGACCGACATTATATAGGGCCTTTGGTGGCAAAACTCAGTCCGCCGTATAGCAGAGGGTGGTTTTGCGCTGCAACCGCAGGAAGCCCGCTTACCCCGCCAATCGGCTTAATCGGGCCAGCGCCGCCCCCGCCAGCGCCCGGGTCAGCTCGGCCGCCGGCATCTCGCGGCCGAGCCGCACCGCCTGGCCTGCCCAGAGATTGGTGAAACCGACCTTGCCGAGCTTTTCCGCTGCCGCCTTCAGCGGCGCCAATCCGCTCGCCGCGTGGGGGAAAGCCGGCGCATCCGGTGAAATCGGGCCGATCTCCCGCATCACCCGGTTGGCGACCCCGCGCGCGGGGCGCCCGGTCATGACATTGGTGATGACGGTGGAATCATCGCGCGCCTGGGCGAGCGCGGCCCGCGCCGGCGCCATGACCTTCGATTCCGGGCAGCGCAGATAGGCGCTGCCGATCTGCACCCCGGATGCCCCCAGCGCGAAAGCCGCCGCGATGCCGCGGCCGTCGGCGATGCCGCCGGCCGCGATCACCGGGACCCTCACCGCATCGACCACCTGCGGCACCAGCGCGAAGGTGCCGGGCTGTTCGGCAATATTTTCGGTGAGGAACATACCGCGGTGGCCGCCGGCTTCCGCGCCCTGCGCGATGATGGCGTCGACGCCGTGCTCCTCGAGCCAGATCGCCTCTCTGACGACGGTCGCGGAAGAAATCACGATACAGCCGGCTGCCTTAACGCGCCTGAGCAACGCAGCATCGGGAAGGCCGAAATGAAAACTGACGATTTCGGGCTTGAGCTCCTCGACGAGTTCGCACATTGCCGCATCGAACGGCGCGCGGTTGGCGGCATTGATCGGCGCCGCCGGGTCGAGCGCCAACTCTTTGTAATAAGGTGCAAGCCGCTGCTTCCAGGCGGCCTCGCGCGCAGGACTGACGTCGACCGCCCGGTGGCAAAAGAAATTCATATTGACCGGGGCTGAAACGCGCTGGCGGATGATGTTGATTTGTTCGCGCGCTTTCTCCACCGAGAGCAACGCGCACGGCAACGAACCCAGCGCACCCGCCTGTGCTGCCGCGGTCACGAGATCGGCATCCATCGCGCCCGCCATCGGCGCCTGCACGATCGGAAATTCAGTCTTGAAAAGATCGATCAATCGGTGGTCCGGCCACATGGTGTGCTCGTTTCAGGGACAAGGGAAAATCGGCGCGGGCATCGTTGCCTTGCGCTTTGCGCAAGATTAGCACCGGCGCGGCGGATGAGCTATGCATCCGCGAGCCGCCTCTGACCAACGCGCCGCAAGCGCCACCATGGCCCGATCGCCTCGGTTTCCCGCTTTTGCAAGGATTGCAGGTTGCGTGGTATGCGAACCCCATGCCTGCCCTCATTCTGCCGCTGATCGACGCGGCCAAACACTGGCCTGAACGCGGCGCCTTGATAGGTCTCGATTTGGGCACCAAGACCATCGGGGTCGCGGCGTCCGATCCCGACCGCCGGCTTGCGACCGGGGTCGAGACCATCCAGCGCAAGGCATTCAAGGCCGACGCCGCGCGCCTGCTCGCCATCGCCGGAGAGCGCGCCGCTAGCGGCTTCGTGCTCGGCCTGCCCATCAACATGGACGGCAGCGAGGGACCGCGGGCGCAATCGACCCGCGCGTTTGCGCGAAATTTTTCCAAGCTCACCGAGTTCGCCATCGCCCTGTGGGACGAACGGCTCTCCACCGCAGCCGTCGAGCGCGAATTGATAGGGATGGACATGAGCCGCGCCCGGCGCGCGGAGGTGATCGACGAGCACGCCGCGATCTTCATCCTGCAGGGCGCGCTCGATCGGCTGGCGACGGCGCGCTGACGATGCCAAGCTCGTCATTGCGAGCAACGCGAAGCAATCCATCCCGCCGCCGAAGGAAAGAATGGATTGCTTCGTCGCAAGGGCTCCTCGCAATGACGTGATGAATTTTCTACGGCTGTCCGGTGAGCAATATGGCTTGCACCACCGCGGCCAGATTGTTCAGGCCGTGCAGAATGATCGTCAGCCAAGTTGAGTTGCTGCGATAACGGAGATAGCCGAGCAACAGGCCGATCGAAAACACCTCGCCGAGGAAGTACCAATCATACTGCAGATGCAGCACCGTCCACACCATCGACGACAGGACGATCGCACCGACCGGACCGAGAAACGATTCCGACCAGCCTCGATAAAGAAAGCCGCGCGCGAAAAATTCCTCCGAGATCGGGGCGGCGACGCAAAAGGCGATCACCAGTAGCCACAGCGCGCCATCGGCGCGCGCCGATTTCAGCACGTCGCCCATGAATCCCGGCTCGACCTCGCGACCCGTCGCGCGCGAGAGCATATCCCACCCCATGACCAGGACAATCAAAGCGACGGCGCCGATCAAGAAGTTGGCCCACGAGGTCAGGCGCAACGCGAGGTATTCTGAAAACGGCGTGCGCGTGAAGCGTATCGCGATCCACAACGCCGCGAGCACTACGGGCAGGCCTGTGATCACGGAGAGCGAGATCGTCAGGCCACTGCTGACGACGACACGAACTGCGGCGGCTAGCGCGTCCAGATCAATCGGTCTCTCCCGCTGCAGAACAAACCAGGCCACGACCGCGACCTGCCCTACAAACATCCCTCCGAAGATAAAAAGCCCCCACAGCGCGGTACCCCAGAACTTCCAGATGCGGGGCGGACGCGGGGGGATGGCCGGTGCCAGCGCGGCGGAACTTGCGGGACTGAGGGAATCCATCAACTGACTTTCAAATGGCATGGGACATTTTTGTTGCCGTCATGCCTGGCCTTGTGCCGGGCATCCACGTCTTTCCGTGCCCAAGGGCGGTAAGGACGTGGATGGCCGGGACTAGCCCGGCCATGACGAGATGAGGGGGCATCACGGTAACGCCCGCTCCAACAAAACCCTGACGTCGTCGCGCGGAAGGTCCACGGCGCCGTACATCGAAGCGTGATTCCCGGCAAGCCGGGTAGAAGCGAACAATTCGGCATGACGCGGCGTAACCTGATTGAGCGCAGCCGCGGCGGCCAATAGCGCGAGCCTCTCCACGGCCAGCCGCGCCACGCGCTCGGAGTCCGGCCTGCGCAAGGCTTTCCCGAGGAAAGCCGCGGCGTCGCCGGCGCCGGGCAGGCCCGCGGTTTCCGTGGCGAGGTTTTGCAGGACGCCCGCGGCTGCCTCAACTTCGCGCGACAGCGCGCGCAGCACGTCCAGGCACATCACATTGCCCGAGCCTTCCCAGATCGCATTGACCGGGGATTCCCGGTAATGCCGCGCCAAAATGCCCTCCTCGACATAACCGTTGCCGCCGAGACACTCCATCGCCTCGTAGAGAAATCCCGGGGCGCTCTTGCAGACCCAGTATTTGATCGCAGGCGTCAACAGCCGCATATAGGCGGCTTCGCCCGGATCGTTTGGGGCGCGGTCGAACGAACGGCATAGCCGCATGACCAGCGCGATCGAGGCCTCGACATCCAGCGCCATGTCCGAGAGCACCGCCTGCATCAGCGGCTGGTCGGCGAGATGTTTCTGGAACACGCTGCGATGCCTTGCATGATGCAGTGCGTGGGCCAAGCCCGACCGCATCAGGCCGGCGGACGCGATCGCGCAATCCTGCCGCGTCAACTGCACCATCTGGATGATGGTGCGGATGCCCTTTCCTTCGTCGCCGACGCGCGCAGCATAAGCGCCCGCGAATTCGACTTCGGAAGACGCGTTGGAGCGGTTGCCGAGCTTGTCCTTCAGACGCTGGAACTGGATCGCATTGACCGATCCGTCCGGCTTGAAGCGCGGCATGAAGAAACAGGTCAGCCCCTGGTCGGCCTGCGCCAACACCAGGAACGCATCGCACATCGGCGCCGACATGAACCATTTATGGCCGGTGATGCGATAGGCCTCGCCGTCGCGCGCCGCGCGCGTCGTATTGGCGCGCACGTCGGTGCCGCCCTGCTTCTCGGTCATGCCCATGCCGAGCGTCATGCCGCGTTTGGTCGGCCATGGCGCGAATGTTGGATCGTAGGCGCGGGTGGAGATCACCGGCATGGTCGTGGCCAGCAGGTCGGGTTGCGCCGCGAGCGCCGCGACCGAGGCGCGCGTCATGGTGATGGGGCACAAATGTCCGGTCTCGACCTGCGCGGCCATGTAGAATTTCGCGGCACGCACGACTTCGGCGGCGCCGCCGGCCGGCCGGCCGTCAGCCGTCCAGGTCGAATTGTGAAGGCCGGCATGGGCGCTGTGCGCCATCAATTCGTGATAGGCCGGATAAAATTCGACTTCGTCGCGGCGGTTGCCCTTGGAATCGAAGGTCCGCAGTTTTGGCGTGTTCTCGTTGGCGAGCCGTCCCCGCTCGGCCATGGCCGCCGAACCCCAGTGCCGGCCGAACCTGGAGAGTTCCGCATTCACTGCAGTCCCTGCATTGGCGGCGACCGCGTCCGAAAGCGGACGATCCAGCGCGAACAGATCGACATCGACAAACGGCGGCGACTGGTTAAGCACCTCGTGGGTCACAAATGAAGGTGTTGTCATCGAACATTTCCCGGCTGAAGGAGTTCGTCTGGCCACGCGCTCGGCGTGAGCAACCGGCAACATAGGTAACATTTCAGACCGGCGACATGGGTAACACAATTCTGGTTTCGTTCAGGTCTGTTTTTGTTGTGGCTGTGGATCGAAGCATTCGCGCAGACGGGGTTCCGGCCATCCGCTTTTTTACGGTAAATTCGAAACAAGCCGCGGATGCCCGGCATATTGCCGGCACGACGAAAGGCTCAGATCGGGGGATAACTCGCCGAGCCCCTCTTCGCCCTTGCCCCCCGTTGTTTCTCTGCCTATAGCTCTCGTTTTAATGACCCCTGCATCGAAATCGACCTACGTCCTCGGTCACCGGCATCTGCTGGGAATCGAGGGGCTTTCGGCTACCGATATTTCCGGCCTGCTCGATCTCTCCGAGGAATATGTCGAGCTCAACCGCCAGGTCGACAAGAAGCGCACTTCCTTGCGCGGCCGCACTCAGATCAATCTGTTCTTCGAGGCCTCAACCCGCACCCAGTCCTCGTTCGAGATCGCTGGCAAGCGGCTCGGCGCCGACGTCATGAACATGTCGGTCTCCTCTTCCTCGATGCGCAAGGGCGAAACTCTGATCGATACCGCGGTGACGTTGAACGCCATGCACCCGGATATACTGGTGGTCAGGCACCATGCGTCGGGTGCGGTGGAACTGTTGGCGCGCAAGGTCGACGGCTCCGTGATCAATGCCGGCGACGGCGCCCACGAACACCCGACCCAGGCGCTGCTCGATGCCCTCACCATCCGCCGCAACAAGGGCCGGCTCGAGGGGTTGGTGATCGCGATCTGCGGCGATGTCATGCATTCGCGCGTGGCGCGCTCCAATATCCTCTTGCTTAACACCATGGGCGCGCGCGTCCGCGTCGTCGCGCCCTCCACGCTGTTGCCGCGCGGCATCGAGCGGATGGGCGTCGAGGTCGCCCGCGACATGCGCGAGGGGCTCAACGGCGCCGATATCGTGATGATGCTGCGGCTGCAGCGCGAGCGCATGAACGGTTCGTTCGTGCCGTCGAGCCAGGAATATTTTCATTACTTCGGTCTCGACCAGAAAAAGCTGGCCTACGCCAAGCCCGACGCCTTGGTGATGCATCCCGGGCCGATGAATCGCGGTGTGGAAATTGACTCCATTGTGGCCGACGGCGCGCAATCGCTGATCCGCGAACAGGTGGAAATGGGAGTGGCGGTGCGGATGGCGGTGCTCGAAGCGCTGGCCCGCAACCTGCCCAATGCGTGAGCGTGTGCGCCGAATGCGAAGTTCCTCACATGGCTCCGCGTGTTCTACAAGGAACTTCGCATTCGAAAGCGCACCACGCCAAACAAAATTTGCTAGTGTCCCTTTGGCTCCAACGTTCGCAAGAACGTTTGCCGCGGGGATTGTGCGAACGTTGGAGCCGGGACACTAGATGTTAACCGATCGCCGCCCGATCCTGCTCGCCAATGCCCGCGTGGTCGATCCCTCGCGGGATTTCGACGGGCCCGGCGACGTGCTGATCGCCGATGGGGTGATCCGCGACGCCAAGCGGGGCATCGGGGCCGCCGGCGTGCCCGAGGGCACCGACATCGTCAACTGCGTCGGCAAGATCGTCGCCCCCGGCTTGATCGACATGCGCGCCTTTGTCGGCGAACCCGGCGCCAGCCACCGCGAAACCTTTGCCTCCGCGAGCCAGGCGGCGGCAACCGGCGGCATCACCACCATCATCTGCCAGCCCGATACGTCGCCGGTCATCGACAACTCCGCGACAGTGGATTTCGTCCTGCGGCGCGCCCGCGACACCGCGATCGTCAACATCCACCCGATGGCGGCGCTGACCAAAGGTTTGCTCGGCCTGGAGATGACCGAAATCGGCCTGTTGAAAGCCGCCGGCGCGGTGGCCTTCACCGACGCCGACAGAAGCGTCACCAACGCACAGGTGATGCGAAGGGCCCTCACCTACGCGCGCGATTTCGACGCGCTGATCGTCCATCACACCGAGGATCCTCATCTGGTCGGCGAGGGCGTGATGAACGAGGGCGAATTCGCCGCACGGCTGGGACTGATCGGCATTCCCAACGCCGCCGAGGCCGTGATGCTGGAGCGCGACATGCGTCTCGTCGCGCTCACTGGCGGCCGTTACCATGCGGGATCGCTGAGTTGCATCGAATCGCTGGAAATCCTCAAGCGCGCCCGCGAGGCAGGTCTGGAGGTCTCCGCCTCGGTCTCGATCAACCATTTGACGCTGAACGAGAACGACATCGGCCCCTACCGGACGTTTTTGAAACTGGCGCCGCCGCTGCGCACCGAGGACGATCGCCTCGCGCTGGTCGCAGCGATTGCCTCCGGACTGATCGACGTGATCATGTCCGACCACAACCCGCAGGACGTCGAGGTCAAGCGGCTGCCGTTCGCAGAGGCCGCCTCCGGCGCGATCGGGCTTGAGACCATGCTGCCGGCGGCGCTGCGGCTGATCCACAATGGCGAGACCGATTTCAAGACACTGATCCGCGCGATGTCGACGCGCCCGGCCGAACTGTTGGGCCTGCCGGGTGGATCGCTGCGGCCGGGTTCACCGGCCGACGTGATTGTGATCGATACCGACACGCCCTGGATACTGGACCCCGACGATCTCAAATCACAATGCAAGAACACGCCGTTCGACGAAGCCCGCTTCTCGGGCCGCGTCGTGCGCACCATCGTCGGCGGACGGACGGTCTATGAGCATGTTTGAAGCATTTCCAGGCGAAAGCCTGCCCCGGACACGATCCGGGGTGGAGATCGGTTCGCGTCGCGAAAATGCGCCAAAAAGAGACTGTGATGCGCGGAAAATTTTCAAGTCCGGGAGGAGCGGAGATGTCAGCTAGTGCATGGCTGCCGGTGGCATTCATCCTCGGCTATTTGCTCGGCTCGATTCCATTCGGGTTGCTGCTGACAAGACTGGCGGGAACGCAGGATCTGCGCTCGATCGGCTCCGGCAACATCGGCGCCACCAATGTGCTACGCACCGGGCACAAGGGCCTGGCGGCGGCGACGCTATTGCTCGACATGCTCAAGGGCACCGCGGCCGTGATGATCGCGGGCTACTATGGCGGCCCCAACGCCGCGATGCTGGCGGCACTCGGCGCATTTCTCGGCCACCTGTTTCCGGTATGGCTGCAATTCAAGGGCGGCAAAGGCGTCGCGGTCTATATCGGTGTGCTGATCGGTCTGTTCTGGCCGGCCGCGGTGATGTTTTGCCTGTTCTGGCTAGCGACCGCCGTGACCTCGCGCTATTCCTCGCTGTCGGCGCTGGTGGCCAGTGTTGTGACGCCGATCTTCCTGTGGTGGTTCGGCCACCCCGCGCTCGCCGCGCTGTTCGCCGTGCTGACGCTATTGTTGTTCTACATGCACCGCGAAAACATCAGGCGGTTGCAGGCGGGGACCGAGGGGCGGATCGGGGGGAAGTAAGGGCTGGCCGTCATTCCGGGGCGATGCCAACGGGTCCGCGCAAAGCGCGGCCCGATGACAAGCTCCGCATCGAACTACGATGTGCAATTGCGCATCGGAGAATCTCGAGAATCCGGGTCTGCGCCTTGTAAGGACGGCGCATCCCAAAATGACGGGAGCACCCCCTTCCCCGCATCCTCCAGTTGATCCATTCTGTCTATGGGGGCCGCATGGACACCAAATCGCCAACCACGACACACCTGACCGATGCCCAGCGCATCGACTGGCTGCGATTGATCCGCTCCGACAATGTCGGGCCGCGCACCTTCCGCTCGCTGGTCAATCATTTCGGCAGCGCGCGCGCTGCGCTCGACCGCTTGCCGGATCTGGCGCGGCGCGGCGGTGCTTCGCGCCATCAGCGAGTCTGCAGCGAGGAAGATGCGCGCACAGAGCTTGCAGCCTGCGAGCGGCTCGGCGTCCGCCTGATCGCACCGGGTGAAGCCGGTTACCCGCCGCGGCTTGCAGTGCTTGACGATGCGCCGCCATTGCTCGGCGCGCGGGGCGCGATCGAGGTCTTGATGCGGCCGATGATCGCGATCGTCGGCTCCCGCAACGCCTCCGGCGCCGGGCTCAAATTCGCTGGCCGGCTGGCGCGCGATCTCAGCGACGCCGGATTTGTCATCGCCTCTGGCCTGGCGCGCGGCATCGACCAATCCGCGCATCGCGCCAGCATCGAGGGCGGCACGGTGGCGGTACTGGCCGGCGGCCACGACCAGGTCTATCCGCCTGAGCATGAGGATTTGCTGGCCGCGATCATTGCCTCCGGTGGCGCGATCTCGGAAATGCCGCTTGGGCACGCGCCCCGCGCCCGCGACTTTCCACGGCGCAACCGGCTGATCTCGGGCGCGGCGCTCGGGGTTGTCGTTGTGGAGGCCGCCCTTCGTTCGGGGTCGCTGATCACCGCGCGGATCGCCGCCGAACAGGGCCGCGAGGTGTTCGCGGTGCCGGGCTCCCCGCTCGATCCGCGCGCCGCCGGCACCAACGATCTGATCAAGCAGGGCGCAACCTTGATCACGGAGGCCACCGACGTCATCCAGGCGGTCGAGCCGATCATGGGCCGGCCGATCGAACTGCGCGAGCCCGACGAGGATCCATTGGCGGGCGAGCCCGATGCCAGCGACCGGGCGCGTATCGTTGGACTGCTCGGGCCGGCTCCGATTTTGCTCGACGACCTCATCCGGATGACGAACGCTTCGCCTGCGATCGTGCGCACCGTGCTGCTCGAACTCGAACTCGCCGGCCGGCTCGAGCGCCATGGCGGCGGGCTGGTGTCGCTGATCTAACGCACCCCATCAGTGGGGTTCGTTGCGCCCGTCAAATCGCGCGCGCGCGTCTTCGATTTTCGTTTGATGTTCCATGGCCCACTTTCCCAGCGCCTCCACCGGCTGCCACAGCCCGCGCCCGAGATCGGTCAGTTCGTAATCGACCCGCGGTGGAATGGTCGGGAAGACGGTTCGCGTCACCAATCCATCGCGCTCAAGTCCGCGCAGCGTGAGCGTCAGCATCCGCTGCGAGATGCCGCCGACCATGCGCTTGATCTCGTTGAAGCGCCGCGGGCCGTTGCCGAGCAGCATGATGACGAACACGCTCCATTTGTCGCCGACCCGCGCCAATATCGAGGCGACCCCACGGCAATCGCTATCGAGATGCGCGTTGGGCAGCGGGACAGGCACTCTGGTGTGCTCAGGTTTCAATGATGTGCTCGGGTTTCAAAAATGTGCCTTCTTGCGGGTTTTGCGGACAGTCACTCATATAGTCTCAGTTACAAACATATACCATGGGTGACTATCATGAAACTTCTGCATATCGACTCCAGCGTCCTCGGGCCCCACTCCGTCAGCCGCCAGGTCTCCGCCGCGGTCGTGGACCGCCTGCGCCAGGCCACGCCAGGCCTCGAGATTCTCCATCGCGACCTGAGCGTGACACCGCTGGCGCATCTGTCGGGCTCCCACCTCGCCACCGCGCAAGGCGGTGCAGCCGACGCAGCCCTCCAGAACGACCTCGCCGCCGGCCAGGGCATGCTGGACGAGTTCTTGGCCGCCGACATCGTGGTGCTTGGTGCGCCCATGTATAATTTCACGATCCCAAGCCAGCTCAAGGCCTGGATCGACCGCATCGTGGTGGCAGGCAAGACCTTCAAATACAGTGCCGAAGGCGTGGAAGGATTGGCCGGCAACAAACGCGTGATCGTCGCGATTTCGCGCGGCGGTTTCTACGGCGCCGGCTCGCCGGCGGCGGCTGGCGAATATGTGGAAACCTATTTGCGCTGGGTGTTCGGCTTTATCGGCGTCAAGAATCTCGAATTCATTTCCGCCGACGGCGTCCAGGTTGGGCCGGAACACCGCGAGAAGGCGCTGGCCGGCGCCTTGCAAGCCGCGACCAACCTTCGCGCGGCGTAGCGAATCGATCAGGCCCGCCGCCGTTTGGACTCGCGGCGGCGGGTTGGTGTCATCTCAAACAGAGCGAGCGATATGCCAAGCTGATGCCGCCGCGCCGGCCGAGCCCCGGCCACCGCGGTCCCTGCGATGAAAATTGCGGCTTGGTCGGCCCTGCCATCTCCTGAAGTTTTCGCCGTTTTGCGAGCCCGCTTCCCCCTGGGGGTCCCGGCATCCGGTGTCTCTCTTGCTCAAAAAACATCCGTGCCGGGCTTTCTTGCAAATTGCCGCTTTAGAGAGCAACTATAGAGTGTATTTTGCAACTTTTTGGATAGTATCCAGGTGCGCCGACGCGGGTTTTCAACATCTGTCGATTTGACAGGGGCCTCCTCTGCACCCATGTTCGGATCGAAACGGCCGACGCGAGTCCCGCGGAACCGGCCTTTATTTTTCCCGTAAGCCATTGGAATGACATGAATATCGTCATTGTCGAGTCGCCGGCGAAAGCCAAGACGATCAACAAATATTTGGGTGCCTCCTACGAGGTTCTGGCTTCTTTCGGCCATGTCCGCGACCTCCCGGCCAAGAACGGATCGGTCGATCCGGATGCCAACTTCCAGATGATCTGGGAGATCGACCCCAAGGCGGCGGGCCGGCTCAATGACATCGCCAAGGCGCTCAAGGGCGCCGACAAGCTGATTCTTGCGACCGACCCCGATCGCGAGGGCGAAGCGATCTCCTGGCATGTGCTGGAAGTGCTGAAGGAGAAGCGCGCGCTCAAGGACCAGACGATCGAGCGCGTGGTATTCAACGCCATCACCAAGCAGGCCGTCTCGGAAGCGATGAAGCATCCGCGCCAGATCGATGGCGCGCTGGTCGATGCCTATATGGCGCGCCGCGCGCTGGACTATCTGGTCGGCTTCACGCTCTCACCGGTGTTGTGGCGCAAATTGCCGGGCGCGCGCTCTGCAGGACGCGTGCAGTCGGTGGCGCTGCGGCTGGTCTGCGACCGCGAGCTTGAAATCGAGAAATTCGTGCCGCGCGAATACTGGTCGCTGGTGGCAACCCTCGCGACCCCCCGCGGCGAGACGTTCGAAGCGCGCCTCGTCGGCGCCGACGGCAAGAAGATCCAGCGGCTCGATATCGGTAGCGGCGCTGAAGCGGAACATTTCAAGAGAGCGATCGAGGCCGCCAATTTCACGGTAACGACGGTTGAAGCCAAGCCGGCGCGACGCAATCCGCAAGCCCCGTTCACCACTTCGACGCTGCAGCAGGAAGCGAGCCGCAAGCTCGGCTTTGCGCCGGCGCATACCATGCGGATCGCGCAGCGGCTCTATGAAGGTATTGATATCGGCGGTGAGACCACCGGCCTCATCACCTATATGCGAACCGACGGCGTGCAGATCGACAGTTCGGCAATCACGCAGGTGCGCAAGGTGATTGGCGAGGATTACGGCAACGCCTATGTGCCGGACGCGCCGCGCCAGTATCAGACCAAGGCCAAGAACGCGCAGGAAGCGCACGAAGCGATCCGTCCCACCGATCTGTCGCGGCGGCCGGCCGACATGCGCCGGCGGCTCGATACCGATCAGGTCAGGCTTTATGAGCTGATCTGGATCCGCTCCATCGCCAGCCAGATGGAATCCGCGGAGCTTGAGCGCACCACCGTCGACATCGCGGCGAAGGCGGGTTCGCGCGTGCTGGAACTGCGCGCCACCGGCCAGGTGATCAAATTCGATGGCTTCCTCGCGCTTTATCAAGAAGGCCGCGACGATGACGGCGACGACGAGGATAGCCGTCGCCTGCCGGCCATGAGCGAGGGCGAAGCGCTGAAGCGCAGGGATCTCGCGGTCACCCAGCATTTTACCGAACCGCCGCCGCGCTTTTCCGAAGCATCGCTCGTCAAGCGCATGGAAGAACTCGGCATCGGCCGTCCCTCGACCTACGCCTCGATCCTGCAGGTCTTGAAGGACCGCGGCTATGTCAGGCTCGAAAAGAAACGGCTGCACGGCGAGGACAAGGGCCGCGTCGTGGTCGCGTTCCTGGAAAATTTTTTCGCCCGCTATGTCGAATATGACTTCACCGCGGCGCTGGAAGAGCAGCTCGACCGCATCTCCAACAACGAGATTTCCTGGCAGCAGGTGCTGAGGGATTTCTGGCACGACTTCATCGGCGCGGTGAACGAGATCAAGGACCTGCGGGTTACCCAGGTGCTGGACGCGCTCGACGACATGCTGGGCCCGCATATCTACACCCCGCGCGAGGACGGCGGCGATCCCCGGCAATGCCCGAGCTGCGGCACCGGCAAGCTCAACCTCAAGGCCGGAAAATTCGGCGCCTTCGTCGGCTGCTCCAATTATCCGGAGTGCCGCTACACCCGTCCGCTCGCCGCCGACAGCGAAGCCAGCGCCGATCGCATCCTGGGCAAGGACCCCGAAACCGATCGCGACGTCATCGTGAAGGCCGGGCGGTTCGGACCCTACATTCAGCTCGGCGAACAGAAGGATTATGAGGAGGGTGAAAAGCCCAGGCGCGCCGGCATCCCGAAGAACATGTCGCCTTCCGACATCGAACTCGATATGGCGCGCAAACTGTTGTCGCTGCCGCGCGAGATCGGCAAGCATCCAGAGACCGGCGAGCCGATCACCGCGGGGCTTGGCCGCTTCGGACCCTTCGTGCGCCACGAGAAAACCTATGCCAGCCTCGAGGCCGGCGACGAAGTGTTCGACATCGGGCTTAACCGCGCGGTGACGCTGATCGCCGAGAAGGTCGCAAAAGGTCCGAGCGGCCGCCGCTTCGGCGCCGATCCCGGCAAGCCGCTGGGTGATCATCCGACGCTTGGGGCGCTGGCGGTCAAGAGCGGCCGCTATGGCGCCTATGTCACGGCCGGCGGGGTCAACGCCACGATCCCGAGCGACAAGACCCAGGACACCATTACGCTGCCCGAAGCGATCGCGCTGATCGACGAACGTGTGGCAAAGGGTGGCGGCGCCTCCAAGCGTGGCGGCAAAAAAGCCAAGGTCGCAAAACCGGCCAAGATGGAGACGGATGCCAAGCCAGCCAAGCCCGCCAAGAAGGCGGCAGCGAAGAAATCCGCTGCAAAGCCGAAATCCGATGCCGTCAATAAGGCGCGCGCGCCGGTGACGGCAAAAACTTCGCCTTCGAAGGCGGCAAAGCCCGTCGCCAAGAAGAGCGCCGCCAAGGCAAGCGGATAGAGTGGCAAAGCAACGCGACAGCGGCATTCCGACTCAAGACGCCATCGTCGCCTTCATCCGCGCGCATCCGGGAAGGGTCGGTACCCGCGAGATCGCGCGTGAGTTCGGCCTCAAGAATGCCGACCGCGCTGCACTGAAGCGAATCCTGCGCGAACTTGCCGACGAAGGCTCGATCGAAAAGCGCGGCAAGGAAGTCAGCGAGCCGGCTACCCTGCCTGCGACCGTGATGGCCGATATCACCAGCCGCGACAGCGACGGCGAGTTGATCGCCGTTCCCGCCGAATGGGACGAGGTGGAAAGCGGCGAGCCGCCGAAAATCCGCATCCATGTTCCGCGGCGGCCGCAGGCCGGCACCGCCGCCGGCGTGGGCGATCGCGCGCTGTTGCGTGTGGAAAAACTCGAAGAGCGCGACCGCGAGGGCACGGTCTATCGCGGGCGGGTCATCAAGGTCATCGACCACGCCAAGACCCGCGTGCTCGGAATCTTTCGCGCCCTTCCCGACGGCGGCGGCAGGCTCGTCCCCGTCGACAAGAAACAGGCCGGCCGCGAGTTGAATATTGCCAAGGCCGACCGCAACGGCGCCGAGGACGGCGATCTCGTCAGCGTCGATCTGGTGCGCTCGCGCGGCTACGGCCTTGCGTCCGGCAAGGTGAAGGAGCGGCTTGGCTCGCTGGCATCGGAAAAAGCGGTCAGCCTGATCGCAATCCACGCCCACGAAATTCCGCAGGCGTTTTCACCAGCCGCCTTGCGCGAGGCCGAGGAGGCAAAACCCGCGACGCTCAAGGGCCGCGAAGATTGGCGCGAGCTCGCACTGGTCACCATCGATCCGGCCGACGCCAAGGACCACGACGACGCGGTCCATGCCGAGGTTGACCCCGATCCGAACAACAAGGGCGGCTACATCGTCAACGTCGCGATCGCGGACGTTGCATTCTATGTCCGGCCGGGATCGGCGCTCGACCGCGACGCGCTGGCGCGCGGCAATTCGGTGTATTTTCCCGACCGCGTGGTGCCGATGCTGCCCGAACGCATCTCGAATGATCTGTGCTCGCTGGTACCGGGCGAGCCGCGCGGCGCGCTGGCGGTGCGGATGGTGATCGGCAATGACGGCCGCAAGCGCTCGCACAGCTTTCATCGCGTGTTGATGCGCTCGGCGGCGAAACTGAATTACGCGCAGGCGCAAGCCGCGATCGACGGACAGCCGGACGACACCACCGGTCCCCTGCTCGCCCCCATCCTGAAACCGCTTTACGACGCTTATGCGGTGGTGAAGCGCGCCCGCGACGAGCGCGATCCGCTCGATCTCGACATTCCCGAGCGCAAGATCCTGCTGAAGGCGGACGGCACGGTCGATCGCGTCGTGGTTCCGGAGCGGCTGGACGCGCACAAATTGATCGAAGAATTTATGATTTTGGCCAATGTCGCCGCGGCCGAAATGCTTGAAAAGAAGACGCTTCCGCTTATCTACCGGGTGCACGATGAACCGACGCTCGAGAAGGTTCACGCGTTGCAGGAATTCCTGAAAACCCTCGATCTGCCATTTGCGAAAAGCGGCGCCTTGCGTCCCTCTCTGTTCAATCGCGTGTTGGCACAGGTCAGGGGACACGACTCCGAACCGCTGGTGAATGAAGTGGTGTTGCGCTCGCAAGCCCAAGCCGAATATTCAGCCGAGAATTACGGCCATTTCGGCCTGAACCTTCGGCGTTACGCGCATTTCACCTCGCCGATCCGGCGATACGCCGATCTCGTCGTGCATCGCGCCTTGATCCGCGGCGTGGGGCTAGGCGAAGGCGCGTTACCGGAATCGGAGACTGCCGAAAGCCTGAGCGAGGTCGCCGCCCAGATTTCCGTCACCGAGCGCCGCGCCATGAAGGCCGAGCGCGAAACCGCCGACCGCCTGATCGCGCATTTGCTCGCCGACCGCATCGGCGCGACCTTTCAGGGCCGCATCTCCGGCGTCACCCGCGCCGGGCTTTTCGTCAAGCTGTCGGACACTGGCGCCGACGGCCTGATCCCGATCCGCACGCTGGGAAGCGAATATTTCAACTATGACGAGACGCGTCATGCGCTGGTCGGCTCCCGCAGCGGTGCCATGCACCGCTTGGGGGACGTGGTTGACGTGCGTCTGGTAGAAGCAGCCCCCGTGGCAGGTGCGTTGCGGTTCGAGTTGCTGTCGGAAGGTCACGCACCTTCCCGCGGACGCAGGCGCGAACCCGCACGAGGAGCTTCCAAGGCGCAGGCCAAGCCGCATCCCGGGCGCAGCCCGCGCAAGGACGATCGCAGGCCGCCCAAGGCGAGGTCCGGCAAATCGAAGTAAGGCAAGTCATGGAAACCGTGAGCGCACACCCGATCGTCTGGAGCCGGGATTCCGCCCCGGCGGAGAAGCGCGATGTGTGGACTGCGCTGAAGCGCGGCTTTCGCGGACGCTGCCCCCGTTGCGGCCAAGGCAAGCTGTTTCGCGCCTTCCTCAAGGTCGACGATCACTGTTCGGCCTGCGGGCTGGATTTTACCCCGCATCGCGCCGACGATCTGCCGGCCTATCTCGTCATCGTCATCGTCGGCCACATCGTGGTGCCGCTGGCGCTGATGATTGAAACCAATTATTCGCCCCCGGTGGCGCTTCAACTGGCGATCTATCTGCCGCTGACGCTGATAGCATCACTGCTATTGCTGCAGCCGGTGAAGGGCGCGGTAGTCGGGATGCAATGGGCGTTGCGGATGCACGGATTTGACGAGCAGAATCCGGAGCCGTAGACCGGGCGTCTCACAACAAGAAACGACCAAGGGCGACGGCGGGCAATGAGCAAAACCGGGAATACCGAGAAGGAAGCCGACCATCACCCCTATCGCCGCCCGGTCGACGCCGCCACGCTGATCCTGGTCGATCGCGGCAATGCGACGCCAAAAGTTCTGGTCGGCAAACGCCACGACAAGGTGGTGTTCATGCCCGGCAAATTCGTCTTTCCCGGTGGCCGCGTCGACAAGGCCGACCGACGCGTCCCCGTCGCTGCACCCATTCCAAGGGCCCTTGAAGCCAATTTGCTGAAGGGCCGTCCGAAGATCACGCCATCGCGCGCACGCGCGCTTGCGGTCGCCGCGATCCGCGAGGCCTGCGAGGAGACCGGCCTCTGTCTCGGACGCAAGCGCCAGGGCGCGGCGGCGGCGCTCGAGGGTCCCTGGAAGCCGTTTGGCGAGGTGGGCCTATTGCCCGACCCCTCGGGCCTGTTCTTGATCGCGCGCGCGATCACTCCGCCCGGCCGGGTCAGGCGTTTCGACACGCGGTTTTTCACCGCCGATGCCTCCGCCATTGCCCACCGCGTCGAAGGCGTCATCCACGCCGAAGCCGAACTCGTCGAACTGGTCTGGGTCGAGATCGGATCCAAGCCGCTCGCCGATCTCCATCCCATGACCAAAAACGTATTGAACGAGCTCGAAAAACGCCTCGCCACCGGCCCGCTGCGCCACGACGCCGACGTGCCGTTTTACCGTTTCTACGGCGGCAAGATGCAGAAGGATGTGCTGGGCACGTAAGTGCTCCGCCTTTCACTGCTATGGCCCAGAAAAACCCGTTTCCTTCAGAGTTTTCGCCCAAATCTGCGGTCAATTCGGTCCGCAAAACCTTGACTTTGGGCCGATCAGGGCTAGGTTGCGCGGCGAATGCGCCCCCTTAAGGGGCCGGCGCCCGATTCCAGACATCAAGGGTTTTGCACATGGCCAAGGCGGTCACCATCAAGGTCAAGCTCGTTTCCTCGGCGGATACCGGCTTTTATTACGTCGCCAAGAAGAATTCGCGCACCATGACCGACAAGCTGGTCAAGAAGAAGTACGATCCGGTCGCGCGCAAGCATGTCGAGTTCCGCGAGTCCAAGATCAAGTAAGAATGCGGAACATTACGGACTTCAACGGGGCCCTGTGGGCCCCGTTTTTATTGTCATTCGCTCCATCATAACTGCTGGTGGTTATCAGTCCGCGTATCCGACGCGACAATACACCATGGAACGTCACGCAAGCTCAGGCGGCGTTCGACACCACGCGGTTGCGGCCGTCATGCTTGGCGCGATAAAGCGCGTTGTCGGCGCGCTTGAGCACGTCGGCGACCGCCTCGCCCTTGCGCTCAAGGATCGACAGGCCGATCGAGATCGTGACCTCGATATGGTTTGTCCCCTTGTTGACCGCGAACCGCTCACCGGCGATCGATCGCCGCAACCGTTCGGCTACCACGCCTGCGACATGCAAATCGGTTTCCGGCATCACAATGACAAATTCCTCGCCGCCATAACGGCAGGCCAGATCGATGCCGCGGATTGACTTGCGGACCCGCACGGCAAATTCGCGCAATACGTCGTCACCCGCGTCATGGCCGTAACTGTCGTTGATCGACTTGAAGAAATCGATGTCGAGCATCATCACCGCCAACGGCTTGCCACGGCTTGAGGCCTGCTCGGCGAGCGTGCCCAGATGGCTCTCCATATAGCGGCGGTTATGCAATCCAGTCAGCGCATCGGTGATCGCCATCTCGATCGAGTTCTGCACGTTGTCGCGCAGATGATCGGTATAACGCCGCTTGCGAATTTGGGTGCGCGCGCGGGCCAACAGCTCGTTCTTGTCGACCGGACGGAGCAGATAATCGTTGACGCCGATCTCGAGACCCCGCAGCAGCCGTGTGTTGTTGTCGGCATCCGCAATAGCGAGAATTGGCACCGCCCGCGTCCGCTCCAGCGACCGCGCCTGGCTGCACAGCCGCAGGCCGTCGAAATGATCAAGGCCGAGCGAGACGATGAGAAGATCGTAATCGCCGTCGGCGGCGCGGAACAGCGCTTCGGCGGGGTTGGTTTCGACATCGACATGATGCTCGGCGCCGAGCACCGGCGCCAGCCGCTCGTAGGACGAGGGCCGGTCGTCGACCAGAAGGATGCGGCCGGCCTTTCCGGTGTCCGCCACGGCGTCGCGCTCGGGCGCCTGCACGCCAATCTCAAGCGAGGTGATGGCGCGCATCCGCAGCTCATCGGTCATCATCTTCAGCCGGGTCAGCGAGCGCACCCGCGCGATCAGCACGACGTCGGACACCGGCTTGGTCAGAAAATCGTCGGCGCCGACTTCAAGGCCGCGCACGCGGTCGGCCGGGCTGTCGAGCGCCGTCACCATGACCACCGGAATGAAATGCGTTGCAGGATTGGACTTTAGCCGCCGGCAAACCTCGAAGCCGTCCATATCGGGCATCATGACGTCGAGCAGGATGATGTCGCATTCCGCACGCGCGCAGATCGCCAGCGCCTCCGCGCCGTTGCACGCGGTCATGACATCGAAATATTCGGCCGAAAGCCGCGCTTCCAACAGCTTGACGTTGGCGGGGACGTCGTCGACGACCAGAATACGCGCGGACATCCAACTCTCCCTATCCGATGAATCGTCGGACGGTTTCAATAAACTTGCCGACCGAGATCGGCTTTGACAAATAGGCCTCGCAGCCGCCTTCGCGGATGCGCTCCTCGTCGCCTTTCATCGCGAATGCCGTGACCGCGACCACCGGAATGGACCGCAGTTCCGGATCATCCTTGATCCAGCGCGTCACTTCGAGACCGGACACCTGCGGAAGCTGGATATCCATCAGGATGAGATCGGGCCGAAGCTTGCGCACCAGGTCAAGCGCTTCGAAACCGTTGCTGGTGCCGGTGGTCTGATAGCCATGCGCCTCAAGCAGATCGCGAAAGAGCTTCATATTGAGCTCGTTGTCCTCCACGATCAGGACGGTTTTTGCCATCCCGTCCCTCCCATCCCCGCGATACAATCCCGGCAGGCGGAGCCTCTTGCGCGGCCGCCAAGTGTGCCAAAAAGTGAAATCAAACTAGCGCCAGATTCGCTCTAACCGGTTAAGCCCAAGTGGCATCTTTATGCGAAGTGGTTTCCACTTGCTTGGACACGTTGCGCAGACTCGGGCATGATCGTTCGAAAATAGAGACCATAAGTTACGGAAAGGCAAATACAGCCGTTGAGAAAATCCACGCATAACCCCCGGGAAGTAGCTGAAATCGTTGCGATTCAGGCGCTTTCCTTTGTCGCTGGCGACCCCGAGCGGCTGGGTGCGTTTCTGGCCGAGAGCGGGATTGGTCCAGACACCCTGCGCCATGCTGCCGCCGATCCGCATTTTCTCGCGAGCGTGCTCGACTTCGTGATGCGGGACGACGCCACCGTCAACGCGTTCGCATCCGTCTCGCAGCTTCACCCCGCCAACATTGCCGCCGCCCACCAAGCCCTGAACGATCCCAAATGGGAGCGCGACGTGCCGTGACCGCACCAGTGCGGCGAATTTGAAGTTCCTATCAGACTCGCGGTAACCTCTACATAGGAACTTCAAATTCGGAGCCGCACTGGCAAATATCGTTCGCTGGTGCTCCTTTTGATTTCGAAGTTCGCAAAAGGTCGCGCGTCGAATGGGTGCGAACTTCGAAATCGGAGCACCAGTCGTGGAGGGAACGACCTGCTTCTGCCGGGACTGCCTCCACGATCTGGAGATCGCAGCCAGGCGATGCGGCGAATGTGGTTCGCCTCGCCTCGTGCGGCATCCAGCGTTGCCTTCGCTCACGCTTGCCCACATCGATTGCGACGCGTTCTATGCGACGGTCGAGAAGCGCGACAACCCCGAGCTTGCCGACAAGCCCGTCATTGTCGGCGGCGGCAAGCGCGGCGTGGTGTCCGCCGCATGCTACATCTCGCGCACCTTCGGCGTCCGCTCGGCCATGCCGATGTTCAAGGCGCTGGCACTCTGCCCCTCCGCGATCGTGATCCGGCCCGACATGACCAAATATGTCAGGGTCGGCCGCGAGGTGCGCCGCGCGATGCAGGCGCTCACCCCGCTGGTCGAGCCGCTATCGATCGACGAAGCATTCCTGGATCTCGGCGGGACCCAGCGCGTTCATGGCATGATCCCCGCAAAGGTGCTGGCGCGCTTCGCCCGCGAGGTCGAGCGCGAGATCGGGATCACGGTTTCCGTGGGACTTTCCTGCAATAAATTCCTCGCCAAGGTCGCTTCCGACATGGACAAGCCGCGCGGCTTTGCCGCGCTTGATCAGGATGAGGCGCGCGCGATGCTCAAGGACAAGCCGGTCGGCTTCATCTTCGGCGTCGGACCTGCGAGCCAGGAGCGGCTGATCCAGTGCGGCTTTCGCACCATCGCCGATTTGCAGCGCGCCGACGAGAGCGAACTGATGAAGCAGTTCGGCGCCGAGGGCCGCCGGTTGTGGCGGCTGGCGCGCGGCATTGACGATCGTCGCGTGGTACCCGACCGCGACGCCAAGACCATTTCCAGCGAGACGACGTTCGAGAACGATATCCGCGATTTTACCACCCTCGAAAAAACGCTGTGGCGGCTGTCGGAGCAGGTATCGTCGCGGCTCAAGAGCGGCGAATTGGCAGGATCGACCATCACGCTGAAGCTGAAGACCGCCGATTTCCGGCAGCGTACCCGCTCGCAATCCATTCACGCCCCGACCCAGCTCGCGGCTAAGATTTTCGCGGTATCGCGGGAAATGCTGGCGGAGGAAATCGACGGCACCGCTTTCCGCTTGATGGGCACGGGCGTCAGTGCGCTCCGTCCGGGGTCGCTCGCCCACGATACCGACATGCTCGACCGCCGCTCGGCAGACGCCGAACGCGCGATCGACGACCTACGCAAGAAGTTCGGCCAGGCCGCCGTGATCAGGGGCATCGCCTATGAGGGGCCGGAGAAGGCGGAGGAGTGAAGCCGGTCTATCGTGCCCCGGACGCTGCGCAGCGCGGAAGCGATGCGCCGCTGATCCGGGGCCCATTGGGTCCCGGCTCTGCGGTGCATCGTAAGGACGCTGCACCGCGTCCGGGACACGTCTTGATCCTGAATAACGGCCGCGCCGTCACTTACACGGCTTGGAATCCTTGACGTCGAACTTGCCCAGCGCGCCGGAAATCACAAAGTCATTGTAATCGAGCACCAGCGCCCGCGAGACCCCATTCTCGAACAGCTCGAACGACATCGCATAGACCGGCGTCTGCTCGCCGTCATTGGGTTTGGTCTCGTGCTCGTAATAGCTCACCGTGACCGGCCACCGGGTCATCGCCTTCATGACATCGTTTTGGGTCGAGGCGTCCGGTGCCGAAATGGACCGGTCGCCCGGTATCGGCTGCCCGATCACGGAAAGCGTATTGAAGACCTTCTCGCCATTGTCCGAGCCGTCATAGACCGCCAGCTCGAGCAGCGATTTTCCTTGCTTCGCGGCGGCGATGATGCGCTGAATTTGCTCGGTCGGAAACACCGTCGAGCCGTCAAGGGTGAAGGTCTTGGTTTGCGGCTGCTTCAATTTGACGGTGATGTGATCGCCGGTCCGCTCCGCGACCCCATCGATCGGGCTCGACTCGCTGTCGTTCATGCGCGAATCGATTTTGAACCGGTAGCTCTTGCCTTCGCCATCTTCCCATGACGTCGAGCGCAGGTCGCTCAACGTCACCTTGCCCTCGCCGCTGTTCATCTCGGACACCTGCCTGAATTCGGAGGTGTAGCCCTCGCAGGCGCTGCCGGAAAACTTGTAGAGAATGCGTCCCCGCGCGCTGCTGATCGAGTTGGAACCGCGTGACTTCAACAGGTTGAGCTCGTAGAGCGCCTGATGGGGAAGAAATGCGCCGCTTGCGGCGGCGTCGGCCTTCCCGGCGGCAACCCCCGATGCCATCGCGACCACCGCCAGCGCCGGGGCCAGTGATCTGGCAGCACGGGGCAAAATCCGAAATGAGCGAGCCATGTTTTTCCTCGGGGGCTTAAGTCTGGACACATTATTCATCGCCCCTTTGCGCCGCAACTGCGGCCACATCACGGAAAACGACGAATTGATCCCGGATTGCCATGTTTTTTGGCATTTCCGCCCCCGCTCCGCCCTCGCTTGCAAGTGCCGGCACGATCGGCGAAACAAAGTGGCCCGATCAAATCCAAATCGGGTGCTGATCAAATCGATGGGGACGAAACATGGCGGGTACGGTCGAACAGAAGCTTACGGCACAGGGCGTTACATTGCACGAGCCGCCGAGCCCGGTAGCCAATTACGTCGGCTTCGTGCGCACCGGGAACCTACTGTTCGTTTCAGGGCAGGTTTGCGTCAACCCGGAGGGCAAGCTGATTGCCAAGGGCAAGCTTGGCGCCGGCGTCACTGTGGAGCAAGGCAACGCCGCGGCGCGCGGTTGCGCCATCAACCTTTTGGCGCAGATCAAGGCCGCGCTCGGCGACCTCGACAAGGTCGTTCGGGTGGTCCGCCTCGGCGGCTTCGTCAATTCCGCCCCGGATTTCGTCGACGGTCCGAAGGTGCTCAACGGCGCCTCCGACCTGATGGTCGCGGCCTTCGGCGACAAGGGCCGCCACGCCCGCACCACGGTCGGCGTCGCTTCGCTGCCGGCAGACGCTGCGGTCGAGGTCGAGGGCCTGTTCGAAGTCTCTTGACGCGGAGCCTCGCGTGATCGCGCTGGACTGGCTGACGGCGCGGCCGATCGCCCATCGCGGCCTGCACGACCGCGCGCGCGGCATCATTGAGAATATGCCGGGCGCGGCGGCGGCCGCGGTCGATGGAAATTTCGCCATCGAATGCGATATCCAACTTGCCGCCGACGGTGAGGCCATGGTGCACCACGACGATGCGCTGGGCCGCCTCACCGAAGGCTCTGGCGCCCTGCTCGATATGACCGCTGCAGTGCTGAAGACGGTCAGATTCAAGGATACGCCGGAGCGGATGATGTCGCTTTCCGACCTCTGCGCGCTTGTCAAAGCCCGCGTCCCGATCGTGATCGAGGTGAAGAGCCATTTTGATGGCGATCGCAGGCTGGTGGCGCGGATGGCTGAAGTACTCGCCAGTTATTCCGGACCGGTCGCGGCAATGTCGTTCGACCCGGATCAGTTATTGGTGTTGCGCGAGACGATGCCGGAACTTCCCCGTGGCATCCTTGCCGAACGCGTCTACAGCGAAGCCGACTGGCCGCAGGCATCTCCGGCTCAGCGGAAGGGGATGCTGCATCTTAAGCACGCCTTCCGCGCCCGGCCGCATTTCGTCGCTTATGCGGTGAATGGTTTGCCGGCGCCGGCGCCGTGGATTGCGCGCCATGTTTTCGGCTTGCCGCTCCTGACCTGGACGGTGCGCACGCCCGAGCAACGCGAGCGCGCCGCCCGCTTCGCCGATCAGATGATCTTTGAAGGTTTTCGGCCTTAGAACCCGACGCGGGCCAAGCCTTCAAATCGGCGAAACCGGCGCCCTTGAAGTCGTGAGCGCAATGCCCGATCTTTAGGGCGAGGTCACCCATAAGCGATGGCTGATCGTCACGCGTGACCGGTTCAAGTCATCAATGGATTCATCCGAAATAACCCTCGAAGCGGTGTCGTCTGTGAGCCAAATCCCGGCTGAGGATTGGGATGCCTGCGCCAATCCCGCTCCGGATCTGGCTATCTCTCCGCGCGACTCCCGTATTGCCTTAAATCGTCCTTATAACCCTTTCGTTTCACATGCTTTTTTCTCTTGTTTGGAGATATCGGGATCGGCCAGCGCACGGACCGGCTGGGGACCGCGCCATTTGCTGGCCCGGCGCGACGATGCGATCGCCGGCATCGTGCCCTGCTATTTGAAATCGCACTCGCAAGGCGAATACGTGTTCGACCGCGGCTGGGCCGACGCCTATGAACGCGCCGGCGGGCGTTATTATCCGAAGCTGCAGGCCTCGGTTCCCTTTACTCCGGCCGCCGGCCCTCGCCTCTTGATCCGCGATGGCGTCGACAAGGACGAAATCGGCACCGCGCTGGCAAGCGGACTGGTCGCACTGTGCGAGGCGACAAACGCCTCATCGGCTCACGTCACCTTTGCGCGCGAGGCGGAATGGAAGTTACTGGCAAAGTACGGATTCCTGCAGCGAACCGACCAGCAGTTCCACTGGCGCAACCAGGGTTATCGCCATTTTGACGATTTCCTCGCCACGCTGAATTCGCGCCATCGCAAGGCGATCAAGCGTGAACGGCGCGATGCCCTGGCGGGCGGCATCACGATCCATCCGCTCAGCGGCAGCGATATCACCGAAGACGCCTGGGACGCCTTCTTTGCCTTCTACATGGAGACCGGCTCGCGCAAATGGGGCCGGCCCTACCTCAACCGCTCCTTCTTCTCGCTGATCAGCGAGAGCATGGCCAACGACGTGCTCTTGATCATGGCGAGGCGCAACAACCGCTGGATCGCGGGCGCCATCAATTTCATCGGTTCCGATACGCTGTTCGGCCGTAACTGGGGCGCGATCGAGCATCACCCGTTTCTGCATTTCGAGGTCTGCTACTACCAGGCGATCGATTTCGCGATCGCGCGCGGCCTGAATACCGTCGAGGCGGGCGCGCAGGGCGAGCATAAGATCGCGCGCGGATACTTGCCGCAAACCACCTATTCGGCGCATTACATCGCCGACCCCGGCCTTCGCCGCGCGATCGACGAGTACCTCAGGCGCGAGCGCGCCTATATGGCGGAGGCCGGGCGCGAACTCATCGCGGCCGGGCCGTTTCGTAAAACGGCCGAACGGCCCAACGACGAGTAATCAGAGCCAGGAGCCGCCATGCCCGCCTATGACCCCAACAACCCCTTCGCCAAGATCCTGCGCGGCGAATTCCCCTGCTACAAGGTGTATGAGGACGACCAAACGTTGGCCTTTCTCGACATCATGCCGCGTTGTCTCGGTCACACGCTGGTGATCCCGAAGGCGCCGGCCCGCAACATCCTCGATATCAGCCCAGAGGATTTTGCTCATGTCGCCCGCGTCGCCCAGAAGATCGCGCGCGCCGCGATGACCGCGTTTGCGGCCGACGGCATCACGGTGCAGCAATTCAACGAGCCCGCCGGCGGACAGGTGGTGTTTCACCTGCACGTGCATGTGATGCCGCGCCAGGATGGCGTGGCGCTATTGCCGCCGGCGAGCCGCAAGGAAGACGGCAAGGTGCTGGAGCAAAATGCCGCGAAGCTCGCGGCGGCGCTGAAATAGCCGCTCGTCGTCATTGCGAGGAGCAAAGCGACGAAGCAATCCAAGCTGTGATCCGAAATGGATTGCTTCGCGGAGCCTGTCATCGGGCGCGCATTCGCGCGACCCGTTGGCTCGCAATGACGAAGTGCGGAGCTCAGCCCTCTTCGGAATCCCCCGCCTTCTGCGCTGCCAGCGGCGAGAATTCGCAGCGGTCGGGCTTGAGATCGATCAGCGGCGTTTGGTCGAGGCAGTCGAGCCCCCGCACCAGAACGGTCGAACCCTCGATGCCGACCAGCCTGACGATCGAGGTGCCGATCGGATTCGGCCGCACCGGCGAGCGCAGCGAGAAGGTGCCGCGGGTCGATTTGTTGTTTTTCGGGCTTTGCAGCACCAGGTCGCGGCGAGAGTGATGCAGCCAGTAGATCACCTCGAGATTGTTGTAGAAATCGACGCCCTTCAGCGCCGGTACCCAAGGCTCGAAAATCTCGAGCCGACAGACCGGACCGACGTGGCTGCCCTGCCGCGGCGTGTCGTCGCGCGAGGTCCATGGCGTGCGGATACGGCCGATGAAGACGAGACCGGCATCGCTCGGTTTGGGCATCTCGACGGCGACTTCGCCGTCGCGCAGGTCGCTGTCATGAACCATGTTTCAATCCAATGAGATGTTTTGGGCCCTGATTACGGCGGTCCACCGCGCCCGGTCGGCGTCGATGAATTCCGCAATCGCGGCCTCGCTGCGCGGTCGTAGCACCGAATAGCCGATCTTCTCCAATGAAGCGCGGAACGCATCGTCATTCATTGCCCGATCGAGGCTCCCTTTGAGAATTCGCGCGATGTTATCCGCTACCCCGGCGGGCGCGACGACGCCGAACCAGACGCTGACGAGGTAATCGGGAAAGCCGCTCTCGGCAATGGTCGGAACGTCGGGAAGATTGGAAATCCGGCGCGCCGAACTGACGCCGAGCGCCCGCAACATCCCCGATCGCACCGGCGGCAGCGCCGTGCCGACGGAGTCGAACATGACCTGGATATTGCCGGCCATCAGATCGGTCAGCGCGGGCCCGGCGCCTTTGTAGGGCACGTGGGTCATCTCAATGCCGGCCATCTGCCTGAACATCTCGCCGGCCAAGTGAATGGTGCCTCCGGTGCCTGCCGAACCGAAACTGAGCTTGCCGGGATTTTGTTTGGCGTACGCAACAAATTCCGCAACCGACTTTGCCGGCACGGAGGGGTGGATTTCCATCACCACCGGCACCTCGGTGATCAACGCCAGCATGCGAAAGTCGCGGATCGGATCATAGGACAGTTTCTTGTACAGCAAGGGATTGAGCACAATCATCGAACCGGCCACGACCAGGAGGGTGTAACCGTCGGCGGTGGCGCGCGCCACCGCCTCCGCACCGATCGCGCCGTTGGCCCCCGACTTGTTCTCGACGAACACCGCCTGCCCGAGATCCCGGCCGAGAAAATCGCTCACCAGCCGGCCGAGAATGTCGGTCGGGCCACCCGCGGCATAGGGCACGACAACGCGGATCGGGCGCGCCGGAAACTCGGCGGCGTTGCCGCTTGGCGCAGCCGCAAGCGCGCCCATGCTGACAAGCCAGGCAATCACGACCGACCTCGCGGGCCAATGCATGCGGTTTCCTCGGTGGCGCTTTGCTACAGAGTAGCGGAATGCGCCTTGGCTGCAATTCGTTAAAACGGCGGGTTCGGCTCACCCCCTCGCGGCCATATTCCGCAACACCAGGCAGGCACCGCCGGCGCGGCGGATGCGGTTGCAGAGGTCGTCGGCGGCAGGACGCGTGTCGGCCCCGATCCGCACCTGATAAAAGGTGCGGGTGCCTCGGCTGCGGAAAATCGAACCGAGCAAGCTTGGATCCTGATCGCCGATCACGGCGCGCAGCCGCGTCACGGCGCGAGAATACATCGCGAGCGCCTGGTCGCGGTTGAAACCGGCGGCAAGCTGCACGCCCCACGGCCGGTCGGCGCCCAGCTTCACATGCTGTTCGAGTTCGGTGACAAAATAATTGGGCGCGCGCTTGAGCAGCGCCATCAATTCGCGACAGCCGGCATAGGTTGCGCGGTCGGACATTTTGGCGTTCTTGCCGGCGGCGGCCCATTCATCGACCGTGGTGCCGGTGATGGCAAAAACGTAATGGCGCGTCTCCGTGGCATTGGCCCGGAGCCCGCGAGCCATTCCTGCACCCGCCGCGGGCCGGCATTATAGGCCGCCGCCGCCAGCCCGAGATTGCCGAACTGGTTACGCAATTCGCTGAGGAATTCGGCGGATTTTGGCAACGCCTGCACCGGATCGAACGGATCGAGCAGGCGCCGTTCGCTTGCGGTGCCTGGCATGAATTGCGCGATACCGAGCGCGCGCTGGCCGTGCCGTGTCAGGGGACCCACCGCGTCGGACTGGAAGCGGCTTTCCTGCCAGATCACGCGGGCGAAAAACTCAAGCGGCACGTCGTTGGCCCTCGCCGCGGCCTCGATCATCAGGCACACCGCCTCCCTGGTGTCGGCCTCCCGTGCGTCCGCCGCGGGCTTTTGCTCCCCACCCTTGCTCGCGTCGTTGGAAGGGGCGAGTTCCTCCACACCCGGCGTTGCGATTCCGCCGCTCGTCCTCGCAGCCTCGCCGGCGTCCTCAGCCGCCGCCGTGACCGGCCACCCGAGCAAGACGGCTAACACGCAAAACGCGGCACGCGCACATTTGAACTTTTGCATTGCAGTCCCGTCCTAAAGGCAGACCCTGCTTGACACCGGGAACCGGAAGTCTAGCTATCTGGCAATGATGGCGCGTCTATGAGGAGCGCGAGAGATGACGGCATCTTCAGACGAGCAGTTCGGCTTTGCCCCCGACGACGACGCGCCCATCCCCTACATGGCGCGCACCCGGGAATATTATGCGGCGATCGGCTACACCACGCCCTATCGCTGGGCCCACCATATCGATGCGCCGTTCCAGCCGCTGCGCAAGCCGCTCGCCCAATCGCGCATCGCCGTCGTCACGACGGCGGCGCCGTTCGATCCCGCCAAGGGCGATCAAGGCCCCGGCGCCAAATACAATGGCGGCGCCAAATTCTATTCTGTCTATGACGGCGACACCTCGAAGTCGCACGATTTGCGGATTTCGCACATCGCCTATGACCGCGTCCACACCTCGGCCGAGGACAGCGGCACCTGGTTTCCGCTGCCGCAATTACTGAGGCTTAAGCGCGAGGGACGGATCGGCGAGGTTGCCCCCCGCTTCTTCGGCGCGCCGACCAACCGCAGTCATCGCGTCACGATCGAAACCGATGCGCCTGAAATTCTCGCCCGCTGCCAAACAGACCAGGTCGACGTCGCGGTGCTGGTGCCGAACTGCCCGGTGTGTCACCAGACCATCGGCCTAGTCGCCCGGCAGCTCGAGGCCAACGGCATTTCCACGGTGGTGATGGGCTGCGCCAAGGACATTGTCGAGCACGCCGCGGTGCCACGGTTTCTGTTCTCCGATTTTCCGCTCGGCAACTCCGCCGGCAAGCCGCACGACCCGGCCTCGCAGGCGTTTATGCTGGAGCTGGCGTTGCGCGTGCTGGAAACCGCCCCGGCCGCGCAAACCACGGTGCAATCGCCGCTGCGCTGGAGCGCCGATGCGGCCTGGAAGCGCGATTATAACAATATCGCGGCGCTGAGTGCGGAAGAGCTGGCGCGGCGGCGGCGCGAATTCGACGCCCAGAAGGAAATCGCGCGGCATTTGCGCGAAACTGCGGCGTGACGGCACCTGCCGATTTACCTTAAGAACAGCATTTCAAGGTTTGGTATTGCTACGCGAAGTGGCAGGACTATGGTCCACGGAAGGTTACTTCGGGAACCATCCATGATCGAACGTCGTCACAGCGCACGCAGCCGCGTCATTTGTAGCGGCGCCGATCGGAGCGGCGTGTACTGCAGAACCGGCTCGCCAGGTTATTGTCCTGACCGTGTCCGAAAATTTGAGCCGATTGGCTCGGAGCAATTAATCATAATTTGCCGACTTGCGGACACGCAATCCGGACTGCGGCAGCGGCGATCAGTTTAGGTTAACGCCGTATTTTGCCGGCCGCGGGCTTCCGCGAGGGCCAAAGCCGCGTAAAAGTCCCCTCTTTATTGGGAGCCTTTTGATGCTGGATCGACGCCAGAGCGTGCGCGACAGGGTTATCTATGGCGGGGTCGCCGAGATCGGCGAACGTCAGAGATCGACGGATTGCGTCGTGCGTAACATCTCTGAGAAAGGCGCGCATCTCGAATTCGAGAACGGCATCGCCCTCCCAAAGGAGCCGATGCGGCTGACGATCGCGCGCACGGGACGTTCCTTCCTCGCCAGGATCATCTGGTGGCGTGACAATTTCGTGGGCGTCGCATTCACGTCGCCCTACGAACTCCCCGGATCGGACCTCGCCGAACGCCTGCGCAAGAGCGAAAAGAAGAAGCGCCAACTGCAGCGCCGCATCAAGGAGCTGCTGGAAGGCTGAACGCGGCAATAGAGATTTCTGACTTTGCCGCGCCGGTAAATCGCTTCCTCCGGACCGTCTCTTGTACACCTCCCCTGTCGTGCCCATAATCGCGCGCCTTCCAGGGGGACGCTCGGAAAAACCATGCGTACATTTTCACTGACTTTACTCGCCGGGCTGACGTGTTTCGCCGGCGAGACCGCCTTGGCGCAGACCGCCGACCGCACCATTGACGAGATCAAGACCGAAACGCTCGCCCGCGCCCAGACCGGAGCGTACCCTGCGTTGGGCATTCAGCCGGTTGATGCCAGCGATGCGCTCGGCCGCATCCGCTCGCGCGATCCCGACGAATGGGCCGCCGCCTGGAGTGCGGTCGCCGACGGCTACATGGCCAAAGCAAAGGCAGCGAGCGATCCGAAGGAAGCCGATGCAAACTTTGTCCGGGCTTGGCGGCTTTATTATTTCGGGCAATGGCCGGCGCCGACTTCACTCGGCAAACAAGCGGCGTATCAGCGGGCGATCGATGCCTACCTGCAGCATGCCCGCTATTTCGATCCGCCGCTCGAGGTCGTGCGCATTCCCTTCGAAGGTAAGGAAATCACGGGTTACCTGCGGCTACCCGCCAACGCCAAGCGCCCGGTACCCCTGGTGCTGGCGATTTCAGGTTTGGACAGCCGCAAGGAAACGGTCGCCGAGACCTATGCGGCGGCGCTGGCCGAAGGCATCGGGTTCTTTGCGGTTGACAGTCCCGGCACCGGCCAGGCACCGTGCAAGGCCGACGAGACCTCCGATCAGATGTATTCGCGCGTGCTCGATTATCTCGCGACGCGGCCGGAGATCGACAAAGGCCGCATCCTCGTGCACGGCCAGAGTTTTGGTGCCTATTGGGCCGCCAAGCTCGCGCACACCGAGGCCGAACGTCTCGCCGGGGCGGTGACCCAATCCCCACCGATCCACCGCACGTTCCAGCCGGACTTCTTTCGCGGCCGGATGTACACCCGCGAATATCTGTTCGACCTGCTTCCGGCGAGCCTGTTCGTGTACGGCCTGAAATCGGCCGACGAGTTGATTGCATTCCTGCCGAAAATGTCGCTGCAGGCGCAGGACCTGCTCGGCAAGCCGACCGCGCCGATCCTGGTGGTGGGCGGAACGCGGGATACGCAGGTGCCGATCGACGATCTCGAGCTTCTCATCAATAGCGGCAGCGAGCCGCGCGAGGCCTGGATCAATCCGGCCGGCGGGCATATGGGGCGCACCGCCGGCGCCTGGCCGGACCCGGTGATCTTTCGCAAGATCATCCTGCCCTGGGAAGTGCGGCGTCTCAACCAAAAGGCCGACGCGCCATAAAGTGCCGCGCGGCCGGCCGGTCGCGAGAATTCGAGGCCAGCGGCCCTGCTGCCCATCATCCTCCGCGATCAAGTCGTGGCTGCGGCTGCGCGCGATGTTGCAGCAGCAAACAAGCCGCCAACATCCCTCTGGCAACGCGACCGTGATGCTGTAAGCTTATGGCCAGATTGACCGGACTTCGCTTGCCCGGCCGCCAAACGACAACAAAAAAGTCAGCCCTGGAGGAATTTCGATGTCAGCCGCTCCGTCGAGCCGCGTCCCGCTCAATCGCCGCACGCTTCTGCGCGCGGGCGCCGGCATGGCCGGTATTCTCGCCACCGGCCGCGCGCCCGTCTTCGCACAGGGTTCGCCGAAGAAACTGGTATTCGCGCACATCAATGCGGTGCCGGAATCGGCTGCGGTCGCTTTTGACTGGATGGCGAAAGAGCTGACGGCGCGCTCAAACGGCGGGCTTGAGATGCAGTTCTTCGGCAAGACCCTGATCCCGCAGGAGCTCGAGATCATGAACGCGGTCAAATCCGGCAGCGTCGCGATGGGCAGCCCGGCCGGAGCGGCCGCCACCGTATTTCCCGAAATGGGCGCGCTGCTGGTGCCCTATCTGGTCAAGGATTACACCTCGGCCTACGCCATGCTGAACGGGCGGATCGGCGATAAGCTCAGCCGCGAGATCGAGGACAAGTACAAGCTCAAAGTGCTCTGCTATTTCGATTACGGCTTCCGCCACTTCTGGACCGCGAAAAAGCCGATCGTCGAACCGAAAGATCTGCGCGGCCTAAAAATCCGCGTGCAGCAGGCCAAGATCTTCGGCGACACCATCAACGGGCTGGGCGGCAACGCCGTGCCGATGGCGTATGGCGAGGTTATCACCGCCGCCAAGCAGGGGGTGATCGACGGCGGCGACCTGCCGATCGTCAACATGAAGGCGCTGAAAATCTACGAGGTGTCGAAATTCGCCTCCCTCACCTATCACAATTACGGCCCGACCAACGCGGTGATGAACCTCGATATCTGGAACGGGCTGTCGGCCGATCAGCAGAAGCTCGTCATGGAGTTGGCGCGCGCCGCGCAGGAAAAAATTCGCCAGGCGACCGAGTCGGTCGACAATTTCGCGAAAGCCAAGCAGGAGCTCGAACCGTTCGGCATGACCGTGGTCGAAGCCAATGTCGAGGAATTCCGCAAAGTGGCGCAACAGAAAATATGGCCGGCCTACAAGGCCCAATACGGCGCCTTGTGGGACGAGATCGAAGGTTTCAAGGCCTGACTTCGCCCGGGCGGGGGGACGGATCGTCAGCCGGCTCTTTGCCCCCTTGTCGCCCATGATGGCCGGAATCTCCCCGCGCATGCTGCGTATCCTCTCAGCCGTCCCGAAATTCACGGTCACGGCGCTGATCATTCTCGCCATCGTCAATCTTCTGATCGGCGTGATCCTGCGCTATTTCGTCGGCGCCATCACCAACTGGCTCGACGTCGACCCGGTGCCGTTCACCTGGGTCGAGGAAGTCGGCGAGCTCTCGCTGGCGTGGCTGACGCTGATTGGAGCGGCGATCGGAATCCAGTCGCGTTCGCATTTTGCGCTCGCGGTATTCGTGCATCGCCTGCCGCAGACCACGCAGCTCTGGATCCACCGCTTCAATCACGCGCTGATATCAGGCGTCGGCCTCTTGGTGGCGTGGTACGGCTTCAGGCTCTGCCTGCTCAACCGCACGCTAGTGACGCCCGGGCTCGAGATCAATCTCGCCTGGCTCTACGCTTCTTCGGTAGTCGGCGGCATCCTGATCACGATCTATGGGGTTGCGATGATGATCTCGCCGCTGCCGCATGGCGATCCCCAGCACTGAGGCGGACCATTCATGCTGCTCGTGACCGTCGCCGCCGTCTTCGTTGTCCTGATCCTGCTGTCGATGCCGATCGTGTTTGCGCTTGGGGTGGCCGGCATCGCGGGATTGTGGATCGGCGGCTATCCGATGCAACAGCTCTCCTCAGCGCTGGTGTCGGGATCGCAGAGTTGGGTGCTGCTCGCCATCCCCGCTTTCGTGTTTGCCGGCAATCTGATGGAGCGCTGCGGCATGAGCCACGCGCTGGTGGAACTGGCACGCGCCCTGATCGGCTGGGTCAAGGGCGGGCTCGGCATGTCGGTGATCGTGGTGGCATATTTCTTCTCGGACATCTGCGGATCGAAGATGGCCGAGGTCTCCGCCCTTGGCTCGGCGCTGATGCCGCCCTTGACCAGGGCCGGCTACGACCGGCGCGATTCGGCCTCTCTGATCGCCGCCGGCACTGCAATGGGCATGCTGGTGCCGCCCGCGATCTTCATGATCGTGATCGCGCAGGTCACCAATACGTCGGCGGTCGCGCTGTTCGTTGCCGGCTTCGTTCCGGCCATGGTCATCATGCTGTGCCTGATGGCGGTGGTCTACATCCGCGCGCGGCAGAACGACTGGCCGGTCGATACCAGGCCCAGCCTCAAACGACTCGGTCATGCCGCGCTGCACGCCGCCGTGCCGATGGTGGTGCCGTTCGTGATCCTCGGCGGCTTTATCCTCGGCATCATCACCGCGACCGAAGCCGGCGCCGTGGTCGCGGGCTACGCCTTCTTCGCCGCCAGGCTTTATTACCGCAACGTCTCCTGGCGCGAGATGGGCAAGATCGCCTATGACAGCGCGATCCTTACCGCGGCGGTGGTATTCCTGCTCGCGGTCGCCTCCGTCTACCAATATCTGATGGGCGTGAGCGGCGTACCGCAGTTGCTTGGCCAGGCGCTTGGGCCGCTCAAGGCGCATCCGTGGCTATTTCTGATCGGAACCGCAGTCATGAGCTGCCTATTCGGCATGGTGCTGGAAGGTCTGCCCGCCGCGGTCGTGCTCATCCCTGTGGTATTTCCGATCGCCGAGGCGATGGGCATCGACCCGATCCACTTCAATATCGTGCAAACCGCGGCCGTGGGCATCGGCCTGTTCCTGCCGCCGATGGGCGTCGGCCTGCTCATGGCGCTACGCTTTGCAAGGCTGAATGTCGGGCAACACTTCCGAACCTACGTGCCGTACATGCTGGCGCTGTTCGCGGGGCTCCTGCTCATCATCTGCATCCCCGAGATCAGCCTGACGCTGCCGAGGCTTGCAGGGCTGATCAGGTGACGGGGCGGTTGGTTCAATGCCGTTGATGTCGAGGACGGTCCGGACGCCGCTAACCGCCGCGTAGTGACTTACTGATGCGCGTAACGATGGCATCCCACTGTTGCTTCTCGCTCGCCGGATAGTTGATCAAGACGCAATGGACCAACCGGTCGGAGAAGTTGCATCGGTCGTACCAGATCTTGTCATCCCTGATGCTCGACACGACAAAGAAATCGGGGGTGATCCTCCTGTAGATGATATGCGAAGGCGGATTCTTTTTTCGCAGGAAGGCCGCAGGAGAGTCGCCTGCGCCATTGGGCGCGGACTGAACGGTCATATCGGCCCGTCCATCGGGAGTTCGGAATTGCTGCCCATGACCATCCGGCTTTCCGGCCAGCTCGGTAAAGACCGAAGATGGAATGTCAACCGACGTGCCGGTTTCGGAAATGCTGTATTTTTTCCAGCTGACCGGTTGGGCCAGGGTTATTGAACTGGAAAGCACGACCGTGAAGATCGCAAGGCCACCTACGGTCCGCACTTTTTCGGTCCTCATGAACGCGGCGTTATCTGAAGTTCGACGAGAGCAATCCGTTGCAGCACCGCAGCGTCCCGCTCGCCCGTATTCGCAGTGCGCAAAATTGATTCAGCCAGCAGATTGATATGGGCGGCGCTTATCGGCTCTGGAAGGGTGCTGACCGACGCCTCGAGCGCAGCGGTCATGATCTCGATCACTTCTGGTGAGAATGCTGCATCCGCAAAGTTCTTCATCGCTAGCCGTGGCACCAGGTGCGCATCATCGCTCCTTGGCGCGTCAACTCGTCAGGCAAAAGAGAGTTCCGACCCGGCGGTGGTGTCCCTGCCTGCTTGACCCTCCTCACGGCGGCATCGGAACTTGTGTGCTGCGACGGCAACAGATTACTTGTTCCTTGCGGGAACAGGCTTTTTGCCTTCACATCTTTCGACGGCGGCAGATAGACTTGCGAAGCAACCCCGGGGCTGAGCGCGTTTTCATTCCCAAAATATTTTGAGCCGGGTGCGGCCGCTGGATGCATGCCAGCGGCCTTTTCATGCCTTGGCGCCCTCACCCGGATGTACGCACGCGTTCCGGCAATTTCGCGGATCGCCTAGCCTTGTTGCGGCACCGCCGACGCCTTGGCGCGAATTGGCGCCATCGGACGCCGCGCCTCGCCCGCCTCTAGGGTGAAACGCTGGTCGAGTGAGTACCAGGGTGGCGAAAAGCCCAGCTCAGCCGACGGTTCATCGTGGCGGATGTAATTGCCGATCAGGGCGCGCGTGACACCAAACTGCACATCTGAATCGATATGCGCGTCGTCGGGCGCGTAGACCTGCGAGATCAAGGTTTTGAAGCCGGCCTTGAAGACCATAAAATGCAGATGCGCCGGCCGGTAATTGTGGCGACGGGTGGCCCGCACCAATTCGCCGACCGGACCGTCGACGGGGATCGGATAACCTGCCGGTTTCACGCTGCGGAAATGAAAGCACCCGGTTTCGTCGGAAACAAAGCGCCCGCGCAGGTTCATCTCGGCTTGCTTGGGATCCTGGTTCTCGTAGAGACCTTCCGGCGAGGAATGCCAGACATCGATTTCAGCCCCGGCGATGGGACAGCCATTTGCATCTTCAAGAGAGACATGCACGACAAGCCCCGGACCGGGCGTCGGTGAGCGCACCAACGTGTCGCCGCTGGCACTTGCCGGCTGCTCGTCGCGCCAGAACGGCCCCAACATATTGGCCTGGGTTTCGATCTGGCCATTGTTGCCGTTGTTGAGCAGGCAGACCAGCGACGACACCCCCAATGAGCCCGCCATCAGTACGACTTCGTTGTGCGAAGGCGTCGTCTTCTGTCCCATCGCCGCGATAAGCCTCACCGCGTCCTGGAACTCGCGCTCGGTCAAGCGTATCTCGCGCACGAAGCCGTGCAAATGTCGAACAAGCGCCAGCAATATTTCGCGCAGCCGCGGGTCCTCGGCGCGGGAGACGGCTTCAATGACGGCGTCCGTCACCATGGCCTGATTTTCGATGATCATTTGCGGTAGCCACCCTGCTTTGCTCGCGTCCGCTGATTGCGCGCTACATGCTTGTCCCAACAAAAAAAGCCGGCGGTCTGGCGACACGCCGGCTTCCTGATTGCTTAAATTTAGGACCGCTCACACCTTGACCAGCGGGCCTCGCGAGGCCGGGCCCTTCGACCCGCCGCTCGGACCACTTGGTTTTGGCTTGCGCGGTACCGTGCGCTTGCGCGCACCGGGCAATTTCTCAGGTTTCGGCGTGACCGGCCCTTCGACGAATTCGAATCCGATCTTCTCCTGCGCCGGATCTGCGGCCGCCTCGTCCTTGACCAGCACGACGCGGACGTGACCGCCGCCCTTGAGCTTGCCGAACAGCACCTCGTCGGCCAGCGGCTTCTTGATGTGCTCCTGGATCACACGCGCCATCGGGCGCGCGCCCATTTGCTCGTCATAGCCATGCTGCACCAGCCACACCTTGGCCAGCTCCGACAGTTCGATGGTGACGTCGCGATCGGCAAGCTGCGCTTCGAGCTGAAGCACGAACTTCTCGACCACCATGCCGATGACTTCGGCATTGAGATGGGCGAACGAGATTATTGCGTCGAGCCGGTTACGGAATTCAGGCGCGAACTGCCGGTTGATCGCTTCCTGATCATCGCCTTCCCGCCTGTTGCGGGTGAAGCCGAAGGCCTGGCGCGCGAGATCGGCGGCGCCCGCGTTCGTGGTCATGATCAGGATCACGTTGCGGAAATTGACCTGCTTGCCATTGTGGTCGGTCAGCCGGCCGTGATCCATGATCTGCAGCAGCACGTTGTACAGGTCGGGGTGCGCCTTCTCGATTTCGTCGAGCAACACCACGCAATGCGGATGCTGGTCGACGCCGTCGGTGAGCAGCCCGCCCTGGTCGAAGCCGACATATCCGGGAGGCGCGCCGATCAGGCGCGACACCGTATGCCGTTCCATATATTCGGACATGTCAAAGCGGATCAGTTCGACGCCGAGCGAGGCTGCGAGCTGTTTTGCGACCTCGGTCTTGCCGACGCCGGTCGGACCCGAAAACAGATAACAGCCGATCGGCTTCTCCGGCTCGCGCAGGCCCGCCCGCGCCAGCTTGATCGAGGCCGAGAGCGCTTCGATCGCCTTGTCCTGGCCGAACACCACGCGCTTTAGCGTTTGTTCGAGATGCTTTAAAACCTCGGCATCGTCCTTCGACACGCTCTTGGGCGGAATCCGCGCCATGGTCGCGATCGTGGTCTCGATCTCCTTGATGCCGATGGTCTTCTTGCGTTTGTGCTCGGCGACCAGCATCTGCGCCGCGCCGGATTCATCGATCACGTCGATCGCCTTGTCCGGCAGCTTGCGGTCATGGATATAGCGGGACGACAATTGCACCGCGGCCTCGATGGCCTCGTTGGTGTATTTCAGGCGGTGGTAATCCTCGAAATAGGGTTTCAGGCCCTTGAGGATCGCGATTGCGTCCTCCACCGTCGGCTCGTTGATGTCGATCTTCTGGAACCGGCGTACCAGCGCGCGGTCCTTCTCGAAGTGCTGGCGATATTCCTTGTAGGTGGTCGAGCCCATGCAGCGGATGGTGCCCGAGGCCAGAGCCGGCTTGAGCAGATTGGACGCATCCATCGCGCCGCCGGAAGTCGCGCCGGCGCCGATCACGGTGTGGATCTCATCGATAAACAGGATGGCGTTCGGGTGCGCCTCGAGTTCCTTGAGCACCTGCTTCAGCCGCTCTTCAAAATCGCCTCGGTAGCGCGTGCCGGCCAATAGCGTGCCCATGTCCAGCGAGAACACGGTAGACGCCGACAACACTTCCGGCACTTCACTGTCGACGATGCGCTTGGCAAGCCCTTCCGCAATCGCGGTCTTGCCGACGCCGGCTTCCCCGACGAACAGCGGATTGTTCTTCTGACGGCGGCAGAGCACCTGGATGGCGCGGTTGATCTCGGAATTACGTCCGATCACCGGGTCGATCTTGCCGTCGCGTGCCTTCTTGTTGAGGTTGACGCAGTAAGTATCAAGCGCCTCACCCTTCTTCTTGGTATCCTCGTTGCCCTTGGTTTCGGTCTCTTCGTCGACGCCGCGGACCGGCCGGGCTTCCGATACCCCGGGCCGCTTGGCGATGCCGTGGCTGATATAATTGACCGCGTCGTAGCGGGTCATGTCCTGCTCTTGCAGGAAGTATGCCGCGTGGCTCTCGCGCTCGGCGAAAATCGCGATCAGCACATTGGCGCCGGTGACCTCCTCGCGCCCGGATGACTGGACGTGAATCACCGCACGCTGAATCACCCGCTGAAAGCCGGCGGTCGGCTTGGCGTCGTCGGCGCCGTCCGTCACCAGATTTTCGAACTCGGTCTCGAGGTAATTGACGAGACTGGTGCGCAGCTTGTCGAGATCGACGCTGCAGGCGCGCATGACCGCGGCCGCGTCCGAGTCATCGATCAGCGACAGCAGAAGGTGCTCAAGCGTCGCATATTGGTGATGACGCTCGTTGGCGATCGCCAGCGCACGATGCAGGGATTGTTCTAGGCTTTGGGAAAAAGTCGGCATTCGCGTCCTCTGTGGCCCCCGCCATCATGATCGCCGCAGCCCGGTCAGGCAACAACAACCTTTAACAATATATAGTTACGTTCGATCATGGCGAAAGATCGGTTCCCAGGACCGGGCGAGCTTCTCCGACGCACACTCGCGTGATTTTCGGGGTTACCCGTGTTTATCCGGGTTCGCCCAGGGTTAACCGACGTTCGCTCAATTTTACCGGTGCAAAACCCGTTCCGATTCGGCGGATCGTGCGCGACGTCATTTCTTTTCCATTACGCATTGCAGGGGATGCTGGTGCTTGCGCGAAAAATCCATCACCTGGGTCACCTTGGTCTCTGCAATCTCATAGGTGAAGATGCCGCACTCCCCGATCCCGTGATGGTGGACGTGCAGCATGATCTTGGTAGCGGCCTCGACATCCTTCTGAAAGAACTTCTCCAGGACGAGAACGACGAATTCCATCGGCGTGTAGTCGTCGTTCAATATCAGGACGCGATAGAGATTGGGCCGCTTGGTTTTCGGCTTGACCTTGGCGATAACGGATGTGGCAGGACCACCGGTTCCGCCAGCCCGGTTTTCATCGTTGCCCATTCGGGGAGAAAAGATGCCGGCACGCGGCACGGACGGATCAGGACTGGTCATCAATCGTAGCATGGCACAGGCGTTCGAGGTCCCCATCGGAAGCTGGGCAGCGACCGGACGATGTTCTCACACCGGAGCCATCGAACATTCCGGACACCTTCCAGATCGCCGCTCCCGGCCGGCCTGACCCATCAGTTGGATCGATAGCAGGAATATGGGTCTAGCTTCGGTTTGCCGCAAGCGCCGACATCAACAGCACGCAACTTGCGACAAGGCCGATTCTCGGACCAGCAATTTCCAAAGGTTAATCAATCCGGGCGGGTTTGACAAAGTGAAGGCTCACACGGCGCTTGCCGGCTTCGAAGAAAAAATCGGGACCTGAAGGCGGATTCACCGGCCAGAGGCCGATTGACCCGATTTGACCGATAGAAGTCGGTCGCGCGCCCTTTCGCACGGCCGCCGCGCGGCCGGCAGCGAAATTGTTGTTCGCGACGGGCCGGCGGATCGATATCGGGCCATTTTGGCCCAAGAAAAAGCCCGGCCTGAAAGCCGGGCTCTTGAATTTCGACGGCAGCCGACCAGCCGTTAGTGAGTGGCAGCCGGCGTAAACTTGGCCACGATGCCTTCCAGCGGCTTGAAGGTCTGCTTGGCGAGATCGCCATAAAGGCCTGCGATCTTCTGCGACTCGGCCACGAACGTCTCGTAGGCGGACTTCGCGAATTCCGTCTGCACCTCAATCGCCTTGTCGAGCGATTTCACGCTGGACAGCTTCTCGGCGAATGACTTGGCGTCCTCAAAAGATTTCTTGGTATACTCGCCATAGGCACTCGCGATCGCGTGGAAGCCGTTCTGGAGATTCGCTGCCGACGCAACGACCGTCTCAAACTGCTCTTTTCCGTACTGTTGGATGTCTTCAACCTTGACCATGATGGAGTTCCTTTTCCCAGACTGATGTCCAATGACTGCCGGGAGGTCCCGGCCCCCTGACGAATCCAATATAGTGCGTTGCACAAAAAGATCAAGGAATTTTTGTGCGTTGCACAACTTTCTGCTATTTCCATCGAATGCCGGGATTTCGCGCAAGGCTTCCTTAAGCTTTTGGAAACCCCGGCCACCTAACCTGATTCTGGGGCCAGTCCGGTTCGGGAATGGCCATCCGAAATCTGTTTGTGTGCAGCGTCTTAGCTAGAACAGCGGACTGGTCGGGCGACCGGGCGGAATGAGAGCTCAATGCCGGTATCTGAACAGGGAAGCGTCGCTGGCCGTCGGGCATAATTTGGCCTCACGAACCGGTGATCAAGACAGAAATTGGGACGGGGAAGTTCATGCTTCGCACAACCTTGGCTTCCTCGCATGTTTTGCGAGTTTGCTTCTTCGGGTTCGTCGTGGTTACCACCGCGGTCACTTTCACCACCGACATTGCCGAGGCGCGCCGCTACCGACACCATCATTATGAGCGCCACCACCGGGAGACGCGTGAGAGCTACAGCCCAGCTTTCTCCTCCATCGTCGTAGACGGCAACTCCGGCGCTATCCTCTCTTCGAACAATCCCGACGCGAGCCGCCACCCTGCCTCGCTCACCAAGATCATGACGCTTTATCTGCTGTTCGAGCGGCTCGATGCGGGCAAGATGAAGCTCGACACGGAAATGCAGGTGTCCGAACGGGCTGCCGAGCAGGCGCCAACCAAACTCGGATTGCGCCCCGGCCAAACCATCCGCGTCGAAGACGCCATCAAGGGACTGGTGACGCGCTCGGCCAACGACGCCGCCGTCGTGATCGCTGAGGCCATCGCCGGCGACGAAGACGATTTCGCCAAGCTGATGACGCGCAAGGCGCGCGCGCTCGGCATGACCAAGACGGTCTATCGCAACGCGTCCGGCCTGCCCGACGACGAACAGGTGACCACGGCGCGCGATCAATCAACCTTGGGCCGCGTCATCCAGGAGCGCTTTCCGCGCTACTATCGCTATTTCTCCACAGTGGCCTTCAATTTTCGTGGCCACTCGATCACCAACCACAATCATCTGCTCGGCACCGTCGAGGGCGTCGACGGAATCAAGACTGGCTACACCCGGGCGTCGGGCTTCAATCTCGTGACATCGATGCGTCGGGGTAACCGCCATTTGGTGGGCGTGGTGCTGGGGGGCCGCAGCGGCGGCTCGCGCGATGCCATTATGCGCAGCATGCTCGCGGAAAATCTCGAAAAAGCGTCCACCAAACGTACCGTTGTGGCCGTCGCCGAACGCAATGCCGCCGATGCCAATGCCGATGTGGCCGAAGCCGAGGCAGCCACGCAGCTGGTCCAGGTTCAGGGCGCCGTGCAGGTCGCGCCCGGTTCGGCTGAGCCAGCCGCTTCGCCAGCCCCCCGCTCGGCCGCACCGGCGTCACGAACCGTGACCGCGGCTGTGGCTCAATCCGAGTCCAAGTTCGCGTCCGAGCCCGCACCGCTTACCAGTGGCGTGATTCAAACCCAGCCGATTGCGGCGATTCCGGGTTCGTCCGAACCGATGAAGCCGGTCAAGGTGAAGACGGTCCAGATCAAGGCGGGACAGGTCAAGCTGGCCTCCGCAGGCGCCGCCCAGCCGGCCACCCCCGTCACCAGCACCATAACCGCCCGTCCGGAGGTGCCGGAGACATCGAGCGCGCTGGTCGCCAAAGCCGAAACCGGGAAGGCTGAAATCGCAAGGGCCGAAACAGGAAAGACCGAGCCAGGCAAGGCTGAAGCACCGAGGGCTGACATGCCACCGCAGCCCGCGAACCACGGCACCGGGAACGGCGTGCTTGGCGTCTTGCCGGCCTCGAGCCTGCCATCCTCTTCTCCCCCGCAGGCGATGGCCTACGCCGATCCCTCGCCGCGGATGCCATCGCTGCCACAGACCATCCAGCAAACCGGCGCCAACAAGCCCGAGGCGACCCACACAGGATGGATCATTCAAGTCGGTGCGCTCGAGACCGAAGGTGAAGCACGGCAGCGTATCGAAGCAGCGCGCAGCCAGGCGAACGGTTTGCTCAACAGGGCTGATTCCTTTACGGAGCCGGTCGTCGCCAAAGGCGACAAAAGGCTGTTTCGGGCCCGTTTTGCCGGCCTCGATCGCGATCAGGCCGAGGCGGTATGCCGAACGCTGAAACGCCACGATATTTCCTGCATTACCGTTCGGAACTGACCCAGCCGACCGACGATCTTAGCGGCCTCGGGCAAAACCCAGGGCCGTTGCAAACTTCTCGTCAAGATTTTGCGGTTAAACCTGCAGGGTCGAATGATCGACCATGCCGGACAACGGCAGGCGGCAATCGGGCGTCAACCGGAAAAGGAAGCAGAAGCGGCTCGCGGTTCCCAGCGTTTGATGGCGTGCCGGAGTTAGTTGTGATGCGTACGAAGCAAAACCTCCTTGGCCTCGTTTACACGAGCGGCGAGGTACGTCGACCCCCCTTGGTCGGGATGCAGTTTCTTCATGAGCGCTCGGTGCGCCCGGCCGATCTCGTCGCGCCCCGCCCCCGGCTGCAGGCCAAGGATCTGATAGGCCTCCTCGTTCGTCATTTTGCCGCTCGGCGCCGGACGGCTCTGCCCCCTTGCCGAGTCACCTTGCGCGTTCTGACGCCAGGCGGGAAACCTGCGGTCCAGATAGCTTTCAAGTAACGGCACGCTTTCGGCGTCCAAAGCCGGAATCATCTCTATCAATTGCGGCAAGTCGAATTCCTCAAGGGAATGGCCGGCGTTCGGCCCGGCCACGATCTGGCCCAAAAGCGCGCCGCTGTCATGATCCAGCGTCATCTCGAAGAACCGGGAGCGGACGCGCGACGTTTGCCCCGCCGAACGCTGTCCGCCGCCGAACAGCCCGCCGATACCGGAGAACCCCGACCCACCGAACGGCGACCAGCCCAATAGGCCTGCGCCAAAGATACCGAGCGGGACGGCGACGGCGAGTTCACCCTTAAGGCCGGTAAAGGCGGCGACCGCGAGCGCCACCACGCCGCCGCTGATCTTGATCGCGCGGGCCAGCACAACGGGATTGGCCGCGCGAAACATCTGCAGCAACGCATAGAGAACGACAACGGCGACGACGCCGGCGATCAGGGTAGGCATGGCTTCAATATAGTGCGATCAGCGGCAAAAAACATGGCGATCCCGTCTGCCCGGCAGATTGACGAGCACCAAAACGCCGTTGGTTGGGCGGGCGGGATGCGATTATTCTTAAGATCCAACTGCAGCCCGATGGCAATGGAGCGCGGAAATGGCGGCGCAGGGATTGACGACCATCAAAAGCGGCCACGGACCGCAAGATACCATGAACAGGCTCGAGGCCGCCGTAACGGCAAAGGGCCTGACCGTGTTTGCCCGGATTGATCACGCAGCCGGCGCATCGGCGGCCGGTCTGCCGCTAAAGCCGACCGAACTGCTAATCTTTGGAAACGCCAAAGGCGGCACCGCGCTGATGCAATCGGTCCAGACCATCGGCATTGACCTGCCGCTCAAGGCGCTGGTTTGGCAGGATGCGTCGGGCGACACTTGGCTTTCCTACAATGATCCGGCCTGGCTTGCGAAGCGGCATGGACTGAGCGGGGGCCGAAGCCCCGATCGGCAACCTGACCGCCACGCTCGATGCGGTCGCCAAAGCCGCGGCAGCGGGGTAGCCTCGACTGACCACCGCAAGCCAACGGTCGCGGCGATCCATTGAGGTCACTTCATCTGGCCAAGCAATTTGGCCGCGCCGCTTGCGCTTTTCGATAGCCGCAACAGCGCCTCGCGGCCGCCTGCGGCGTAGGCCGCGGCCGCGCGGAGCAGCTCGCGCAATTGGGCCGCGGCGCCTGGATCGAACCTGCACCAGGCGCCCCCCGTCAGGCGTGCGATTTCGCGGAACGCCTGTTCGGCGACGGCGTCATGTCCTTCCTGAAACATGAAGACCGGCACCTTGAGCAGGCCGAGTTCGCCGGCTTTGACGCAGAGATCGTCAACCCTCTCCTCCATCGCATCGCCGACAAATACCACCGCGCGCACCGCGGAGGCGACCGCCTCGCGCCGGGCGTCGGCCAGCACCTTGCCGATCTGGGTGTTGCCGCCACGGCAATCGATCTTGCCCATTAAATTCGCCAGTTGGTTGCTGTCGGAAATCCACCCGGTGGCGCGGCATTCATTGAGACCGCGGTAATAGACGAGGCGGATATCGAGACTGCCAAGGGCTGCGGCCTCGCGGAACATGTCCGCCTGCAGCGCGCAGGCCATGTCCCATGTCGGCTGCCGGCTCATGGTGGCGTCGAGCGCGAATACCAGCCGGCCCCTGCTACCCGCCGCATGCGGCGACATCGCTCTCGCTTTGGCGACGAAGGCGGCAATGTCTTCCGAAGCCGACGGGCTCGCCTCCGGCACCGAACCGGTCTTGCCGCCCTCGGATACTTTGTCGGCAGATTTTGGTTTGACGGGTTCGCCGGACATGGATGCTCGCGCGCTGGCTGCAGCCATATGTGGGCTGCGACCCCGAGCGGGTCAATGCAGGGCCGCTGTCAGATTTAAGTGGCCGTTATCGAGGGCGTGGGAAATCGCGGTCAGTTTCGGGACACCGGCGCATAGGGCGCAACCGGCCCGGCATCGGTCATTGCCGGCGGCGTCTTGACATCTACAGGCCTCAGCGGGCTCTCGTCGTCGAGGTATTTGTCGAGCATGTCCTGGATCGATGCCTTTGCCTCGTCCGGGCCGGTATCGCGCATGTCATTGTGTTGGAACGCGGTCCGTACCACCGTGATCCCGGCCTTCTCGCACACATCGTCGGCGGGAACGACGCCGGGGTCGGGTTTGAAGACGGGGTCCTTTGAGCGGAACGAGAGGATCTTGAATCGGCCGTCGGTCATGAACGGCACGCGCAGATTATCGAGCGTCACGACCTTCTTGATTTGATCGGGATACATCTTGGCGAAGTACATCGAAATGTCCCCGCCGTTGGAATGTCCCACCATGGTCAGGTAATCGTAATCCGCGTTCGGCTGGACTTTTCTCAATTCGTCGATGGCAAAGCGGATATTGGCAACGCCGCGATGGTATTGCGGCAAGCGGCCGACATAGAGCTCACCGACTTTCGTCACCAACGGCGCATCGGTAGCAAGATCATGTTGGATGCTGACCACCATATAGCCGCGGGCGGCGAAGGCGTTTGCGAGGAACGAGTATTCCGTGAATTTGACGGTGTTGCCGTGATTGAGGATCGCCACCGGCAACTTCATCATCCCGGCATTCGCCTGCAATTCCTTGTCGCGCCGCACGGCGAGGTCAATCTCGACCGGGCGGTTGCCGCGCGAGGCATCAGTGAACATCAGCGTTTCGTGCCGGATCGCCCACTTGCTGGCGGTGAAATAAGCGACCGCAACGACCGCAGACAGCGAAAGCAGAACGGCAATTCCACGTTTCATATTCGTCCCCGGCGTGACCGCCTCAGTTGTCCGGATTCCAAGTCGAGACTCTGCGGTTAGACATTCTTAATATATGTCACAGCGACGTGACAGGAAGACCAAATATTGTGACTTGAACGCCTGATCATTGTGCGGCGCACCCGTTTGTTGTGCAGAGCTGCAACCATGCGGAATTGACCCGGATCGCCCTCGAGGATCGGTCGCCAGACATCAAAGACGGGTTCAGAATTTGGGTAAAATCTCGGTAAAACAAGGACCTGGTAAAGAACAAACCCGTCGGTGCCTGGCTCGCTTGCCCCGCGGGAATCGCCGTGGGTGACACTCTCGGGAGTAAATTCTTACCGCAAAGTCTCAGGCGCCGACGATGTCGTGGATTTCTAGCGGCTTGTCGATCTGGCTGAACCATTCGGCGCGGTTGGCCGCGCGGCGACGCCCGCGCTCGTCGAGCGGTAATTTCAGCTGGCGCAGCAGGCTGGTGACTTCCTCGCGCGCCGTCACGTGGCCCATATTTGGGCGGGTTCCAAGGGTTGCTTCATCGAGATCGTCGAGCGCGGTCAGGCCTCGTGGAAAGAATTCGCGGTAGACGACGCGCTCGGCAAAGCCATCGATCGAACGGAAGCCGAGCCGAAGCGACAATTCAGTGAGGCCATCGGCTACCAGTTGCTTGTTGCGCGATCCAATCATCGACAAGCGGTTGCGAACCACGATCCAGTCGGAGCTGGCGCCGTCGACCTGGCGCCGCTTGCGCCGGGTGTCGCGCACCATCTCCGCGTAATGGCTCTCGCCGGTCACAGAATAGGTCTCGGGGTCGACAGTTCCGAGAACGTCGAAATCGAGGAAGCTGTCGTTGATCGGCGTCACCAGCGTATCGGCCATCGAATGCGCCAGCCGCATCAAAAAACTGTCGGAACCGGGAGTATCGATAACGATAAAATCAAAGACCTGCTCGACCGCGCTCACCGCATCGGCAAATTGCTGGAATTCGGACGACTCATTGTCGGCGATCTGCATAGTCTGGCCGAGCCTGATGCAGCGATGCACGGGTATCTCAAGGTCAATCCCCGTGCGATTCGCCCAGGCGCGGCGGTTGTTGATGTAACGGGTAAAGCTTTGCTGGCGGCAATCGAGATCGATCGTAGCGACGCGCTGGCCGGCTTTCATCAGGGCGACCGCGATATGCAGCGCTGTGGTGGATTTACCCGAGCCGCCCTTCTCGTTGCCCAGTACGACGACATGAGCCGAGCCGGATTGACCCTGACTAGTCTGCACCAACATGCTTCGACCCCCTGTGAATATCTTCAAATTAGGCGCGACTGCGGTCAAGTTAAATGCGCACGCGCTCTCTCGATTCGCGGTTTGGTGTGGCTTTATGATGAATCATTCGCACAACGCGGCGCGCCGGCGGCGGACTGCGGGAGTCGGCGAGCGGCTATCGAGGTCGACTGATTCGGTCGGGGCGTTGCCGTGCTTGGCGGCAAGGCATCGGCCTTGATAAGGTCAGCTTCTCGCCGCAAAGGCCGACGCCTCCGATTTACCGCCCGCACAGATCGAGCCCCGATGTCGCCAAGCCCCCTGATCGTCCGTACGATCCCCGCGCTACGTCGCGCGCTCGAGGGCCTTCGTGCGAGAAAAGCCTCGATCGCGCTGGTGCCGACGATGGGAGCACTCCATGACGGCCATGTGTCGCTGGTTCGGCTGGCGAAGCGCCGCGCCCGAAGGGTCGTCGTGTCGATCTTTGTTAACCCCACCCAGTTTGCACCGTCGGAGGATTTCGGATCATACCCCCGCACTTGGAAGGCCGATGTCGCCAGGCTGGCGGCCGAAGACGTCGACCTGATCTGGAATCCCGACGTCAAGACGATGTATCCGGATGGCTTTGCCACCCGAATCCTAACCGAAGGGCCGGCCAGCGCCGGTCTCGAGGACCGCTTCCGGCCGCATTTCTTCGGTGGCGTCACCACTGTGGTCGGCAAGCTGTTTACCCAGGTCAGGCCCGATTTCGCGATCTTCGGTGAGAAGGATTTCCAGCAACTACGCGTGGTGAGGCGGATGGCGGAAGACCTCGACCTTGGCGTGAAAGTGGTCGGCTCGGGAACCGTGCGCGAGCGCGATGGACTAGCGATGTCGTCGCGCAACGTCTATCTGTCGGCCGAGGAGCGTCGCGCTGCACCCGTTCTATTTCGCGCCATGAAGGAAAGCGCCCGCCGCCTGCGCGCGGGCGATGATCCCGCGGCCGCGATGGCCGGCGGCCGGGAACTGGTCATTGGCGCTGGTTTCGCCGTGGATTATTTCGAGGTCCGGCACGCCGAAACGCTGGCGCCGGTTTCTTCCATCACCGACGAATCGTTGCGGATCCTGGTCGCGGCGAAAATCGGAACCACCCGCCTGATCGACAATATCGCAGTATAGCGGTTTGAAAATCTGATTCCCGATATGGCTGGACTCTAAAGCAGACCGAGATCGCGCAATTCACGGCGCATCGGCTCAGGCATCGCTGCGACACTGGCGGCGGCGGCCTTGCCGAGATCGGGCGGAGCCGCGTCTTCGGTGAAATAGCGCCAGCCCTGGAACGCCCGCATCGGCCGCGGCGAAACCGCGACCACCTTGGGCTGCATCACCAGCCGACATCGCCCGATACCGTCCCGATCGCGGAAAGGCTCAATCGCGATGAGCTTTTCGCGGGCCGCAATTTCGCCGCGAATGACCCAAAAGAGCGAACCGCCCGCGAGCAATTCCTCGGCGCGTTTGGGTGTCATCCGCGTGATGTGAATATGGTGCGGCGGCAGGCCTTTTTTTCTGGCGGCCTTCATGCGCTCGGCGACCCAGCCTTTGAGTTCGTTTACGGACTCGCAGCCGACGGCAAGCTTGATGAGATGAAGCGGCATGTTCTTGAGGTTAGCGGTCAGCGCCGGCTTTTGAAAGAATCAATTATTCGTGGTGGCCGGAGTGGCTGCCGCGGGCACGATCGCAACCGGCGCAGGCGTGCGCGCAGGTTTCGGCGCCGGCTGCTTCTTTGCGGCCGCCAGTGTCGGCGACGAAGCCGCAGCCGGGCGTGGTGCGGGCAGAGGCGCAGTTGAGGCCGGCGCCGTCGCGCGCGCCGCCGATGACGTCGTAGCCACGCCGGGCTCCGGCGTCATGATGCTGACCGGCGGGGTTGAGGCTGCGCTTGGAAAATCGGCGTTGGTGGGTTTGCCGGTCGGCACCCCCGGGATAAGGGCCGCAATCGGCGCGGCCGCGGGCGCCGGCGGCGAATTCCAGGTCGGCGCGTATCGCGAGATTAGGCCTTCATAGATCCGCTCATCCATGTTGGCCACGATCTGATGGCGATCGGTCAGCGCCCCGAAAGCCGCGCAATCCGACGGCGTGCAATGGTCGCGCACGGTCAGCACATAAGCCATCAGCCCATACCGGTCGTGCTCGACGGCATGGCGCAGCGCCTGCAACTCGGGCGTCATCATTTTGTTGGCGACCGTTATGTCGCCGACGGCTGTCAGCCGGGTGATTTGCGAGGCCGCATAGGATAGCGCGGCGGCAACCTGCTCGGGCGAGCCGAACAACGCCTTCTCGCACGAGGTCAAAACCGCCTCGCCCGCCAGATCGTCGATACATGACAACCCCGGCAGGCCTGCGATCACAGGTTGGGAGGATCGGATTTCCGCAAATAGGCCGGGGCTGCCCGAATCGAATCCCCGAATGGTCGCGGCGGCGGCGATACCAACGGCAAGCAGGGTGATCACCGTCAGCGCGCCGTTGGCCACCGATTTCTCGGCGCGCAGCAGTGCGACAAGGACGATAACCCCGAAAAATCCAGCCGCCGCCAATGTCAGCCATATCGGAAAGGCCGGCGAACGCCAGATCTGATCAAGCGAATTGGCCCAAGCCCAGCTCATGCGCGATGTCCCTCAACGCAGCATAGAATGCATTCGGCGAAAATCGATGCCGAGGCTTTCGCACCCAGCTTTTCGCAGCATGGTTCCGCGAACGGGGCCTTTTGACGGCGGGCGAAATGGAAATCCATTTCACCCTTCGTTGCGCACAATTTTAGGAAATGGCGAGCTGACTTTCTTTGGCCACCCGTTCGAAAGCTTCGGTCGAGCTTTTGATCCTGTACTGGCAATCATCCCCGTCGGTCGGAAGCAACCGGATCACCTCATAGGTGCCGCTGGCGGCCGGACGAGCGACATTGCTGGCGGTAAAATAGACAGTCTCTCCAACGTTGTATTTATGCTTCAACGCCCTCTCCATCACGCAAAAACGTCGGCTCCGCCCCACAGTCCCACATGCGTTGGCCGACTGAAAAAACAGCGGCTGTATAGCACGGGGCTGGTCTTCTTGGCCAGTTACATCAGCGCATGGAAATACGATTTTTTTGCAGGTTTCTCAGTGGGATAAACGCCGATTTGCCCGTTCCGGACGAATCTGGCCGGGGTTGCACGGAACCGGACCCATTTACCTTACCGCCCGACCGGGCAGAGGTCCCCGAAAGGGCCCGGCCTCCTACGGCGGCCAGACCCGCGGAACAGGCTGGCTTCAGGCGGTATGCGGCAGCTTGCCGTCCGGACTGGCGTGATCCACGGCTTTGGGAAGTTGCTGCGCCAAAACTTGGGTGATCTGATCGACCGGAATATTGAAGCGCGCGGCCAACTGCTTGACGGTGTCACCGCCCAACACCTGCTGCAACTGCTCCGCCGTGATCGGCAGGTTTTGCCCGTTGCCGATCCAGGACTTGACCTGATCGCCGAGACCCGCCTGCTGTAGCTTGGCAACGATCGCCGACAGTCCGCCCTGACTGCCGTTGCCGAGCACTTCGCTTAACACCACCGGCAGAACCGCGCCCTCGAGTTGGCCGAGTGCGCTCCTGAATGCGGGTGAATTTTCCAATGAATCGAAAATGCCCATGGTGATACCCTTCCGCTGATGCGCGACGCCGGTTCGAGATTCAGACCGCTTTCACAGACTGCCGTCAAGGCAAGAAGCGCCCCCGGAGGTTCGCTAATTGCCGCCTCAACCTGTTTCGAATTTGTCGATCACGAGCGTTTCGGCGAGGCCCGCGCTGGTCCATTCCTGAAAGGCCGGCAATGCCATCATCGTGTCCATGTATCGCCGTACCTCCAGCGTCACCCCGACCGCATAGGTGCGAAAGCGGTGCACCACCGGCGCGAACATCGCGTCCGCCCCGCCAAAGGCGCCGAACAGGAACGGTCCGGACGTGTCAAAGCGCGCGCGGCACTCGGTCCAGATCTCTTGAATGCGCGCGATGTCGGCGTGGGCGTCGGCCGACAGTTTGACCGCGCCAACCGGCCGATGCAGGTTCATGCCGCATTCGTTGCGCAGCGCCGCGAAACCTGCGTGCATCTCCGCTGAAATCGAACGCGCATGCGCTCGCTGCACCCGGTCCTCCGGCCATAACCGCATTTCAGGGAATCGTTCGGCAAGGTATTCGATGATGGCCAGTGAATCCCAGATCGTAACGTCACCATCGATCAGAACCGGCACTTTGCCCGCGCGCGTGACATCGAGAAGCCGTTGTTTATCGGCCGCGCCGGTGTAGAGCGGAATGAAAATCTCCTCGAAGGCGATGTGGTTGGCGCGGAGCGCAAGCCAGGGCCGCATCGACCAGGATGAATAGTTTTTGTTGCCGATCACAAGCCTCAACGCCATGCGAAACGATCTCCCCTTATTGGCGCGTCATAATGCCATGGCGTGCGGCGAGCATTCAAGGCGCCCTTCTCCCATCGTGCCGGTTGCCGCGTTCCACCGTGCATGGCAGCATTCCCTGGCCTGAAAGGGGCAGAAAGCATGCGCGCATATCTGGTCGATATACTGGCGGTCGGGTTCTTCGTTCTTGAATGGGCGGTGTACGCCTTCACGCTGGAGCATACCGCCTATGGGGGCAACAGCCTGTCCGCCCGCATGCATGTCTACCGCGAGGTATGGGTCAGGCGCATGCTCGACCGCGAAGCGCGCATGGTTGACATGCAGATCATGGCAGCGCTGCAAAACGGCACAGCCTTCTTTGCCTCCACCAGCCTGCTCGCGGTCGGCGGCGCGCTGGCGCTGCTGCGATCGACCAACGAGGCGCTGGCCGTCCTGAGTGCATTGCCGATCAATATCACTCCTTCGCCGGCGCTTTGGGAAATCAAATGCGTCGGGCTGATCCTGATTTTCATCTATGCCTTCTTCAAATTCGCCTGGGCCTACCGACTTTTCAACTATGTCGCCATCCTGCTCGGCTCGATGCCACCGGCCAGGCTGCATGACACCCCGGAAGCCGAAGCCCATGTCGTGCGGACGACAGGGTTGTTCGAGGCCGCAGGCCGGCACTTCAATCGCGGCCAGCGCGCGTTCTTTTTTGCGCTCGGCTATCTCGGCTGGTTCGTCAGTCCCTGGGTGCTGTTCGCGACCACGGCCGCTGTCGTGATCGTCACTTGGCACAGACAGTTCGCATCCAATGCCTGGCGTGCGATGGGGAGTTAGAGTGCTTTCAAGCGACGTGGATCGGTTCGCGTAAAGAAAACGCGTCAAACAAGAGTCCTAGCCCCTCAATCCCATTTCGGCGCGAAACCGAAATCAGTGAGCCGGCCCTTGGCGCCTCCCATCTGGGAGATCTGGCGCATCTCCTCGTCCGACAGCGCGAAGTCGAAGATATCGATGTTCTCGGATAGCCGCTCGATCTTCGAGGTGCGCGGGATCGCCGCGACGTTCTGCTGCACCAACCAGCGCAGGCAGACCTGGGCTGCGGTCTTGCTGTAGGCTCGCCCGATCCGCGCCAACGTCTGATCGGTCTTGATCCGGCCTTTCGCTATTGGACTATAGGCGACAACGGCCATGCCGTGACGCGCGCAGGCCTCCAGCACTTTGGTCTGGTCAAGATAGGGGTGATATTCGACCTGGTCGCACACTAAAGGTTCCGAGCACAGGGCTGTGGCCTCCTCGATCAACGCCACGGTGAAGTTCGAGACCCCGATATGCCTGCTCATGCCAAGCTTTCTGACATGCGCGAGCGCGCCGAGCGTCTCAGCCAGCGGCACCTGCGGATTCGGCCAGTGCAGCAGTACCAGATCGACTTCCGAAAGCCGCAGTCTTGCCAGGCTCTCTTTGGTCGATCGTTCGAGATCGTTGGGCGCGAAATGCGTGGTCCAGATTTTGGTCGTCACGAACACATCGTCGCGCTTGACCCCTGAGGCGCGCAGGCCGTCACCGACCTCGCGTTCATTCTCATAGACCTGAGCAGTGTCGATGTGACGATAGCCGAGCTTTAGCGCCTGCTCGACGATACGCGCACAGGTGCGCCCGCGCAGCTCCCAGGTGCCGAGCCCGATCGCGGGAATCCTAGCGCCGTTGGCCTCGATGAACTGCATGACAGGAACTCGATCAGGTCTTGCCACATTATGTCGGCCCGGCTTCGGGTGGGATCAAGGCCCTTTCGCGGCCGGGACTTGGCCGCGATCAAGTCTTGGTCGCCATCACGTTTTGGCCAACGCGGAAAATACCGCTTCCGGGGCGTGGGCGATCACGGCAAGAAGCGCTCGCGCGGGCCCGCGTGGCAAGCGTTTGCCCTGCTCCCAATTGCGAATGGTGTCGACGGGAACGCCGAGCCGGCTTGCGAATTCCAGCTGCGTCAGGCGGGCGCGGCGGCGAAGATCGCGCACGGCGGGAGCCGTTTCCGCAGGTGCGACAGCTGGCGCGACGGGGGTCACCACCGGCGTTGCGAGCGCCATCGCCGGAGCAAGCGGAAATTCCCGCCCATCCCGCAATTCGACGATCCGCCCGTCCGCTTTCAACCGTAATCGCTGCATGTCTCACTCGGTTTTCAACAGGCGATCCGGCGCGTAACACCGGAATCACTTTGCTGGCGCCCGCAAAGTGTCCGCGACGCGCGTTAAGACTTGATTAACGATACCCCGGCTCCCACCATGCGGCGCTACCTGGGGCTCGGACGCTCATGAATGTGCTGAAGGCAGGCGTTGCCGTTACGATGGCGTGGATTGCGGCGGCGCAAGGGAATCATCCTGTTCCATGACCCGAAAGGCCAGACCGCTGCGATGTTGCCGTCGTTATTGCGCTATCGCAGGGAGAACGACTATCACGTCGTGTATGTGATACCCGTTGCATCGGGCGCCCACTGAACTCGAAATCACCTGTGAATGCTGCACAATTAAGGCTGCATTCATGTCGCCTTATGTAATGATCGGCCCCATTGGGTAGACATGAGGGTATTGATTTCATGATCAGGCGTGAGCTGTTTGACGTTCGAACACCGCCGTTGCTAGCGCTCACCGTGGGACTGTTCGCCTGCATGGTGGCGACCGCCGCATTGGCTGCGGACTGTCCTGGTCATCCCAACGCGCTTGGCACCTCACGCACGCTGGTCGTCGATCCGCGGGAGCATCCCCGGCTCGGCGCCATGCAGTATCCGGAGACGCTGCCGCTTGCGGATCATGAGGTGGTGCTGACGTTCGACGATGGACCGCTACCGCGCAACAGCAATCAGATTCTGGAAATTCTCGCTGCGCAATGCGTGAAGGCGACCTTCTTCACCATCGGGCGCATGGCCCAGTCATCGCCGGAAGGCGTCCGCAAGCTTCGTGATGCCGGCCATACTATCGGCACCCACACCCAGGATCATCCGCTCGGCATGAACCACATCTCGATCGAGCGCGCCAAACAGGAGATCGACGACGGAATTGCGTCGGTGAAGGCAGCCCTTGGGGATGACGCTGACACGGCGCTTGGCCCGTTCTTTCGCATCCCGGGACTGCGGCGCGCCGATATTGTCGAGGACTATCTGGCCGCGCAGGGCATCCAGATCTGGAGTACCGATTTTCTGGCAGACGATTGGCGGCACGTTTCCGCCTCACGGGTGTATGACCTCGCGATGAAGCGGCTGGAGGCCAGAGGAAAAGGCATTCTTTTGCTTCACGACATCCAGGCCCGGACCGTCGCCGCGTTGCCGAGGATCCTCAATGAACTGAAAGCGCGCGGCTATCGCATCGTCCAGGTGGTGCCGGCGACGGCGGAACGGCCGGCGACCCCGACGGAGCCGGAACAGTGGCGGGTGCACCCAGCGTCTGAGAATGTTGCGGTCGCGCAGTGGCCGAAAGTCCCCAATTTCATTTTTGCCGACGCCGGCGCGCTCCCCGCGCCCGGCCTGTCGGATTTCGACCTGATTGAGGCTCAACCGATCGCGCACGACGCCTTCGATCGCGCCAAGCGACCTACCGATGGCATTCCGCCGCGCGAGACGCCCTGGCCCCAGATATCAGAGCTTCCGCCTGAAAACGAAGCCGCTACCCTGCCGGCGCCGGCGCAGAGCCTTTTCGAAATGCCGGACCAGTTGCACCTCGCCCTGTACAGTGCGCGGTCCGCGTCTCACACGGACCAAGCCGGATCAAGCGAGCATGAAACGCGGGCGAAGCTGTCTGCCGGCGATACGCGACGCGCGATACGCGGGAAGCTTCGTCTCGGACGCGGCTTCGGACGTCACCGGCACCATGGCACATCCAGGATTGCCGGTCACAGAACTGCTCCGGCGGCGGTTGCCCATCGCGGCCCGCTCAAGCACTTGGTGCAGGTCAAAAAGAGAAGCGTGTGAACTCAATCGGTCACGATCTTCGACACGCACAACAGGACGATCAGGGCGAGAAACAACAGGTCGATGTAGGATTTCATTTCGCCGGCCTGACGCAGGCCTGCAACCTCGCTGACGACCTGCTTGCGAGAGGCCGAAGCGGCGGGCCCCTCTCCGGCCAGGCCGGCAAGGCGGCGAGCCTCGCCCTCGAGCCGCTCGATACGTTGAAAGAAATAAAACGACCGCAACGCCGACGCCGCGCGCATCGCGGCATAGACCAGGACCAATATCGCGACGATGGCGCGTTGATGATATCTCTCCAGGAAGTTCAGGCTGTAATAGACCAGCGCCAGGAAAATAAAGTTGGAGAGAAACCGGTAGGCGTAGCTCAGCAGTTTCATGCGCGCCCTTCCATCCACGGTAAGCTTGGCGGTCTCGATCGAGCACCCCTTGAAGGATTTTTCGTCCGGCCTGGAATCGCCGACCCCAGCGTCAGTCCATCCGCCTCCGTTGTCACGGCGGGGCGAGGGAGGCCCTTATCGCATCGAATGCCGCTTGCTGTCCTCCTCGGGAGTTGAGCCGGACCGGCAGTCATATTGCTCAGTCGCGTCCGCGCCTGCCCGTCTTGGGCCGGCCCGGCATTTCCAGCGATTTCTGGTGCGCTCGGAGGGACTCGAACCCCCACGATGTTACTCACTGCCACCTCAAGGCAGCGCGTCTACCAATTCCGCCACGAGCGCTTAGAGAGATCGGCACGGGATTTTGCGCCGGACCGTATCAACGGCGCCGATGTAACAAATCAGGGATGGAGGGACAAGGCCTGCCGGCGCGGTGAAGGCGGGCCAGCGGTTCACCGGGTGCCCGGCGATTTCGGCAGCATTTGCTTGACTTCAACCGCGATCCGGTTGCGATCGACAAGTACGACGCCGCTGGCTATCGGCAAGGTGTTGGCGAGGATCTTGACCTCGTCCGCCTCCGTGGTGTCGAGTTCGATGATGGCGCCGCGGCTCAGGCGCATGACCTGATGAATCGGCATCGTGGTGGTTCCGAGCACCACCATGAGATCGACGCTGACTTTATCGAGGGTTGGCACTGGGGAAGCTAGCCGAACAGACGACGCAAAATTGCGTGGTTCCACCACACCACGTTATGGTTAGCCAATGGTTAATGACCGCCAAAGCCTTGATTTGTCGACATTCGCGCACGCCGCGGACGCCGGCTCGGTGGAGTGGCTGATATCGGACGCACTGGTACCCTATCTCGAGGCCGTCGCCGCCATGGAGGCCCGGGTCGCCGATATCGCGGCACAACAGGCTCCGGAATTGGTCTGGCTCCTGGAGCATCCCCCGCTTTACACCTCCGGGACCAGCGGCAAAGCCGCCGACCTGATCGACCCCCGTTTTCCGATGTTCGAGAGCGGGCGCGGCGGGCAGCTCACCTATCACGGCCCGGGCCAGCGGGTGGCGTATGTCATGCTCGACCTGAAGCGGCGGCGGCCTGACGTTCGGGCCTATGTCGCAGGTCTCGAGCAGTGGATTATCCGCACGCTCGAGGCCTTTAACGTACGCGGCGAGCGTCGCGAGGACCGCGTCGGCGTCTGGGTCGCCCGGCCCGACAAGGGCGCAGGCCATGAGGACAAGATCGCGGCGATCGGGGTGCGGCTGCGGCGCTGGGTATCGTTCCACGGCATCTCGATCAATGTGGAGCCCGACCTGACCCACTTTGCCGCCATTGTCCCCTGTGGCGTGGCGGACCCGCGCTATGGCGTCACCAGCCTCGCCGATCTCGGCCACACCCCCACCACAGCGGATGTCGATATCGCCCTCCGGCAGGCCTTCGAGGAGGTGTTTGGCGCGGTGAGACAACGCCTGCCTGAGGCGATATAGCTCGCTCCCGTCTCATTGATGAGGCGTCCGCTTAACGGCTGACGCCGGACCCCGGTCCCGTCGGTTGCGATGTCGATCCGCTCGGCGAACCGTTGGGAGCAAGCGTGTTGCGGGACGGATTCGTGGTGCCGTCGGAAATACCGGTGTTAGCGCCGGTAGCCATGCCGGTGGTCGAGCCCGGCGGGTGTGCAATCGGTATTCCATTCGTCAGCGGGTCTGTCGTGGTCCCGGCGGTGCTGGGCCCGGTTGCGGTCGAGCCTGCGGCGGAGCCGCCCGCGGAACTACCGACGGCCGCGCCAGCGCCGCTGTCCTGAGCCAGCGCGCAAGGGCTTGAAAGCGCCAGTGCGCTTGCCAATGCCAGTGTCGTGAGTTTCATGGGTCGTTTCCCCTGTGGTTGTTGACCAAGGGAAAACCAGGCGAGGCGACCGATGTTCCTCCGAGACCTCAAGCGCCAGAACGCTCCGGCAACGTCGCCCCAGCCTATTTCGCAAGCGTGGGAAGGATGCGCATCTTCCACAGGTTCCAGATGCGGTCGAGCACGACGAAATTGGTCTTGTCGGCTTTCTCGCCCTCGCCCGGCGTCAGATAATTGATCTCACCGCCGAGCGCGATGGCTTGCGACTGAAGCTTTGCGTTGACGTCGGTGTAGTAGGCGCGGAACACGGCCATTTTGACGGATGGCCCAACGGTCACATCGCCATGGCCGCGCATCAGCACCACCGATTTGTCGCCGAGCGTCTCGGCCAGCGATTTGCCGAGCGCGGAGTTGCTGACCAGCATGTTGGTCTCGCCAAAATCCTTTCGGACATCCCATACCGGCACGCCGGCGGCCAGGAACGACGGGTTGTGAAACATCGCGCGCAGCGGCACCTTGGTCACGCCGAAAGGGATGACGCCAGGCGAATGGGTATGAACCACTCCCATCACATCCGGCCGCGCCTTGTAGATTTCGCCGTGAATAAAGCGCTCCAGGAATACGGTCCGACCGCGGGCGTCCACCGCGTTGCCGTCGAGGTCGAACTCCATGATGTCGTCGGCGGTGACGAGCGCCGGTGCCAGCGAGCGGGCCATCAGAAAGTGGCTGGGATTGCCGGGATGACGCGCGCTGACATGGCCGAAGCCGTCGAGCACGCCGAAATCGGCGAGGATACGGCTGCCAATCACCATGTCTTCCAGCAAGGCGGCATCGACGCCTGCGGCCGGGGTTTGGGCGCGCGCGTCCACCAGACCGAGCAGGAGCGCGACCGCCACCGCCGCGGTGATGCGCGCGAAGCGGCCGGGCGCGCCAAAGCCCATGGTCCAAACCGCTCTGAATGTGGTTGTCATCGTCGCCTCCCCTAAAACCGTTGATTTAGATTGTCGGCAAAACCGAAAACCGGTCGCCGGCAAGTCGCAAGCCGAGCGCGTTGGGGCTCATGGTTTCTTCCGCGACGGCGTCGACCCGCGCCGATGACGGCCCGCGCCGGCACGAGACCACCATGTCAGCGACGACGGCTCCTGGCCCCGCAAACAGCGCCTCGACACTGCCATCCCTTCGGTTGCGGACCCAGCCCTCCAGCCCGCGCAGCCTAGCCTGATGCTCGACCCAGGCCCGGTAGCCAACGCCTTGCACCCTGCCCTGGATTTTTACCCGACAGATCGCCTCGCTCATTTATCGCCTTGGTCCCAGATATTCCGCCAGCCGCGCCATCACCTCCGCCTCGCGCGTGATGCGGGCTGTCAACTCCGCTGACGCCAGACGGTTCAAGGCAGTTGGCGGCGTTCCTTCGCGCAGCGCTTTAAGCGTCTCGTAGACGGCCTGCGTCGCCGCCGCGAACGGCGCGTGGCCCTGCAGCGCAATCCGCACCCTCTGCGTACCGAGATAGTCGGGATCGGACATCGCCTCGGGCGCGCCGCCGAGCACGATCGGCAATCGTGTCGCTTTCGCGATCGTCTCCAGTTCGGCTTGCGTTTTGATGCCAGTGAAGAACAACGCGTCGACGCCGGCGGCCTCATAGGCTTTGGCCCGCGCGATCGTGTCATCGATCGACGTTAGAGCGGCCGCCCCGGTGCGTCCGATGATCACCAGCGAGCAATCGCCGCGCGCATCGAGCGCCGCCCTCATCTTGCCGACACCTTCCTCCGGCGAGATCAGTTGGGTGCTCACCTGCCCGAAAGCCTGAGGCAATAGTGTGTCCTCGATGGTGAGGCCGGCTGCGCCGGCCGTTTCTAGTTCCTCCACCGTACGTCGTACATTCAGCGCGTTGCCGTAGCCGTGATCGGCGTCGACCAGCACCGGCAATGCCGTCGCGCGCGACATCCGGCGCACCTGTTCAGCGAGTTCGGGGAGCGTGATCAGCCCGACATCGGGATCGCCGAGCACGGCGAGCGATGCCACCGATCCCCCGAACATGCCGACCTCAAACCCGAGATCCCAGGCGATGCGAACCGAAATCGCGTCATAGACCGAGCCCGGCCGCACGCATTTCGAGCCAGAGAGGACGGACCGCAAGGCATCGCGGCGTTTTCGGAACGTCATCGTAAGTTCCTCAGAATCTCGTCATTGAAAGGAGTTTGAAACGACGAAATAAAACCCCACTCCGTCATTCCGAGATGGTGCGTTAGCACCAGACCTCAGATGCGCAATTGCGCATCGGGGAATCCTAGGATTCTCCGATGTGCGATTGCACATCGTAGTTCGATGCTTTGCATCGCCCCGGAATGACTGCATTAGGCGAATTCGAGAATCAGCGCGTCGACGGCGAGCGTGGCACCGGCGGTCGCGTGGATCTTCTTCACGGTGCCGTCGCGTTCGGCGCGTAGCACGTTCTGCATTTTCATCGCCTCGACCACGGCCAACGTTTCGCCCGCTTTGACCTCCTGGCCTTCGGCGACCGCGATCGACACCACGAGCCCCGGCATCGGGCACAGCACTTTCTTGCCGGTATCGGCCGCTGAAGCCACCGGCATCAATCGCGCCGCCGTCGCCTCAGCCTCGGTAAACACCTGAACCGCGACATCGAAGCCCTGATGCGCGAGCCGGAAGCCATTGGGAACCGGGCGCACCTGCATCGCGACCAATTGGCCGTTGACGGTGCCCTGCCAGACCGGGTTGCCCGGCATCCACGGCGAAGCCAGCCGGTGCAAAGGTCCAAGCGCGCCATCGGCGCCGACAAAACGCACCGCCAGACCATCGGCTTCACGGGCAATATCGAGCGTGATTTCGTCGCGCCCAAGCCAGACGGCGCGGCGGCGCTCGCGCTGCACCGGACGTCCGATCAGCTGGCCCGAGATCTGCCGCTTGCGTTCGCCAAGCACGTGGTCGATCGCAGCCGCCACCGCCGCCAAGCGCCGCGCGACCTCACCCTCCGGCAGGCGAACCGCAAATCCACGCGGAAACTCCTCCGATATGAAACCGGTGGAAAGCCTGCCCTCGCGCCAGCGCGGGTGGTTCATCAGCGCCGACAGGAACGGGATGTTGTGGCGGATGCCATCGATGTAGAACGAATCCAGCGCCGTCGATTGCGCCTCGATCGCCGCTGCCCGCGACGGCGCATGGGTGACGAGCTTGGCGATCATCGGATCGTAATAGATCGCTATCTCGCCACCTTCCTGCACGCCGGTATCGTTGCGCACGGTGATGCCATCGACGCGGCTCTCCGCCGGCGGGCGATATTTGACCAGCCGTCCGATCGAAGGCAGGAAGTTGCGGAACGGATCCTCCGCATAGACCCGCGACTCCACCGCCCATCCGGTCAACGTGACGTCCTTCTGCGAAAGCGCAAGCTTCTCGCCGGCCGCGATCCGGATCATCTGCTCGACGAGATCCACGCCGGTGATCAATTCGGTTACGGGATGCTCGACCTGCAGCCGCGTGTTCATCTCGAGGAAATAGAAGCTTTTGTCCTGGCCGGCGACGAACTCGACGGTGCCGGCAGAATCGTATTTCACGGCTTTGGCGAGCGCGACCGCCTGTTCACCCATCTTGCGGCGGGTGGTCTCGTCTAGCAATGGTGAGGGGGCTTCCTCGATCACCTTCTGATTACGGCGCTGAATAGAACATTCGCGCTCGCCAAGATGGATCACGTTGCCATGCTTGTCGCCGAGCACCTGGATTTCGATGTGGCGGGGATCGACGATGAATTTTTCGATGAACACCCGGTCGTCGCCGAACGACGCCTTGGCTTCGGCCTTCGCCAGTCCAAACCCTTCGGCGACATCGGAAGTCGAATGCGCGATCCGCATTCCCTTGCCGCCGCCGCCGGCGGACGCCTTGATCATCACGGGATAGCCGATCTGCTCGGCGATCTTCACCGCGTGCTTTTCATCCTCGATAACGCCGAGATGGCCGGGCACCGTCGAGACCTTGGCTTTCGCGGCCGCCTTTTTTGACTCGATCTTGTCGCCCATCGCGGCGATGGCACTCGGATTGGGGCCGATGAAGACGATACCGGCCTTCCCTAGCGCGCGTGGAAAAGCCTCGCGCTCGGACAGAAATCCGTAGCCGGGATGCACGGCTTCGGCGCCGGTCTTGCGGCAGGCCTCGACGATCTTGTCGATCACAAGGTAGCTTTCGGAAGCCGCCGGCGGTCCGATCAGGACCGCATGGTCGGCCAATTCGACGTGGAGGGCGTCACGGTCGGCTTCCGAATAGACCGCGACGGTCTCAATCCCCATACGACGGGCGGTTTTGATGACCCGGCAGGCGATCTCGCCGCGATTTGCGATCAGAATCCGTTTGAACATATGCTGGCTAACTTGCAACCTCTGGGGCGGGACCGCCCCACAATCTGGCACGCGGGGACGGACGTAACAATTCCGTCGTACAGCAAAACCAAGCGGAGGCAACGGCTGATATGCCGGAAAACCGATTCTCCAGCAGCTATCCCGGGATGACCCGCGCGCGGCAACGTCCCGCATCCGCCAGCCTGAAACAGTTTGGTCTGCGTTTCACCCGCATCATAAGATCATCTTATCGCGGTCCATCATCGCAAAGGCCCTGTCACTCAAGCGGCTCGGGATTGATGCGTTGGTCCATCCTGGTACTGGCGATTTGCGCGGCCAGCCCAGGTTTCGCCTCAAGCCCGATCATCAGAGACGGTGGAAGCATCGAACTCGCCGATGTGACCTATCGGCTCGACGGCATTGATGCGCCGACGCTTGACCAGATCTGCATCGACGATCACGCCGATAGCTGGGCTTGCGGCGTAGACGCACGCGATCAACTCGCACGGCTGATTGGCGATCATGAGGTCCGCTGCGAGGACCTCGGTCCGGATGCCACTTACGCAAAGTGGCATTTCGGCGTTTGCACCGTCGAGGGTGAAACCAAAAGCCTGAACCAGATCCTGGTCCGCGAGGGTCTTGCCATGAACCTTGAGCCTGCTGCGCGCGGCCGGTTCAGGGCGGATGAGGCCGATGCAAGGGAGAATCGTCGAGGGCTCTGGAAGGGCTGCTTTGTCGCGCCGCAGGAATTTCGCGGTGGACGCAAGGACGGCGCCTTGCTCGGCGGGGCATGCCGGGCCGACAAGGATCGCGAAATACGGGAAGCGCTATTCCCCTACGAGCCGGCTATGCCGCCAGGTTGCAGCGTCAAAGGCAAATTTGCCCTGCGCGCACAAGTCACCGGCAATGTCGGCATCTATCACGTCCAGTCGTGCCGCAGTTATCCGGCGCTCACCCATCCGGATCGCTGGTTCTGTTCCGAGGACGACGCCAAGGCCGCCGGATTTCGCAAGGCGTATAATTGTCGGCCCTTTGTCCGGCAACGCACGCAATAACTCCTTCAAACGGAGCCGACCATGACGCAGGAAGCGAGTTTTAACGTTCTGACGGGCAACAATATTGATGCGCAGTCGTTCAAAGCCGGCAGCGTCATTTTCCAGCGCCGAGCCGCGGGAGGCGGCACGAGATCGTAACAATTCTGTCACACCGCAAACCTAGACAAAAGCAACGGCAAAAGGCCGCTATTTGATTCTCCGGGAGATCCAAAATGCGCCTTATGGGGGCGATGCTTTTCGCTGGCGTGATGTTGGTATCCGGCGGCGGCTTTGCGCAAAACAGCCCGCCGCATAACATCATCCTGTTCGTGCCGGACGGGTTGCGCGGGCAGATCGTGACCGTCGAGACTGCGCCGGCGATGGCCGCGGTCCGCGACAAAGGCGTGAATTTCAAAAATTCCCATTCGCTGTTTCCAACCTTCACCACCGCCAACGCCTCGGCGATGGCCACCGGCCACTACCTCGGGGATACCGGCGATTTCTCCAACACGATCTATACCGGCTATCCCGTCGGGCCGGCGGACGGCACGGTCACGCCTTTCCTAGAGGTCGATCCGGTGATCCTCGACGCCGATGAGCATTTCGGTGGCGACTATCTGAACGAGGAAACCGTGCTGAAGTTGGCGCGCGCCAAAGGATTCAGCACGGCCGCACTCGGCAAGCTCGGTCCCACCCTGATTTTCGATCATACCGACAAGACCGGCGCCGACGGCTTGCACTCGATCGTGATCGACGACGCCACCGGCGGCAAGAACGGCGTTCCGCTTTCCGAGGAAATGAAGGCGGCTCTTACCAAGGCCGGCCTGCCGCTCGCAACACCTTCACGCGGCGACAACGGCAAAGCGGGCGACGCCAAAACCCCCGGCACATTGGTGCCGAACACCGCGCAGCAGGCTTATTTCGCCGATGTCGCCACCAAAATCGTGCTGCCGATGTTCAAGGCGCGCAACAAACCCTTCGTGCTGGTGTTCTGGTCGCGCGACCCCGACGGCAGCCAGCATAATAACGGTGACAGTCTCAATACCGTGACACCGGGCATCAATGGCCCGACCTCACTTGCAGCTATCAAGACTGCCGACGACAATCTGGCGCAACTGCGCAAGGCGCTTGACGATCTCGGTCTCGCCGCCACCACCAATATCATCATTGCTTCGGATCACGGCTTCTCGACCATCTCGAAGCAGAGCAAGACCAGCCCCGCCGCGAAAATCAGCTATGACGACACGCCGAAGGATTTCCTGCCGATGGGTTTTCTGGCCATCGATCTGGCCAAGGCGCTCGACCTGCCGCTGTTCGATCCGAACGACAAGAATGCGCGCGTGGCTGCGACCTCCCATCCCAAGGCCGGAAACGGCTTATTGGGACAGGACCCCGCCCAACCGGATCTGGTGGTGGCCACCAACGGCGGTTCGGACCTGATCTACCTGCCGAACAGGGACAAGAAACTGGCGGAGCGCACCATCAAGGCCTTGCTGGAGCAGGATTACGTCAGCGGACTGTTTGTCGACGACAATCTCGGGCGCTTCGGCGGAACGCTGCCGATGTCGCAGATTGGCTTGAAGGGCAAGGCGGTGACGCCCACGCCATCGATCGTGGTCAATTTCCGTTCCTATGTGGAGGGGTGCGACACGCCAACCAATTGTTCGGTTGAGGTCGCCGATACCGTGCTGCGTCAGGGCCAGGGCATGCATGGCAGTTTTGGGCGCGGCGACACCTTGAATTTCATGGCCGCGATCGGGCCGGATTTCAAGACCCGCTACACCGATCCCCTGCCGGTCGATAATGCGGACGTCGGCGTCACCATCGCCCGACTTCTCAGGTTGCATCCGGCCAATAAAGGTGGATTGAAGGGCCGGGTGATGTCGGAGGCTTTGCTGAATGGAATCACCCCCAAAGTCTCTGACGCAACCGTCGTTTCGAAGCCTGCAGCGAACGGCTTGCGGACGGTGATGAAATTCCAGCGCGTCTTGTCGCAGCGTTATTTCGACGTGGCGGGATTTCCGGGTCGAAGCGTCGGGCTTGATGCGGAGGCCGGCAAGCCAAGGACGGCGGGTAAATGACGTCACCCCTTGAGCGTGCCGCAGCCTGACAAACGGTTGCCGGCGACAACACCCTTATCAGGGTGGATTAGATGAGAGGCCTTGGCCATCAGAAACCGGCGGGGAAATAACCCCGCCGTTGACGTATCAGGGGCCGCGCGCTGCAATCACACCCCGATGTCGAACACGTTCGGCAGCTGGGTGAGCGGCAGCGTCGCCCCGACGATGGCGGCCACCAGCCGCATCAATGTGCGGTTGCCGCGGCGCTTGCCCCGCATCTGGCTTGCGATCCACTCCAGCACTTCGGTATCGACATTGACCGCCTGCGCGGGCGCCCAGCTTTCGATAGCGGTTTGCGGTGACAGGGCCACGGAGCGCGATGGCACCGGCAAACCGGACGCGAAGGCCGCGTGGTGCACCACCGCCTTGGTCAAGAGGTCCTCGAAACGACCGTTGTCGCTGCGCTCCGCGGCGGCGTCGTCGATTTCAAGCAGCGCCTCGGCTTCGGCGCGGCTGACCGGCTGATGCTCGACCGCGGTCGCGGTCAGGATGCGCGCGCACCAGGCGGCGTCATCGGCGTCCAGGGCGCGGGAGAAATGAACCCGGCCCTTGGTGGTGGGCCCCTCGCCGGTGATCACGCCATCCCGCACCACGGTGAGGGCGAGGGCAGCTGTGTTGCGGCAAGAAATTTTGGATGGTTCGACGGCGACAGCCGGTTCGACAGCGGTCGCGAAGGGGGCAGACATGGGTACTTACTCTTCTCAGTTTCTTGTTCTGGGCCAGCATTTGCCTGCAGGCGTAAACGAGTGGTTAACGATTCGGAACTTGGTTCGCGACAATTTTAGAGGTTGTCGATTTATCGCTGTGACGTCCGTCACGGTTCAGGGGGTCGCAGCCTGGTCCGGCCGGTGTGGGGCGCACAAGCGGCAATATCTGGGCAATCCGGTTTCCAGCGCTGCTGTGGCTTTTTCGCCGCAGCAGGCAAAAGAAGATGCTAGGACATGCCGCTATGGGAGAAGAATCTGCCTTTTTGCTCGCAGCCGTTCACTTGAGCGGGTTCGGCTCCTATAACTTTAGCCTGACGAATTCACCCTTAACTCGAACGGTACGAGGTCTGATATGGCTCTCCAGATTGGCGCAGTGGCCCCGGATTTCGAGGCTGAAACCACCGAAGGCAAAATCAAGTTTCACGACTGGATCGGAAACAGCTGGGCGCTGCTGTTCTCGCATCCGAAGGACTTCACCCCGGTCTGCACCACCGAGCTAGGCGCGCTGGCCAAGCTGAAGCCCGAATTCGACAAGCGCGGCGTCAAATTGATGGGGCTCAGCGTCGATCCCGTCGACAAGCATGCCAAGTGGTCCGAGGACATCCGGGAGACGCAGGGCGCTGCGCCGAATTATCCCATGATCGGCGATACCGATTTCAAGGTCTCCAAGCTCTATGACATGCTGCCCGCCTCAACCTCGGGCGATGTCGCCACCCGCACGGCGGCCGACAACCAGACCGTCCGCAACGTCTTCATCATTGGACCGGACAAGAAAATAAAACTGGTGCTGGTCTATCCGATGACCACGGGGCGCAATTTCCAGGAAATCCTCCGCGTCATCGATTCCCTGCAGATGACCGCCAAGCATCGCGTTGCGACGCCTGCCGACTGGAAACAGGGTGAGGACGTGATCATCGCGGGATCGGTCTCCGACGACGAGGCAAAGACCATCTATCCGCAAGGCTGGAAATCGCCGAAGCCATACATCCGGATCGTTCCGCACCCGAAATGACGGCGTGACGCGTCCCGGACGCGGTGCGGTGCAGTGTCCTTCACGCTGCTCCGCTGAGCCGGGACCCATCGGCAAGCTGCGTTTTTCATGGACCCCGGATCGGCGGCGCGTTGCGCAGCATCGGGGGACGCGGACATTTTGCGGCGCTGACCACCGCGGCCTTCAATTCCTCGGCGCGAGTTGCGTGCACGCGGCCCATCTTTGACAGCCCACCGAATCCCGCTATCGTTATTCCCTTGGTAAACTCTGGGGGATGATATGGACGACGAGAAACCGGTTCTGGAACAGGCGACGGCCGCGATCAGCAGCGCCGCCGATGCGACGAAGGAAGCCGTCAAGATCGTTGTCAAGAAGGTCAAGAAGACCGCCAGGAAAGTCGCCAAAAAGCTGATGCCGAAGAAGGCGGCCAAGAAATCCAGCAAGGCAAAGAAGGCCGCCAAGAAATCCAGCAAGGCAAAGAAAGCCGCCAAAACGGCCGGCAAAAAAACCGTCAAGAAGAGAAAGAAGGCCAGGAAGTCAAAGCGCTGAGCAATCAGCCGTCACGCCTTCAGGCCCGCCGGTTGACCAGAAACACCGCGGCGGCGCACGCGATCATGCCCGATATCGCGACCGGATCGAGCCGTTCGCCGAACAGTACATAGGCCATCAGAGCGGTCACGGCAGGCACCAGGTAAAACAAACTCGCCACCGAGGTGGCCGCCGAACGGCGGATCAGCCAGTACAATAACCCGATCGACCCGAGCGACAACACGACGGCGAGCCAGGCCACCGACAACACGAATTCGAGGGTCCAGCGCACCTCGTTGTTCTCGAACAGGCCGGCGGCGATGCCGAAAAAAATCACCACCGCGACGTATTGGACGAGGTTTCCGGCGCGCCAGTCGATCTTGTTGCAATAGCGCCGCTGGTAGAGGGTGCCGAGCGTAATACTGACCAGCTATACGCCCGAGGCCAGCCAGCCCCAGCCCGCCTCTCCACTCATCGGACGATCATGCAGGATCAGCATCACGCCCGCGAGGCCGAGCAACAGGCCGATCCATTGCAAGGGCATGACGCGTTCGCCGAGCCAGCGGTTGGCCAGCGTTGAAGTCAGGATCGGCTGCAGGCCCGGAATCAGGGCCGAGAGTCCGGCCGGAATCGAATGCGCGATCGCGACCGCGGTTCCGCCAAGATAAAATCCGTGCACCAGAATCCCCGCGACCACGCTATGGCCGATCCCGGCGCGATCCGGCCATTGCGGCCGTGCGATCGCTACGATCACCAGCATCATCGCCACCACCACCGCCATACGGATGGTCAGATAGGTCAGCGGCTCGGCGCTGCGCAGTACGTATTTGGTAGCGATGAAACCGGTACTCCAGAGCACGACAAAAATCGCCGGCGCCGCGCGCGCGGCCATTTTTTCGAAGTCCTTGCTCATTTGCGGACTTGATTGCCTGAACATATGCTATCGGGCAATCGTGAAACGCACTGGGCTACCCGCTGCCTACCGCATAGCGAAAGTCGAGGAACCTGCCATGGACGTTCGGGCAACTCCTCGCTTGGACACCCCGTTGGACCTGGAGCTGCCATGAAGCTGAACTTCGTCACCGTCGATGTTTTCACCGGCACGCAGTTCGCTGGCAATCCGCTCGGCGTTGTCCTCAACGCCGAGGGTTTGTCGACCGCACAAATGCAGGCCGTGGCCGCCGAATTCAATCTGGCGGAAACGACCTTTGTGCTGCCGCCCAAAGACCCCGCGCATACCGCCGAGGTGAGAATCTTCACGCCGCGCTATGAGATGCCGTTTGCCGGCCATCCCAATGTGGGCACCGCCTTCGCACTGGCCCGCGCCGGGACCAGCTACGGCCGCGCCGTCAATAGCGAGCGCGTCGTCTTCGAGGAAAAGGCCGGCCTCGTCCCGATCTCGCTGCTGAAGGAAGGTGACGTGGTGACCGGCGCCCGGCTCGCCTCTCCGCAATTGCTGACACTCGGCGCGGAGGTTTCGACGGCGTTGATCGCGTCGGCCTGCTCGCTCGCGGTCGAGGACCTCGAGACCAGAAACCACCCTCCCCGCATCGCCTCCTGTGGCGTGCCGTTCATCCTGGCCGAATTGAAAGATCGCGGCAGGCTCGCGGCGGCGACCGCCCGTTCCGACGTCTTCATGCGCGAGGTCGCTAGTCAGCCCGCGACCAGCATTCTGATCTATGCCCAGGTGCAGGAAAGCGGCCTCGATATCAGGGCGCGCATGTTCGCTCCCCATCACGGGATTCCTGAGGACCCGGCGACAGGCAGCGCCAACGTGGCGCTGGTGGGGTTACTTGCAAAACTGCAACCGGAGCCGGATTTGCGGATGTCGAAAACCATCGCGCAAGGTGTGGAGATGGGACGGCCAAGCCTTCTGCAAGCCGAGGCCGAAAAGAACAACGGCACCGTCACCGCCACCTATATCGGCGGCCGCTGTGTACCGGTGATGTCAGGAATCATCGAGATAGCGTGAGAGAAGATGATCACCACTCTTCCGGGCAGGGATCGACGATCTTCCAGAGTTCCTCACCGTTCTTGATCTTCTTCATTTCGGTGGTGAGCCCGCCGTTGCGGCGGATCCAGTCCTTCACCGTATCCGGATAATAGGCCATCAGGTCCGAGGTCCCCTCGGAGCTGGTCACCTTGATGCCGAAGGTGAACGCCTTGTCGTAATAGGCCTGGTGGAAGCCGAGGCTGGCGCGCGGCGTCACGCATATTTTGTTCAGCGGCACGATGCCGAACACCAGCGTGCAGGCCGAATTGCAGATGCCATCGATGATGACCCGCTCCTTATGATCGCGGATGTGCGCGTATTTCGTCTTGTATTCCTCGACATACCCGCCGTGGTCCCGGGTGATGTGCAGGTCGGCGCGGGCCGGGCCTGCGGCCAGGCACGCGAGCACCAGGAGGGACAATAGCGTGATGCGCATGGGCAGTCGGTAGCCTATAGGGGCGGCAAATGGTCCTAAGCAGACCAGAAGGCGCAACTCTGGCGGGACTGTGTTGGAATTTCGTTAAGCATCTTGGAGGACCCAAAAATTGGCCGCATGTTGCAAATTTTCTGCACTTTGCCGGGGTTTCCCACTGTATGGGAACCGCGACTGGCCTAGAATGTTCTCGATTCCGGAGGCCCCGATGACCAGACTGAAGCTCACCTTGGCCACGGCCGTTCTGGCCGCGTTGGCCGCGATCCCGAGCCAGGCGCAGGCGCGCCGACACCTGCATGCCTATGCGCTGCCATACCCGATCAGCTACAACCATAATTACGGACCCGGCGATGTCCCCGGCACCTTCGCGTATTACGATGGTCCATCGACCAATTTTTGCGCGCAGGGTTCGGCGACCTATCTCGGACAGGACCGCCGCCGGCACCCCTGCTTCTAAGCCCCTCTTCCGCCTGACCTGTCGCACGCTCGGGCAAGCGCGGCGTCTGGGTGCGCGTTGGCTTCTGGCCCTGCCCGGGCAAGTCTGGTAATCGAAGCCGCAAGGCGCTCGTAGCTCAGCTGGATAGAGCATCGGACTTCGAATCCGAGGGTCGGGAGTTCGAATCTCTCCGAGCGCGCCATTGAAAACACTATAGAAATTTAGCTTTCGGATCTCGGAAACAGCTCCTAAAAATTCCCAAGGGTAACGGAACGGGTAACGATTTAGGGAGCGAGGATCCGGTGCAGATGGTTGACCCGGACGAATGGAATCTATCGGGCATGATGGAGAAGGATCGGGACCGAGCCGCGAGGCTACTCGACCCGCCTTCGGGTGAAGAGCTGATTGCCACTGTCGGCGCGGAGGCGATGGAAGCGGCAATGGAAGGCCGAAGCTCTTGGGGTTGGCAGGAGGGGCACGTCGTGGCCGGATGCGGCAGAGCGATCGGCTGGTTCCCCCTGTGCCGCGACACCTTCGATGCTTTATTCAACGGACGTAGTGGCTACCGTGCCCAGTATTACCTTTCATGCCATGAAGGTGTCGATTTCAACGCGACGCTTCTTAGCATCCTGTTGAAGCCCCTGCGTATCGCTTGCACCAATGCACCAGGGAATTGGCCGGGATTTTTGCAACATTCCTTCGAAGGACCTCACAGTAAGATTTGGGTGTTTGGTGACGGCGGACCCTTTTGTGACGCGCCAAGGGATCAATTTGCCCCAAAGCGGTGGGCCACAGAATCGCCTGCCTCTCTCGCTCTTCGAGCTCCTTTGCCTGACAGTCCCGCGATTGAAGTAAAGGGAACGTGGGTGTCTCAATCCGACCAACAGTACAGGCAGGATGAAATGAAGGCTGATCGGCACTGCACTTTATCGAGAACCGGATTCGTATAAGACTTCAGCAAACGAGGCCGCGCTGACAGCATTCGGCCGCGACAAGATCAACAGCCAACGCGCCGAACTCCGACTATGTCACTGATAAGCTTAGCACAGAAACCTTGTCAGTCAGACGGATGACTCTATGCTTCGCCGAACGTCAGCGGGCCTTTGCTTCTATCCAAACGACTTCGCCTAGACTCATATAAACTAACGCGCCGCGACGCGCACCAGTGGCGTCGAGATACGTGCCTAACTGGCCAATATATCCCAGCCGGTCTTGCTGACTTGGTGCAATGTCGCTTTTCCAGTCGAGCGCCACAAGGACATTGCCATCTTCAACGGCGAGAGCGTCGGCTCGGCCGGCGAGCAAGGTACCATCCGGGGAACTCGACCACACGGCGATTTCCGGAACGAGAAGCGGCCGAAGTTCAGCGACTTCGGCAAAGTTCAACGTATTGAGAGCTGTCCGTGCCATCTCCGTCGAATCTGGCCGTGCGTCAGATGTCGTACCATCTCGGCCCAGCAATTCCTCCAGCAATTGGGCGGCCCGTAACTCCACTATCGAAACATCAGCGTCCGTCAATTCTTCGGTCAGTAGCTCCTCCATCAGCTTATGGAGAACGACGCCACGAATCCGGCCGGCTCCAATCGGCCGGATATATTCGAAGGCCGCGTCAACCGCAGCCGCAACGGGCTCGAGTACCTCCGCGCGATCACGATCGTGATCGCTGGACCTAATCCAAGTCAGCGGCGGCGTGGCACGCGCAATTGCATCGGCCTCGCGCGCAAACCGTTCCGCGGTCTGCTCGTTCACCACTGCGGACTGTTTGACCAAAATCGGTTCGGGCAGATGGTCAAGGCTAAGCTTAGGTAAAGCGTCATGGCCTAGATTGAGAATTTTCGACCAGGATTGCGAGGATGCAGACGGAAGTTCCGGAATGATGAGGAGATCGCGCGCCCGAGTGCAGGCGACGTACCACATCCGCTCCCGCTGCAAAGCCTCTTGCCGATCTTCTTCTTGACGAGCGGCCTCCAGAGCAGGCGGCGTAACGCCGCCAACAATCCAGTGCAATGTGTTGTCAGATTGCCGATGCACAAATATCGGCGGGGTACGGAATGTGGTGGACGTGTTAATTGGGATGACCACCGGCCATTCCAAACCTTTCGAGCTATGGATCGTGACAATCTCGACAGCCTCCATAGAAGCGTCGATTCGGCCCTCGGAGCGCTGCGTTCGAAGCTCCCAGTCCGATTGAAGGTCCCGAACAAAGGCGCGCAGGCCGGACACATCGTACGGTCGTGCCATCTCGATCATGGCATCAAGATTGGCGAGAGCGCGAGCGCTTCGGTTACCATGCCGTGCGGCCAGGATGATGCGCAGATGAAGCTGCTCGATCGCCTCGGCGATCAGAATGCGCGGAGTGGTCGCTCCTGCGCGCGTTCGAAGGTGCTGTAATGTCTTTAGGACGGCTAGCGCCACCGGATGGCGCACGAGCTCGGGCGGCGTGCGGACGTCGAACACCCGATGCGGCTCTTTCACGCAAAACGCATGGTGCACGGCTTCCGCAATATCGAGCAGCTCGTCGTCTGTCATGCCGACCATCGGGCCCCGCATAAAAGCTCCGAACGCCAGGGTGTCGGCGGGATCGGCCAACACCCGCAGGAGCGCGAGTATATCTTGAATTTCTTGTTGCCGAAGGAGCGTCTTGCCGGCCTGCGATGCTACCGAGAGCCCAACACTCTCCAGCGCACGTTCATAGCGCCACAGTTCCGTGCCGGTCGGCGCGAGCAGCGCGACATCGCCGGGTGCGAGCAGCAATTTTGAACCGTCTGCGCGTTTGACCTGGATCGTGCCGATGAGACGCCGACAGATCTGTGCGACCATCGCCGCTTCTTCGTCTCTCTGAATGGCGGCCGACGGATCGTGCGGCAGGTCAACCCGCACAGTCGCCGCGCAGGGAAGACCGTGGTCGGCGCCCTCAAGCGTCGGGGACAACTGCACATAACCGGGCTGCCCTCCCGCCTGCAGTACCGGTTCGAAGCATTTGTTCACATGTTCGATGATCGCCTGCTGCGAACGGAAGTTCGCTGTAATCTCGACGACGCTATCGCGTGCCTGTGATGCGATCGTTGCGCGTGCCTCGTTGTAGGCGTCGATATCTGCACCTCTGAAACGATAGATCGCCTGTTTCGGATCGCCCACAAGAAACAAGGCGCCGGGGCGCAACTGCGCGTCCTGCCATCGCCTCGGTCGCTTTATTGCGGCAATGAGAAAGACGATTGCAGCCTGGATGCGGTCCGTGTCCTGGAATTCGTCGACAAAGATATGTTTGTATCGTTCGCCAAGCGCCACGCGCACGTTCTCGTGCTTCGACACGAGATCGTGCGCACGCAGCAGAAGATCGTCGAAATCGAGCGCGGCCGCTTCCCGCTTGCGGCGCGTATACGCATCGATGACGTCGCCGAGCGCGTCGGATAGTGAACCGACCAATCCGTCGGCGATTTGTCCAAGCAAACCGCGGTAGAGACGGTCGATCACTTCAACATGCCGCTCGGCCTCGGCGTTAAAGCGCTCTCCCTCCTCCGCGCCACACTTATTCTTCCAGCTGGTCTTGCACCGATAGGGTGACAAACTCGCGCTTCCGGCTGCCATGCAGCCAAGCCGGGGAGGATGCGCCAGTTTCCAGAGATCGCAAAAACTCGGCTTCGTCTTGAAGCAGTCGGCATAGAATGAAGCCAACGCCTGCAGATCGTCGAGAAGGCGAGCGGTGCGGGGTTCATCCGGCTTGGTTCCAAACCAACGGACGAACGCATCGATAGCGTCAACGAGATTAACGTCGGTACGGTGTTCGAGACGAACCGGCGTAGTTCGCGCTGTCGGATGGGTCCGCTTGAGATCCGCCAGCTTCTTGATGAGCTCCACGACTTTGAGCGGTGCGTCTTGAGAAAGCATTGCAACAGGATCGTTGGCATGTCGCCCGCTCGACAGACGATCAATCAGCCATATCGAAAATACGCCTTCGAACATGGCATCGGCGCTGGAACCATCGATCACGCGCGAACCTGGATCGAGTCCGGCCTCGATCGCGTAACTCCGGATCACCTCCTGACAGAAGCCATGGATGGTTGACGTCGTAATCTCGTCGAGTTGTTGCCGCGCTGCGACCAGGTGGGCACTTTGGTCCGCACTGAGCCCTCGTGGAAGCGCAAGTGCCATGACCTTGGGAATCTGCCCCTTCAACAGGCTCTCGACGTAACTGCG
>Ga0193751_1000083_pt1 | contig 82511 bp, 70 predicted proteins | sample L1c2metaG_FD_143050 | JGI IMG/M metagenome (GOLD analysis project Ga0193751, IMG submission 143050) | Soil microbial communities from a riparian zone of the East river system, Colorado, United States - L1c2 | ecosystem: Environmental > Terrestrial > Soil > Riparian zone | place: USA: East River...
CTGCGCCGCACCTGAGCGAACGGCGCGCAAGGTTGGATTGATTGGTAAATTAAACTGGCGCGCCCGAAGAGATTCGAACTCCTGACCCCCAGATTCGTAGTCTGGTGCTCTATCCAGCTGAGCTACGGGCGCGGCGCGTCGTAGCTATAGGGTCCGACGGTCGATGGCAAGGCAGGACGCGGCCGCAATCGCGCGGCGACGCGGCGGCAAAATCAGTTCCCAAGGACCAATAAGAAATATCTAACCATGGGCACGTGCGCCGCGATGGGCGGCAAGCTCCACGGCGCGATCCGGGATGGTCAAACTGAACGTCGCGCCGATGGTGCCCTCGACCAGTCGGATTTCGCCGCCATGCGCGCGCACCAGCTCGGCGGCGATCGCAAGCCCGAGCCCGGTGCCGCCGGTGCGGGTCGAACCCTGGAATGCTTCGAACAGATGCGCGCGCGCCTGTTCGGAAAAACCGGGGCCGGTGTCGGAAACCTCAATCACGACCACCGCGCCTTCGCGGCGGCCGGTGATACGGATCTGGTCGCGCCCTGGATCGCGGTCGGTACGGCCTTCGGTGGCCTGGCTTTCCATGGCCTGCACGGCATTGCGAGCGAGATTAAGCAGGATGCGGAACAACTGATCGTAATCGGCCTCCACGACGAGGCCGCGCTCGACTGCGCGGATCCAGCGGATCGGTGCGTCGGCACCGAGGCCCAAATTCTCGTGCACTTCCTCGACCAGCGGTTCGAGCAGAATCGGTTGGCGGTCCGGCGGCGCTTCCTGCAAGCGGCCGTAGGACAAAGTGGACTGGCAAAAGGCGATCGCCCGTTCCAAGGCGTGCATCAGCTTCGGCGCAAAACGCTGCACGCCGGGATCGGGAATCTTGGCAAGCCGGTCGGAGAATAGCTGCGCCGAGGCGAGCAAGTTGCGTAGGTCGTGATTGATTTTCGACACCGCAAGCCCGAGCCCGGCGAGCCGGTTTTTTTGATGCAGCATCGAGGCGAGTTCGGTCTGCATAGTGGCAAGTTCGCGCTCGGCAGTGCCGATCTCGTCAAGCCGGCCCGACGGGGCGATTACACGGTCGCTGTTTTCCGGATCGGCGCGGAACGCAATCATGTTCGCGGTGACGCGACGCATCGGCCGCACAAACATGTAGTGGAGCGCCAGATAAACCAACGCCGCGGTAATGGCGGAGATTAGAAGCGACAGCAGCAGAATATCGACCGAATAACGCAGCATCGCCCGCCGCAGCGGCTGCTCGTCCATGACGAGTTCGATATATTCCCCGCCGGGCGCGGGGCCCATGACGCGCACCACTTCCTTTTTGCTGTTGAGCATGGTGGTGAAGGCATCAACCACCGCGTCGAACGCATAGACGGTGCGCATGTCATAAGTAGCGGCGACTGCCGGCGGCATGTCATCGACCGCGATCATGCGATGGCGGGAGCCCATCTTCATGGCGACCGCACGCGCGCCGATCGAGTCGAGAATGCGCTTGGCGAGGGTATCGGAAACCACCCCGTTTGGCGCCGCGTCAAGAACCAGCGCGGCGGTGTACGCTGTGGCCAGGCGATCCCTCAGCCAAACAACGCGGAAATTGGCAACCGATGGCACATAGATCAGCACTTCCGCGATCATCACGAACAAAATCGTGAGGACGAGGAGTTTCGCCGAAAGCCCGAAGCGCGGCGTCCGGAGTTGTTCCGGCCGCACGGCGGTGTCTTCAGTCATGACCGAGTCCGCTGCTTAGCCAAATGGCGCAGCAAGCTAATGATGCGCCGCACCACTGGCGACGTCAAATCCCCCACTAAATATGTCATTGAGGCATTTTCCTCACCGCTGCGTCGCGCCGATGCGGTTCGACCGGGCGGGCCGGTGATTTGCACTTGCCGCAAAGCGTAGCATCCATGGTTTGGGCAATCCTTAAATCGCCCCTTCACAGTTTTGCCAAGCTTCATCGCGCCGGCGATGCAGCTTCCAAACGCCAGCCAAAATGCCCACAAATGGCGGAGAAGTTACGTTGACGGGCCGGAAGCCCTCCCGTATAAGCCGCGCCAATCGCGGCGCATCGCCGCGGCAAGCCGCGCAGCGGAGAACATCCCGTGAAACGGACTTATCAGCCGAGCAAACTGGTGCGCAAGCGGCGCCACGGTTTTCGCAGCCGCATGGCGAGCCAGGGCGGCCGCAAGGTTTTAGCCTCGCGTCGTGCACGGGGGCGCAAGAGGCTAAGTGCCTAAACGCAACACGCGTGACACCCCGCTGCGGGCGGCCTGGTTTTTCTGTCGCACATCGATTGTAACATTTGGATTGCAGCACTCGCCTGGAGTCGGTCACGCGAAGCTTGGTGACTTCAAAGTCGGTGATATGGAGCGCTTGAAACGCCGGTGTGACTTTCGGGCCGTCGCCCAAGCTGCCGGGCAAGGCGCGCGAGCGCACGCCAACGCCTTCGTGCTGCAGGCACGGCCGCGGGCGCCGGCCGGACCGCCCCGGATTGGCTTCACCGTCGCCAAGCAAGTCGGCAATGCCGTCGAACGCAACCGGGTGCGGCGCCGCTTGCGCGAGCTCGTCCGGCTCGCGCCGCCCGCGGCGCTTTGCGCCGGGCACGATTACGTCCTGATCGGACGCCGCGCGGCGCTCAAAGCGCCGTTCGGCGACATGATGAAGGAACTCAGCGGCGCACTTCGCCGCGTTCATGCTTCCAGTGCAGCCGGCGCGGCAACTGGTGCATCGGACGACCGGCCCCCACATAGAGCGGGTTCGTCCAGCCGGCCGCCGCGGCAAACGCCAAAGCCCGATAAGCCGCAGACCGACAAATACGAGCATTGCAAATACGAGCATTGAATGAGCGACCACAAGAACACCATCCTGGCCGTCGTGCTGTCGCTGCTTGTCATCGTCGGCTGGCAATATTTCATCGGCTACCCGCAAGTGGAGCGGCAGCGCCAGGAAGCGCAGGTCAAGCAGCAAGAGCAATCACAAGCCCAGCCCGGTGCTGCCCAGCCCACCCCGACACAGCCGAACGGCCCGCAACCGGTAACGCCGGAAGTGCCTGGAACGCCAAAGACCGCGGCCCCATCGACACAGGCGCAAGCCACGTCGCGCGAAGCGGTGATTGCGTCGTCGCCGCGGATTGCGATCGAGACGCCGCGGCTCGGCGGCAGCATCGATCTTAAGGGCGGCAGGATCGACGACTTGACGCTGACGCAATATCGGACAGAAATCGATCCGCGATCCCCGCCGATCGTGCTGTTTTCGCCGTCGGGCGCGTCGGATGCATTTTATGCCGAATTCGGCTGGGTGCCTGCCGCCGGCACTAACGCGACCATGCCGGGTCCGGACACGATTTGGAAGCAGCAGAGCTCCGGCGCGCTCGGCGTCGGCCATCCGGTGACGCTGACCTACGACAATGGTCAGGGACTCGTGTTCACCCGTACCATCTCGGTTGACGACCGTTATCTGTTCACCGTCAAGGACGACGTGGCGAATAGCGGCGCGAGCCCGGTGACACTGTTTCCCTATGCCTTGATCTCGCGCCACGGCACCCCACAAGTGCAGGGCTATTACATTCTGCACGAAGGCCTGATCGGCGATTTGGGTGACCAGGGCTTGCAGGAATGGACGTATAAAAAAATCGAGGACAAGAAGTCGGAAACCTGGGACGTCACCAATGCCTGGCTTGGCATCACCGATAAATATTGGGCCGCAACGCTACTGCCCGACGCCGATGCCAAGGTGCGCGCCCGATTCTCGGCCGGTGAAACGGGCGGGCTGAAGACCTATCAGACCGACTATCTGTTGCAGCCGCAAACCATCGCGCCAGGCGGCACCGGCAGCGCCAATGCGCGCTTGTTCGCCGGCGCCAAGGAGGTCTCGGTAGTCGGCGTCAATTTTCCGTTCGGGCCCGGCGGCTATAACGAGGCGCTTCATCTCAACCATTTCGATCTGTTGATCGATTGGGGCTGGTTCTACTTCATCACCAAGCCGATGTTCCTGGCGATGGACTTTTCCTTCCATCTGGTCGGCAATTTCGGCATCGCGATCTTGATCGTCACCGTGCTGGTGAAGATTCTGTTCTTCCCGCTTGCCAACAAGTCTTACGCATCGATGGCCAAGATGAAGGCGGTGCAGCCGCAAATGGCCATGATCAAGGAGCGCTATGGCAATGACCGGGTGAAGCAGCAGCAGGCGATGATGGAGCTCTACAAAAAAGAGCAGATCAATCCGGTCGCCGGGTGTTTGCCGATCGCGATCCAGATCCCGGTATTCTTCTCGCTCTATAAAGTGCTGTTCATCACCATCGAAATGCGGCACGCACCGTTCTACGGCTGGATTCACGACCTCTCCGCCGGCGATCCGACCAACATTTTCAATTTGTTCGGGTTCATTCCGTTCGATCCGGCGGTCTATTCGAGCTTCCTGCATCTCGGCGCCTGGCCTGCGATCATGGGTGTGACCATGTGGTTCCAGATGAAGCTCAACCCGACGCCACCCGATCCCACCCAGCAGATCATCTTCAACTGGATGCCGCTCATCTTTACCTTCATGCTGGCGAGTTTCCCGGCCGGATTGGTGATCTATTGGGCCTGGAACAACACGCTGTCGGTGCTGCAGCAGAGCGCGATCATGCACCGTCACGGCGTGAAGATTGAGCTCTGGGACAATCTCAAGAGCACCTTCATCAAGCCGAAGCCCAAGCAGCCGGCGGAATAATCGTTATCCAATCGTGCAAGCAAAAACGGGAGGCGCATGCCTCCCGTTTAAGTTTCGTGTCAATGGCCAGCGGTTCGCTAGCTGCTGCCGACCACGTCGACCGAGACATCGGCAAGGCCGGAAAAACCCAGCGCCCGTGCCGCGGCAGGGCTGAGATCGATGATGCGCCCGCGGATGAAGGGCCCGCGATCGTTGATGCGCACCACGACCGAGCGCCCGCTACTCTGATTGGTGACCCGCACCATCGTGCCGAACGGCAGCGTGCGATGCGCAGCAGTAAGCCCGCCAGGCGACATGTGCTCACCGCTCGCGGTGCGGCTCCCGGAATAGGCGTAGATCGAGGCAATTCCGCTCTGCGCCGATGCGACAAATGGGGCTCCGACGACGCAGCCGATAAGAGCCGAGGCAAACAAAGTTCTCTTGAGGCTGGCAATAGCCATGACCATCCTGTTCGATTGTTGATGGGAGGGGTGATTGGGTTCGCGGCTCGCGAACCAGCGCCGCTATGACCAGCGGATTGTGGTCATTGTGCGACGCACCATTGACGGCAAGACTTTAGGCCAAAGCGTGCAATTTATGCGGCGTCAATGCAGCAGGGGTGATTCATGCAAGGCATTGAAACTATTTGATATAAATCCATTTACCAATTTGGGAGTGATTGTTCCCATGCGTCGAACGCATCGCACATTTGCGATATTGCATTGCAACAATCGCCGCCAGGAAACGTTGTGTGGCGTCGCAGATGGCGCAGGCGGGTTACGCGGCGGCGCTCGGCAGAACGTAATCCTTGAACTGGGCGCGCAACGCCGTTTTTAGAATCTTGCCGGTTGCGGTATGCGGGATTTCTTTCACGAAAGCGACGTCATCCGGCATCCACCACTTGGCGATTTTGCCCTCCAAAAAGGCCAGCAGTTCCTCTTTGCTCGCTTTCTCTCCCGGCTTGAGGACAATGACCAGCAGAGGCCGCTCATCCCATTTCGGGTGCCGCACCCCGATGACGGCGGCTTCCGCGACTTTGGGATGGCCAACAGCAAGATTCTCCAACTCGATCGACGAAATCCATTCGCCACCGGACTTGATCACGTCCTTGGAGCGGTCGGTGATATTCAGATAGCCGTAGCGATCGATGGTGCCGACGTCGCCGGTGTCGAAAAATCCTTCTTCGTCGAGAATGTTGCTATCGTCCTTGAAATAAGCCTTGGCAACGGCGGGACCCCGGACTTTCAGGCGGCCGAAGGTTTTGCCGTCCCACGGTATGCGGCGCCCCTGGTCATCGGTGATTTTCATCTCGACACAGAATGGCGAGTGGCCCTGCTTCTGCAAGACATCCAGAAGTGCGTCGCCCTTCAAGGCGGCATATTCGGCTTTGAGCGAGCAGGTAGTGCCGAGCGGACTCATTTCGGTCATGCCCCAGGCGTGGGTGACCTCGACGCCGTACACGTTTTGGAAGGTTGAGATCATGGCGCGCGGACAAGCGGAGCCGCCGATCACCACGCGGCGCAAATTGGGCAGCTTGCCGCCGGTCTTTTCCAGGTCCTGCAACAACCCGAGCCAGACCGTCGGCACGGCGGCGGTGCAGGTGACTTTGTAATCGGTCAGCAATTGATAGATCGAGGGGCCGTCGAGCTTTTGCCCGGGCAACACTAAGGCCGCGCCGGCCATCGGCGCGGCAAAGCCGATGGCCCATCCATTGGCATGAAACAGCGGCACCACCGGCATCGCAATGTCACGGCCCGACAGTCCGATCATATCCGGCCGCAACGCCGTCATCGCATGCAGCACGTTGGAGCGATGCGAATAGACGACGCCTTTGGGGCCGCCGGTGGTGCCGGAGGTGTAACACATACCGGCTGCCGTGTTTTCGTCGAAGGATTTCCAGGCGAAGTCGCCATCGGCCTCCGCAAGCCAGTCCTCATAGGGCACGGCATTGCGCAACGACGTCTGTGGCATATGCGCCGAATCGCAATAAACGATGGTGCGCTCGATGGTGGGAATTTGATCCGCGATCTTCTCGAGCAGCGGCAAAAATGTGACATCGGTCATGATCACGCGGTCCTCCGCGTGATTGATGATCCAGACGATCTGATCGGTGAACAGCCGGGGATTGACGGTGTGATAAATGGCGCCAATGCCGAGAATGCCGTACCAGCTTTCGAGGTGGCGCCAGCTATTCCAGGCGAGCGTCGCGACGCGATCGCCGAGCCGCACGCCGTCGCGTTCGAGCCGCTGCGCGACCCGTAGCGCGCGCCGCCTGATTTCGGCGTAATTCGTTGTATGCATCGGCCCTTCAATCGACCGCGATATGACGGGCTGATCACCGGCATTCGTCGCTGCGTGGTCGATGATGCGATGGCATAAAAGCGGCCAGTCCTGCATCAAGCCGAGCATTAGTTGCCTCCCTTTTTTTCGAGCACGATCTTACCCCGGCCAATCGCCGTGGGCTCAGACCGTGCCTTGGACCGCCCCGGGTTCCGGCCGGCTGCGCTCGAGCACGACCCGAAATTAATCTGATGTCTCGCTAACGCAAACTCCCCTTCGGCTGGAAAGGTCATCATTTTGCAAAATAGCTTCCACTGTCGCGGACCATGTTCTAACCATGGCCGTTATCTTCCTGCATAGTGGCTCGATGGTGCCGGAGATTTTCCGCGTGAAATTTGCTGTGGTCATGGCTCTCAGCATGGCCGCGCTACTGGGCGTGGCTGTTGGTGCGGCGGCGCAAACCGATCCACAGCCCGCCACGCCGGCACGGGACCGGGCGGCACATCCATTTTCGTCAGCGCGGCCGCCGCCGCTCGTCATCCCGGAGCAATTCGCCCCGCCACAAGAGGCCTATGCGTCTTTTTCCGAGGCCGGCGGCGCTGCCCCGGCACCGACACCCCCGTCTGCCTGCCAGATGCGCCTGGCCAAAATCGCAGTCTTCCAGGCGCTCGGCACCCTGGTCGGTCCGGGCGATTGCGGCGCGCCGGACGCGGTGCAATTGCAGGCCGTCGTGCTGCCGGACCAGACCAAGGTTACCGTTACCCCGCCCGCCACCTTGCGCTGTACGATGGCCGAGCAGGTCACGGAATGGGTGCGGGACGATGTTGCGCCCTCACTTGCCCATTTCGGCCCTCCACTTCGCGCCCTCGACAATTTCGACTCTTACGAATGCCGCGGCCGAAATCGGGTGCGCGCGGCGGCGCTTAGCGAGCATGGCCGCGCCGACGCGCTCGACGTGCGCGGTTTCAGACTTGCCGATGGCCGGGAGTTCAGATTGGTCGACATCAATGTCGCAAAGGACTGGCGTGAGAAAACCCACGCGAGCGCCTGCGCGCGATTTTCGACCGTGCTGGGGCCTGGTTCAGACGGTTACCATGAGGAGCACATTCATCTCGATCTCGCCGAACGACGCAATGGCTATAGGCTCTGCCAATGGGAGATCCGCGAACCACCGCCAGCGCAGGCCGAGAGCACGGCGCCATCACCCGACGAGACCGATGCCGTAGAGATAAGCGCCGATGAAGTGCCTCTGCCGCGGCCGCGTCCGATGGCGGCAAATCTGACCAACAGCCGCGCCGCGAAAAAATCTGAGTCAAAATAACCAAATACCATCGTTAGTCCTCATAGCACTCAGGCATCGCTCAACAGATTTCGGACGAGCTTGTGGCTTGCGCCTTGCCTGTCCACAATGAGGTCAACGCCCACCGTAGTGCTACGAACAACGCACGCAAGCGACACGCAAGGATCCCATGCCTCCGCTGAGCAATCTTGCCGCCCGCGACATCGAAACGCTGGTGCATCCCTACATCAATCTCGCCAGCTTTCGTGAGAGTGGGCCGCTCATCATCGAGCGCGCGCACGGCATTCACGTCTACGACACCGAGGGCAAGCCCTATATCGAAGGCATGGCCGGGCTTTGGTGTACGGCACTCGGCTACGGCAACGAGGAGCTTGTCGAAGTCGCCGCCGAGCAGATGCGCAAGCTCTCGTTTGCCCATCTGTTCACCGGCCGAAGTCATGATCCGGCGATCGAGCTTGCGGAAAAGCTCAAGGAAATGGCGCCGATTCCGATCTCAAAAGTATTCTTCTGCAATTCCGGCTCGGAAGCGAACGACACGCAAATCAAGCTGGTCTGGTATCTCAATAATGCTCTCGGCCGGCCGCTGAAAAAGAAAATCATCAGCCGGGTGAAGGCCTATCACGGTGTCACGGTGGCAGCCGCTTCGCTCACCGGCCTGCCGGCCAATCACCGCGATTTTGACTTGCCGCTGCCGGGTTTTTTGCACGCCGGCTGCCCACATCACTACCGGTTCGCGAACGAGGGCGAGACTGAGGAAGAGTTTGCGACCCGGCTCGCCGTCGAGCTCGATGCAATGATCGTTAATGAGGGCCCCGACACGGTCGCCGCTTTCATCGCCGAACCGGTGATGGGGGCCGGCGGCGTGATTGTGCCGCCGCAAGGCTATTTCGAAAAGATCATGGCAGTTTGCGCCAAGTACGATGTGTTCACGATCAGCGACGAAGTCATCTGCGGTTTCGGCCGGCTCGGCACCGCTTTCGGCTGCCAGAAGCTCAACTTCGTCCCACAGTCGATCTCGATCGCCAAGGCGCTGTCCTCCGCCTACCTTCCGATCGCGGCCGTCATGATCCCCGAGGCGATGTATCAGGCGCTGCTCGCGGAGAGTAAGAAGATCGGCGTATTCGGCCACGGCTTCACTTACGGCGGACATCCGGTGTCTGCCGCAGTCGCGCTGAAGGCGATCGAAATCTACGCGCGCGACCGAATTTTCGAGCGCACGGCCGAGCTGGCGCCGCAATTCCAAGCACGATTGGCGGCCTTGAATACTCATCCGCTGGTCGGGGAGGCGCGCGGGTTGGGCCTCATTGGCGGCGTGGAATTGGTGGCGGACAAAGCAAGCCGGCGCTCATTTGCACCGAGCCATGGCGTCGGTCCGCGGGCGGTGCGCTTTGCCGAAGAGGAAGGGCTGATCGTGCGGTCGGTACTTGGCGACGTGCTGACATTGTGCCCGCCGCTTATCATCAGCGCAGCCGAGATCGACGAACTGTTCGATCGCCTCACCCGTGCCCTTGATAAGACATTCGATTGGGTGCGGCGCGAACGGTTTACTGAGGCTTGACGGCGCTCGGCGTGAGCTGCGTTCGGCGGTAAGCGAAAAGCAAACGGCGCCGGAGGATGCCGGCGCCGCTACTCGTTTGGATTGCTCTTGTGATCAGTACGCTCGGCCCGCCTTCGGCTCCGGAGCCGCCGCCATTTGGCTGAACGGACCGTCGCCTTGCTTCGGCGCCAATACCACCACGATAGTGCCGATCTTCACGCGATTGAAGAGATCGATCGCGTCCTCATTGGTCATGCGGATGCAGCCGGAGGAGATCGCCTGTCCGATATATTCGGGCTGATTGGTGCCGTGGATGCGATAGAGCGTGTCCTTGTTGCCGGAGTAAAGATACATGCCGCGGGCGCCCATGGGATTGTGCGGGCCGCCGGTGACATAAGCCGGCAACGGGCCAAGCCGAACCTGCTCGCCGGGCGTCGGCACCCAAGCTGGCCATTGCTCAAGCCGGCCAATCTTGGCGATCCCGCTCCAGGCCTGCGCTTCTTCGCCGACCGCGATGCCGTACCGGATCGCCTGCCCCTTTGGCAGCACGTAGTAGAGAAACTTGTTGTCGCTATCGATTACGATGCTTCCAGGCGCTTCTTTGCGCGTGTAGTCGACGATGTGGCGCTTGTACGAATCCGGAATCGCCGCCTGCGCATAGGGCAGGTTGGCCATCAGCTGCTTGTCGCGCGCATTCCAGCTGGCTTGCGTGGCGGGCTCGAGCGTCTCTTGCATGCAGCCGCCGAGCGCAAGGCCAAGAATGACGAAGGCAATAGTACGTATCGTCATGGCTGGCTTAATCTCCCTCCGCCCGGCCGTACGGCCGGCCAATCGCCCCCTGTCCCCAATAGCCAAACCGTGGCGGCGGTGCCAGACATTAGCGGCCCGTGACAGCAAGGTCTGCGCCACCTGTTGCAGGAATGCCGCAGTGAGCAGGGGGTGGAGGTGGACAACCGGGGCGGCGCTGGTCGCACACCGAACCGGCCGAACGCAGCTAATTATGTTCGTGAGCTGTTAAGCAAGGGTTTACCAGCGTCATGCAGGTAATTGTCCGGCCTTATGGAATTGGAAATGTCACGGCAAGGCACGATTTGCCGCCCAATTCCGCCGCACTCAACGCCTAAAAACTCATCCTTATTCACAGGCCAATGCACGGGAGTTATTGGTATGCCGGATGCGACTGCCGAACTAGACAGAACAACAAGCCAAACGGCTGATGCTCAAGGGATTTCCGGCGACAGCAGCCCCGCTCGGCCAGCGCTCGACGCGCGCTATGGGCAAATAGGAATTTCGGCTGTGGCGGCTGCCGTGCGCTACCAAGGCCTTGCCAAGAACCTCGCCTATGCCCCGGCGTCAAACGACTGGCGCATCCACTACGCCGAGGAACTTGCTTGATTGGCATGATCTAGCGGGGGGTTGGAACGGGGGACAAGCGCGCGCTGTCCCCCTTTCTTTTGGTAGTACTTGGCCGCTGGCTTGGCCGCTGGCTTAACCGCTGGTCGTTACTTGGGGTTTGTCATCGCGCGTCAGCCAGACCTCGCACCCCGCCAGCACCGCCACGGCCATGCCGATCACGACATCGATAATCATGGCGTCGCTGTTCTGGAAGCCAAGCAGCCAGGGCGCTACGATCAGCGCGATCCCGGCAAACAGGATGAACCATTCTTCCCAGACCGCAAAAGCGGCGAGCGCCGCGATCGATAGCACCGCGATGATGATTCCAACCGTAGACGCGGTCTGCCACTGGGCGCCCGAGGACAAATCAAAAAGCCACGGCGAAAAGAAAAGGACGCCGCCGAGGATCAGATTCACCACATCGCAGAGCCGAATGCTCGACCAATCGTCCATCTCCTCCTCCCGCACTAATCGAAATCGCAGACAACCCGGGCCTGTGGAGGAACGGCACGCCGCGGTTTTGGTTCCAGTGGCACGCGGATTGGGCGGGGTCCAGTGAGCCCAATGACGCACTCGCCGGATTTTTCTGCTGCGGAGATCGAAGCCGGTCGACGCTTGTTCGCCGGACAATGGAGGTTCGTTGCCGCGGCCGGCACGTTGGAGGTGCTGCCCTTATCTACAGGCCCCGAGATTGCCTTCGCCGGCCGCTCCAATGTCGGCAAATCCTCGCTGATCAACGCGCTCACCGGTCGGCACGCATTGGCCCGCACGTCCAACACACCCGGCCGCACCCAGCAATTAATCTTCTTCGGCGGCCCGCATCGGCTCACGCTTGTTGACATGCCGGGCTATGGCTATGCGGCCGCGAGCAAAAGCAAGGCGGTGGCGTGGTCGAGACTCGTGCAAGGATATTTGCACGGGCGCGTCAGTCTTGCCCGCGTTTATCTCTTGGTCGACTCGCGCCGTGGCCTCAAACCCGCCGACGAAGCCATCCTCGACACCTTGAGCCAGGCCGCCGTCAGCCACCAGGTCGTTCTCACCAAATGTGACGAGATTGGCGAGGCCGCGCTTGCGCAGCGCGCCGCCACCGTCAAAACAGCCATTGCCAAGCGACCGGCGGCGTTTCCCGAGCTCATCGCCACGTCGGCCCGCCACGGTCAGGGCATTGAGCGGTTCCGCGCGGCGATCGCGCGGCTTTTAGCCGAACGCGGCTCTTTAGGTTTGCCGCATGCTTCTTGAATGTCTTGACGTTCCTGTGACTTCTTGGCCGATTGCCCCTTTCTACCCGATGTCTGCCGCGGCTAAATAGCCGCACTTAGCCCCGCACTTGGCCGCTTTTGGGCAAAGGAGTTCCCGATGGACGTGACGCCGTTTCAGCAGGCTCAGATCCTCGCGGAAGCCTTGCCGTATATGCAGCGCTACGACGAGGCGATCGTGGTCGTGAAATATGGCGGTCATGCCATGGGTCAGGAGGACATGGCGCGCGAGTTCGCCCGCGACATCGTGCTGTTGGAACAGACAGCAATCAATCCGGTGGTAGTGCATGGCGGCGGACCGCAGATCGAGGCCATGCTGAAAAGAGTCGGCGTCAAATCGCAATACGCCGCCGGACTGCGCGTCACCGACGAGCCAACGCTCGAAATCGTCGAAATGGTTCTTGCCGGGTCCATCAACAAGCAAATGGTCGGCTACATCAACGAGGCGGGCGGCAAGGCGATCGGGCTGTGCGGCAAAGACGGCAATATGGTCGTGGCGCGAAAGCTCACGCGCACTGTGATCGATCCTGGTTCGGAAATCGAGAAGATCGTGGACCTCGGATTCGTCGGTGAGCCGGAGAAGGTCGACACCATGGTGCTGGATCAGGTTCTCGGCCGAAATCTAATTCCGGTTCTGGCCCCGGTTGCAGCGGGGTCCAACGGCGGGACTTACAATGTCAACGCCGATACCTTTGCCGGCGCGATTGCCGGCGCGCTGAAAGCTAAACGTCTCTTGCTGCTCACCGATGTTGCCGGCGTATTCGACAAGTCGAAAAAATTGATCAAAGAGCTCACGGCAGATGAGGCGCGCAGGTTGATTGCCGACGGTACGATTTCCGGCGGGATGATTCCCAAGGTCGAGACCTGCATCGATGCCCTCGAGCGCGGAGTCGAAGCCGTGGTCATCCTGGACGGCAAGGTTCCGCACGCCGTGCTGCTCGAATTGTTCACCGAGCTCGGCGCCGGCACGCTGTTTCGCCGATAATCCGCTGCCTGTGATCCTGTGACACCTGGCGGCGCATGAATTCATCCACGCTTCGCGGTCGCATGGACCGCCTCGCCCCTGGTGTCGTTGCGGGCACGGCGCTTGGCGTCTCCGACGTGCTGGCGAAGGTCGTGCTGGCAGACGGGGTCGACGTCGTGTCGATGCTGTCGTTTCGCAGTCTCGTCGGCCTCGCCTTCGTCGCAACTTGGTTTTGGTTCGGCGGCAGGCCGTCGGTCAGTCCAGGGGTGCGGATCGTCTCAATGATCGTCGGGATTATTTTTGCGGGGCTGATTTTCTTCCTGTTCAAGGCAATTGAAACGATCGACGTGCCGACGGCGATTCTGTCTTATTTCACTTATCCACTTCTCACCGGGCTCGCGGCAGCATTTGTTGGCCTCGAGCCGCTGCGCTGGAAGGGAATCCTTTGCGCCGCGGTTGCGTTCTGCGGTCTCGCATTGTTGATCGATGCGCATCCTGCAGGATTGGCCTTGGCGGGCGTCGCTTACGCGATCGGAGCTGCTTGTTGCCGCACCGCCGTGCTGCTGGTCACCCGCGCCTATTTGGTCGGCGCCGATGCGCGGCTGACGACCTGGTACTCGATGTTGTCCTCGACCGCCATATTCATCGCCGCCGCATTCGCCGAACATGCTTGGAACATGCCGCAATCGGCCTTGAGCTGGACGTGTCTCGTCGCGCTTAGTCTCGCAACCACGGCGGCGATCTTATTTGTGTTTCTCTCGACGGTACGGATCGGAGCATTCCGCACCGCCGTCATCATGCATCTCGAGCCTTTGACTGCGACCATCCTCAGCGCTGTTGTGCTAGCCGAAGTCATCACGCCCGTTCAAGCAATCGGCGTTATCATTATGCTGGCGGCTCTAATCGCATTTCAGATTTGGCGCTAACGCGGCGCCACGCCTTGCAAATTGTTCGACGTCGGCAATGATGTGCGATCGAGCCAGCCATGGTCCGGGAGGAATATCATGGGCGCACGGTCGATCGAGAGGGTGCCGCGGTGTAATTTGGATAATCATCGAAGCCATCCATCGCGCCGGCAGTTCTTGGCGGCTGCCGCCACGCTTGGCGCCGCCACGATGTTCACGGCAGAGAGCCCTTGGGTTTCGGCTCAATCATCGAAGCTGATCGACACCCATCATCATTTCTACCCGCCGCTCTACCAGAAGGCTTGGTCCGATTGGGAAGATCAGCGCAAGATACCGCATCTCGGCATTCAGCTCGCCTGGTCGCGCGATCAGGACATCGAGGCGATGGACAAGAATGGCGTCACCACCAGCATATTGTCGCTTGCTTCGACGCCCGGGACATGGTTCGACGCCGGTGCGCAGGCGGCACACGACATGGCGCGCTTGTGTTGCGATTTCGCCGCCGAAATGGTGCGCGAGCGGCCCGGCCGTTACGGTCTATTCGCGCCGTTATCGATGCTCGACATCGATGCCACCCTCAAAGAGATCGAATATGTCTTCGATACGCTCAAGGCCGATGGCGTAAACCTGCAAACAAATTACGGAGACAAATGGCTCGGCGATCCAACCTACAAACCGGTTTTTGAGGAGCTCAATCGGCGCAAAGCGGTCGTCTACGTCCACCCTTTGGTCGCGAGCTGTTGCGCGCGGCTGAGCGTCGGCACATTCCCCGCCGTAATCGAGGTGCCGCACGATACGACACGCACTGTTGTCAGCCTCCTGCTCAGCGGCACCTTTGCACAACAACGCGACATCAAATGGCTGTTCTCGCATGCCGGCGGCACGATCCCGATGCTCGCCGGCCGTATTGAATCGTTTTTCGATCGGGGCGGAGGACGTAACGATATCGCGCCGGGGGGCGTCGAGGCTGAACTTCGCCGCCTGCACTATGACACCGCCAACGCCACGCATCCCGCATCGATTGCTGCGCTCATGAAACTCGCGCCGATTTCACAGATCACCTATGGCACCGATTACCCGTATTACCCGCTCAACCAGGTCGAAAAGCTGCGGCAGCTTCTGGGGCCAGCGGATCTCGCCGCCATTTCGAGCGGCAATGCCATGCGGCTGCTGCCGCGATTGAGTGCATAAAATCGCCGGACTGCTATGACCTTGTGGCGATAACAAAAAAGTCCGTTTGGTTGAATAAATCTCGTCTCTGACATGCGTGACAACGACTTGCGCCGCGCGATCAATTACTGTTGATCCGAATCGTCCAGCTATGTCATCGTGCCCAGCCGTCACAAACTTGGCCAAGTTTGCGCCGAAGCTTCCGCTAATCACACAAATCTTGTGTACAAAATCGAGGGTGGGGCGATGCGCGGCTTCCACAACAGCTCCTTCGATCCTCAGACGCTAGTGCTTTTGGAGGCCGCTTTTGACGAAGCTTGGCTTACCCTCAAGGCCATCGGCAATACAACCGTAAAGCCAGACGAATTGGCGCGTTCCGTGTTGCGGCTGGCCATGGAAGGCGAACGCGACCCATTAAGACTACACGACGAGGCGCTAAAAAGACTGCTGCCGGCGACTGCTTGGCGCGAGGCGAGCTGATCGGCCGAAATATTCGAGCGCGCAAGTCAAGCGCGCAAATTCAATTATGTGCGGCAAATACCGCCAAAGCGGCTACGAATCCCCCAGCCAGAGTGCCGATTAGCAATGCCCAGACGAATGGCATAGATTTGCGTAAAGCGCGTCGCATCGATCGCCTACGGTGCGGCATCATTCTCTTTGAATTCGATTGTTTCAATGATTCGGCAAGGGCCAAACTTCCTCGTCGATAAAAATGGCAACAAAGAGTCGGCCCGCGCGTCATCTGGCGCGAGCCGCCGCGCCGGGCCAGCTTCCAAAAATGTCGCGACGTTCAAAAATGTCGAGAGTTGGATTTTCGATCTCGACAACACGCTTTACCCCCATCATCTCAATCTGTGGCAACAGGTCGACGTTCGCATCCGCGATTACATCGTCGACTTTCTCAAAGTCACGCACAAAGAAGCGTTCCGGCTACAGAAGGATTATTATCGGCGTTACGGAACGACATTGCGCGGCTTGATGGAGGAGCACGGCCTCGAACCCGACCAATTCCTCGAAATCGTGCATCAGATCGATCATTCGCCCTTGACGCCCAATCCGTCGCTCGGCGCCGCCATTGCCGCGCTGCCCGGCCGCAAATTCATTCTTACCAACGGAACCCGCCGCCACGCCGATGCGGTGATGCGGCGGCTTGGGATCGAGCAACACTTCGACGCCGTCTTCGACATTCAGGCTGCTGAGCTCGAGCCGAAGCCGCGCCCTGTCGTTTACGAGCGATTCCTTGCGCGCCACCAGGTGGACGCGCGCCGTGCGGCGATTTTCGAGGATCTCGCACGCAATCTGGAAGTGCCGCACGCGCTCGGCATGATCACAGTGCTGGTCGTGCCCGAAGGTACCCGTGCGGTTCTGCGCGAAGAGTGGGAACTTGCCGGCCGCGACTCCGCGCACGTCGATCACGTCACCGACAATCTCACGGCGTTTTTGCGCGGCGTTACGGGCGAGTGACGTTTAAAGATAGCCGGCAAGCCTGCCGATGTGCCAAGCAACCGGCATGAGCACCGCGACCGTGACTTCGGAATCGCCACGATAGATCGGCCGGGCGTGATTATCGCCGCGCAGGATGCCCAGGCCGCCATAGATGATCGCGTAAATTAGAATCCAGAACGCCAGTTTGTACGAGGCCAGCCAGTAAAAAACGCCGGCAACGAGGCCTATTCCCATTGTGATCATTACAAGTCCTTTGGCATATCCATTGGTTGCGCGATCAGCCACCGACCATGCAAGAATAGGTCCAACTCCGCCGCAGCGCCGACTGGTCGCGCTTTTCGGTTAACGGGCCGCGGCGCCTGCGGTTGCTTGACATCGCGCCAGAACGCCCTGACAAACCGCCAGCACGGATCTACCCATGTCCTCAGCCGAACTCGCCCAAACAATCGATTCTGCCTTCGATCGGCGCGATGAATTGGGGCCCGCCACTAAAGGGTTTGTTCGCGAAGCAGTCGAGCATGCGCTCGATCTGTTGGACCGCGGTGCGGCCCGCGTCGCCGAACGGGCAAGCGACGGTACCTGGCGCGTCAATCAGTGGCTCAAAAAAGCGGTGCTGTTGTCGTTTCGTCTTAACGATATGAGCGAAATTCAGGGCGGACCGGGTCACGCGGTCTGGTGGGACAAAGTCCCATCGAAATTCGATCATTGGGATGAACGGCGGTTTCGCGCGGCCGGTTTTCGCGCCGTGCCCGGCTGCGTGGTGCGGCGCTCTGCCTACATCGCGCCCGGCGTGGTGCTGATGCCGTCATTCGTCAATCTCGGCGCCTATGTCGATCAAGGCACCATGATCGACACCTGGGCGACCGTCGGTTCGTGCGCGCAGATCGGGAAGAACTGCCACATCTCCGGGGGCGCCGGCATCGGCGGCGTGCTTGAACCGGTCCAGGCCGGACCCGTCATCATTGAGGACAATTGCTTCATCGGCGCGCGCTCCGAAGTCGCCGAGGGCGTGATCGTGCGCGAAGGCTCGGTGCTGTCGATGGGCGTGTTCATTGGCGCCTCGACCAAGATCGTCGATCGGGAATCCGGCAAGACGCTGCAGGGCGAAGTGCCGGCTTATTCCGTGGTGGTGCCCGGCACAATGAGCGGCAAACTAGGCAAGGGCGGTGAAGCCACGCCCAATCTTTATTGCGCCGTGATCGTCAAGCGCGTCGATGAAAAGACGCGCGCCAAGACCAGCATCAACGAACTGCTTCGCGATTGAGCGGAACCACAAAGATTGGTGGTCGGGCGCGATGAATTGGGCCTATCTTCTGAACAGTTTCGAAGGCCGCATCGCACGCCAGGCATTCTGGATAGCGATGGCGGCGGTTACCGTCGCCGAAATCTTCGGTCATCTTATTGCCGAAGAGGTCCAGGGCGATCGGCTCAGCGCCATTGTCGACCTCGCCTTCACCTATCCCGAGTTCGCGATCGCGGTGAAACGCGCCCACGATCGCAATCTGCCGCTTTGGATCCTTGTTGTTTTTTTCGGCGGCGGAGCCATGCTCGACCTGCTTAGCGTGCTGGACTTGACTGGCACCAGAGAGCAACCAAGTCTGTTCTCTCTTTTGATCGCGGTGCCGTTTACCGTATTGGGCTTGGCGCTGTTGGTCGAGCTCGGCTTCCGCCGCGGCACGATCGGTCCGAATCAATACGGACCGGACCCGCTTGCTTCTCGTTGATTAGTCATGCCTGTCGATCCTGTCGCCATCGCTCGCGATCTCATCCGCTGCCGCTCGATAACGCCGGAAGAAGGCGGCGCGCTCGGCTATCTGCAGACCCTGCTGGGGCGAGCGGGATTTGAGGTCCATCGGGCGGTCTTCGCCGAACCCGGCACTGCACCGATTGACAACCTCTATGCCCGCATCGGCACCGCACGACCTAATCTTTTGTTCGCCGGGCACACCGATGTCGTTCCGCCGGGCAATGAAAGTACGTGGTCGCATCCGCCGTTCGCCGGCGAGATTGCCGAGGACCGGCTGTACGGCCGCGGCGCAGTCGACATGAAAGGCGGCATCGCCTGTTTCGTCGCAGCGGCGATCGATTACTTGGCCGCAAATGGCGGCAAGCCGAAGGGCTCGATCTCGCTCCTGATCACCGGGGACGAGGAAAGCGTCGCGGTCAACGGCACGATCAAGCTCCTGAAATGGGCGGCCGAGCGCGGCGAAACTTTCGACCATTGCATTCTCGGCGAGCCGAGCAATGTCGAAGTCGTCGGCGACACGATCAAGGCCGGGCGGCGCGGTTCGCTCAACGGCACCCTGATTGTCGCCGGCCGGCAAGGTCATGTCGCCTATCCCGAGCGTGCCGACAATCCGATCCGTGGGCTCGTGACGTTGATCGCCGCGCTGCAGGCGCCGCTTGACCAGGGCAGCGAGCATTTTTCGCCGTCCTATCTTGAATTCACTTCGATCGACGTCGGCAACACGACGGTCAATATCATTCCCGGCGAAGCGCGGGCGCGTTTCAACATCCGCTACAACGACCGCCACAGCCAGACCGCGCTCAAGACGCTGATCGAGCGCCGCGCCAAAGCCGCCGCCGCAGACCGCGTGCGTTATTCGTTCGAATGGCAGCCGTCGAACGCCGAGGTCTTCGTTACCAAGCCCGGCCCCTTCACAGATCTGGCCGCAGCGGCCATTGCCGAAGTCACCGGCCAGCGCCCACAGCTTTCAACCAGCGGCGGCACGTCCGATGCGCGATTCATCAAGAATTATTGCCCGGTGCTGGAATTTGGTCTGGTCGGGCGAACCATGCACCAAGTTGACGAATGCGCGCCCGTGCCCGACCTGCTGACGCTTACTGCGATCTACCGACGCATCGTCGAACGCTATTTCGACGGATCGCTCCCCGGCGCGGCGACCGATCAGTAATCGACTCGCATCAGATATAGCCCTTGTGGTGGAGCGACTTGACCGCACGCGGTGCGGTCGCGCGCGGCGAGCGCCGCGGCGAGATCATCGGCGCTCCACTTTCCTTCCCCGACATGCACCAGCGAACCGGCCATCGATCGCACCTGGTGCTGCAAAAAAGAGCGCGCCGAGGCGTTAATGCGGATCTCTTCGCCAGTGCGCACGACGTCGAGGCGATCGAGCGTCTTTAGTGGCGATTTGGCCTGGCACTCGGCTGAGCGGAAGGTGGTGAAGTCGTGATGGCCGACAAGCCGCTGTGCGGCGGCATGCATCGCTTCGGCATTGAGCGGGCGCGGCACGCGCCACGCTCGATTTTGGTCGAGTGCAAGGTCGGCGCGGCGGTTGACGATGCGATAAAGGTAATGCCGTTTGACGGCGGAGAACCGGGCGTCGAAGTCCGGCGCCGCGCGTTCGGCGGTCAGTACCACGACCGGCTGCGGGCGCAGATGGAAATTGATGGCGTCGCGCACGGTCTTGCATTCCCAGTCCTTGGCGAGATCGACATGCGCCACCTGGCCCAAGGCATGCACGCCGGCGTCGGTCCGTCCGGCGGCGCCGACCGTAACCCGCTCGCCGGTGAAGGCTGCAATCGCATCGGTGAGGACGGCTTGCACTGAGACGCCGTTGTCCTGCGCCTGCCAGCCAACAAAAGGCGTGCCGTCATATTCGATCGTGAGCTTATAGCGAGGCATCGCCGCGTCGCCTTAAATACTCAGTGCAAGGTGCTGGCGCGCGGGATCGACGTGCCGCGCAGGAATTCGTCGACGCGCATCGGTTGGCGCCCGGAACGTTGTAATTCGAGCAGCCGGATCGCGCCTTCCCCGCAAGCGATGGTCAAATCGTCATCGAGCACGCGGCCGGGTTCGCCGGCGCCGCTGCCCTTCGTGGTGCGCAGGACCTTGATCCGGCCGGTATTGGGATATTCGAACCAGGCGCCGGGAAACGGAGAAAGTCCGCGGCAATGGTCGTGGACCTTGTTCCATGATTGGCTCCAGTCGATCCGGGTCTCGCTCTTCTCGATTTTATTGGCGTAAGTCGCGCCGGCCGCGGGTTGCGGCGTCAAGCGCAGATCGCCTTTTTCAAGCGCCGCGAGGGCGCGCAGCATGAGACCGGCGCCAAGCCGCGCCAGTTCATTGTGGAGATCGCCGGCGGTCGCGTCAGCACCGATGCTGACGCGTTCGGTCATCGCGATCGGTCCAGTGTCGAGTCCTTCGTCCATCTTCATGACCATGACGCCGGTCTCGCGATCGCCGGCGAGGATCGCGCGATGGATCGGCGCGGCGCCGCGCCAGCGCGGCAAGAGCGAAGCGTGCAGATTGAAACAACCAAGCGGAAACAGATCTAAAATCGGCTTCGGCAGGATCAAGCCATAGGCAACCACCACGGCCGCGTCGGCATGATGCGCCAGCATGGCATCAACGGCGCTGGTTTCCCGAAGTGTCTTGTCTTGAAAGGTCTTGGGCGTAAAAACCGGCAATCCAAAGCGGTCGGCTTCATGAGCAATCGGTGAAGCCTGCACCGACATGCCGCGACCGGCGGGCCGCGGCGGACGGCTATAGACCGCGACCAGCTTATGTCCGCCGCTGACAATCGAGCCCAATGTGGGCACCGCGAATTCAGGCGTGCCCATGAAAACCAGGCGGAGCGCCAATCACGCCTCCACCTTCTTTGTCGCATTCTCTTTGGCTGCTTTGACGAATTTTTTGATCACGCGGTCGCGCTTGAGCTTGGAAAGGTGATCGATAAAAAGCACGCCGTTGATGTGATCGATTTCATGCTGCAGGCAGGTCGCCAGCAGGCCTTTGGCATCGATCTCGTGCTTCTTGCCGGCAAGATCGAGATACCTGACCTTCACCGCGGTCGGCCGCTCGACTTCCTCATAGTATTCCGGAATTGACAAGCAGCCTTCCTCGAACTTGGCTCGTTCCTCCGAGTGCCAGGTAATTTCCGGATTGATGAACACCCGCGGCGCGTGATCCTGCTCTTTCTTCGACAAATCCAGCGTGATGACGCGCTTGGGGATGCCGATTTGGATCGCGGCCAGCCCGATGCCCGGCGCCTTGTACATCGTCTCAAACATGTCATCGACGAGCTTGCGGATACTGGCGTCGATCTGTTTCACCGGCTCGGACTTTAGCCGCAGACGCTTGTCCGGAAGCTTGATTATCTCGCGCACCGCCATGGCCGGCGATGTAAGCGGTGCTTAAAGCGGGGTCAATGCGCCGGTTTTGTTTGCGCATCCGGCGACAAGCGGCTATGACCGTTCGCCCTTCGTTCCCGAGCCGAATCGCGAATTCGAACTGCCGAGCGGAGCATGACCGACAGCCTGCCGATCCTTGTGGTTATCGCAATCGTCATCGCCGCCCTTGCCGCGGTCGGCGTCGCATTGTGGCGGTCGCGCCGTCCCGCGGACGCCAAAGCCATGATGGTTGCGGAATTGCTGCAGGCGCAGCGCGACAGCGCGGCGCGTCTTGAGGCGATGATCAAGATGCTGGCCGACCGGCAATCGCAAGTTCAGCACGCGGTGAACGAGCGGCTCGATTCGGTGACGCACCGGCTCGGCGATTCGCTGCACAAGACCACCCAGCACACGACTGAAAACTTGCAGAAGCTGCACGAGCGCCTCGCCGTTATCGACAGCGCACAGAAGAACATCACGGCGCTCGCGACTGAAGTGACTTCGCTGCAGGGCGTTCTCGCCAATAAGCAATCGCGCGGCGCTTTCGGTCAGTTGCGGATGGAGGCGATCATCCAGGACGGGCTGCCCAAGGGCGCCTACGAATTTCAGCATACTTTATCGAATCGCACGCGGCCCGACTGCTGCGTCTTCCTTCCCGACAAGCGGCCGATGGCGATCGATGCCAAATTTCCGCTCGAAGCCGTCACCGCCTACCGCGACGCCAAATCCGAGGAAGAGCGCAAGGCTGCGGCGCAGCGTCTGCGCAGCGACGTCAATAAGCATATTGCCGACATTGCCGACAAATATTTAATTCCGGGCGAGACCTACGAAGTGGCGCTGATGTTCGTGCCATCGGAATCGGTTTACGCCGAGCTTTACGACGGCTTTGACGACTTGTTTCAGCGCGCCTACCGCGCACGGGTCGTCATCGTGTCGCCGGCACTGCTTTCGCTGGCGATTCAGATGGTACAGCAAATGCAGAAAGACGTCCGCATGCGCGAAGCGGCCGATCAAATTCGCGACGAGGTCGCGCGTCTCGTCAAGGACGTGGGCCTATTGGGCGAGCGCGTGCGCAAATTGCAAACCCATTTCAATCAGGCGAGCGAAGATATTCGGCAGGCAGCCGTCTCCGTCGGCAAAATCGAGGCGCATGGCGAACGGATTGCGCAGGTAGAGCTGCGAGCCGAAGCCGAAAATGCTATCGCGCCGCCGGCATTGACATTGCAAGCGGGCGAGTAGCGGCGCATGGCCGTGCGGTCTGATGTCCCTGGCAGCGTCGCAGGCGCGCGCCCGTCTTTGACCGAGACGCTCGCGGTTTATCTTAAGCCGCGCGTGCTCGTGATCATGTTCCTCGGCTTCTCGTCGGGCCTGCCGCTAGCACTGTCGGGTTCGACGCTATTGGTTTGGATGACCGAAGCGGGCGTTAATCTCGGCACGATCGGTCTATTTGCGCTGGTCGGCACGCCCTACACGATCAAATTCCTCTGGGCGCCGCTGATCGACGCGGTCAATGTGCCGCTGTTGGCGCGCCGCTTCGGGCGACGGCGCAGCTGGTTGTTGCTGTCGCAGGTTTTACTGATGGCGGCGATCGTCTTGCTCGGTTTCTGCAATCCGTCGGTTTCGCCGTTTCTCGTTGCGATCGGAGCGCTGCTGGTCGCTACCGCCTCGGCGACCCAGGATATCGTAGTTGACGCCTTCCGCGTCGAAAGCCTGGACGAAAGCGAACAGGCGGCCGGCATGGCGTCCTATGTCGCCGCCTACCGCATCGGCATGCTGATCTCGACCGCAGGCGCGCTGTTTATCGTCAGCGGTTTTCAAGGTTTCGGCCTCGCTCATAACGCCGCGTGGAGCGCAGGCTACGCAGTCATGGCGGTGCTGGTGCTCATCGGCGTAGCGACGACGCTCGCTGCCAAGGAGCCGGTAAAATCGGCCAGCGCCACGGCAGCACGTGCGCAGGAAAACACGCTGCAACGTATAGTCGAAGCCGCAACCGGCGCTTTTTCCGAGTTTTTGACGCGCGACATGGCTTTCGTCGCGCTGGCCTTTGTGGTGCTGTTCAAATTCACCGATGCGCTGTCAGGGGCGATGACCGCGCCGTTCGTGATCGATCTCGGCTTCTCGCGCAATGAATATGCAGCGATTATAAAAGGCGTAGGATTGGCGGCGACGCTGATCGGCGGTTTTGCCGGCGGTTCGCTGGCGCGCGTCTATTCGATTCCGACGAGCCTTTGGATCGGCGGACTGGCGCAAGGCCTCGCCAATCTCGCTTTTTCTTGGCAAGCCGTGCTGGGCCACAACGCGGCCTGGCTCACCTTTGCGATTATTGTCGAGAATTTCACCAGCGCCATCGGCACCGTCATCTTCGTTGCCTATCTGTCGGCGCTATGCCGCAATCCGCTGCATACCGCGACCCAATACGCTCTCCTCACCGCACTGGCGGCGTTCGGCCGAACCTATCTTTCTTCCGGCGCCGGCTTTATCGCAGCGGCGACCGGATGGGCATGGTTCTTCGCAATATGCGCCGCCGCCGGCCTCCCGGCGCTCGCCCTGCTCGCCCTGCTGCAGCGTCGCGGCCATTTCGAGGGCTTGGCGCCCGGCAAAACTTGAGCGCCATAAATTGCGGCATTCCTGGCACTTCATGGCATCGTTGCGGCGGCGTGACGGCTTCGCGCGCTCGCAAAAAAGTCTGTTTGTAGGGATCAGATCGCTATAATCGCCGTTGTCTCGTTGCGTCACTCGAATCCGGCCAGCCCGCCCCGCTCCCATGGACCTGATCCTGGTTAAAATTTTTGCGACGGCGCTCGCACTGAGCCAGGTCACGACCCAGCCGCAAGCCATCAAGACGCAATTCGATCCAGCCAAGGATCAGGACGAAGTCGTGCAGATCTTACGCAACGGCTGCGCGCATATGAAGCAAGCCTTCGATATCGAATCGATCAATCTCGACGAGCTGATTACTACTGCGCTGGACGATCCCAAGGCAGCGGGCGCCGAGATAAAGCCGTTTCGCGGTCTCAATTTCACTGATCTCAACACTGCCTATCACCAGTTCTGCAAGAACGAGCCAATCGCTACTCCAGTCGTCGACATGCGACAGGTCATCGACTTCTTCAACACTGCGGTGGCCGACTTGCCCGATCAAAATGTCCTCAAAGGCAGACGATTGCCGAGCATGAGTGTTGTCCTGGACGGCAATGGGCGGAATTTCGCCGACGTGTTCGAGCCCGGCAATCGGCGCGTTTGGATATCGCTCGCTGACATTCCCGAGGTGGTGCAAAAGGCGTTCGTCGCCGCTGAAGACCGCCGCTTCTATCAACATCATGGTGTCGACGAGCGCGGCATCATCCGCGCCTTTATCGGCAATCTCGCCGACCCGCGGCGGCCGCAGGGCGGCTCGACGATCACACAGCAGGTGGTGAAAAACCTTCTGGTGGGCGAGGACGTCACCTATGAGCGCAAAATTCGCGAAATGATCGTGGCGTCTCGGCTCGAAGGCACGCTGAGCAAGAACGAAATTCTCGAACTCTATCTCAATTCCGCTTATCTCGGCCGCGGTTCCTGGGGCATCGAAATGGCGGCGCGCAGCTATTTCGGCAAATCTGCCAAGGATCTTTCGCTGCCCGAGGGCGCTATGCTGGCGGGCCTGCTGAAGGGACCAAACTACTACAATCCGGACCGCCATCCGGATCGTGCCAAAGAACGCCTCGGTTATGTACTGCAGCGGATGCAGGAAGACGGGACGATCAGCACGGCGCAGAACGATGAGGCGCTCGCGGCCGCCCCGAAGCTTGCCGCCTACCAGCGTCCGCGGCGGGACGCTGGCTTTCATTTCACCGATTTTCTTGGTCGCGAGGCGAAAGCGGATGGCGTCGCCAGCCTAACTGCGCGCTCCTACACGGTACACTCCACAATCGACGCCCAGCTGCAGCGCGATACTGAAGCGGCGCTGCAGGAAGGTCTCGCGCGATACGAATTATCAACCGGGCGGATGCAGTTCCGCGGACCGGAAGCGAACATCGCTGACGCCGTCCGCAAGCTCGATGTCGACAATCGGAGCGGCATGCCGGCTTGGCAGCAGGCGCTGCAAGCCGCGCGCCTGCCGCTCTACGATGTGCACTGGACGCCGGCGGTCGTGGTATCGAAGGGCGGCGGCAAAAAAGGCGATGATGCGATCCGCGTTGGCCTACCTGACGGGCGCATCCTGCCGTTAGCTGTATGGAGCGGCGCAATTCGGCGCGGCCTTTCGCTTTACGACGTGGTCTACGTCCATGTCGTCGAGGGCAGAAGCGTCGAGAGCAAATCGAAAGGCAAATCCGGCGCGATCTTGCAGACGACCGCGCAGGCACAGCTGCGAGTGCGGCCGACGGTGCAAGGCGCGGCGCTTGTGCTCGAGAACAAGACTGGCCGAATCCTCGCCATGGCCGGCAGCTTTTCTTATCCGCTGAGCCAACTCAATCGTGCGGCGCAGACACAGCGCCAGCCCGGCTCGGCAATAAAGCCGTTGACGTATCTGACGGCATTACAGCACGGCCTGCAGCCGAACACGCTCGTGACCAATGAACCGATCACGCTGCCGCCGATCGGCAGTGGCATTGACAGCCGCGATATGATCAGCCGCGACTACGGCGGCTATGCCCGTCCGCAGGATTTTTGGTCGCCGCGCAATGCCGATTACAATCAAGGCGGCGTGTTCACGATGCGTCGCGGGCTTGAGAATTCGATCAATGTGGTGACCGCTCATCTGCTCGACGGCGGGATCAGCCAAAGTCCGGAAAATAGCCTCGACGCGGTTTGCGCGACCGCCGTCGCCGCAAAAATCTATTCGGAATGCGTACGGTATTACCCGTTTGTGCTCGGCGCGGAGCCGGTGCGCATGATCGATCTCGCCGCGTTTTATGCCGCCGTCGCCAATGAAGGCGCGCTGCCGCAACCGCACGGCATCGACTCCATCGAGGAGAACGGCCAGACGGTATACGAATATCCGAAGACGCCGCTGCCGTGGATCGGCGCAGCGGACCGCGCCTCGTTTTATCAACTCAAGACCATGCTGCAGGGCGTGGTAGCGCGTGGCACCGCCCGCGCTATCACAGGGCTGTCTCCCTATGTCGCCGGCAAAACCGGTACCACCGAGAATGCCGTGGACGGTTGGTTCATCGGCTTTACCAATGATGTAACCGTTGCAGTATGGGTCGGTTACGACAATGCCGACCGCAAGCGCCGCTCGCTCGGCTCGAACGAAACCGGCGCGCGCCTGGCGCTGCCGATCTTCCAGCCGATTATCGAGGCGATATGGGCCGAACACATCGCGCCGAAAACACTTCTAAGCGGGCCGTCGCCTGAGGCGAGGCGGCTCCTTGTCGACGCCCCGATCGACTACATGACCGGTGAGCGTGTTGCCAGCGGCGGCTTCATCGAGCATTTCCGCCGTGACGCCGAGGATACCCAGTATCAGTTAGTGTCGCGCGAGGGCGCCTATTATCAGGGCGATCAATGGGGCAATAACGACCAAGGCTTTTCCTGGGGCGGATATAATCGCAATGGACAATGGATCGGACGATCTTATTACCCCAATTGGCGATCGCTGCCGCCACAACCCCCGCCCGCAGCCCGCGGCCTTTTTCAGCCATGGCGTTGGAGCGACAACCCATCGTCGTTCCGTGAATTCTTCTGGGGCGGGCGCGTGAACTGACGGAAATGCCTTGAAAGAAGCTCGGATGCAGCGCGCGGCGGTCCTGGTCCTCGCCTTGCTTGGTGGCTGGCTGTTCGGCGAGCCGACGTTTGTTTCTATCGTTCTGGCGCAGGACTATCGCATCGACGACGTGAGCTCGGCGCGCAAAGCTGACGCAGCTCGGCTTGCGCCGGGAGCGATCGAATTCAGCGATCAGACCAGCGCCGCCGGTCTCAACAGCGAGACCGCATTGATGCCCTTCGACGAATGGGCAAGCCGGCATCCCATTGAGAAGAAATTTCTTACGCTGTTTCCAAGTTATGTCGAACCGGTCGTGAACGGCGAAAACGGCCAGACCGAGTCGGCGCAGAAACCTTACACCGAGAAGCTTTACATGTATGTGGCCCAGGCGCGCTTCACACTGGCCAAATCGCCCACAGCGGTCGATCTACCGCATTACGTCACGCTTGCATTTCTGCAAAAGATCGATCCCGCTATACAGCACAAGACGATTGCCGCGAGCGACGTGGCGACCTTTAAGGACAAAGCCGGGACCGGCAACGATAATCCCGATCGCAAATGGTGCACTGGCATCGCAAATTTGATCTGCATACAATCTACCTACAAGCTCGAAGGCAAGATTCCGATCGGCATCATGCTGGTGAACAAATTGCGCGACACGAAAAAAGTCGCCGACCACATCGACTTCCAGAGCGAATTGGCCGCACTCGCACCGTCCGATCTCGATCAGAACGGCCTGCAGGAATTGACCGGTCTCGGCACCGCGGTGAGCGGCGTACTCGAGCAGAATATCTTTTACGTCAATCAGATCATGAAGTTTGGGAAATTTTTTGCGGTTTTTCAGGCACATCCGTCGAATGCCGAAAAGACTGTCGTGACCGCATTCATGGTGCTAGCGATCAAAGCCAGCGTACTCGACGAGAGGCGTGCATTCGAGAAGGTCCCGGTTCTGCGCAACCTCGTGCCAGCCCAAGTGCTCATGGGCCAATCATCGTTTAATTCCGGCGCTTCGATCAGCGCCGGCCTGCCCAAATACGCCCGCAACGAGATCAAAACCGTCGCAAGCCTTTTGCAGAGCAACTAGAGCATGATCCCGAAAAGTGGAAACCGGTTTTCGGAAAAGATCATGCTCAAACAATGAGCTAAAGCGAAATGGCGATTCAACCTAAAATCATTTCGCTTTAGCCTTGTTCGCTGGCGCGAGCGAGCTGCTCCGCGCGAAAGTTTCCTCCTCGATGCACGAGACGGATTTTTCCCACGAACACGCCGAGACCGCAGCCGACCGCGCCGCCATCGCGCGGACGATCTGGGCCCAGGACAATCTGGTCTTCACGACCGTCGGCATCGACATTGGCAGTTCGACCTCACATCTGTTATTCGCCAAACTGGTCTTGCAGCGCCAATCGCAAGCGCTATCGAGCCGTTTTGTCGTTACTGGCCGCGAGATCGTGTATCGCTCGCCAATAATGTTGACGCCATTTCTGGCCGATGGATTGATCGACGCCGCCGCGCTCGGCGAATTCATCGCGCGCTGCTACCGCAATGCCGGTTTCACCCAAGCCGCAATCGACAGCGGCGCAGTGATCCTCACCGGCGAGGCGATCAAGCGTAAAAACGCACGCGCGATCGATGAGCTGTTTGCTGCGCAAGCGGGCAAATTCGTCTGCGCTAGCGCCGGCCATAAGCTCGAAGCCCGCCTCGCCGCGCACGGCTCGGGCGCCGTGGCGCTGTCGAAAAGCCGCGCCATGTGCGTACTTCACGTCGATGTCGGCGGCGGCACGACCAAGCTCGCTTTGATCGACGGCGGCACCATCGTCGGGCTCGCAGCCTTTGCCGTCGGCGGGCGCTTGATCGCAAGCGACGGCAGCGGCGCCTGGACTCGCATTGATGAGTCGGCGCGACGCATTGCCGATGATTTGTCGCTGAAACTATCGCCATCGACGCTCGCCGATGAAGCCATGCGCCGGCGGATCGTGCAGCGGCTCGCTGTGACGGCGGCCGACATAATCCTCGATGCGCCGCTCGACGCGCTCACGCAATCGCTTCTCCTGACCGAGCCGCTGCCGCGCAAGGCTGCGCCGGCAGCGCTGACATTTTCAGGCGGCGTTGCCGAATATATATTTGGCCACGAGCGCGCTGCGTTCGGCGATATCGCCAAACCGCTGGCGGACGAATTGGCAGGCGAACTAAGCCGGCGCAGTGGCCTGCCGCTGATCGATCCCGGCCAGCGCATCCGCGCCACCGCAATCGGCGCGTCGCAGTTTACGGTGCAGGTCAGCGGCAAGACCATTTACCTACCCGATCCTTACGTGCTGCCCGTCCGCAATGTACCGGTCGTGCATATCACGATGGATGCCGGTCACCTCGATCGTGAACGAATTCCGGCCGAGCTGCACAGCGGACTCGAGGAAATCGGTCTCGACGACTTCGGCCACGTCGCTATCGCATTTAGCTGGCCCGGCGATCCGGAACATGCGCGGTTGAGCGCGGCCGGCGAAGCTATCCTCACTGCACTGCGGCCGCTGCAGGACAGCATTAAGCTTCTGCTATTGGCAATCGACGGCGATATCGGCAAGACATTCGGCCGGCTTCTGCATCGCGAATTGCGGTGGCCTGGCAAAGTTGTCTGCATCGACGGGGTGGAACTGCACGAGCTGGACTATATTGACGTCGGCGAGTTGATCGCGCCGCCCGGCGTCGTTCCGGTCGTGATCAAGTCGCTGCTGTTCGCATAATCGGCCTGTCTGCCTTTCCCGAGCTTATGCCAAATCCGATCCGCACCGGCTTCCCGGTCCGGCGATGCACAATGACAAGCCTGCGTATTCGACTATGATCTTGCCGCCTGACGGCGGAGGAAACGAAATGAACATCCGCGAGACGCCGCGAACCAAGCCGCGCTACGGCATCGATCCATATCTGGATTGGCTTGCCCGTGAAGGCATCCCGGTGACCGAGGACTACGGCGTCTACCTGTTCGGCGTCGAAACCGCGCCATGGCCGCGTTATGGCGTCAACGGCGCGGCGGTGCATCTCAATGGGCGCGGCGATTTCGCCAATATGTTTGTTTTCGACATTGCTCCCGGTAAGTCGACTGCGCCGCAGCGGCACCTTTACGAAGAGGTCATCTACGTGCTGGAGGGCCACGGCTCTACTCAGCTGGAATTCGCCGACGGCAGCCGCCGCAGCTTCGAATGGGGCGCCAAGAGTCTGTTCGCTATTCCGCTCAACGCCAAGCACCGCCACTTCAACGGCAGTGGCACCGAGCGCGCGCTTCTTGTTTCCACCACCAATCTGCCGATGGTGATGAACGTCTTCCACAATGAGAACTTCGTGTTCGGCTGCGATTTCGAGTTCAGCGACCGCGCCGGTAAGCAGGAATATTTTGCTGGAGAGGGTGATCTCATCACGGTACGGCCCGGCAACCACATGTGGGAAACCAATTTTGTGCCGGACCTGACTGGGATCGAGCTGAAAAGCTGGGGCGATCGCGGCGGCGGCGGCACCAATATCATGTTCGTGCTCGCCGACGGAACGATGCACGCACACATTTCGGAAATGCCGGTCGGCACGTACAAGAAGGCGCATCGGCATGGACCGAGCTTTCACGTCATGTGCGTGATCGGTCAGGGCTTCTCATTGCTCTGGTACGAGCACGAGAAGGATTTCCGCCGCATCGATTGGCAACACGGGATGGTACTGGTGCCGGCCGACCGGCAATTTCATCAGCACTTCAATGCCGGGCCGCAGCCGGCGCGTTATCTCGCCACCGCGGTCGGCGGCTTGCGCTATCCGACAATGCGCGCGCAGCGGGTTTCACTGCTCGGCGCCACCGAAGGCGACACGCCGGCGGTGTCGAAAAGCGTCAAGGAAGGCGGCGATCAGATCGAATATGAGGATCAGGACCCGCGCATCCACCGCATCTGGCTCGAAGAGATGCGCCGGAACGGGGCGACGCCGAAGATGGAAAAATACATCGCGACGCCGGAGGACATGAAAGCGGCGTCGTGAAATCCGCGGCAATTATGCTGCTGCGCGCGCCTTATCGCCCCGCTCCAGCGATTGCAGCACCTCATCGGTAGACTGCACGTCGCCGAATTGCCCGTAGAATGCCGAAAGCGTCGCATTGTGCTCGTCGTCCGTATGGGTGGCGAGCGCGTCCGAGACCATCACGACCTTGAAATTGAGCATCATGGCGTCCCGCGCCGAACTTTCGCAGCACACATTGGTGGCGGTGCCCGCGACCAGGAGCGTGTCGATGCCGCGGCTGCGGAGGTGCTGCTCGACATTCGAGGAGCCCTGGATGAAGGCGCTGTAGCGGGTCTTGGTTATCTGCGCATCTTCCGAACGGATGTCATTGAGATGCCAGTAGGCGTAGCCGTCCCCATCGATATCCATTTCGGCGTAGCGCCGCTGCATCCGATCGGGCGTCATGAGGCATTCGTGAAAGGTCGACCAGTTTTCCCGCGTGTCCCTGGTCCCGTTGCGAATCCACACGACATGGCTGCCGCGCCGCCGCAAACCGGCGGCCAGACGATTGATGTTCGGCACGATCTCGCGTGCCAGCGGAATCTCGCCTTGATGACCCGGCTTGACGAAATAGTTCTGCATATCGATCACCAGAATGGCGGTCTTACGTGGCTCGATGGCGTCGAAAGGATGCAACTTGCCCATTCGTGTGGTCATGCGGTCGAGTGCCGCGGGGGAAATCGCGATCTTGTGCATCGTTGCGTCCTCAACTAGTCGTCTTGCGACTGTCTTGTTGATCGGCTTGTCGGCTTCGTCGCCGCCCAATGTGCCATAAAAGTGCGTTGGGATCGAGCACGGAAGCCGCTAGCCTGTCTGGGAGCATATTGGGGCCTATGCCAGGGACTTGGGAATTCTGGATCGATCGCGGCGGCACCTTTACCGACGTGATTGGCCGGCGGCCCGACGGCGGCCTCGTCACCCATAAGCTCCTTTCCGAGAACCCCGAGGCCTATAGCGACGCCGCGGTGCAAGGCATCCGCCATCTGCTCGCGCTGCCGCCGGGCACCGCGATCCCGAGCGCGCGCATCAGCGCGGTAAAGATGGGCACAACGGTCGCGACCAACGCTCTGCTCGAGCGCAAGGGCGAGCGGACGGTGCTTCTGATCACCAAGGGATTTCGCGACGCGCTACGCATCGGCTACCAGGCGCGGCCGAAAATCTTTGCCCGTCACATCATCAAACCGGACATGTTGTACGAGCGCGTGGTGGAGGTCGACGAGCGCGTGCGCGCCGACGGCACCGTCGAACGCGCGATGGATCTCGATGCGCTTCGTGGCGAGCTGCAGCGCGCCCAAGCCGATGGCATTCGCGCAGTCGCCATCGTGCTGATGCACGCTTATCGCTACAGGGCTCACGAACAGCAACTGGCGGCATTGGCGCGCGAACTCGGTTTTCCTCAGGTGTCGGCCAGCCATGAAGTATCGCCGCTGATCAAGCTCGTTGGCCGGGGCGATACGACCGTCGTCGATAGTTATCTCTCACCGATTCTGCGCCGGTACGTGGCGCAAGTCGCGAGCGAGTTGGAAGGCAAAAACGCGGTCGAAACATCGACGCGCCTGATGTTCATGATGTCATCCGGCGGGCTCACCGCGGCCGATCTGTTCCGCGGCAAGGATGCAATCCTCTCAGGCCCGGCGGCAGGCGTAGTCGGCATGGCCGAGACCGCACGCTCGGCCGGCTTTTCGCGGGTAATCGGCTTCGACATGGGCGGCACCTCGACCGATGTGTCGCATTTTGCCGGCGAATACGAGCGGGCATTCGAAACCGAAGTCGCCGGCGTGCGCATGCGCGCGCCGATGATGTTGATCCACACGGTTGCCGCGGGCGGCGGATCGATCCTGCACTATGACGGCGCGCGCTTTCGCGTCGGCCCGGATTCGGCAGGCGCCAATCCCGGACCGAAATGCTATCGCCGCGGCGGTCCGCTGGCGGTGACCGACGCCAACGTGATGGTCGGCAAGCTCATTCCGGATTTTTTCCCGCAGATATTCGGACCGCAACAGAACTTGCCGCTGGATGCCGAGGCGGTTCGCGGTGCTTTTACTGCGCTGGCAAAGAAGATCGGCGACGGGCGGACCGCCGAGCAAACCGCCGACGGCTTCATCAAGATTGCCGTCGAAAACATGGCGAACGCGATCAAAAAAATATCGGTGCAACGCGGCTATGACGTGACCCGCTATGCACTCAATTGCTTCGGCGGCGCCGGCGGCCAGCACGCCTGCCTGGTCGCCGACGCGCTCGGCATGACAAGCGTGCTGATCCACCCGTTATCCTCGCTCCTCTCCGCCTATGGCATGGGCTTGGCCGATATCCGCAGCGTACGGCAGCAGGCAATCGAAGAGCCGCTTGGCGACAAGGCGCTCGCCGCCGTCGGCAAGGTGGCGAGGTTGCTCGCGAAGCAGGTGATTGCGGAAGTTGCCGGGCAAGGCGTTGCTGTGGAGAAGATCAAGCTGCATGTCCGCGCCTATATTCGCTATGCCGGAACTGACACGCCGCTGATCGTGGGCGCCGGAGGCTTTACGGCCCGTCGCGGCGAAAACGTGTCGCTGGCCTCGCTCGCCAAGATGAAATCGGCCTTTGAACGCGCCCATAAAGCGCAATTTGGGTTCGTCGACCGCAGCAAGGGCCTGGTGATCGAAGCAATATCCGTTGAGGCAATCGGCGGCGGCGCGCGATTTAAGGAAAAGCTGCGCAAAACGACCCGGCGTAAACTTCCAGCGCCGGCACGGCGCACGCGCTTCTTTTCCAGCGGCAAATGGCAGCGTGTGTGCGTTTATCTGCGCGAGACACTAGCGCCAGGCCACAAAATCAAAGGCCCGGCGATCATCGTCGAGCCGCACCAGACCGTCGTCGTCGAGCCCGGCTGGCAGGCAAAACTCACCGCCCGCGATCATCTGGTGCTGCGGCGAGTGCAGAAGCTCGCCCGCGCCCGCGCTATCGGCACCCATGCCGATCCGGTGATGCTTGAAGTATTCAATAATCTATTCATGTCGATTGCCGAGCAGATGGGCGTCACCCTGCAAAATACCGCTTACTCGGTCAACATCAAGGAGCGGCTCGATTTCTCCTGCGCGGTTTTCGACGGCGACGGTTCGTTGGTCGCCAATGCACCGCATATGCCGGTGCACCTCGGCTCGATGGACCGCGCCGTCGAGACTGTCATTCGCGAGAACAGGGGAAAGATTCGGCCCGGCGACGCTTATGCGATCAACGCGCCATATAACGGCGGCACGCATTTGCCGGACATCACCGTCTGCACGCCGGTATTCGATGGCGCCAAAATTCTGTTCTGGGTCGCCTCACGCGGGCACCACGCCGATGTTGGCGGCATTTCGCCAGGCTCGATGTCGCCGAACGCCACGACGATCGAACAAGAAGGAGTTTACATCGACAATTTCAAGCTGGTTGAGCGCGGCCGCTTCCGCGAGAAAGAATTATATGCGCTGCTCACCGGCGATAAATTTCCCGCGCGCAATCCATTGCAGAACGTCAACGACATCAAGGCGCAAATCGCGGCCAACGAGATGGGCGTGCGCGAGTTGCGCAAAATGGTGCGCTATTTCACGCTGCCGGTCGTTCGCGCTTACATGCGGCATGTGCAGGATAATGCCGCGGAGAGCGTGCGCCGCGTCATCGACCGGCTACACGATAGTGCGTTTGCAGTCGAGACTGATCAAGGCAACACGATCAGGGTACGGATCGTGGTCGATAAACAGCGCCGCGAAGCCACGGTCGATTTCACCGGCACGAGCCCCCAGCAGCCAAGCAACTTCAATGCGCCCGAGCCGGTAACGCGCGCGGCCGTGCTCTACGTATTCCGCGTCATGGTCGATGACGACATCCCGATGAATGCCGGCTGCTTGCGCCCGATCCGCATTGTCATTCCAAAAAAATCGCTGCTGTCGCCGGAATTTCCTGCCGCGGTCGTCGCCGGCAATGTCGAGACCTCGCAAGAGGTCACCAACTGCCTGTTCGGCGCGCTCGACGCCATGGCGGCGGCGCAGGGTACGATGAACAATCTCAATTTCGGTAACGCGCAATATCAGTATTACGAAACGATCTGCTCAGGCTCGCCGGCGGGACCCGGTTTTCCCGGCACCGACGCCGTGCATACCCATATGACCAATACGCGGCTGACCGATCCTGAAGTTCTGGAATTTCGCTATCCGGTCCTGCTCGAAGACTTCCACATCCGCAAAGATTCCGGCGGGCGGGGCCGATGGAAGGCCGGCGACGGCGTCCGCCGCACCATCCGCTTTCTGGAAAAGATGGAATGCACCATTCTGTCAGGCCATCGCCGTGTCCCGCCGTTCGGCTTGGCCGGCGGCGGCGATGGGCAAGTCGGCGAAAACTGGGTGCGGCGCAAGGACGGCCGGATGGAAAGGCTGCATGGCTGTGACGCCACCGTGATCGACGCCGGCGAAGCGATCATAATCCAGACGCCGACCGCGGGAGGTTATGGCAAGCCGCCTTCATGATGCGCGGCTTTGACTCGACTTTTCCGACGCCTGCACCGATACGCAACATCCAGACGGTCGGCCAACCTGCAACAAGCTTCCGCGCCCTGTCCTTTTCTGTGCGATGGACCATTGACCGACAAAAAAGAAACGATCGCTTAGTTCCATTGACGCTGCGTTTGTTTTACTTCCGCGCCACCGAATATTTCATGTTGGCCTGGCTGCCCTGCCAATAAAAGCTGTAGTCGACCGCGACGCTGCCGCCGTCCGGCAGCGGTAAGGTCGCGTTGCATACGACTTGCGTTTTACTGCTCGATACCATCGTGATCGGCTCATAGCGCACCGGTTCGAGCTTGAGCTGCTTGAGCACGTCCGCAAGCGTTTGCTTGGCGCGTTCCGAATCGCATTCCGGCAGAAAAAAGCGATCGCGCAGGCCGTGATAGAGCAGAGCCGCGATGATAACGATACCCCCAACCGCGGCAAGCCGCAGCGTCAGGCGAAAGGACGTCGTCATTGCGAGGAGCAATTGCGACGAAGCAATCCAATTCTTGCGCCGAGCTTCTGGATTGCTTCGTGGAGCTTGTCATCGGGCCGGCCAACTTCCGCTTTCGCGCTCCGCGCTTCGGCGGACTCATACCCGCCGTAGCTCGCCGAGCGAGCGAAGGCGGGTCGGGCCGGACCCGTTGGCTCGCAATGACGATAGAGGCTTATTGAACCCAAAATCGTCCCGCTAGATCGCCTTGACGATCTCTTCCGTCATCTTCTTGGCGTCGCCGAGCAGCATCATCGTGTTGTCGCGATAAAACAACGGATTGTCGATTCCGGCATAGCCGGACGCCAGCGAGCGCTTGTTGAACATCACGGTGGCGGCCTTCCAGACCTGCAGCACCGGCATGCCGTAGATCGGCGATTTCGGATCGTCTTCCGCGGCCGGATTGGTGACGTCGTTGGCGCCAATCACATAAGCGACGTCAGCTTGCGGGAATTCCGAGTTGATGTTTTCCAGCTCGAATACTTCGTCGTAGGGAACATTGGCCTCGGCGAGCAGCACGTTCATGTGGCCCGGCATGCGCCCGGCGACCGGATGAATGGCGTATTTCACCTCGACCCCTTCGGCCTTGAGCTTGTCCGCCATTTCACGCAGCGCGTGCTGCGCCTGCGCCACCGCCATGCCGTAGCCCGGCACGATAATGACTTTGCCGGCGTTTTTGAGAATGAAGGCTGCGTCCTCTGCCGATCCGATCTTGACCGGCCGGTCGGCGGCATGCGCGGCCGGGCCCGCGACCTCGCCGCCGAAGCCGCCGAGGATCACCGAAATGAACGAGCGGTTCATGCCCTTGCACATGATGTAGGACAGGATCGCGCCCGACGACCCGACCAGCGCGCCGGTGATGATCAGGGCCGAATTGCCCAGCGTGAAACCGATGCCGGCGGCCGCCCAACCGGAATAGGAATTGAGCATCGAGATCACGACCGGCATGTCGGCGCCGCCAATCGGGACGATGATCAGCACACCGAGCAGAAACGACACCGCCGCGATCAGCCAAAAGGCGAGATGGTGCTGCACTTCGAAAAACCAGACGATCAGAGCGACCAGTCCGAGCGCGAGCGCGATATTGATCGCGTGCCGCGCCGGCAGGATGATCGGCGCGCCGCTCATGCGGCCGGACAGCTTGAGAAAGGCGATCACCGAGCCGGTGAAGGTGATGGCGCCGATAGCGGCCCCAAGCGACATTTCGATCAGGCTTTGGCCGTGGATGGCGCCTTCGCTGCCGATGCCAAACGCGGCGGGGGCGTAGAGCGCTCCCGCGGCGACCAGCACCGCCGCCATACCGACCAGCGAGTGAAAGGCCGCCACCAATTCCGGCATCGAGGTCATCGGCACGCGCCGCGCGATCACCGCGCCGGTGCCGCCACCTAGCGCCATGCCGAGTGCGACCAGACCCCATGCGGCATAGCTCGCTGGCGGATGCGACGCGAGCGTCGTGGCGATCGCGATCACCATGCCGATCATGCCGAACAAATTCCCACGCCGGCTTGTTTCCGGATTGGACAAGCCGCGCAACGCCAGAATGAAAAGCGCGCCGGCAACCAGATAGCAAAGCGCGGCGAGATCGGCGCTCATGCGCGTCGCGCTCTAATTAGACCGTCATGCCCGGCACTCGGGCCCGGCCTTCGGCCGGCCCAAGTGTAAACCTCGTGCCGGGCATCCACGTCTTTGCAGCGCGGCAAAAAGAAAGGCGTAGATGACCGGGTCAAGCCCGGCCATGACGACGGCATTTTTCGGATAGGACAATTCATGGACGTCGTCACTTCTGCTTTCTCTGGAACATGCCGAGCATGCGCTGCGTCACCAGAAAGCCGCCAAAAATATTGACTGATGCGAATGTCAGGGCGACGAAACCAAGCGCGCGCGCCCAGATCGGGCCGGCATCGTCGGCAACGAGCGCCACGCCGACCGCGAGCAGCGCGCCAACGACGATGACCGAGGAAATCGCATTGGTCACCGACATCAGCGGCGTATGCAGCGCCGGCGTGACCGACCAGACAACGTAATAACCGACGAACACGGCGAGCACGAAAATCGACAGGCGGAATACGAATGGATCGGCAAGTTCGCTTGCCGCCGCCGGTACATTGCCGGTCGCCGCGCTAATCAGATCAAGCTGCCCGAGAATCGATAGTGTGATCATGGCGAAGTGCCGCTCGTTTGTTTCCTGCTGCGCATTGTGCGTTTCATGCCGTGCTTTTCGGCTTGAAATTTGGATGTACAATCGCGCCATCGCGGGTCAGCGCCGTGGCTTTGACGATTTCGTCGTCCCAATTAACCGCAAGCGTCTTGGTTTTCTTGTCGATCAAAATCTCCAGGAAGGCATAGACATTCTTGGCATAGAGGCTTGAAGCGGTCGCGGCGAGCCGCCCCGGCACATTGCGATAGCCTACGACCTTGACGCCGCCGAGCTCGGTCACCGCGTCGGGGCGGACGCCTTCGACATTGCCGCCGCGTTCGACGGCGAGATCGATCAGCACCGAACCCGGCCGCATCGAGGCCACCATCTCTTTGCTGACAAGGCGCGGCGCCGGCCGCCCGGGAATGAGCGCGGTCGTGATGACGATGTCCTGTTTTTTTATGTGTTCGGCGACCAAGGCGGCTTGCTTCGCCTGATACTCTTTTGACATTTCCTTGGCGTAACCGCCGGCCGTCTCGGCGGCTTTGAATTCCTCGTCCTCTACCGCGACGAATTTCGCGCCAAGGCTTTCGACCTGCTCCTTGGCGGCGGGTCGCACATCGGTCGCGGTCACAATGGCGCCGAGCCGGCGCGCAGTGGCAATTGCCTGCAGGCCAGCCACGCCGGCGCCCATGATGAAGACCCGAGTTGCGGGGACCGTGCCGGCCGCGGTCATCATCATCGGCAGCGCGCGGCCGAACTCCGCCGCTGCATCGATGACCGCGCGATAGCCGGCCAGATTGGCTTGGCTCGACAGCACATCCATGACCTGCGCCCGGGTGATGCGCGGCAGGAGCTCCAGCGCGAAAGCGATGATTCCGGCTTCCGCCATGGCGCGCAGCGCGCTGTCCTGACCGTAGGGATCCATCATGCCAATGACGATCGCGCCCTTTTTCAGACGCGATAGTTCAGCTGCTTCCGGCCGCCGCACCTGCAGGATCATATCGGCACCGTTTATGGCGTCGGTAGTAAGCGCAGCGCCCGCCGCTGCATAATCCGCATCGAGAATGCCCGATTTGATTCCTGCGCCCGGTTCCACTGCGACCGCAGCGCCAAGCCCGATCATCTTTTTGACGGTTTCGGGGGTTGCGGCGACGCGCGGCTCGCCCGCCTCGGTCTCGGCAATCACCGCAACCTTCATAGACCCTCCGACCGCACGGCTTGGCTTTGCGCCGCTGCCGGTAAATGCAATCAGATCACGTCAGGAAAAATGCCATCAGGATGACGATGACGACCACGATCGCCAGCGTTGCCTTCACCAACGTCACGAAGTTGCGATAGGTATGTTCGTGAGCGGGATAATCATTGCCCGTTGCGGTCGCGTATTCGACCTCGGCGTGCTCGGCCATTCCCATCTCTCCAAACGGCAGCGTGTCGTTTGAGCATGATCTGGTCCGAAAACCGGTACCCACTTTTCGGGATCATGCTTTTGCGGCGGACTTAGCGTAATTGCGCTGGCAGGGCAACCACGTCTGTTTGCACAATTCTGCCGGCCCAAGTTGGCCCATCTGTCGTCGCACGGCAGCGCCGCAGCTTGCCGGCGCGCGTCCAAATCCCTAATCTTTATAGACAAAGTCGTGCAGAAACCGCCGTCAAGGCGCAATCACGCTCATGCTCCGAAAAGAACAAAATGACCTTCTGACCCAGACCGGCCTTGGCAGTCCGATGGGCAAGCTGTTTCGTTGCTATTGGCTGCCGGCGCTGCTGGCTGAGGAACTGCCGGGCAATGATTGTCCGCCGGTGCGGGTGAAGCTGCTGTCGGAGCGGCTGATTGGTTTCCGCGACTCCGAGGGCCGCTACGGATTGATCGACGAGTTCTGCGCGCATCGCGGCGTTTCGCTGTGGTTCGGCCGTAACGAGGAAGGCGGACTGCGCTGCCCCTATCACGGCTGGAAATACGACGTGACCGGCCAGTGCGTCGAGGTTCCATCCGAGCCGGTGGAGAGCGGCTTCTGCAACAAGATCAAGCTCACGTCCTACCCCCTGGTGAAGCGCGGCGACGTGCTGTGGACCTATATGGGTCCGCCCGACAAAAAACCGCCGCTGCCGGAGTGGGAATTCACGCTGGTACCGCTGGAGCAGACTTTCGTCTCGAAACGTTTGCAGGAATGCAATTGGCTGCAAGCCCTGGAAGGCGGCATCGATTCCAGTCACGTTTCATTCTTGCATCGCGGCGACTTGGGTTCCGATCCGCTGTTCAAAGGCGCCAAAGGCAATCAGTACAACCTTTCCGACATGCAGCCGTATTTCGAAGTGGTCGAGCAGCCCGGCGGGCTTTTCATCGGCGCGCGGCGCAATGCCGAGAACGGAAAATATTATTGGCGCATTACGCCATGGGTGATGCCGTGCTTCACGATGATTCCGCCGCGCGGCGATCATCCGATCCACGGCCATTTCTGGGTGCCGATCGATGACGAGAACTGCTGGGCCTGGTCGTACGATTTCCATCCGGTGCGGGCGCTCACCAAGACCGAAGTCGATGCCATGAAAGACGGCGCCGGGGTGCATTGCAAATACATCCCAGGCACGTATCGGCCGCTCGCCAATAAGGACAATGATTATCTGATCGATCGCGTGGCACAGAAAGCCGGCAAGACCTTCAGCGGCGTCGCCGGCTTCGCGATGCAGGATGCATCGTTGCAGGAAAGCATGGGGCCGGTCTGCGATCGCACTAAGGAGAATTTAGTCTCGACCGACAACGGTATCATTATGGCGCGGCATCGCCTGATGCGCGCGGCCAAGGCGCTGGTCGAGAAAGGCGTCACGCCGCCCGGCATCGATCCGGCGCACCACAAGGTCCGTTCTTGCTCGGTGGTTCTGCCGCCGGAGGTGCCATTCAAAGAGGGCGCCAAGGAAGCGCTGCACGCCGAGCGCGGCGTTGCCCAGACGACAGTTTAACCCCCGTCATACGTTTTCCGCCGCTGCGTTCCGTCCCGCGATAAATCCCTGGCAAATGGCGCGCGGCAGACCGTGCATGGAAAACCCGCCCGCCGATTCGCCGCCGCAATAAAGGCCGGGGATTACCGCGCCATTCATATCGACCACCTGGCAGCGGGCGTTGATGCGCAATCCCGCGCGGGTGTCGTGGACGACGGGCGTCGCCCAGGCGGCATAGAACGGCGGCTTGGCGATCTTGTAGCGCGGGTTCGGCCTGCCGAAATCGGAGTCCTTGCCGCTAGCGACGAACGCGTTGTAACGCGTCACGGTGTCGAGGAGATTTTTCGGCGGCATCGGTACGCGCTGATGTTTCATCACGATTTTGCGCGCCAGTTCTTCGAGCGTGTCGGCGGCGAAAAAGAAGCCAGCGTCGTAATCAACATGCGGCGACGTCGGCTGCCATTGCTCACGCGCCACCGCATCGGCGTCAAAAATCGCCCAGATCGGCCCGCCGCCGTTATGGGCACCGCCGACACCCGCCAATGCCGCATTGATGAAATTGTTCGGATTGAATTTGACGTTCTTGGCGTTGAGATATGAGTGCGGCTCATACGGATTCACGCTCATATAGGTATTGTAGTTAAAGTGGCCGGCGGTCTCGTCGTAGAAACGCTTGCCGAGCATGTTGACCAAGATGACGTCCTGCCAGTCTCTGACCGGGAGCCCGATGGCGCGAGCTTTGTCGAACACCGCGCTGCCAGGATGCCAGCGCACGTTGACATAGCCGTACTGGCAGCCGATGGCACCTGGCTTGGTGATGCCCGAACCAAATTCGCCGGTATAGTTGAACAGCCCCCACAGCGCGGCGCCGATGTCCATGGCGGCCAGCTCGCCGCTGGCGTCCTGATCGGACCACGGCATGCCGGCGAGCCCGCAATATTCCTCGGTGAGTCGCGGATCGAACATGCGGCGGAAGTTGACGTTGCCGGTTGAGCCGCCGGTCGCGATGACGACCGCTTTGCGGGCGCGAAGATTGCGAACGGCGCCTTTATGATCCACGGCGATGCCGAGCACGCGGCTGGATCTCGGCGCTTCGCGATGAATCCCAGTCATGCGGTGTTCGAGCAGGATCTCGACGCCGGCCTTGCGCGCGGCGGCTTCCAGCGGCCGGATCAGGCCGGCGCCGGCCCTGCTTTCCGGATCGTGCGGCTCGGCCGACTTACCGGTATGGACCATCGGCCAATCGCCGACGTCGATCTGCATGGTGCGCGGCACCGAAACTCCGATCTCATGGCCGATACTATTCGGCGGCCGGTCGATGACTCTCACCCCATGGGCGAGCAGAAATTCGAACGACGCCACGCTGTTGTCGGCAAAGGCGCGGATGATCTCGCGATCGTTGTAGCGGTAGGGCGGGAAGCCGTTGGTCTCGACCACCGACCAATCGGTCAAGTCGCGGAAGAACAGATCGGGCGAATCCTCGACGCCGTATTTCTTCTGATAGCTGGTGCCGCCGCCGAGCGGCAGGTTGCCGCCGCTGGTGATGGCGTGGCCGCCGATATGCGGCTGCGCCTCGACGACGATGACCGAAGCGCCGGCTTCGCGGGCGATGATCGCCGCCGGCAGGCCGGTCGCACCGGATCCAATCACGACCACATCGGCGTCGCGATCCCAAGGAGGCGGCGCATCTTGTCGTTCCATCTCCGCGCGTCCTACGTTCACCTCGCCATGGCCGGGCTTGTCCCGGCCATCCACGTCTTCCATCAGGCTTGCACCTAAGACGTGGATGCCCGCAACGAGCGCGGGCATGACGCATCAAAATTTCCGAACGCTGTTATAACAGCGCGCGAATTCTTGCGCAGCACCGGTGATCGAGAGAGAGCTTCCAATGCCTAATGTCGTTCCAACCCACCGGCTCACCCATAAAGCGAGCCTGAAGATGATCGAGGCCGGCATAGCTAGGGCCGAGGCGCTTGGCTGCAAAGTGTCGCTTGCCGTCGTCGACCAAAGCTGCCGCCTGATTGGCTTTCTGATGATGGACGGCGCGAGGCACTTCTCCATCATCACCACCCAGCGCAAGGCGATCACCGCCGCCTCGCAGCGCTTGCCGACCGGCTATGCACCGGAGGAAAACGCGCTGTCCATGGTGGTGCGCATGGGCGACTTCACCAATGTGCCGGGCGGCTTCCCGATCGAGGTCAACGGCGAGGTGATTGGCGCGGTGGCGGCCGGCGGCGCCAAGATCGAGCAGGACGTCGAAGTGGCGAAGGCGGCGCTGGCGGCGCTGCATTTGTAGGGTGGGTTGCGCGAAGCGCAATCCATCGATCGGAATCCGCGCCGCGTGAGCAGACGCCGATGGGTTACGCCGATTGCGGCTAACCCACTCTACTTTCGCGCATCTCATCGCGCGCCGCCTGCACCGCCTTGATGATGTTCTGATAGCCGGTGCAGCGGCACAGATTCGAGGCAAGCACGTCGAGCAATTCCTCGTCGCCGATATTCGGATTCTTCTCTAGCACATTGGTCGCCAACATCAGAAAACCCGGCGTGCAATAGCCGCATTGCAGCCCGTGGTTCTCGATAAAGGCGCGCTGCAGCGGGTGCAGCTCATCGCCGTTTGCCAATCCTTCTACGGTTCGGATCTTCTTGCCCTGTGCTTGCACCGCGAACATCAGGCAGGAACGCACCGCTTCCTCGTCGACAATCACAGTGCACGTGCCGCAGATGCCGTGCTCACAGCCGATATGCGTGCCGGTTTGCCCGCAATCGTCGCGGATCGCGTCGACCAGCGTTTTGCGCGCCTCGACGCGGATCGGATAGTCACGGCCGTTGATGTTGAGCGTGATGTCGAATTTTTCGTTCATCGATTTCTGCTATGCGCGTTTTGACGGCCGTATCCATGCGGATTGCGCGTCCGATGTTTCAACCAAGCGGATTGGTTGTGAAGCGGCAGATTTCCGCTACGCGGATCATCCTAAAGCATGATCTAGCAAAGTGGAAACGGGGGTCGTCCTACATGTCGAGCACGAGGCGCTCGCTCTTGCAGCCGCAGCAGCAGATCATGACCTTGGCATTGGAGGCCTGTTCTTCCTCGCTCAGCACCGAGTCATGGTGCTCCGGGATTCCGGAAATGACGCGAGTTTCGCAAGCGCCGCAGATGCCAAGCTCGCAGGAATAATCGACGTCAACGCCAGCCTCGAACAGCACTTCGAGAACCTTCTTGCCCTCGGGGATGAAATACTCCTCGCCCGAACGTGCAAGCTCGACCCAGAACCCGCCGATATGAGCAGTGGCGCCGGCGTCCTTGGGCGTAAAATATTCGACGTGGATATTGCTGCGCGGGCGGTTTGCGGCGGCCGCCTCAAAGGCTTTGAGCATTGGATTGGGACCGCAGCAGTAAAAGTGCGAATTCTCGGGCGCCGCTGCGATTGCTGCACCAAGATCGAGAAATTGGCCACCCGCCTCATCGTCGAAATGCAGATGCACCGATTGCGGATCGAATTTCTGCAAGTCTTCAAGGAAGGCCATGTCCTCGCGCGACCGGCAGGAATAATAGAGCGTCCATGGTCGCTTGGACGCAGCAAGCTGTTGCGCCATGCACCAGATCGGCGTGATGCCGATGCCGCCGGCAATGAGCACCACGTGCTCGGTATTTTCGACCAGCGGAAAAGCATTGCGTGGCGCGCCGATCTTGATCTGATCGCCGACGCGCATCTCCTCGATGATGTAGCGCGAGCCGCCGCGACTTGCGGCGTCGCGCTTCACGCCGACGACATAGCTGTCCGGATCGGAATTCGGCGCGACCAGCGAAAATTGCCGGACTAACCCGTTGGGAAGATGCAGATCGATGTGAGCGCCCGGCGCATAGGCTGGCAGCTTTGCGCCATCGACGCGCGCCAAGGTGTAGATCTTGGTGTCGCGGGCAACGTCTTGAATGGCTGCGACGCGCGCGTCGATCAGCCCCGCTTGATGCGGAGGCAAATGCGCGGAACTCGCGGCGGAAGGCGGTGCGGTCAGGCTGTTCATGTAATGAATAGATAGGCGGCGAGCATAGGATTGCGCAACCGTTAGCTCACCGCGCCTGTCGCGCTCGGCTGGTGGCGTGCGGAAATACTACGGCTGTCGCGTTTTTCAGATGTTCTGCGAACACACGTCCGATCATTACGACCACGGGTCCGGACGGCGGTTCGGCAGCGAGCCGCGCCGGCAGGTCGGCGATTGGTGCGGCGATCACGCGCTCGTCGGCGCGGGTTGCCGATACGACGGCAACAGCCGGGGTGTTTGGATCGAGGCCGGCTTTGAGCGCGGCGGCAACCAAATCCGGTAAGGTCTGCGTCGGCATGTACACGATCGTCGTCGCGGTCGGATCGGCAAGACTTTTCCAGTCGATGTCGGCGGGCAGTTTGCCGCCGCGACTATGGCCGGTGATGTATTGCAACCGGCGCGCCTCACCGCGGCGCGTCAAGGAGACGAGCAGGCGGCCAGCGGCGCCTTGCGCGGTGGTAATGCCAGGCACGACCTCCACTGCAATTCCGGCCGCGCGGCAGGCCGCAATCTCCTCGTCGGCGCGGCCAAAAATCATCGGATCGCCGCCCTTGAGCCGCACCACGACGCGGCCGGCCTTGGCGAGCGAGATCATTAGCGCGTTGATCTCATCTTGACGGCATGACGGCGCATGGCCGGTTTTGCCGACCAGCATCTTCTTGGCCTCGCGCCGCGCGAAGTCGAGAATGTCGGTGGAGACTAGATCGTCGAACAAGATGACATCCGCCGATTGCAGCGCGCGCACTGCGCGCAGGGTCAATAATTCGGGGTCGCCCGGTCCGGCGCCGACCAGCGTGATGGACCCCGCCTGGCGCGGATTAGGCACAAGGAGTGCATCGAGCTCAGCTTCATTGGGCGTCCGATTGGGCGTAGCCAGTGCGCGGGCGGCGAACCTCTCCCAAAACGTGCGGCGAGCGCGGAACGGCAAAGCGAGCGTGCGCAGGCGCGGCCGCCATGCCAGGGCAGCTGCCGCCCAGCGCGCGAAACCCTGTGGGATCAGCGCTTCGATCTTGGCGCGGATTGCCTGGCCGAAAACCGGCGCAGCGCCCTCCGTAGAAATCCCAATAACAAGCGGCGAGCGATTGACGATCGCGCCGAATGAAAAATCGCAGAAGGCCGGCCGGTCGATGACATTGACCGGCACACCCGCGCTGCGCGCAGCGGCGGCAAATTCCGCGGCCGCTTTATCATCGGCGCAATCGGCGACGGCAATGGCAGCGCCACGCAGATCGCTGGCCGACCAACTGCGGCGATGGAGAGTAACGGCGCCATCCGGCGGTCTGATTGCCAGCGCGAGTAGGGGGTCGCCGGGTATGGCTGCAAAAACCTCAACCCGCGCGCCGGCAGCCGAAAGCAACTCGACTTTCCACGCGGCGGCGTCGCTGCCGCCAGCCACGACCGCACGCTTGCCTTTGAGGTCGAAAAAGGCAGGCAGCCGCGACAGTGGGGCGATCGCTGTTCGAACGGTTTCAGGTGCGCGGGTCATGATGGCTCGCCGGAGAAATAGAATGACGTTTCACTGTTGGCAATTTCATATACATAATTTGGAATAATTTACTCGTATTGGCCGAGACAAAGGAGGAAATTCTGCAAAACGCGTTCTCCGGCCGCATGGCGACACCTCGCTTCTACTGGCGAGCGTGACCATTCAAGAGGCATGCCAGAAACGGCCTATGCCAATCGGATCGCCTTCAGATTGGGGAATGTCACAGTTTGAATTTCACGGGTTAAGCGCAAACCATATGAGGAGCGCGAACAGTCCCAACACGGCCACGCATCCTGTCGCCGCGCTCCACCAGTAGAACAAGGGCTCAGATCGGCGCTGAACGTCCCTACCGCGAAGGTGCATTTTTCCACTTCGCAGACCTTGAATGAGACCCAGTGCAATACCGCACATAAGGGCAAATATTACTAAAAACCGCAGCGCGTTGAGCATCTTAACTCCAAACACGGCACTGCTGTTTTTCTAATACATCCTGCTTAGAATCTGGCGGGCGCCCGGCGGGGTTTCCGCCGAGCGCCCTTATTTTCACGTCAGCCGGCCTATAAGCCGGGTTCTGGATGGCATGCGAACGCGTTCGCGTGCGTGACGGCCATTCCTCTGGGACGCCGGTTGCCCGGCGCCTCAAGCAACCTACCCGGACGGCCGGATCCGAACACAATCCCGAAGCGCGTGCTTACGCACCGCTTCGCGCCGTCCCTATTCGGTCTTGCTCCCGGTGGGGTTTACCGTGCCGCCGACGTTGCCGCCGACGCGGTGCGCTCTTACCGCACCATTTCACCCTTACCGCAGCGAACGCAAACACGCCGCGGCGGTGTATTTTCTGTGGCACTGTCCCTGGGTTCACACCCGCCGGATGTTATCCGGCACCGTTTGTCCGCGGAGCCCGGACTTTCCTCTCCGGCAACCTTTCGGTTCCGCCGGAGCGGCCGTCCGACCGACTGACAGCAACAGGGATGGGGATATCGAGCTTGCCCGTCAAGTAGCGCGGCCGAACAACCACGTCGCAACGTTAAGGATCAGGGTGCGAGGCGCCGCGTTGCGGTCCGGGCGTGAGCGGCGATGGTCCGGGCGCGGCCGCGGCTGGCAAGCAGTTCCTGCAATGTATTGCGTGTCGATGGGTCGGCGATGCCGTCGACGCGTTCCGGCCGGAAGTGGCGCTGAAAGGCAGTCACGACCTCGAACGTAGTCGAGTCGTATTCGCTGCTTGCTTCCAGCCCGTATCCGTATTCGCGGAAGGCTTTTTGCAGGGCGACCACCGCGTCACCACGCGAGCCCGCAGCCAAGGCCTGGCCGAAATCCATGATTGGCGCCGGCTTTACCCAGTGACCGACGCCCGATTCATAAAGCGTTCGCCAGGGAAACTTTTCGCCGGGGTCCTGCTTGCGCGCGGGCGCAATGTCGGAATGCGCCAACACCCGCACCGGCGTAATGGAGTTGCGGGTTTGGATGCTGCGACAGAGCGCGGTGACCGCGGCGATCTGACGTGTGGGAAAATCGGGATAGCCGTGGTCGTGCCCTGGATTGGCGATTTCGATCCCAATCGAGCAAGAATTGATGTCGGTTTCCCCGGCCCATTCCGATTTACCAGCGTGCCAGGCACGACGGCTTTCCGGGACCATTTGAACGATTCGGCCATCCTCAAACACGAAATAATGTGCGGAGACATTGCTGCCGCGAGCGCGCAAAAGTTCGAGCGCGGACTGCGCGTCCTGCATGCCGGTGTAATGCAGCACAATCATATCCGGCCGCTGGCCGCCGTTGCGCTCGCCCTGATTGGGTGAGGGCACGACTTCGGCGACAACGGAGGAATCCGGCGTAAACGCGGGACGCGACATCGAACGCGACGGGGGACGCGACATGGCACGACTTTAGAAAATCACCGATGACCGACAAGGTGATTTGCAGGCGCCTGCAAAGAAAACAGCCGGAAAGCGACAGTACGTTGTTTTCAGGTCACAATGAAAAGTCCGCGATCGTATTTTGAAGGTCTTAAGCGGTGCCGTTAGGCAACCGCCGACCGTCTTCAACTCTTCCTTAAGCTTACCACTCGCTAATCGGCAGCGACCGAGCTGATGAGCTCGGCTGGCGTCCCGTTGACGGCCATAATTGCCCATGATAGCCCATCTAATCCCATTTAGGCCTGCGGTTATCGGCCTGTTGCGTGTCCGGCGGCAACCGCGCTCCGCAGGCCCGGCGTCGGAGCTGCAGGCCGGCGAGGGGCGAGATGGACCAGTTCGTGTCCCATTACATGCTCCGACTCGATGCGAAAGGACGCGTTTCGGTGCCGGCATCATTCCGGGCGGTCTTGGCACGCGACGGCTTCGAGGGACTTTATTGCCATCCGGCGCTCGATCGGCCGGCGCTCGATGCCGGGGGCAATGCCTTACTCGCCGAGATTCAAGCGTTGATTGCAGGATATGCGCCCTATTCCGAACAGCGCGAGCAATTCGCCTTGTCGCTTTACGGCACGAGCGAGACGCTCAAGATCGACAGCGAGGGCCGCGTGGTGCTGACGGAGACGCTGAAAGTCCATGCCGGCATCACCGATGCTGCGACCTTCGTCGGTCTCGGCCACAAATTTCGAATCTGGGAACCCAGCCGCTTTCGCGCGGAGCTCGCGGAGGCCACCGAGAAGGTCCGCGCGTTCAAGCAGGAGCTGGGGACCCGGATGGCGGCGGCAAAACCGCTCGGAGCACGGGAATGACAGCGGGCAGCGGCAGCGATGCTGTCGCTGGCGGACCGGTCCGTCACATTCCCGTGCTCGCCCGCCTCGCCATCGACTGGCTCGCGGTAAAACCCGGCGGTCTTTACGTCGACGCGACCTTCGGCAGCGGCGGCTATACACGCGCGATCCTGCAAACAGCCGGTGCGCGCGTGATCGGGATCGACCGCGACCACACCGCGGTTGCGCAAGGCGCGCCGCTGATCGAACAAGCGCAGGGCCAACTTCAGCTCGTCGAGGATCGTTTTTCCAATCTGGACGCAATCCTGGAATCGATTCCAAGCGGCGCCAATCGCGCCGACGGCATCGTATTCGACCTCGGTGTCTCCTCGATGCAGATGGACGAGGCAATGCGCGGATTTTCGTTTCGGCTCGACGGGCCGCTCGACATGCGCATGGGCAGTCGTGGACCGAGCGCAGCCGATGTCGTGGCGCGCGCCGAAGAACGCGAGCTCGCCGCGATCATCGCGCGATTGGGAGAAGAAAAGCACGCCCGCGCCGTCGCGCGAGCGATCGTCCGAGCGCGGACCAAGCGGAACATAGATTCGACGCGCGCGCTTGCCGAGATTGTGGCGGCAGCAGTGCCGGGACGGCACGCGGCAATCCACCCGGCGACACGAACTTTCCAGGCGCTGCGCATTTTCGTCAACGATGAGCTGTCCGAACTGGCACTCGGACTTGCGGCCGCTGAGCGCGCGCTCGAGCCTTTGGGTCGGCTTGTGGTGGTCGCCTTTCACTCCCTCGAAGACCGTATCGTCAAAACTTTCCTCGCCGAGCGCAGCCGCGGACCCGCCGGCTCACGCCATCGACCCGAAATAGCAGCGCCGCGCCCAACATTCCGCGTGCTGACGCCGCGGCCGCTGACGCCGGACCAATCCGAAGTCGCCGCCAATCCGCGCGCGCGATCAGCAAAACTGCGCGCGGCGGAGCGAACCGACGCGCCTGCGCGTGCAACCGGTGTGGAGCATCTTCTGCCGCCGCTGCCGCAGCTTGCCGACATGATGCGAGGCCGGCCGTGATTCTCCGCGTCCTGAATTTATTGGTGATCGGCATGCTGGTGCTTGCCGCTGCTTACGTCTATCGCATCAAATTCGACGCCACCGTCCAGGCTGAGCGCCTTGCAAAATTGCGCGGCGAGTTGCGCCACGAACGCGACAAGGTCGCAGCGCTGCGTGCGCAATGGGAGCAATTGGACAATCCAGCGCGCATCGAAGCGCTGGCAAAGCGACTTTTACCGCTGCGGCCGATCGTTCCAACGCAATTCGACGGGCTCGATCGCTTGCCCGAGCGACCAGCCCAAGACGTTGCGGCGCGCGCGGATCCAATAGGCGGAATAATCGAAAACCTCGAACAGTCGAACAAAATCGACACGACCGGGACGCTCCCAGCGTGGGCCAGTCCGGTGCGAACGCCGGTAGGATCGAGACAATGAGCGCAGCCGTCGAGCCGCTGGCCGCCGCATCCGCAATCGCGCCCGCTCGCCGGCGGTCATGGCAGTCATGGCGTCAGTGGCAATGGCAATGGCTGATCGGCAGGGTTCTCTACGGCACCGCTGTGGACCGTCACGCCAAGGCGCGGGCGCGGATCGGATTGGCGATCATTGCCTTTGCAGCCGTCTATTCGATTATTGCCGCACGGCTCGTGATGTTCGCGCTTGCCTCCAACAGCCATGCCACGCATCGCGTCGTATCGAGCGACGCGATCGCAACCGCGCGGCCGGATATTCTCGATCGCAACGGCATCGTCTTGGCGACCGATGTGCGCGTGCCGTCGCTCTATGCCGAGCCCCGCCGTCTCATCGATATCGACGACGCGATCGAACGGCTCACGGCGGACCTGCCGGACGTCGACGGCGCTGAACTGCGCGACCGGCTTTCCTCCAAGCGCGGCTTTGTCTGGCTGCGGCGCGACATCACGCCGGAGCAGCAGCGCGAGATCTATCGTCAAGGCTTGCCGGGCATCGGCTTTCTGAACGAGAACAAGCGCGATTACCCGGACGGCGCTGAGATTTCGCACCTCATCGGTCACGTCAATATCGATAACCAGGGCATCGCCGGAATCGAGAAGTGGCTCGACGGCCAGGGATTGGCCGCGTTGCACATGGCGGGCTTGGCGACGGATCGGCTGCAAAACCCCATCGAGCTTGCGGTCGATTTGCGTATTCAGCACGTGCTGCACGAGGAACTTGCCGCAGCGCGCACGAAATTTGGCGCGCTCGCTGCCGCCGGCCTCGTTCTCAACGTGCGGACCGGCGAAGTTCTGGCCATGGTGTCGGAGCCGGATTACGACCCGAATAATCCGCGCGAAGCGCTCGATCCGTCACGCATCAATCGACTGACCACCGGCGTGTTCGAGATGGGATCGACGTTCAAGGCATTCACTGTCGCCATGGCGCTCGATTCGGGGAAGGTCACGCTCAAGTCGACCTTCGACGCGCGCATGCCGCTGCACATGGGACGGTTCGATATCCATGACTTCGAGGCGCAACACCGCGTCCTCTCGGTCCCGGAGATCTTCACCTATTCGTCCAATATCGGCGCGGCGCGAATGGCGCTTGCGATCGGCGTCGATGGCCACAAAGCGTTTCTGAAAAAAATCGGCCAACTCGATCGGCTGCGCACCGAACTGCCGGAAAGCGCCGAACCGATCGTGCCCAAGCGCTGGGTAAATCTCAACACCGCCACCATCGCCTTCGGGCATGGCCTTTCGGTCGCGCCGTTGCAGGCGGCGATGGGCGTCGCGGCACTCATGAACGGCGGCACTCTCATTCCGCCGACATTTCTCAAGCGCTCGGAGGCGGATGCGCAAGCGCTCGGCAAGCGCGTCATCAAACCGGAAACGAGCGCCGTCATGCGCTACCTGATGCGGCTGAACGTCGAAAGGGGAACCGCGGCCAAAGCCGACGTGCCCGGCTACTATATCGGCGGCAAGACCGGCACCGCGGATAAAGTGGTCAACGGCCGCTATTCCAAAGCCAAAGTGCTGACCGATTTCATCGCCGTGCTGCCGGCCGACCGGCCGCGTTATGTCTTGTTGATCATGCTCGACGAGCCGCACGCGACGCCCGAGACGCATGGTTTCACTACGTCCGGATGGAACGCAGTGCCGACCGGCGGCGCCGTCGTCGCGCGCATAGCGCCGCTGCTGGGCATCGCGCCGCGCATGGACCTGCCAAGTGCGGATCGGTTGATACTGGCCTCACTCAAGGAAAGCAGGTAAGGCGATAATCGCATCGTCGACGCCAATAAGTTGTGCAAGAAGCTCAACATGAAGCTTCGCGAAATTGCGCCCGCTGACGGAGAGTTCGAGGCGCGCCACGCCGAAATTGAAGTTAGCGGAGTGACGGCAGATAGCCGCACCGTAAAACGCGGCGACGTATTCGTCGCCATTGCAGGCGGCAAGACCGACGGTCTGCGCTTTGTTACTGCGGCCATCGCTGCCGGCGCGGCGGCGATCGCAGCCGAGCATGCACCGCCGACGCCGTTGCCAGCCGGAATTGCGTTCATGCGCGTTGCCAATGCGCGGCGCGCCGTGGCGTCGATTGCCGCCAAATTCTATCCGCGCCAACCGCGCACCATCGCCGCCGTCACCGGAACAAGCGGTAAAACTTCGGTGGTGGCCTTCACGCGGCAAATCTGGGAAGCCAACGGCCATTACGCCGCGAGCATCGGGACGATCGGTGTCGTATCGCCGCGTGGCGAAAGCTACGGCTCGCTGACAACGCCTGACCCAGTCGAACTGCATCGCTCGCTCGATGCGCTCGCCGCCGAAGGCGTGACCCACCTGGCGATCGAAGCGTCATCGCATGGGCTCGATCAATATCGGCTCGATGGACTGCGCATTGCGGCGGCGGGATTCACCAATATCACGCGCGACCATCTCGACTATCATCCGAATTTCGAAGCCTATCTTGCCGCCAAGCTGCGGTTGTTCGACGAATTGCTGCCGGACGGCGCAGCCGCGATCATCAATGTCGATGACGATCACGCGCAAGCCGTCACCGCTGCTGCCGGTACGCGCGGACTTGCGATCACAACGGTCGGACGCAAAGGAACGGGAATTCGGCTGATTGACTGTGCGCGCGACGGTTTCGGCCAAAAACTCCAGCTCGAACATGGCGGCAAGCTTTACCGGGTCCGCATGCCGCTAGTCGGCGAATTCCAAGCCGAGAATGCGGTGGTCGCCGCCGGTCTCGCCATCGCCAGCGGCGACGATGCCGGTGCGGTATTCGCGGCGCTCGAACGGCTGCGCGGCGCCAAAGGCCGTCTGGAACGCATCGGCGAAAGTCGCGGCGCCCAGATCTTCGTCGACTATGCGCACAAGCCCGACGCACTGGCGAAGGCGCTCGACGCCCTGCGTCCCTACGCGGCCGGTCGTCTCATCGTTGTGTTCGGCGCGGGCGGCGATCGCGATCGTGGCAAGCGGCCCTTGATGGGCGCCGTCGCCGCCGCCAAAGCCGACCGGGTGATCGTCACCGACGATAATCCGCGCAGCGAAGACCCCGCAGCGATCCGCGCCGCGATCCTTGCCGCCGCGACTGGCGCCGCCGAGATCGGCGACCGGCGCGACGCGATCCGCCGTGCCATCGGCGAGTTGCGGCCTGGCGATATCTTGCTGGTCGCCGGAAAGGGTCATGAAACCGGCCAAATCATCGGCGACCGGATCATGCCCTTCAGCGATCACCAAGCGGTCGCTGCGGCTCTAAAGGAACTTGCCGCATGACCGCGCCCGCGCTGTGGACCATAGACGCAATGGCGAACGCGATGGGCGCCGAGCGCCAGGGACACCTTCCTGCCTCGATCTGCGGCCTCTCGATTGACAGCCGCAGCATCGGACCGGGTGAAGCTTTCTTTGCGATCCGCGGCGATCACCGCGACGGCCATGAATTTGTTCCAGCGGCATTATCCGCCAAGGCAGCGCTTGCGGTGATCGCCGCCGACCGGCGCGCGCAGTTTGCCGCGGATGCCCCACTGCTGATTGTGCCGGACGTGCTCGCAGCTTTGCGGAACCTCGCCGTAGCCGCTCGCGCACGACTGCCGGGCAAAGTGATCGGCGTCACCGGTTCGGTCGGCAAGACCGGAACCAAGGAAGCGCTGCGTCTTGCGTTGTCCAAAGATGGCGAGACGCATGCCTCGGTCGCGTCCTACAACAATCATTGGGGCGTACCGCTGTCGCTGGCGCGTTGTCCATCGAGCGCGCGTTACGCAATATTCGAAATGGGCATGAACCACCAAGGCGAAATCGCACCGCTGTCGCGGCTGGTCCGGCCGCAGATTGCGATCATCACCACGATTGCGCCGGTGCATCTCGAATTCTTGGGTTCGCTCGCCAATATCGCCGACGCCAAAGCTGAAATATTTGTTGGCGTACCGGCGGACGGCGCGGCTGTGATCAATCGCGACATCGGCCAATTTGCGCAGCTCAAAGCACGCGCGGAACAAGCTGGGATCACGCGCGTGATTTCATTTGGAGAACATGCCGAAGCCGATGCGCGTCTGATTAAATGCGCTTTGCACGCACGTTGCTCGACCGTCGAAGCTGAAATTTTCGGCACGCAGTTCAGCTATAAGATCGGGGCACCGGGACGCCACCTCGTCATCAACTCGCTTGCAGTGTTGGCGGCAGCCGAACTCGTCGGCGCCGATCTCGCGCTTGCCGCCTTAGCCCTTACCGAGTTGCGGGCGGCGTCGGGCCGCGGCGCGCCGATTGAAATCGAGCTTCCCGGCGGACCGGCATTGATCCTCGACGAGAGCTACAACGCCAATCCCGCTTCGGTCGAGGCTGCATTGGCGGTGCTTGGACGATCGCCTGTCGGGCCGCGGGGCCGGCGCATCGCTGTGCTCGGCGACATGTTGGAACTCGGCCCGAACGGTCCGGATCTGCATCGCGGCTTGGCCGATGCGGTGATTGCCAACGGCGTCGACTTGGTCTTCTGTTGCGGTCCCTTGATGGAGGCGCTGTGGCAGGCGCTTCCTGCGAGCCGGCGCGGCGGCTATGCCGAGAACGCAGCCGCGCTTGAGGCGGAAGTGCTGCCGGCAATCCACGCTGGCGACGTCGTCATGGTCAAGGGCTCGCTCGGCTCGCGCATGGCGCCGATCGTCAGGGCGTTACAGCGCAGCTATCCGCGCCACGAGAGCTTCGAAGAAGCTTCCGCACAAGGTTGATTGCAATGCTCTATTGGCTGGTCGATCTGTCGGACAAGCTCTCGGTGCTCAATGTCTTTCGCTACATCACGTTTCGCACCGGCGGCGCGGTGATAACCGCACTGTTGTTCGTCTTTTTGTTCGGCCAGCACATCATCGACCGCCTGCGGCTCTTGCAAGGCAAAGGCCAGCCGATCCGCACCGACGGGCCGAAATCGCACCTCATCGCCAAGGCGGGAACGCCGACGATGGGCGGCTTGATGATCCTGTCCGGGATGCTGGTCTCGACGCTGCTGTGGGCAAACCCGACCAATCCTTACGTTTGGGTGGTGCTGTGGGTGACGCTCGGTTTCGGATTGGTGGGCTTCTACGACGACTACCTGAAAGTGACGAAGCAGTCGCATGACGGCTTTGGCGGCCGCATCCGGCTCGTCATCGAAGCCGTCATTGCCGGTATTGCCTGTCTCGCGCTGGTGCGACTCGGCCACGCGCCGTTTTCGACCTCGCTGGTGTTTCCTTTTTTCAAGGAGCTAGTGCTCAATCTCGGCTGGTTTTTCGTATTGTTTGCAATGTTCATCATTGTTGGCGCGGGAAACGCGGTGAACCTCACTGACGGACTCGACGGGCTTGCCATCGTTCCGGTGATGATCGCGTCGGCAAGTTTCGGCATGATCTCGTATCTCTCGGGCAATACGGTGTTCGCCGATTATCTGCAGATCCATTATGTCGCCGGTACCGGCGAGCTGTCGGTCCTCTGTGGCGCCGTGCTCGGTGCCGGCCTGGGCTTTCTGTGGTTCAACGCCCCGCCGGCGTCGATTTTCATGGGCGACACCGGCTCGCTCGCGCTGGGCGGCATGCTCGGCGCCGTGGCGATCGCCACCAAACATGAAATCGTGCTCGCGGTGATCGGCGGCTTGTTTGTTCTGGAAGCAGTCTCGGTCATCGTCCAGGTCGTATCGTACAAGCTCACTGGCAGGCGCGTATTCAAAATGGCGCCGATCCATCATCACTTCGAGCAGCTCGGCTGGACCGAGCCGCAGATCGTGATTCGCTTCTGGATCGTCGCCGTAGTGTTGGCGCTCGCCGGACTTTCGACCTTGAAATTGCGATAGCGCGGCACCGTGATTCCGATCACGACGCTTGCCGGCAAGAAGGTCGCGGTGTTCGGCCTTGGTGCCTCGGGCTTGGCCAGCGCGAGCGCACTGTTGGCCGGCGGCGCCGACGTGATCGCCTTCGATGACGACGCGGCGAGCGTCGCCAAAGCGAGCGCCGGTGGAATTCCGACGGCCGATTTGCGCAACGCCGATTGGTCGAAGCTCGCTGCGCTTGTGCTCGCGCCCGGTGTTCCGCTCACTCATCCATCGCCGCATTGGGTGGTGGCGCTCGCCCGCAAAACGGCGGTCGAGGTGATCGGCGACATCGAATTATTCTGCCGCGAGCGCCGGCATCACGCGCCACAAGCGCCATTTGTTGCCGTTACCGGCACCAACGGCAAGTCCACCACAACGGCGCTGATCGCGCATCTTGCCGCATCGGCCGGCATGGACGCGCAGCTTGGCGGCAATATCGGCACCGCCATCTTGTCGCTTAAGCCGCCGCAGCCGGGCCGGGTGCATGTGATCGAGTGCTCGTCCTATCAAATAGACCTCGCGCCGTCGCTCGATCCATCGGTTGGAATCCTGATCAATCTCACCGAGGACCATCTCGACCGGCACGGCACCATGGAAAACTACGCCGCGGTGAAGGGGCGTTTGGTCGCCGGCGTGCCGCACGAAGGCACCGCCGTGATCGGCGTCGACGACGACTTGTGCCGGCAGATCGCCGGGCGGCTGGCGCAAACCGGCAAACACGTGGTGCAGATTTCGGTCCGCCGCAAATTGAGCGACGGCCTATACCTGGATGGCAGCCGCATCATGCACGCGGACGGCGCCAAAGCCACGCCGATTGCTGAGCTCGGCGGCATCGGTTCATTGCGCGGGGTGCACAACGCGCAGAACGCGGCTTGCGCGACAGCCGCCGCGCTAGCGCTCGGGCTCGATCCGCCGGCTATCCAAGCGGGCTTGCGGTCCTTTCCGGGACTGCCGCATCGGATGGAGGAAGTCGGACGGCGCGGCGCCGTGCTCTTTGTCAACGATTCCAAAGCCACCAATGCCGATTCGGCCGCCCAGGCGCTGGCCTGTTTCAGCGATATTTTCTGGATCGCTGGCGGGCTGCCAAAGACCGGCGGCATCGAAAGCCTGCGGTCTTTCTTTCCGCGTATCCGTAAGGCCTATCTTATCGGTGAGGCGGCCGATCAATTCGCCGTCACCTTGGCAGATGCGGTGCCTCACGAGATCAACGGAACGCTCGACAAGGCGCTCGCCGCGGCGGCGCGCGATGCCGCCGCCTCGTCGGCCGCCGAGCCGGTCGTGCTCCTTTCGCCGGCCTGCGCCTCGTTCGACCAGTACCGCAATTTCGAAGTACGGGGCGATGCGTTCCGAGCGCTGGTCCAAGCGTTGCCTGGATTGCAGAAAAACACTTAGCCGTGCCGGCGAAACATCAACCGCCATGCGCCGGTTGTGCATGATCTTAATCTCATAGAAACTATGCCGGATGCAGGACTAGAGCGGGATGCGTTTTTGTCGAATCGTCATCCCGTTCTAGCTTTTTGTTTGGGCATGATCTTTTCCGAAAACCGGTTACCACTTTTCGGGATCAGGCCTTAGGCGGGGATCTTCTGGGGGACCTGGTTTTACGATGGCTTCCCGCGCGCAACCGACAGTGCTCGGCGAATGGTGGCGAACCGTCGACCGCCTGACGCTGGCGGCGGTTGGCGCGCTGATGCTGGGCGGCATCGTGCTGTGTCTCGCCGCAAGCCCGCCGGTCGCGACGCGCATCGGACTTGATCCGTTTCACTTCGTCAATCGTCAGGTCTTGTTTCTCATTCCCGCCGCCCTCGTGCTGATCGCGACCTCCTTTCTATCGCCGCACGAGATTCGGAGAGTGGCGCTGGTTGTATTCGCCGTGAGCTTGGTGCTCACGGCGCTGACGCCGTATTTCGGCGCCGAGATCAAGGGCGCACGCCGCTGGCTCGTCATTCTCGGCGTGAATATTCAGGCGTCCGAATTCCTCAAGCCTGCTTTCGTTATTCTCATTGCCTGGCTGTTCGGCGAAAGCGCCAAGCGTCCGGAAATGCCGACGAACTCCATTGCGCTCGGATTGCTGGTCGCGGTTATCGCTCTGCTGGTGCTGCAGCCCGATTTCGGCCAGACCATGCTGATCGCGCTGGTTTGGGGCGCGCTGTTCTATATGGCCGGGATGCGTCTTGTTTGGGTGATCGGATTGGCCGGCGCCGCGGGCGCCGGTCTGATCGCCGCCTTTTTCACCGTCCCGCACGTGGCGCAGCGCATCAATCGCTTTCTCGATCCGGCATCGGGCGATACTTTCAACATAGACATCGCCACCGAGTCGTTCATCCGCGGCGGCTGGTTCGGCCGCGGCCCGGGCGAGGGCACGATCAAACGCGTGTTGCCCGAAGGCCATACCGATTTCGTCTTTGCTGTCGCCGCGGAAGAATTCGGCACCGTGCTGTGCCTGATCCTGGTCGCACTGTTCGCGCTCATCGTGATCCGTGCGCTGGTGAAAGCCATGGCCAGCGACGATCAGTTCATCCGTTTCGCAACGGCTGGGCTCGCCATGCTTTTCGGCATGCAATCCGCCATCAACATGGCCGTCAATCTCCACCTAATGCCGGCCAAGGGAATGACCTTGCCTTTTATCTCTTACGGCGGCTCGTCCTTGATCTCGCTTGCCTACGGCATGGGCATGCTCGTGGCGCTCACGCGCGAACGGCCGCGTGCCAAACTTGGCAGCGTGAACGGGCTTGCCGCGAGTCCGGCGTAATGGATAAGCCGAGATTGCCGCCGATCCTCGTCGCCGCCGGCGGGACAGGGGGCCATTTATTCCCCGCCGCGGCGCTCGCCGGCGCGCTCACCAAACGCGGCGTTGCGGTGCATCTTGCAACCGACCGACGCGCTGCACGATTTGGCGACGCGTTCGCCGATGACGCGATCCATGTCGTCGCCAGCGCAACACTGCGCTCGCGTAACCCCGTCGCGGTCGTGCAAACCGCCGCCGGGCTTGGGCTCGGTTTGTTTCAGGCATGGCGACTGATCGGCAATCTTCGGCCTGCTGCTGTCGTCGGCTTCGGCGGCTATCCGAGCGTTCCTCCAGTGCTCGCAGCGGTGTGGCGCGGCGTGCCGGCGCTCATTCACGATGCCAATGCAGTTGTGGGACGCGCTAATCGGCTGCTGGCGCCGCGCGTTGCTGCAATCGCCACGACATTTCCCGACACTTTCCGCGACGCGCCCGAACTGGCGGCCAAGGCGACACTGACAGGCAATCCGGTGCGAGCGGCGGTGATCGCCGCCGCGGCAACACCTTACACTTTGCCGTCAGATGCGCTGTGTCTGCTCGTTTTCGGCGGCAGCCAAGGCGCGCGGGTCATGGCCGATATCGTCCCTGCCGCGATTGCCCGGCTCGAACCCGGCTTGCGGGCGCGGCTCCGCATTTTCCAGCAAGCGCGCGAGGAGGATCTGGCCCGCGTGCAAGGCGCTTACGCGAGACTTGCCGTCGCGGCCGAGGTGGCGCCGTTCTTTTCCGATTTACCGGCGCACATCGCGGCGAGCCATCTCGTGGTGGCGCGCTCGGGCGCCTCGACAGTGGCGGAATTGGCGGCGATTGGGCGGCCATCGATCCTGGTTCCGCTGCCGCACGCGATCGACCAGGATCAATTCGCCAATGCCGGCGTGCTGGAACGCGCCGGCGCCGCGCTGCGGCTGGTACAGGAGACTTTCACGCCCGAACGGCTCGCCGGCGAAATTGCGGGGTTAGCAGGTGCCCCGCAACGGCTCGCCGCGATGGCGGCCGCGGCGCGATCCTTGGGCAAGCTCGACGCGGCCGAGCGGCTGGCTGACCTGGTCCTCAATGTGGCGGCGATCTCGCCTTGACCCCCAGCGAAGCACGCCGACTTGTTCCTGCCATCCAGCTCATTCATTGATACGTCATTCATTAACAGACCGCGATAAAATGGCCGCCATTTCGGGACGTAAAAACCGGGGAACCGCATGAAACTGCCGCGCGATATCGGCCCGATGCACTTCATCGGTATCGGCGGCATCGGCATGAGCGGCATCGCCGAGGTGCTGGTGAATCTCGGCTACACCGTGCAAGGTTCCGATCAAGCCGACAGCGCCAATGTCAAACGGCTGCGCGACAAAGGCATCAAAGTCGCAATCGGCCATGCGGCGGAAAATCTGGCCGGCGCCAAAGTCGTAGTGATTTCTTCGGCGATCAAGCTGGACAATCCGGAGCTGGTGGCCGCACGCGCGCAACGGCTGCCGGTAGTCCGCCGCGCCGAAATGCTGGCCGAGCTGATGCGGCTGAAAAGCTGCATCGCCATTGCCGGCACCCACGGCAAGACGACGACGACCTCGATGGTGGCGGCGCTGCTCGATGCCGGCGGTTTCGATCCGACCGTGATCAACGGCGGCATCATCAACGCCTATGGCACCAATGCGCGGCTTGGCGCCGGCGATTGGATGGTGGTCGAGGCAGATGAGTCGGACGGCAGCTTTCTCAAACTCCCGGCTGACATCGCTGTCGTCACCAATGTCGATCCCGAACATCTCGATCATTTCAAGACCTTCGACGCCGTGCAGGATGCGTTTCGTGCATTTGTCGAGAATGTGCCGTTCTACGGTTTCTCGGTCATGTGCACCGATCATCCGATCGTGCAAAATCTGGTCGGCCGTATCGAGGACCACCGCATCGTTACTTACGGCGAGAACCCGCAAGCCGACGTGCGCCTTGTCGATGTTTCGCATGCCGGCGGCACGTCGCTGTTCACGGTGGCCTTCCGTGAGGCGGCCGGTCGAGCCGCGCATGAGATCAAGAACATCGCGCTGCCGATGCCAGGGCGGCACAATGCGCTCAATGCCACCGCTGCGATTGCCATCGCTCACGAACTAGGCGTTTCCGGCGAGACAATTCGCAAGGCCTTCGCCAAGTTCGGCGGCGTACGCCGGCGATTCACGCGGACCGGAATCTGGAACGGCGTTATCATCGTCGACGATTACGGCCATCATCCGGTGGAGATTGCCGCGGTGCTGCGCGCGGCGCGAGAGTCGACCAAAGGTCAGGTCATAGCCGTCGTGCAACCACATCGCTTCACGCGACTGGCTGCTTTGTTCGACCAGTTCTGCACCTGTTTCAACGATGCCGATACTGTGATCGTCGCCCACGTCTATCCGGCGGGCGAGCCGCCGATCGCCGGTATCGACCGCGACGCGCTGGTGCAGGGTTTGCGCACGCATGGCCACCGCCACGTCGTCGCGCTCGATGGGCCCGACAAGCTTGCGCCACTGATCGCTGCAGCAGTCGAGCCCGGCGATTACGTCGTCTGTCTCGGCGCCGGCTCGATCACGCAATGGGCCTACGCGCTGCCCGCCGAACTCGAGGCGCTCGGGGCCCGCTGATGGCGTTTCCCGATCTCGTGCCTTTAGTCAACAAGACTATGCCCGAGCTGCGCGGACGCCTGCTGGCCAATCAGCCGCTCGCGGAGCTGACGTGGTTTCGTGTCGGCGGACCGGCCCAGCTTCTATTCATGCCCGAGGACGAATCCGACCTTTGCTACTTTCTCGCTCGCTTGCCGGCTGAATTATCGGTGACGGTGATCGGCCTCGGCTCTAACCTGATCGTGCGCAATGGCGGCGTCCCCGGCGCGGTGGTGCGATTGGGCCGCGGCTTCAATGGAATTGGCGTCGAAGATACGCGGATTCGCGCCGGCGCCGCCGTGCCCGATGTCAAAATAGCCCGCGCGGCGCAGGAAGCCGGCGTTGCGGGATTATCGTTCATGCGCGGCATCCCTGGCGCTATCGGCGGTGCGTTACGCATGAATGGCGGTGCCTATGGGCGCGAGACCAAAGACGTGCTGGTCGAAGCGCGTGCAGTCGATCGGCAGGGCGGCGTTCACGTCCTGAGCAATGCCGACATGCATTACGCTTATCGCCATTGTGGCGCGCCGGACGATTACATCTTCACCGAAGCCTTGTTCGCGGGTGAACGCGGCGATGCGAAGCTTATCGCCGCGGAAATGGAAAAAATCACCGAAGCGCGGGAAGCGACCCAGCCGGTGAAAAGCCGCACCGGCGGTTCGACGTTCAAAAACCCGCCGGGCGGCAAAGCCTGGCAATTGATCGATGCCGCTGGCTGCCGCGGCCTGCAAAACGGCGGCGCCCAGGTTTCGGAGATGCATTGTAATTTTCTGATCAATCGCGGCGATGCAACCGCCGCGGAGATTGAGATGCTCGGTGAGACGGTGCGCAAAAAGGTCGAGGAGCAATCCGGCGTCAAACTTGAATGGGAGATCAAACGGATCGGCATCGCGGCGTGAAACCGGCGAGCCGAAGCACCGCACCGACCAAACAAAAGATTGCTTGCGCTCTCGATCCGCGCGATCTAGATTCCTCATCGGGGAAAAGCAGACTCCCCATCAGACGTATTCCGTCCAAGCTCTGCGCATCACTCGCATGTCGAGGAGGTTGCGCATGGACGGACACTCTCCAAATATCCCGCCTTCAATCGCCGTGGATGAACTCTACAATCGGCTCGGCACCGCGTCGGCGCCGCAACCGGCAACTTGGCTGGCAAAGGCGCCCGCCAAAGCACAGAGATGAACCTTGCCCACTGAATTGACTGCAACAAGCAAATCCGCTGCGAGACCGGCACACGGAGTTTCGCTGGGCGAGGCATTCCGCGTGTGGACGCGCGTAGCGCTACTTAGCTTCGGCGGACCCGCCGGCCAGATTGCCGTGATGCATCGAATCATTGTCGATGAAAAACACTGGGTCTCGGAGGAAAGGTTTCTGCATGCGCTGAACTATTGCATGCTGCTGCCGGGACCCGAAGCGCAGCAGCTTGCAACCTATATCGGCTGGCTGATGCATCGCACGCTGGGCGGCATCATGGCCGGCGTGCTGTTTATCATTCCCGGCATCATCGCCATCCTGGCGCTGAGCTATGTCTATGCCGCCTACGGCAACGTGCCGGTCGTCACCGCGCTGTTCTTTGGATTGAAGGCCGCCGTTCTTGCCATCGTGCTCGAGGCGGTGCTGCGCATCGGCAGGCGGGCGCTGAAGAACCGGTTGATGGTGGCGCTGGCGGCGCTGGCATTCGTCGCGATTTTCTTTTTTGCGGTGCCATTTCCGATCATCATCATTGCCGCCGCACTCGTCGGCTTTTTCGCCCAACGGTTCAAGCTGGCCGAATTTCAGAACAGCGCCGCGCATACGCCCGGTAACACAGCCAAGTCGGACGCCGCGGGCAGCTTGCTCGGCGAAGAACTGCCGCCGCATGCGCGGCCGGCGCTTGAACGTTCACTTGCAGTGGCGGCGATCTGGCTCACGCTCTGGCTGGTGCCGGTGATCGCGCTTCTTTTCTCCCGCGGCAGCGCCGACATATTCAGTCAGATCGCGGTCTTTTTCAGCAAAATGGCGGTGGTCACTTTTGGCGGCGCCTATGCAGTGTTGGCCTATGTGGCACAGCAGGCAGTTGATACTTTCGGCTGGCTCAAGCCCGGCGAAATGCTCGACGGTCTCGGCATGGCGGAAACGACGCCGGGCCCATTGATCATGGTGCTGCAATTCGTGGGTTTCATGGCCGCTTATCGCAATCCCGGTTCGCTGCAACCGATGCTCGCGGGGACGTTCGGCGGATTACTGGCGACCTGGGTCACCTTCACGCCGTGTTTTCTTTGGATCTTCCTCGGCGCACCGTTTATCGAGCGGTTGCGCGGCAACAAAGGATTGAACGCCGCCTTTTCCGCGATCACGGCGGCAGTCGTCGGCGTCATTCTCAACCTCGCGATTTGGTTTGCCGTGCACAGCATCTTTCATGCCACGATTCCGGTTCACGCATTTCCGTTCTCGTTCGACGCACCGGTCTTGGCCAGCGTCGATCCGTGGGCGCTCGCGCTCACGCTGGCGGCGGCAATCGCAATCTTCCGCTTCAAGGCGGGAATGATCGCAACCCTGGCCGCGTGCTGCGCTGCAGGAACCGTTCTCCATCTCCTGGGCGCAATATGAAGGAATGGTTTGGTGCGCGGCTACCATCATGATTGAACGAGCGAACTCGCTTGCCGAAGATCGACGCAAATTTGCTTCTGCTCTATGCCGCGCGCGCCCTGCGCGGCTTCGGTGACGGCTTCGCGGTCATCGTGCTGCCGGTCTATTTGGCGGCAATCGGTTTTGACGCAGCCAAAATCGGATTGGTTGCCACCGCAGCCTTGCTGGGAACGGCCGTCCTTACGCTTGCCGTCGGGCTGGTTGCGCCGCGCCGCGATCTTAGAAATTTATTGATCGCGGGTGCGGTCCTGATGATCGGTACCGGCCTGGCCTTCCCGGCTTTCGAACAAATCGGCCTCGTTCTCGCCGTGGCATTTTTCGGCACTGTGAATCCTTCGACCGGCGACATCGGCGTGCTCATCCCGATCGAACATGCCGCACTCGCGCAGGGCGCGGTTGATCACGAGCGCACGCGCGTCTTCGCGCGCTATAGCTTGATCGGGACCCTATCGATGGCTGCCGGCGCGTTGGCGGCTGCGATTCCGGCGCTGTTGACGCGCGCCGGGATCGGCGAGCTAAGCGCGCTACGGGCGATGTTCTATGGCTATGCAGTACTCGGCGGCGCCAGCGCCGCGATGTACTATTATCTACCGCGCGGAAATTTCGAGCAGAGCTCGGCCGCGGCGCCGTTAAATGTGTCGCGTGGCGTCGTCTACAAACTGGCCGCCCTTTTCAGCCTCGATGCATTCGCCGGCGGATTCATCGTCCAATCGTTGCTTGCGGTCTGGCTGTTCGAGCGATTTGAAATGTCGCTCGCCGCCGCCAGCCTGTTCTTTTTCTGGTCCAGCGTGTTTAGCGCCTTTTCTTATCCGGTGGCCGCAAAAATAGCGCGGCGGATCGGGCTCGTGAATACGATGGTGTTCACGCACATCCCGTCGAGCGTTTTCCTCATCCTCGCCGCAGTGTCACCGAACCTGACCGCTGCGCTCGTCTTTCTCCTGTTGCGATCGGCGCTGTCGCAAATGGATGTGCCGACCCGCAGTTCTTATGTGATGGCCGTCGTGACCCCGGCGGAGCGGCCGGCTGCGGCAAGCGTCACTGCGGTCCCGCGCAGCCTTGCCTCGTCGCTCAGCCCGGCCCTTGCCGGCATGCTGCTGTCCGGCCCATTCCTCGGCGCCCCGCTTATAATCTGTGGCACCCTGAAAATCCTCTACGACGCGGGGCTTTTGCTCATGTTCCGGCACATCAAGCCGCCGGAGGAAGTCCGCCTCCCGCTCTAGCGCCACGCACCATTAGCCGGCCGCAATTATGCGCGGAAACGCTCGACCTTTCGCCCGTTGTCGATTCTAGTGGGTGTCCTTGCGAATCAGCGGTGGGCGCAGCCATGGCGAAGCACGTCGCCGTTCTGATGGGGGGGTGGTCGGCCGAGCGCGAGATTTCGCTGCGCTCGGGCAAGGCCTGCGCCGAGGCCCTGGTTCGCCGGGGCTATCGGGTCACTTCGCTCGATGTGACGCCTGATATTGCCGCTGCGCTGACCGCCACCAAGCCGGACGTGGCGCTTAACGTGTTGCACGGCCGCCCCGGCGAGGACGGCACGCTGCAGGGTCTGCTCGAGGTTCTAGGCATTCCCTACAGCCATTCCGGCGTGCTGGCGTCCGCGCTTGCCATGCAGAAGAACTACGCCAAGGCGCTGTTTAGCGCTTGCGGCATCCCGATCGCGGAGGATCGAGTGGTGTCGCGCTTCGAAGCGGCCAAGAGCCACGTCTTGCCACCACCCTATGTGGTGAAGCCGATCGCCGAGGGCTCCAGCGTGGGGGTTTTCATTGTCACCCAAGAGCACCCGCACCCGCCCCAGGAGCTCTACCGTGACGACTGGCCGTTCGGCGATATGGTCATGGTCGAGCGCTACGTCCCCGGCAAGGAGCTGACTTGTGCGGTGCTCGGCGATCGCGCACTCGACGTTATCGAAATCGTCCCGACGACGCGGTTCTACGACTACGAAGCCAAATACGCGGCTGGCGGCTCCAAACACCTGCTGCCGGCGCCAATTTTACCAAATGTTTACCAGGAGGTCCGAAGACTGGCTGTCGCTGCGCATAACGCGCTCGGCTGCCGTGGGGTCAGCCGCGCGGACTTTCGCTACGACGATCGGGGGACGGGAAAGCTGGTCTGCCTTGAGGTCAATACCCAACCCGGCATGACCGAAACCTCGCTCGTGCCCGAGCTCGCCGCCTATGCGGGCATTACATTCGACGAGCTGGTGCAATGGATGGTGGAGGACGCCTCGACCAACCGCTGATGCGGTCGGGGCAATTAGCGGCAGAGCGGAGTGGCGCGCCGGTTGACCGCCCGGATTCCGCGCGCGTCCAAGCCGGTCAGCAAGACCACAGCGCTCACCGCATTTTCCCTTTCTTTGTGAGCCGCGGCTCCCGCCGTTGGGCCGCGCGACTGGCGCGTATCCCTGCCGGCGTGGGCGTCAGCGGATCGTTCCTGCTGCTCACAGCCACGCTTGGCTACGGCGCGATCGTCGGCGGCCACGTCGCCGCGGTTGCCGATTGGCTCAAGGATGCGCGCGATACGGCCGCGAATGCGGTCGGCTTTGCCATCACCGCGGTGTCGGTGAGCGGCGCGAGCCAAGTCAGCCGCGAACAGGCGATTGCCATTGCCGGTGTGACGGGCCGGTCTTCGTTGTTGTTCTTTGACGCCGAAGCTGCGCGCGCGCAGCTCTTGGCCAATCCGTGGATTGCCGATGCCGCGGTACTCAAGCTCTATCCGGATCGCCTGCAGATCGCGATCACCGAGCGCCGGGCGTTCGCGCTCTGGCAGAGGAATGGCCGGGTCAACGTCATCGCCGACGACGGCACCGTTCTGCAGCCTTTCATGGAGCCCCGTTACCGCGGCCTGCCGCTTGTGGTCGGCCGCGGCGCCGAACGGCAGGCCAAGGATTTTATCGGACTGATCGATCGCTATCCGGAAATTCGCTCCGCGCTCCGCGCCTCCGTCCTGGTTGCCGAGCGGCGCTGGAACTTGCGCCTGACGAACGGCATGGATGTCCGGCTACCGGAAACCGATGTGCAAGCCGCGCTCGATCGGCTGGTCGGGCTCGACCGCGAAAAAAAGCTGCTGTCCCGCGACATCACGACCGTCGATCTACGCCTGCCCGACCGCGTCACGGTGCGCTTATCCGATGCTGCGGCGCAGGCGCGCGACGAAGCGCTCAAGGCCAATGCAAAAAAGAAAAAAGGCGGCGACGCATGAGCACGCTCGGTCACGGCATCACGCCGAAAATGAAGCCGATCGCGCCGCGTCGCAGCGTCGTCGTCGCCGCGCTCGATGTCGGATCGAGCAAGGTCGTTTGCCTGATCGGGCGGCTGCGCCCGCGCGGGCCGCAGCAGGTTCTGACCCGCCGCAGTCATGCCATCGAGGTCGTTGGCTTTGGCCACACGGTCGCACGCGGCACCAAGGGGGGCGGCGTCGTCAATCTGGCGCAAGCCGAGGAGTCGATCCGCCAAGCCGTCGACGCTGCCGAGCGGATGGCTTCGGTGGAGATCGAGTCAGTCGTGCTGTCGATATCCTCCGGACGGCTGGCGAGCGAATTGTTCGCGGCCGAGGTTAAAATCATGGGCTCCGCCGTGTCGGAGAGCGACATTGCGCGCGTCTTGGTGGCCGGCAGCCACCATTCGCTGCGGGACGGTCGTGCCGTGCTGCATTCGCTTCCGGTCGGCTATTCGATCGACGGCGTGAACGGCATACGCGATCCGCGCGGCATGGTCGGTACGCGGTTCGGCGTCGATATGCACGTGGCCACCACCGAGATCGCCGCCGCCCGCAATTTGATTCTCGCCGTGGAGCGCTGTCACCTCGAGGTGGAGGCGATGGCGGCGTCACCCTACGTCGCCGGCCTTGCCGTTCTCGCCGATGACGAGGCCGATCTGGGCGCTACCGTCGTCGACATGGGCGCCGGCACCACCACGATGGCGGTGTTTCAGGGCGGGCGCCTCGTTCACATCGACGGTTTCGCGCTCGGCGGCCATCACGTCACCATGGACCTGGCGCGCGGGCTCAATGCCCGAATCGCCGATGCCGAGCGAATCAAAACGCTTTATGGCACTGTACTTAGCGGAGGATCGGATGAACGTGACATGATCACGGTCCCGCCGCTGAATGAGCATGAGCGCGAACAGGCGCAATTCGTATCGCGCGCAACGCTGGTGGCGATCATCAAGCCGCGCGTCGAGGAAATCCTTGAAATGGTGCGTGACCGTTTGGCCGCGTCCCCGATCGGGGGCGATCGGCGCGGCCATGTGGTCCTTAGTGGCGGCGCCAGTCAGCTTAACGGACTGCCGGAACTGGCGGCGCGGCTGCTCGGGCGCCCAGTGCGGCTAGGACGCCCGCTTGGCATTGCCGGCGCACCGGAAGCGGCCAAAGGCCCGGCCTTTGCGGCGGCGGCGGGGCTCCTCGTCTATCCGCAAGCGGCGCATCTCGAACATTTCGAAATGCGCCGTAGGCGGCAACTCATGACCGGCACGGGCGGGTACTTCGCCCGCGTCGGACGATGGCTTCGCGAGAGTTTCTGATGGCCCTCAGAAGCGAAGCTCGAAAATCTCAGCGGCCGGTGGCGGACCGGATGGGCCAGGGCGTGCATCGCGCCCGCGCGCGACAAAAGAGGCAAACATGACCATCAATCTCAACATCCCGGATATTCGTGAGCTTAAACCCCGGATTACGGTATTCGGAGTCGGCGGCGCAGGCGGCAACGCCGTCAACAATATGATTACCGCCGGCCTCCAGGGGGTCGATTTTGTCGTCGCCAATACCGACGCGCAAGCGCTCACGATGTCGAAAGCCGAACGCGTCATCCAGATGGGCGTGCAGGCGACCGAAGGCCTGGGCGCCGGATCGCAGCCGGACGTGGGCCGCGCCGCGGCCGAAGAAGTGATCGACGAAATCCGCGATCACCTTTCCGGTGCGCACATGGTTTTCGTCACCGCCGGAATGGGTGGCGGCACCGGCACTGGCGCCGCACCGATCATCGCCAAGACGGCTCGGGAACACGGCATTCTCACGGTCGGCGTCGTAACCAAACCGTTCCAATTCGAAGGTCAGCGCCGCATGCGGATCGCCGATGGCGGCATCGCCGAACTGCAGAAATGCGTCGACACGCTGCTCATCATCCCCAATCAAAATCTGTTCCGCGTGGCTAATGAAAAGACCACATTCGCCGACGCCTTCGCCCTGGCCGACCAGGTGCTCTATTCCGGCGTTGCCTGCATCACCGATCTGATGGTCAAGGAAGGCCTTATCAATCTCGACTTCGCCGACGTCCGCGCCGTGATGCGCGAGATGGGCAAGGCGATGATGGGAACAGGCGAGGCCGAGGGCGAAAAACGGGCGCTCGCCGCTGCGGAAGCGGCCATCTCGAATCCGCTGATCGACGACGCGTCGATGAAAGGCGCCAGAGGGCTTCTGATTTCCATCACCGGCGGCCGCGATCTGACGCTCTACGAGGTCGACGAAGCGGCAACGCGCATTCGCGAAGAGGTCGATCAAGATGCCAACATCATTGTCGGCGCCACGTTCGACGAGAGCCTGGATGGCATGATCCGCGTGTCGGTCGTCGCGACTGGCATCGATCAAGCCTTCGCGCAGCGTCCGGGCACTTCCGCTGCGGACACTCGGGTTGCCGATATGGCGCAACGGCTGCGTGCGGAAAAACAACGGGACGCCGAGCGCGTCGAGCGCCAAGAGCCGGCCAGGCCCGGCGTGGCGGCGGCCACCGTCAATGCGTCGATCGAATCGGCTGCCAAGGCAGCGATCGCAGCGGCGGTCGAGGACATCACTATTCGCCCGCTGGCGCCGAAACCCTCGCTGTTTATCGATCCCGCGGCGAATGAGCCCGAAGATGAGCAGCCGGCGGCGTTCATTCCACCGCAGCCGGAACGGATGCCGCTGCGCGCGCCGCGGATGCCGCGAATCGATGAGCTGCCGCTGCCCGCTCAGAACGAAATTCGCGCCAGGCGCGGCGAACTTCGCGGCGAACTTGCCGATGATCACCATCCCGAGAAGCGGCACAGGTCGCTGCTGCAGCGACTGGCATCGGTCGGCCTTGGCCGCCGCGAAGACCACCCCAAGACGCCGCAAGCGCCGCGCGCCCCGCAGATGGGTCCCGATCGGCTGCCGGGCCGGCCCATGCCACGCCCGACCGAGACGCGCCCGGAGCCGGTCTCGGAATATGCCAAGCGGACCATGCCTCAGGGCTTGGATCAGCATGGCCGGGCAAGCGCTGTGCATAACTCGGCCGAACAGGATCAACTCGACATTCCGGCTTTCTTGCGCCGACAAGCGAATTGACCACCGGCGTTCCTCAACCCGGCCGGCCGTGCTGTGGCGCGTGAGCGCCCAGGCGGGCCCGGCCGGGTTAACTCGTTGTTACAACAAAACTTTCTTGACTCAGGCGGCGATGCTTTGCAGTAAGCTGCAGAGACCGCTCTAGCTTGCGCAACAGCGCGAAAAATCAATCCCGCGCGATTTTGGGCAAGGTCCGGACCGCAGTGCGGCCGGAAAAAGGTAACACTCGGTAAGAAACCGTGAATTGGCCTCTCGGCGCTGCAGCATTAGGGTTTGGGCGTCGCGGGGGATGTTCGGGGGATTCGAGTCTGTGGGCCAGTGCGGCCCTCCCCAAATTTGTAATTTGAACGCGTCCCTCCCGTTGGGGTGGCCTTGTTCGCGAAGTGTTTTGCTCGCGCAACGTGGCTGTGAGGTGTGGGGCAAAAGCATGACGCGGGGCGTGCCGTCCGGCAGGCAGACGACGCTGCAGGATCATGTAACCGTCGCCGGCATCGGCGTTCACTCCGGTTTACCGACCACGGTCACGCTGCATCCAGCCGAGGCCAATAGCGGCATCGTATTTGTTCGTTGCGGGACCGGCGGGGAAGCCGACCGCGAATTGCGCGCGAATTTCCGCGCGGTCACTGCGACCGAATTTGCTACCGTTCTTGGCGATGAAAACGGTCCCCTTGTCTCGACCACTGAACATGTCTTGGCGGCGTTGCACGGGCTCGGCGTTGATAACGCCATTGCTGAAGTCGATGGGCCGGAAATCCCGATCATGGACGGCAGCGCCGCGCCGTTCGTTGCCGCTATCCAGCAGGCCGGCATTGTCGCGCTTGCCGAATCGCGGCGCTACATCCAGGTGCTCAAACCGGTGCGCGTCGTCAAAGGCGACAGCTATGGCGAACTTCGCCCATATTTACGGGGCTTGAGAATCGAGACCGAAATCGAGTTTGACCACCCGCTGATCGGGCGGCAGGGATTCGCTGTTGATGTTGAGCCGGATTCATTTCGGCGCGACTTGGCCCGGGCGCGAACGTTCGGGTTCATGCGCGACGTTGCCAAACTATGGGGCGCCGGCTACGCGCGTGGCGCGTCCATCGACAACACCGTCGTGATCGCCGACGATCGTGTCCTTAATCCCGAAGGCGTGCGCTACGCGGACGAATTCGTCCGGCATAAGGCGGTCGACGCGATCGGCGACCTGGCCTTGTCGGGGGCGCCGTTGATCGGCGCTTATCGCTCGGTCCGCGGCGGTCATAAGCTCAATCACGCCGTCCTGACCGCCTTGTTCGCCGACCGCAGCGCATGGACCTATGTGGAAATGCCAGAAATCCGGCGTCCCCGCGGGTATGCCGACCTTGCCACCGGCTTCGTAATGCCGGCTTATGGGCCTGAGGTCTCTTAAACCGCTTAACTTTCGCGCCTTAATCCGGGCCGATTGTCGGCCTTAATTGCTATATTGTCATGGGGCTGCGGTGCGCTGATGTGGCGGCGCGCGGCTGTCGCGACGGGGCTCAAATCACGCTCATGATATTGCGGTTACCAGGATCGGCGAGATCCGCAGGCAGGTTGCGTGCGCTGGCGTCCTGCCTTGCCGCGGCGCTCATTTCCATTCCGCTGACTTTGCCGCTTACGGGCTGCAGCAGCCTGTTTCAAAAGGACGACGACTACGTTCCCGAAAATCCCGCCGACATGCTCTACAACGAAGGCCTTTATCTGCTGAACACGAAGCAGGACTACAAGGAAGCGGCCAAGAAATTCGACGAGGTGGATCGCGAAAATCCGTATTCGGAATGGGCGCGCAAATCCTTGCTGATGTCGGCTTACGCCTATTATCAAGCCGAGATGTATGATGAATGCGTGAACTCGGCAAAACGCTATGTGACGCTGCATCCGGGCAGTGGCGATGCCGCTTATGCGCAGTACCTCATTGGTTCGTCGTACTACGATCAGATTCTCGACGTCTCGCGCGACCAAGCGCGCGCCGACAAGGCGATCGATGCGCTGCAAGAAGTGGTGCGGAAGTATCCGAATAGCGAATATGCCATCAGCGCGCAGAAAAAGATCGCCGCGGCGCGTGACCAGCTCGCCGGAAAAGAGATGGTTGTCGGGCGCTTCTACCTCAACAAACGCGACTTCATCGGCGCCATCAATCGCTTCAAGGTGGTGGTGACGCAATACCAGACCACGCGGCACGTCGAAGAGGCCTTGATGCGACTGAGTGAAGCCTATGTCGCCTTGGGCATCATCGACGAGGCGCAAACCGCGGCCGCTGTGCTCGGGCACAATTTCCCCGACAGCAACTGGTACAAAGATGCCTATCGGCTGGTGAAGACGGCGGGCGGCGAGCCGACGACCGAGAACAAGGGGTCTTGGATCAGCCGCGCCTTCCAGAAATTAGGGCTGGCGACTTCGCAGAGTGGATGAGGCTCGGATCTTAGAGGTCAGAGGACAGGATAAAGAATCACGAATATTATCGGCATTCTGACATCTGATCTCCGACATCTACCCTGTCATCTCACACCGACATCTGGCTTCCGGCATCATGCTCGCCCGGCTCTCGATCCGCGATATCGTCCTGATCGATCGTCTGGACATCGATTTCGGTTCCGGCCTCGCCGTCCTGACTGGCGAAACCGGCGCCGGCAAATCGATTCTGCTCGATGCTTTTGCACTTGCACTCGGTGCCCGCGGCGAAGCGGCGCTGGTGCGCGAAGGCGCGGAGCACGGCCAGGTGATTGCCGCCTTTGAAATTGGGCAGAACCATCCGGCGCGCCGGCTGATTGCCGACAACGGGCTGAGCGGCGAAGACGAGCTCATTCTGCGGCGCGTGCAATTTGCCGATGGCCGCACCCGCGCTTTCGTCAACGACCAGCCGGTCAGCGTCCAGGTCTTGCGGGCGCTCGGCGCTGCGCTGGTCGAGATCCACGGTCAGCACGACGAGCGCGCCTTCGTGGAGGCCGCAACGCATCGGGCGCTGCTCGACGCCTATGGCCGCATTGAAGCGGACGCGGCGGACGTTGCGGATTTGTGGACGCAATGGCGGCAACGCGAAGCAGCCGTGCAAAGCCACAAGGCGGAGGTGGAGCGCGCCGGCCGCGAGGCCGAATGGCTGCGCCACGCCGTCGAGGAACTCGGCGGGCTGGCGCCGCAAACCGGCGAGGAGACCACGCTCGCCGAGCGCCGCGCCACGATGATGCAGGCCGAGAAAGTTGCCGACGATCTGCGTTCGACCCACGACAGCGTGGCCGGCCCGAACTCGCCGGTGCCGCCGCTGGCCAGCGCGGTGCGGCGCCTGGAACGGCGCGCCGCGCAGGCGCCGGCATTGATCGAGCCCGCCGTCAAGGCGATCGACACAGCGCTCACCGCGCTGGAAGAAGCGCGCTTGGCGCTCCAACAGGCGTTGCAAGTCGCCGAATACGACCCGCAAGAACTGGAAAAAATCGAGGAGCGATTGTTCGCGCTGCGCGCCGCCGGACGAAAGTACAATGCGCCGGTCGACGAACTTGCCGCACTGGCGCGCCGCTACGAAAGCGATCTGGCATTAATCGATGCCGGGGCCGAACGGCTTGCGGTGCTCGCGCGCGAAGCGAAAGAGGCCGCGGCGCGCTATCGCGCGGCTGCACAGAGCCTCTCGGCAGCACGCCGCCGCACGGCGCAGGCGCTCGACAAAGCCGTCAATGCCGAGCTCAAGCCGCTCAAGCTCGATCGGGCAGAGTTCTCGACCGAAATTACCAGCGAAAGCGAGGGGCCGGCCGGCATAGATCGCATCGAGTTCTGGGTCCGCACCAATCCGGGGACGCGGCCAGGACCGCTCATGAAAGTCGCGTCCGGCGGCGAGCTTGCGCGCTTCTTGCTGGCGCTCAAAGTTGTGCTCGCCGATCGCGGCTCTGCACCGACCCTTATATTCGATGAAATTGATACCGGCGTCGGCGGTGCCGTGGCCGATTCAATCGGCGTGCGGCTCGCCCGGCTCGCATCCGGAGTGCAGGTGATTGCGGTGACGCATGCGCCGCAGGTGGCGGCGCGCGCCGATCGGCATTACCTGATCAGCAAGGACGCCATGGCCAAAGGCAAGCGGGTCGCGACCCGCATCGCCGAACTGGCGGGCGAACGCCGTCGTGAGGAAATCGCGCGCATGCTGGCCGGCGCCGAGATCACCGCCGAAGCCCGTGCCGCCGCCGAACGCCTGATCCGCGCGGCGGGGTAGTACACAACAGCAGCACGCCTGGTTATGAAGTTTGGGTATCGGGCTGCGGCCGAACCCGGAATAACGGATTACCGGCAGGATGGCAGTTAAAGAAAGCTCCAAAGCTTCGGTGGGTGACCTCACCGAAGCGCAAGCCAAAGCCGAGCACACGCGGCTTGAGGCCGAGATCGCCGCGCACGATCGGCGTTATTACGACGAAGACGCGCCGACCGTCAGCGATGCCGAATACGACAAGCTGCGGCAGCGCTACGGCGCGATCGAGGCGCGGTTTCCGCAACTGCGCACACCGGCAAGCCTGACGCAACGCGTCGGCGCCGCGCCGTCAGCGCGTTTTGCCAAAGCGCGCCATGCCGTACCGATGCTGTCGCTCGACAACGCCTTCGGCGAGGACGATGTGCGCGACTTCGTCGGCCGCATCCGACGTTTTCTGCGACTTGCCGACGACGAGGATATCGCGTTCTCCGCCGAACCGAAGATCGACGGACTGTCGATGTCCCTGCGTTACGAGAAGGGCGCGCTCGTCACCGGCGCAACGCGGGGCGACGGTTACGAAGGCGAAGACGTCACCGCGAACGTCAAAACGCTGGCGGATATTCCACAGCGGCTGAAGGGAACGAACATTCCGGTAATCTGCGAGGTTCGCGGCGAAGTCTACATGACCAAGCACGCGTTCCTTGCGCTCAATAAGCGCCAGGCCGAAAGCGGCGGCCAGATTTTTGCCAATCCGCGCAATTCCGCGGCCGGCTCGCTGCGCCAGAAAGATCCGTCGATCACCGCATCGCGGCCGCTTGGGTTTTTCGCCTATGCCTGGGGCGAGATGAGCGAAATGCCGGCCGACACGCAATCCGGCATGATCAAATGGTTCGAGCGTTGCGGATTTAAGACCAATCCGCTGACCAAACTGTGCCGCGGCCTCGACGCGCTTCTGAAGTTTCACCACCAGATCGAGGCGCAACGCGGGACGCTGGACTACGACATCGACGGCGTCGTCTACAAAGTCGACCGGCTCGATTGGCAGGAGCGGCTTGGTTTCGTGTCGCGCGCGCCGCGCTGGGCCGTTGCGCACAAGTTTCCCGCCGAGCGCGCCATCACGGTACTCAAGGACATCGAGATCCAGGTCGGCCGCACCGGCGCGCTCACACCGGTCGCCAAGCTCGAGCCGGTAACGGTCGGCGGCGTCGTGGTGCAGAACGCAACATTGCACAACGCCGACGAGATCGCGCGGCTTGACGTGCGGATCGGCGATACCGTCGAAATCCAGCGCGCCGGCGACGTCATTCCGCAAGTACTCGGTGTAATCCCGGACAAACGTCCGCGTGGCGCCAAACCCTACGAATTCCCCAAGGTCTGTCCGTGCCCGCTGCACACTGAAGTTGTGCGCGACCAAACCGCAACCGGCGAACAAGGCGCGATCGCCCGCTGCACCGGCGAGTTCGCCTGTCCCTATCAGGCGGTCGAGCACCTCAAGCACTTCGTCTCAAGGCGCGCCTTCGATATTGACGGGCTCGGCGACAAGCAGATCGAGCTGTTCTACGAACACGGCTGGGTCAAAGAGCCGGCCGATATTTTCACGCTCGAGGAACGCAACGCCAAAATCCATCTCGAAGAGGTGGAAGGGTTTGGCGAAACCTCGGTACGCAATTTATTTGCCGCGATCGCGGCGCGACGGCAGATCGCGCTGGAGCGTTTCATCTACGCGCTCGGCATCCGCCATGTCGGCGAGACCACGGCCGTGGCGCTGGCGCGCGGCTACGGCAGCTGGAACGCTTTCCATGACGCCTGCCTCAAGCTTGCCAAAGGCGACGAAGACACCAGGCAGGACATGGACGCGCTCGATCAGATCGGCGACACCGTGATTGACAGCCTGCGCGATTATTTCGCCGAACCGCATAATCGTCGGCGCATCGAGCGGCTCGCCGCAGAGGTGAAGATTCGCGAGGCGGCCAAGCCACGCAGCGATTCTGCGGTCGCGGGCAAGACCGTGGTGTTCACCGGCACGCTGGAAACAATGACGCGCGACGAGGCCAAAGCCGCGGCCGAGCGGCTCGGCGCGAAAGTATCCGGGTCGGTGTCGAAAAAAACCGACTATGTGGTTGCCGGACCGGGCGCCGGCTCAAAACTCGCCGATGCCAAAAAGCTCGGCGTGAAGGTTTTGACCGAAGACGCGTGGGCGAAGCTCATTCGCTGAGTCTCGCCCGCGATACTGGCCGCGTTCAGATCCGTCCCATTAAGACCAGTATAAGGACGATAATGAGCACAAGACCGAGGCCGCCGCCCGGGTAATAGCCCCAGCCGGAGCTATAAGGCCAGGTCGGCAAAGCGCCGATCAAAAGCAGGATCAGAACGATAATCAGAATGGTCGATAACATGACGTTGCCTCGCGTTTTCCACACGGAAAGGCGTACAAACAAACGCTGACTCGACACAAAAGTTCCGGTCGCGACATTGGGGTGCGAACCGCTGCGCGGCGGCGTTAACTTTTCAGCGGCGCGCAAGCGCCGCTCAGCCAAGCGCGCGTTTGCGCATCAACAAGCGCCGCCAGCGTGTCACGCACGCGCGCATGATAAGCATCGAGCCAGGCGGTCTCTTCGCCGGTCAGCAACGCCGGCTCGACCAGGCGGCGGTCGATCGGCGCTAACGTCAATGTCTCGAAAGCGTTGAGCGGCTTTTCCGCGCCGGCAACCGCCGCTTCGGTGACGAGGATTAAATTTTCGATGCGAATGCCATAGGCGCCGGCGCGATAGTAACCGGGCTCATTCGACAAGATCATGCCGCGCTTGAGCGGCGCGGTGCCGAGCTTCGCAATGCGTGCCGGGCCTTCGTGCACGGACAGATAGCTGCCGACGCCGTGGCCGGTGCCGTGATCGAAATCGAGCCCGTCGCGCCAGAGGAATTGCCGCGCCAGGCTGTCGAGCTGCGCGCCCGTGGTGCCGTCGGGAAAGACGGCGCGCGCGATGGCGATATGACCCTTGAGAACAAGGGTGAAATTCTTGCGCATTTCGGCGCTTGGCGCGCCGACTGCGAGCGTGCGCGTGATATCGGTCGTGCCATCTTCGTATTGGCCGCCGGAATCGATCAGGAACAGTTCGCCAGCCGCGATCCGCCGATTGGTCTTGCGCGTGACCCGGTAATGCACGATCGCGCCGTCCGGCCCGGCGCCGGCAATGGTGGAAAAGGAAATATCCTTGAGCAGTCCGGTATCGCGGCGAAAACTCTCCAGCGCCTCCACCGCCTCGATTTCGGTAAGCTTGCCGGCGGGCGCTTCGCCATCGAACCAGGCGAGAAAGCGCGTCACCGCCGCGCCGTCGCGCTCCGCCGCCGCGCGCGCGCCGGCGATCTCGGCAGTGTTCTTCACCGCCTTCATCGGCGCAATCGGGTCGGCACCGCGCACCACCTTGCCGCCGCTCTCCGCAACGAGGCGGGCGATGGCATCGGGGCACAAAGCCGGATCGAGCATCACCGCGCGACCGGCTTTACCAAGCGCGGCAAGATCGCGTTCGAAATCCGCCGCCGAACGCAAATCGGCGAGCGCTTCGAGCCGTGCGCGCACTGCATCGTCGAGCTTGCGGGCATCGACATAGATTGCCGGCCGGCCGGAGTGCGGCACGGTTGCGGAAGCCAGCACCACCGGCGTGTGCGGCACGTCGCTGCCGCGGATGTTGAACAGCCACGAAACCGCTTGCGGCTCCGACACGATGAGCGTGTCAACGCGCTTGCCCAGCGCCTGGCGGACACGCGCGAGCTTGGCGGCAGCGTCCTCGCCGGCATAGCGCAGATCGTGCGGCACCACTGGGCCGAGCGGCGGCTGCGGCCTGTCCCTCCACTGCGTATCGAGCGGATTGTCGGCGACCGCGACCAAACTGCCGCCCGCCGCCGCGCAGGCTTTGGCCAGCCGCTCCGCGCCCTCGACCGTATGCAGCCACGGCGAATAGCCGAGCTTGGCGCCGGCCGGCAGATGCTCTTCGATCCAGGCACTTGGCGGATGCTCGACCAGATGCTCGACGGTAAAGGCCGCGCTATCCACTTCCTCGCGCACCTGCACCATGTAACGGCCGTCGACGAAGATCGCGGCGCGGTCGGCGAGCACGATGGCGACGCCCGCCGAGCCGGTGAAGCCGGTGAGCCAAGCGAGACGCTCGGCGCAAGGCGGCACATATTCGTTCTGATAACGATCGGCGCGCGGCACGATCAAGCCGTCGAGGCCGCGGCGCTTCAGCTCGGCGCGTAGTGCCGCAAGCCGCGGCGCAGTTTCGCCGCGTGCGCTGCGGTCTTCGAATGATTGGAAACGCGCTTCGAACATGGCACCGCAATCTACGAGTGCGCTCTGTTGCGCACAACGGCGGCCGGCCGCCGCAACACCAAAGTCGTCCAGCCGTCGAGCTCGATGCGCCGCTCCAGCGTAAACTTCCGGTACGCGGCGAGCGCGGTATTGGCCTGCGATTTCAACAGACCCGACAGCACAACACGGCCGCGTGGCGCAACGACCTTGCGCAACGGCGCGGCGAGCTGTTGCAGCGGCGCGAGCAGGATGTTGGCGAAGACCAGATCGAACGGGGCGCCGACGCGAATGTCCGGTGCGGCGAGCCCATCGGCGCGGCAGACGCGGACCAGGCTAGCGCTGCGATTAAGCCGGGCATTCCACCGCGCGATGCGCACAGCCTGTGGGTCGATATCGGTCGCCAGCACGCGTTGGTGCAGGCCCCGCGCGGCGGCGAGCGCCAGCACGCCGGTTCCGGTGCCGAGATCGAGGATACGCGGCATTGCCGCGCGACGATTACCTTGAGGCTTACAAATCGCCTCCAACGCGATGAGGCAGCCGCGCGTCGTGCCGTGATGACCGGTGCCGAAGGCCAGCGCCGCCTCGATCTCGATGCCGATCCGGTTCGCCGGCACGCAGCCGCGATCATGGCCGCCGTGCACGACAAAGCGCCCCGCCGCAATCGGCTTTAATTCCCTAAGACTGTCGGCGACCCAATCTTTGGCGGCGATCCGCTCGAAGCGCAGCGCCCTGCCCTTCTTCGCACCTACTGCCGCAATAGCCAGCTCGCGCGCCGTTGCCTGGTCGATCTTGCCGTCAAAGTAGAACGTCACGCGCCATTGGCCGTGGACGACCTCCGCAATACTGATGGCAAGTTCACCGGCAAAGAAAGCGTCGGCAACGCAATCCACAACGCGACGCGCCGATTGTTCATCGGTTATGAACATCGCTGTCGTGGTATCCGGCGTCACGCCGGGCGGTGCGTAATTCATCGCAGCATCAATCTTTTTCAGAATTCTACACACAATTCACAACGACGCCTGCCGCAGAGTTTATTCCCGCAACTGCCAAAAATATTCACATCGCCATCAACAGATTGTTCCCAGCCTTTCCACAGCATTTTGGCCTATATTTCCACAACTATATCTCCACAGTCTTGCAGGATATTTCCGGAGCCATATTTTCAGGAGCCACGGAATGAGCGCACCACGCACACGATTTCATTTCGCCGCGGCCATGATTGCGGCGACGGCCTGTTTCGTAGCCTTCGCCCCTGCCGGCGTGCTGGCGCAAGCCGCAGCGGATTACGCTGCCCTACTCGCCGCGCCCGACCGCAGCGACGCTGACCGGCAAGCCGACAAGCGCCGCGACCCGGCGCCGTTCCTCGCTTTCGCCGGCCCGCACCCCGGCATGAAGGTGCTCGATATGGGCGCCGGCGGCGGCTACAGCAGCGAACTGATGGCGCGCGCGGTGACGCCGAACGGCGTCGTGTTCGCGCAAAATCCGAGCGACCTCGCCGACCGGGCCAAGACCGCATTCGAGGCGCGCATGGCAACGCCGGCGATGAAGAATGTCGTCGCCGACAGCGCGCCGTTCGACGATCCGATCCCTGCGGGCGTGCAGGATTTCGACCTGATCACATTCCTGTTCTACTACCACGACACGACCTACATGACTGTCGATCGTGCGCAGATGAATCGCAAACTGTTCGCCGCGCTCAAGCCGGGCGGTTACCTCGTCATCGCCGACCATTCTGCGCTGCCGGGCCAGGGCATCACCGTCGGCCACACGCTGCATCGGATCGAAGAGAGCGCCTTGCGCCAGGAAGTCGAAGCTGCCGGCTTCAAGCTCGTCGGCACCGGCGATTTCTGGCGCCATGCCGACGACACGCATGACTTCCCGAGCTTCAAGCGCGACATGCCGGTCGACAATTTCGTGCTGAAGTTTCAGAGACCCGGATCTTAGAAAGCTGAATTACAAACTCAATTTCCGCTCATTCCCGCTCAATCGGGCAATAATCAGTCTGCCACGCACTTCACCTCCCCCTGAAAGGGGGAGGCCGGGTGGGGGTCAATTCCAACGCTTGTGATTCAAGCTGACCCCTCCCCGACGCGCTTCGCGCGTCGACCCTCCCCTTTCAGGGGAGGGAGAACATCTGGAATGACTAATTACTGCAGCTGATCTTTCACCTTCTCCAGCCCGGCATTGATGCAGTCGTCGTCGACGCCCGGCGAGCCGGACACGCCGACGCCGCCGATCACGGCATTGCCGACCTTGATCGGTTGTCCGCCCGGAATGGCGATGACATTCGGCAGCGTGACCTGCTGGTGCGCCACTGAAGTCGGATCTTGCAGC
>Ga0193751_1000084_pt1 | contig 82117 bp, 75 predicted proteins | sample L1c2metaG_FD_143050 | JGI IMG/M metagenome (GOLD analysis project Ga0193751, IMG submission 143050) | Soil microbial communities from a riparian zone of the East river system, Colorado, United States - L1c2 | ecosystem: Environmental > Terrestrial > Soil > Riparian zone | place: USA: East River...
GATCGGCGTAAGGGCTTCCGGGTAATTCAGGGAGGACGCAACTAGAAGGACTATCGCCGCCGACCTTGCCCGCTATGATAAGTTCTTTATAGAGGGCATTCTCGGAATGGCGATTGAGGGAGCATGAGGCTTCGCTGCTTAGTGATTGTGCTAACGCTTTTGGCGGCATTCGCATCGGATTCGTGGGGACAATCAAAGCAGCCAACTCCACCACCAACCCAATCCGCTCAACCCAACCAAGCATCCAAGTCCTATGAACGAGGCACCGAGCAGTCTCCGATTATTGTAAAAGTTTTGCCAACCAAAGAGAGTGAGGAAAAGACTGCTGCCGATGGCCGCCGTGAGGACGAAAAGGCAGATAATGACAGGCGGCTCGCCCTCTTCACCGAACGTCTTTTTTGGGCCACCGTAGCTCTTTCCGTTATCGCTCTTTTCCAGCTTTTCGTATTCGGTTGGCAAGGCATTCAATTGATGCGAAGTGTTTCCGCTGCCAAGGAGGCTACCGAACTCAGCAATAGAGAATTCATCTCGACTCATCGGCCAAGAATTACCGTCTTTAGCCCGGCTTTCGCCGGGAGCATGGCCGACACCAATCCTATTCCGATAAGTTTCCGATACGTCAATTCCGGTGATTCCGACGCCGTGGTGACGGGAATAGGAAGCCGTATTTTCCACCTCACCCAGACCACCATGCTTCCGGGCGAAATTCAGTTTAACCACGAAGAAATTACGCCACCAATTAACGTCCCAAGCGGGATGCATGGCGTCAGATTGACGCTCGCCACCATCGTCCCCGCTACCGTCTTGGCCGCTGGTGCCCGTCCGGACACCGAAAAGATCGTCTGCGTCGGCTACGTACTGTATCGGGACGGAAACGGAACACGCAGGCAATCTGGCTTTTGCCGCGAATTTAATCTCGCTACTGGACGCTGGACCAAGATGAAAGACGACGAGTACGAGTATTCCTATTAGCGTCGCGCCGCCCTGTCTCAGCCACCATGGCCCCTTTTGAAAAGACGACTGGACCCTATTCATCGGGGCACCGCGTAAAGGGGCCAGCACCGTTAAGTGAGCGCTGGCCTGTTTTGACCCTCAGTGGCTTAATTTGAATTTCGCAGCGGCTTAATTTGAAAATGCAGAACGTTTCGAGACTAGCGTTCCACTAGCGGAAGACCACGCATTCACGGCAGGTTTTGAAAACGAGGGCGCTTGTGGTTAGGATGGCCACCTTCGGTCGGCTCAAGCCTTAAGGGCGGCGGGACTGAAAGTAGGAGTAGGCATATATGCCGTTACCCTCATTCTCAGTGCCTCCCGGCATTGCCACCGCGCTGACGCACATTATTCCCGGCGAGCCACTCATCCCCGGCAATCCCGTCATTCCGGGTAATCCTGTCTTCGAGATCGTGCCCGCTGCACCCATCCTCCATGAGATATTCGGATTCAGCGATACGTCCACGGTAGACATCCTGGGCATCGCTGGACTGCCCCACGATCCGCTGATCGGCTGATTACTTTTTGCTTGATGCTAGCGAGGCCGCCAACTGAGGCGGCCTCTTTCATTTATCCGCTTCAACGATCCATTAACTGTGAATAGACCTGTGACGGAAACAAGTTCGCTTTTGTAGCTTGATTCAGATGGTGCGATTTTTCTTTGACCTTCAAGGCATTCAAAACGCCAACGATCCAACGGGATTGCCGTTTGAAAACGAGCTGGACGCCTTCCGTGCGGCGCAGCGGCTAGCTGCGGAACTATGGAGCACTAGACCCAGCTTGCGCGGCAATAGTTGGGTGGTGGTGAGCCGCAAGAGCGACGGCGACGCCTATTACGTGAGCGTGTAAGGCCGCCTTAGTTGGCGGGTTCTTTGATTCGTCCTCCCCGACAACTTTATTGAACGAACTGACTGTCCCAATCGTAATTCCCCGCCGCGAGCGTCATAGAAACGGCCCCAACTCGGGGGATGGCTGAGGCCGCTCTAGACCGGGCCGCGCTCGGGCCGCGAACGCACCCGACTGTTCCAAGGCACCCCAGCGGCACTTAGTTCCAGGCACGGTGTCCTAATTTGTCGGAACGAGGGTCCGAATTAGGACAGCACCGTTAACGGAGGTACTGTCCGTATTTGATGGCAGTTGTCCTAATTTTGAATCCGCCAGTGTCCTAATTCGCTAACGACGCCTTAATTTCTTTGGAGAGGTGAGCAATATTGACCAGCGCTTTGAGTGTTGCGGGCGCCATATGGTTGCATCACCGCCCCACGTGGCATCTATCGGTGACTGAGAGTGTTTCGCTCCCGCCGTTATCAGGAGGGCCTTATGCCTCACACCCAAGCCAGCCAACCTAAACTGCCGTTACAAGATCGCTTGGCGCTACACGCCTTACGATTGAAAGAAGAGGCACAAGCGCTCCGGCCCGGACCTGAGCGCGATGCCATGATACGAAGGGCGCGTCATGCTGAAACCGCCTCGCATGTGGATGAATGGCTGTTGTCGCCCGGTCTACGGCCGCCCAAGTAAGGCTGCCTCTCAACATGCAAAAGTTCTTTTTCGATATGAAAGACGGCGTTGCGAATAGAGACCGCGTCGGCATTGAGTTCAACACCAATGCCGAAGCGATCAAGCACTGCAAAGAGATCGCGCAGGACTTCCGCGATAACAGCCTGCGGGACGATCAGGACCTTGAAATATTGGTCGTCAGCGAAATCGGCAGAGAGATTTATCGCCAGTTTGTTCACCGCGAACCGAAGTAAGGCCGCCTCGGTTGGCGGTCTCTTTCATTGCTCAGATCCCGGCCGCGAATGTCATTGAACCTTGGCACAGCTCGTGCAGACATAACTCTGACCGGGGGGATTTCAGGGGCCTCGGTGACTGACCAACGCCGCCGAGCGATTATATTCCGCTTGGGCGGCGTTGTGCTTTTCCCGGGTGTCCTAATCTGGTTCCGCCAGTGTTCCAATTGGGGAAGCAGCAGAAACGAGGGTGCGGCCCCCTTATCGGGGCCTATGGAACAGCTTGAATCCGATAACCGCCCCGTTTGATCTTGAAATTGTTCGGAACGATTCCCCGCCTTCGACATCATCTATCTGGGCTGGGCAACTGCATGAGAAAATGCAATGCCCGACAAGATCATCCAATTAGAAAACGCCATCGGCGGCCTTTATCTTGGCGTCGCCGTTGCCGGCGTAAACGCCTTGGTTGCAATGGGGCTGGTTATCGCCTTTATGTAAGTGGCCGCGTCGACGGCTAACCACTTGCAGGCTATTGCGAATTTGGCAGTCGCCGCATTCGAACCAATCAGGCCCTCATCTCGCGCGCTTATTTCGGGAAGCCGGGAGCCTAAACCGATGCCCATGTCCGGAACCCGGTCCAAAGGCACGCATTTGTTGACCCAGCGCAAAGGCGGCCGCCAGTGTCCAACAAAAAGGCCGCTGAGTGATGTCAGCGGCCTCTCCGTAAATTTATAGGGATGAAATCCCCCTGCCCGACTTTGGGATAGCGCAAACCTCAGCTGTTGTGGATTCCGGGACAATACGGGGTGTCCCGGTGTGCTTCGCATTTGTCGCGAGGGAAAGCCAGTTCCCGCTTTGCGCCATGGCGGCCTTCAAGTCCGGATCATGCTCCCGTTGGGGGCCAATGGCCTAATTCGAGTAAGCCAGCGGCCCAGTTCAAGTAAGCCAATGGCCTAGCTAGGCTGAACCGGCATGAACGCCAAAATGGACATGCCGGGAATAACCGTCAGTTAAATGATGGTGATCATAGTACTCACCATGAGAGTCTTGTTGGCCGCCATGATTGCTCTTTTGGTCCTCCACTTTGTGGACGAGCAGTACAACGACGCCAAATACACCCGGGCGGCGACGGTGATGCTTTCCCAAATCGTCAGATCGTTGGGATAGACCGCCTCAGGCATCGGCCGGCGCGACAGCGGGAGCTTGACCAATCGAGCGCCGAAGCGATCGAGCTGGCCGGAAGGCCCCTGCTCGGCCAATTTTCATCGGTTCGAAACCGCAGGGTGCACTTTTTGAGTAGCGCGTGCGGTCACAATAGGGGCGTCTTTCATTGTCGCGTAGAGCTGACCCGCGAGGGCCACAATTTCAATTGCGCGGCGGGGGCCGCAGGTTTGTTTCAGCTCGGCCGGCGGCCCCACCCGAACCGCCTGTGCGCTGCGCAGCTCCTCCCGTCCAATCGCCGCTCTGGCAGGACACCCCGTGTCTCTTCCAGTTTGATCGGGGCCTTTGATCTTGCTCAATACCGCCGGCGGCGATCGGAGCTAGGATCTCTTTGTCATTGCCGAACTGCCACACAAGGAAGCTGCGACGTTGACATGGAGCCTCCGGATTCCCGGGTCCGGAGGCTCTTTTATGCGACGGTCGCTAGACGCCCACGTCGTGCCCGCCAGTCCAATATTGTACCGGCCCGATTTTCAACGGGTGTTTGCGTCCGGCGCGACGGCTTCGCTGTCCCCGCCGTGACCGTTCCCGCCACCGGCAAAAGTTATTGGCGCCGCCTGTCAAATTCTCCGCAAATAAATGATATAGTCTTGCCTCACCGTTCGTGAGGTGCGGCCCTCCGAAATGACAGGCGGCGCCCCAGTTGATCGCGAGTCGAAGATGACCGTCCATGCACCCAAGCTTTTGACGCCGGAAGAGTTCGCCTCGCTGATCGAGATTGCCATCAGCTCTCCCAGCCGGCGCTTCACCTCTCAAAGCTGGTCGGCCTGGACTACGTCATCATCACCGCCAGGGGACCGATCGTCACCGGCGACGGTCTGATGCGGATTACGCAGAGCGAATAACCGCTTAACGGCCCCATCCAATCCCGAATCGAAGTTGCCAACACCGTAAACCCCCGGTGTTGATCAATGCCGGGATAGGGGGTCAACTGGCGGCAGACCTTGTGGAGTCCCACAAGCCCTGAGCGGTTTTTCGCATCGGGCCATGCCATGCCGCTCTATTTCTTTCGCATTCGAAACGGCCGCTACTCCGGCGCTTCCGATCAAGGCATCGAGCTTGCTGATCGCGATGCCGCTTGGCGCGAGCTGACCAGCGTGTGCGCCGATATCGTGGGCGGCATTTCCCGCAAGCTGAAACAAAATTCGCAATGGGAAATGGAGCTGCTCGACGAATCGAAGCGGCCGGTTTTTCGAGTCCGACTAGTGGCGGAAGCGCTGGATAAGGCCATTTCGGTAACTAAGGATCCGCACAAAGGAGCCGCACCAACGTACGGCAGGATCAAGAATAAGCGGCTCTGATCCCGGTTCAATCGGAACCGAGGCTCCCCCGCCCCTCGCGCGATCAGCCCGTTGCTCGACAGCCCATGACCTTCCGCGCCTGGAAAATCCGACGCCCATCAGGGCCGGTCACCGTCAGTCGGCGCTCGGCAGCCGCCGCATCGTAAATTCGATATTGCCGTCAGGCAGCTCACGCCAGCTCTCGACGCCGCTCATATAGGCTTGCTTCGGGTAGCGATCGAGAAAATCGCGCGCCCTGGTCCGCGCCTTGTCGCGCGGCAGGTTGAATGTCTCGCGCAGATAGCCATCATCCTGCTTGCGCCGGCCGGCCATCCGGCCTGCGAGATCGCGCGGGCGTAAGACCATGTCGCAACTCCAACACCTGACGACCGGCTCAATATAGGGGCTCGCCGCAGCCAGACCGAGTCCCCCACGGCACTCTCCCAGAGCGAAACTGAGTGGCCTGGCGCCTTCGGATCGAGCCCGAGGGGCATGCTTGGCTCGAGAACGCCCTAATTTGCGGTGCTGCCGGTTTTGGTCTTCGGCTTTGCCGACGCAGCCGACTTGGCGGGGGTTTTCGGCGCATCCGTGCTCCGCACATTGCCCCAGGGATCGGCGGGCGGCTTGGCGTCGGGTATTTTCTTCAGTGAATCCTGGTAGGCCTTATCGCGTGCCGCCTCGGCGTCCTTTTCTTCTTGGGTCTTGGGGGGCCTGTTGTCCTGCAGCAAATTCAGCTGGGGGATTTGGGCAAAAGCAGGTGAGGCCAGAAACAGGGCGACGGCCGCGACGCAAAGAACTCTCATGTGACACCCCCGGTATTTTCGGCAATATACCATCGCGCTCGCGGCCTCGCCAAGCGCGCTAGGCTAAGCTCTGGCCCCCGTCTCCGCGCGTTAGAAATGATCCGACTTGCAGGATTTTGGCGATTGCACCCAATCGTCCCAAATCGGACCGCATTTGGTGCAGCCATCGAGTAGAAGACCCATGGCAACAACGCTGAAAATCAGTGCCAATCGCCTGAACATGGATCTACGCACCCCCGCGCGGGCCCCATCATAGGTCCCAAAGCCGGGCATTTTCAACCCGCATTGGCCGCGGGCCGATTTGCCGGGTGGGTCCGGGAACTGGCATCATGGGCCATCACCTGACCGGGAACGACGCTGCATGCAAAACGAACCGAACCGCGACCAATTCGAGATCGGGCAAGCCAGGCGCGTGCTCGGCGATGTGTTCGCACCTTGGGTGCAGGAGCTCGGGCTGTCGATCGATACCGTCGAATGCGAACCGCCGGCGGGCGCCACGGCCGACTGGCAGCCGGGCGCGGTGCTGCGGATGGCCTTCTCGGAACGTCTATGCCGGCACGGCGGCATCATCTGTGGCCAGGCCCTGATGGCGCTCGCCGACACCTCCATGGTGATCGCGATTCTTGCTGCGAACCGCGGTTATCGGCCGATGACGACCGTCGACCAGACCACCCATTTCATGCGGGCGGCAACGCAAACGGACGTGCTGGCCGATGCCCGAGTGGTCCGGCTGGGGCGAACCATGAGCTTCGGCCGCGTCACCCTGTCCGGCGCCGCCGACAATAAGCCGGTGGCGATGGTATCAAGCGCCTTTGCGATGCTGTGAGAATGCGCACAGGGTGGATGATCGCCAACGCCGCAGGCATTCCTGGAAAAGCGGCTACCGGCTTTGCTCGCGACAAACGCAAAGCGTTTGCGCGGAGATCATGCTCAAACCGGGAGACAGAGCGGGTGAACGATTCGAACAAAAGTCGTCCCGCATTACGTCCAATGTCCGAGCTGCAGCGCGATCGCCATCGTGGCCTCACGGAGCTCATTGGCGAGCATTCGGTCCTCGATCGCGCGCGCGATCACCATGCCGCCAATACAAAGGGATGTGAGCGCCAGGGCGCGTTGCCTTGCCGGCTGCCCCGAGGAATTCATCCCCTGCTCGAACGTTTCAATCATCATCCTCAATGCTGATTCCTGCGCCTCCCTCACCGATTGGTCACTTCGGGAAAGATCGTTGGGCAGGCCGATCAGGGGGCAACTTCTCTCGACGTCGTTCAAATGCTGCTGCGAAAGATAGTCGCGGACGATCTTTGCCGCGCGATCGGATACCTTGTCGCCGTCAGCGGTACCTTCCAGCTTTTCGCTGACAAAGCAGCTGATCGCCTCGGCATAGAGCTCGCTCTTGCTCGGAAAATAACTGTAGAAGCCGCCTCGCGTCATCCCCGCGCCGGCCATGATGTCGTCGATCGAGGCCGCTGTAAAACCGTGACGGTTAAACAGCTGCAAGGCGCTTTGGATGATTCTTTGCCGGACCTGTTCACGATGCTGAGGCTGAATGGACATGCTCACCCTCGCATCGGTGCTGAATTGTCACAAGGCAATATATGTTCACAAACATAGAGTCGTATTTTCTTGATCATAACTCTCCCGATCGTTCCTGTTCGCGCTGCGGTTGATCGACCTAGCGCCGACCTACCGCATCCGAATCAACCAGTACGCCTCAGCGGGCCGATCATTCCCTGATCACGGAAATGTAATCGGAGTACATCGCGCTCTTACGCCGGCAAGGGCGTCGTGCGCTGCGCTTGGTGAGACGAAGATGTAATCGGAGGTTGTGCACAACCTACACGAAATAACGAGTGGAGCCTTTGACGCATAGCGACGCCTAACAGTCGCGATAAAATGGCTGAACGGCTGGTCCGCCGCCGCCGCGTTTGAGGGCGAGTTCTAAGACGTTACCCGCTCTTACGCCGGCAAGGGTGTCGTGCGCTACGCCTGGTAGCGGCGGCGACCCGGTCAGGCCGCCACGTTCAACTGCTTTGCGAACTCCTCGTACGCGGAGATGGCGTCCGCCGCGTACATCAGCGATGGACCGCCGCCCATGTAGACGGCCATGCCGAGGGTCTCCTCCACCTCCTGACGCGTGGCGCCGAGCCTGACCAGGGCCTCGGTGTGGAAGCCGATGCAGCCGTCGCAGCGGGTCGCAATGCCGATCGCAAGCGCGATCAGTTCCTTGGTCTTCCTGTCCAGCGCCCCTTCCCGCGTCGCGGCCTGCGCCAGCGCCGAAAACGCCTTCATGGTGTCGGGAATGTCCTGGCGCAATTTCCGCAAGTCGCCGGAAATGCGCTTGGTGATGTCGGAATAACTCTTTTCCATCAGGGGATTCCTTAACGGCTAGAGGGTGTCTGCGGCGACGGTTGCCGCAGCGCAATGTAAATGGCGGGGATGACGAGGACGGTCAGAAGCGTCGAGGACGCCAGGCCAAACAGCAGGGAAATCGCCAGGCCCTGGAAGATCGGATCGAGCAGAATGGTGGCGGCGCCGATCATGGCGGCGAGCGCGGTAAGCAGGATCGGCTTGAAGCGCACGGCGCCGGCTTCCAGCACCACCTCACGCAGCGGCTTGCCCTGTGCGCCGCTGTGACGAATGAAGTCGACGAGCAGGATCGAGTTGCGCACGATGATGCCGGCGAGCGCGATGAAGCCGATCATCGAGGTCGCCGTGAATGGCGCACCCAGAAGCCAGTGGCCGATCAGAATGCCGATCAGCGTCAGAGGAATCGGCGTCAGGATCACGAGCGGCAGCTTGAAGCTTCGGAACTGGGCCACGACGAGCACGTAGATGCCGAGGATTGCCGCGCCGAAGGCGGCCCCCATGTCGCGGAAGGTCACATAGGTGATTTCCCATTCGCCGTCCCACAACAGCGTCGGGTGGGATTCGTCGGCCGGCTGTCCATGCAGGCCAATGACGGGTTTTGGCAGTGCGCCCCAGTCGTGGGCGTCGACGCGTTTCGCCACTTCGAGCATGCCATAGAGCGGCGCCTCGAAGCGGCCCGCGAGTTCGGCCATCACCATATCGGCGAAGCGGCCGTCGCGCCGAAAGATCATTGGAGAGCCCTCCTCGGTGGCGGCTTTGACCACCTGTCCGAGTTCGACAATCGTTTTGCTCCCGGGCAAAGTGTTGGCGGGCACGGGCGTCGACGCCAGCCCCTCGGTCCAGGCGAGATCTCGCTTCGGCAACTTGACCGCAATCTCGATCGGATTGCGATCCTCGCCGCGGTGGGAATAACCAACCGATACGCCGCCGAACAGCATCTGGATGGTGTCGTACACGTCGCGCTGCTCGACGCCGAAAAACTCCAGCCGGTCCTGGTCGATCGATAACCGCAGCCGCGGTCGCTTCTCGCCGATGGAATCATCGACATCGACGATGAATGGCACCTCGGTGAAGATCTTCTTCAACTCACCGGTGACTGCGCGACGCGTTGCCGCGTCGGGCCCGTAAACTTCAGCCAGCAGCGTCGCCAGCACAGGCGGCCCCGGCGGCACTTCGACCACCTTGATGCTGGTGCCGGCGGGAACGGTGACGGCTTTGAGCCGCTGCCGCAGATCAAGCGCGATGTCATGGCTTGCCCGCTTGCGGTGGCCGCGCGCGGCGAGATTGACCTGCAGCTCGCCCAGCTCGGGCCTCTCGCGCAAATAGTAGTGACGGACAAGGCCGTTGAAGTTGAACGGCGCCGGCGTGCCGGCATAGGATTGCACCGAGGTGATTTCCGGCAATCCGTGCGCGATATCGGCGGCCGCAAACAAGGTGCGTTCGGTGTCTTCGAGGCTCGCGCCCTCAGGCAAATCGACCACGACTGCGATCTCGGATTTGTTGTCGAACGGCAGCAATTTGACGGTGACGGCCTTGGTCGCAAACAGCGTCATCGACAACAGCGTGGCGAGGCCTACGCCGATCAGGAAGATCCAGGACGAACGCTTGCTGCGGACCACCGGGGTCGCGAAGCGCCGGTAGATGCGCCCAAGCACGCCCTCGTCATGCGCGGCATGACCTGCACCCGCGGCGTCCCCTTTCGGCGCCAGCCGCAGCATCAGCCAGGGCGCCACCACCATCGCGACGAAGAACGAGAACAGCATGGCCGCGGAAGCGTTTGCCGGGATTGGCGCCATGTAGGGACCCATCAGCCCGGATACGAACAGCATCGGCAGCAGCGCCGCGACAACGGTCAGGGTGGCGACGATGGTCGGATTGCCGACCTCGGCAACGGCCTCGATCGTGGCCTGCGCGCGTGGCCGCCCATCCTTCATCGCCCAATGCCGGGCGATGTTATCGACCACGACGATGGCGTCGTCGACCAGGATGCCGATCGAGAAGATCAGCGCGAACAAGCTGACGCGATTGATGGTGTAGCCCATCAGGTTGGCGGCAAACAGCGTCAATAGGATCGTGGTCGGAATCACGACCAGCGTCACCACCGCCTCGCGCCAGCCGATCGCGACCGCGATCAGAACGACGATCGAGATCGTTGCCAGACCAAGATGAAACAGAAGTTCGTTGGCCTTCTCGTTGGCGGTCTCGCCGTAGTCGCGGGTGACAGAGACTTCGACGTCATCGGGAATGAGCCGCGATTTCAGCGCTTCGAGCCTGTGCGCAATATCCTCCGAGACGACCACCGCGTTGGCGCCGGCCCGTTTGGCCAGCGCCAGGCTGACAGCAGGAGCCCGCTGCCAATCGCCCTTGCCGTCGCGCGCATCGTTCCAGACCCGGTGCTCCAAAGCGTTCGGCCCGATCACGACCGCAGCGACGTCCTTGACATAAACGGGCCGTCCCTCCCGCGTCGAAATCAGAAGCAGGCCGATGTCGGGAATGCCCGATAAGGTCTGGCCGGCCGCAACGCTGTGCACAATCCCGGCGCCGCGGACCTGACCTGCGAGGAACGACCGATTGGCATCCTTAACCTTGGCGACGAGCTGCTGCAGCGTGACGCCAAACAGCGACAGCTTCTCCGGGTCCGGCTCGACCCTGATCTGCTGCGCGGCGCCACCTGAGATGTAGGTCAGGCCGATGCTCTCAACCTTCAACAGTTCGGCGCGCAATTTTTCGGCGAGCTCGTAGAGATCCTTATCGGTCCATCGATCGGCGGCCGCGGGTTTGGGCGTAAGCGTGAGCACGGTGACGGCGACGTCGTTGATGCCGCGCCCGACGATCAGCGGTTCGGTAATGCCGACGGGAATCCGGTCCAGATTGGCGCGAATCTTCTCGTGAACGCGAAGAATCGCGTCGTCCGATTTCGTGCCGACCAGAAAACGCGCGGTGACCATTACGCGATCGTCTTCGGTCTGGCTGTAGACGTGCTCCACGCCGTCGATGCCTTTGACGATCGCCTCCAGGGGTTTGGTGACGAGTTCGACCGCATCGGGCCCGCGCAGCCCGTCGGCGTTGACGCGGATATCTACCATGGGAACGCTGATCTGCGGCTCTTCCTCGCGCGGAATGACAGCGACTGCAATGAGGCCGACAACAAGCGAGGCGAGCAGAAACAGCGGCGTAAGCGGTGAAGCGATGGTCGCTTTCGTAAGCCGCCCCGACAAACCGAGCTTCACGGCTGCACCAGCTGGTCACCAACACGAATGCCGGACAGAATCTCAAGGCCGTTTGGAAGATCGGCAAAAGGCTGATCGCGCCCGCGCTGAACCGGCGCCTCGACGATTCGATCGGCCTGACGAAGTTTGACGTAGTCGATTCCGAAGCGCGTCGTCACATAGCTCGACGGAATCACAAAGGCCGTCCGTGTCCCGCCTGAAATCCAGACCCTGAGGCGATCGCCAACGAAATACTCTCCCAAGCCTTCCATCGTCGCATCCGCAATGACCCGCCCCTCCTCGATCTGCGGATACACCAGGTCGATTACGCCCGATTTGGAAGCCTCCTCGGCGAATTCCGCACCGTCGACCCGGATCTTGTCACCCGCCTTCAGGAAGCGGGCATGGCGTTCCGGCACCCGCAAACGCAGTTTGAAATTCTGCTGCGCGATCGATACCAGGACGTCCCCCGGCAGCATCACGGAACCCACCGCCGCCAGCTTTTTCAGCACCCGCCCATCGGCCGGCGCAAGCACCTGTCCTTCGTTGAGCTGCTGCTGCACCACCGCACGCTCGGCAGTCCGCGCGCGTAGTCCGTTCTCGGCGACGTTGAGCGCGGTTCGGGCCTCGTCCAGCTTGACGCGAGGAAGGATGCCCCGTTCGACCAACCCCTCGATTCGAGTAAAATCGATTTGCGCCTGGTCCGACTGCGCGTGCAGAGCGTCGATCTGCGCATCCAGCGACTTCATCTGGAGCACGAGTTTCTCGTCACCGATTGAGGCGATGACCTGTCCGCGTGTGACCGGGTCGCCTTCCCTGACGTTGAGTTGGACGACGGTGCCGCCGATGCGGCTGCGCGCCGGTACCACACTGACACTCTCGACGGTGGCGAATACGGCTTTCTCGTCGGCGACCGAGCGCGAGACAACCGTGAGGACTTCGGCACCGGCTGGACCTGCGCCCGACGCCGCAATTGCGAACAGGCTCAATAGAATCAATCTGCGCATGGGTCTGCTCATCGGCAATACATCCGGCGGCCTCTTGAGTGACATCTCATCGAAATTCGCGGCGAGGACCTTGACCTGTCTCAAGGCGCGGCCGCGCGCATCCTCATAATTTACGCTTGGGCTTCGCGGCCTTCGGCGGCGCGCAAAAGACCTGATAGAGGGCTTTTAGAACTTCTCGCGCCGGGTCGCTTGCAATCGAGTAGTGGATTGTCTGCGCCTCGCGTCGCGCCGACACCAGACCATCCTTGCGAAGGAGGGCAAGATGCTGGGACACCGTGGAATCGCGCAGACCCAGGAATTCAGCGAGGTCGCCAACCGAGCGCTCGCCGTCGATCAGCTGGCAAATGATCAGCAAACGGTGACGGTTGGAGAGCGCCTTCAACAGGCCACTTGCCTGATCGGCCGCGGTCTCCATAACAGCAATATCTATTTTCATACTTGCGTATATACGAGAATACGAATATATAGTCAAGACCACGCGGCAAACGAACCACACCCAAGATGGTGCAGCCGCACCTCAAGGAACGCAGCAAACGGAGGCGGACATGGCGGAAGTTGTTGTTATCGGAGCCGGTCTCAGCGGAACACTTATGGCCTATGAATTACTGCCGCAATTGAGAAAGGACGACCACCTGACCGTGGTCTCTCAAGGGCCGGTCTATCATTTCGTCCCCTCCAACCCGTGGGTGGCGATCGGCTGGCGCCAGCGCGGCGATATCGAAATCGATCTGGTCGATGTCATGAAACGCAAGGGCATTGGCCTGCTGACACAAGGCGCACAGCGCGTGCATCCGGCGGAGAACCGCGTCGAACTCGCCGACGGCGTGTCGATCGATTACGACTATCTGGTCGTCGCCACCGGTCCGGAACTTGCCTTCGACGAAATTCCGGGGCTCGGGCCGGATGGTCATACGCAATCGATCTGCCATGTTGATCACGCCACACACGCCAAAGAAGCGTTCGAACAGCTCGCGGCGAATCCGGGTCCGGTCGTGATCGGCGCCGTGCAGGGTGCCTCCTGCTTCGGCCCGGCCTACGAGTTCCTGTTCATTCTGGAAACCGAATTGCGGCGGCGCAAGCTGCGCGACCGTGTGCCGATGACCTTCGTCACTTCCGAACCCTATATCGGGCACCTCGGCCTGGACGGGGTCGGCGACACCAAGGGCCTGCTCGAAAGCGAGATGCGCGAGAAACATGTCAAATGGATTACGAACGCCCGCGTCAAGAACGTCGAGCCAGGAAAAATGTCGGTGGAAGAGCTCTCAGAGGACGGCTCGGTCCGCAAGACCCACGAGTTGCCGTTCAGCTATTCGATGATGCTGCCCGCGTTCCGCGGTGTCGCCGCCATCCGCGGCATCGAGAAGCTGACCAATCCTCGTGGCTTTGTCATCGTCGACAAGCATCAACGCAACCCGGCGTTTCCGAACATCTTTGCGATCGGGGTTTGTGTGGCGATTGCCCCCGTCGGCGCGACGCCGGTTCCGGTCGGGGTGCCGAAAACCGGTTTCATGATCGAATCGATGGTCACGGCGACGGCGATGAACATCGGCTCGCTGTTGCGCGGCCAGGCGCCATCGGCACAGCCGACCTGGAACGCGATCTGCCTCGCCGATTTCGGCGATTCCGGTGTCGCCTTTCTGGCGCAGCCGCAGATCCCTCCCCGCAACGTCAACTGGTCCTCCAAGGGCGAATGGGTTCATCTCGCCAAGGTCGCCTTCGAGAAGTATTTCCTGCGCAAGATCCGCCGTGGCGAAAGCGAACCCTTCTACGAGCGCTTTGTGCTCGACAGGCTCAACATCGGGAAAATCAAGGAAGTCAAGACAGGGACATGAGCGCAAGCCGACAGATCGTCTGTGGACATTGTGGGCGGATCAATCGGCTGCCCGCCGAGCGGACTTTCACCGCCGCACGCTGTGGATCTTGTCACCAGCCGATCTTTGACGGCCGTCCCATCGAGGTCGACGAAACGGGCTTTGGCCGCCACGTGGCGCACAGCGATGTCCCGGTTCTCATCGACGTCTGGGCACCGTGGTGCGGCCCCTGCCGCGCGATGGCGCCGATGTTCGAGCGGGCCGCCAGGGAGCTTGAACCGAAGGTCCGCCTGCTGAAGCTCAACGCCGATGCGGCGCCCTCGGTCTCTTCGCGCCTGGGGATCAGCGGCATCCCGACGCTGCTGCTGATGCGGAGCGGCCGCGAGATTGCGCCGGACGTCAGGCGCGATGGATACGCAGAACATCGTCGCTTGGACGACGGCCGGGCTTGCGCGGTCCCAATGATTATCGAACCGAAAGGAGTACGTCATGAATATCGATAGAGCCGTTCTCGGATTCGCCGGATGCGTGGTGTTGCTCGGACTTGCGCTTGGCTGGCTGGTCAACCCGTACTGGTACCTGCTGACCGCGTTTGCCGGGTTGAACATGATCCAGTCATCGTTCACCGGATTTTGCCCCGCGGCGATCGTGTTCAGGAAGCTGGGCTTGCGAAACGGCAATGCGTTTTCGTGACCGGTCGCACGGGCGGTCCTGTCCTTCTTTGAGTGCCACAAGAAAAAGGCTCGCGCTACTCCGCCGCTTGCGCGTTCATTTCCGCCGAGACCTGGCGGATTGCGCGGGCCAATTGCTCGGCCGGCTGCGCGCCGGAGACCGCGTATTTCTGCGCGAACACAAAGGTCGGCACGCCCGAGATGCCCTTGTCGGAAGCCTCTTTGGCCTGCGCCGAGATGATCGCCACATCTTCGTCGGTCGCAAGCCGCCGGCGCACGTCCTTCGCATCGAGCCCGCAATCGGCCGCCGCCTGCACCAGCACGTTGATGTCGGTGAGGTCGCCGCCGTCGCGGAAATACAATTCCATCAGCCGCTGTTTCATCTCGGCCGATTTGCCCTGCGCCTCGGCCCAGTGAATCAGGCGATGGCAGTCGATCGTGTTCGGCTGGCGCTTGACGAGGTCAGGCCGATACACCAGGCCCTCTTCATCCGCGGCGGCGACGACCCGTCCGGCGATGCCCTTATAGGCCTCGACCGAGCCGAACTTGGCGGTGAGATAGTCCTCGCGGCTGATGCCCTCGCGCGGCACCCATGGATTGAGAAAGAACGGCCGCCAGTGGACCTCGACCGGAATATCCGAGGCCTGCGCCAACGCGTCCTCGATCCGGCGCTTTCCGATATAGCACCACGGGCATACCACGTCGGAGACGATGTCGATCTGGAGCGGCTTCAGGGTGCTCATGGGGGCGTCCTCGCTTTACGGAAATCGCAGAGATAAGCCGCGAGCCGGGCGCGGACAAGGGACCTTATTGAAGCGCGGCCGCGATCGCCCGCATGCGCTCGGCGGTGAATTCGTCGGCGGGAAAGAACGTCTCCAGCGCCAGTTCCGACAGCGTGATATCGACCGGCGTGCCGAAAATCATGGTCGCCGACATGAAGCTCACGACCTCGCCGCCGAAGCGCAGCTTGAACGGGATCGCGACATTATCGGCCGGCAACGGCGCGGACCGCGCCGGGATCGGATAGCTCTTCAGCTCGTGATAGAGTCTTATCAGCTCGGGATCGGCGGTCGCCTCGCATTGCCGGTGCAGCCGCTCCAGCAGATGACCGCACCATTCGGCAAGGTTGACGGTGCGCGCCGCCAGCGCCTCCGGGTGAAACGCCAGACGCAGGATGTTGAGGGGTTGACCGAGCAGTCGGCTCGGGACGCCCTGCAACAGCGGCATCACCATACGGTTGGCCGAGACCAGGTTCCAATGCCGGTCATAGGCCAGCGCGGGATTGGGCTCATGCGCGCGCAGCACCAGATCGATCGCGGCCCGCGCCGATTTCAGCGCGGGATCGTCGAGCGATCGCTGTGGAAACGCCGGCGCGAAACCCGCCGCCACCAAAAGCACATTGCGCTCGCGCAACGGCACGTTGAGCCGTTCGGCGAGCTTTAACACCATGTCGCGCGACGGCGCCGCACGGCCGGTTTCGACGAAGCTCAAATGCCGGGCGGAAACCTCGGCGTCGCCGGCGAGATCGAGCTGGCTCAGATGGCGGCGCTGGCGCCATTGGCGCAAATGTTCGCCGATACCGGCGGGTCCGGTTCGTTCCGCGCGGGCGGTGGCAGAATGTGCGTTCATGCTGGAAAACCTACCATGCAAATTTCACACCTTCCATTACCTCGGACGTAATGGAATCGCGTTTGGCGGTGGATCATCTTCGCAAGCACAGGAGATGACCATGCACACGCATTCCCGAACCGGCAACACTCCCACTACCACCGGCATGATCCCGTGGATGCTCAATCTGGCAACCCTATTGCTGGCGCGCTTCCTCAACATGCCGGAACCGCTGGTGCACTCGACCGGGGTGCTCGTGTTCACCCATGTGCAAGCGGTCGAGACCAGTATCGGCAAGACGTTGTGCCCGGCCCGCCTGTGGCGTCAGTTCCGAAACCGGCTTCGGCGGTTGACGCGCTGATCGCTTCCCAACATCCACCCCGAGAAGGAGAACCACCATGATCAATCCATCCCAATTTCTACGCCGCGCGATTCAGGCCGACGCCATCTTCAGCGGCGTTTCGGCTGTGCTGCTCACCTTCGGCGCCGGGGAGCTTGCCCCGCTCCTCAATTTGCCGGAAGCACTGTTACGCGAGACCGGCCTGTTCCTGATTGCCTATGCCGCCTTGGTCGGCTGGCTCGGCACGCGCCAGACGATGCCGAAGGCGCTTGTGGCAATCGTGATCGCAGGCAATGCGGCCTGGACGCTGGCGAGCATCGCGCTGTTGCTGAGCGACGTCGTGTCGCCCAATCTTTTGGGTGAAGCGGCCATCGCGCTGCAGGCAATCGTGGTCGGCGTTCTCGCCGAGCTGCAATATATCGGCTTGCGCCGGAGCGGCGGGACGCTCGCGGTCTAGGCTGAGGCTTGCTGGTCTCCACCTATGGCCGTCGCGGGGGTCCCGGGCTTCAAGGAAGCCTTGAGCTTCAAGGAAGGCTTGGTCTTCAAGGAAGGCTTGGGCTCCGCGGCGGCCAATTTTCGATCCGCGGCGGCGGCTCGGCCGTGGCCGTTTGAGCGGACGCCGTTAAGGTGCATCCCGTTTATTGGCTTGCCGTTTCCGAGCTTGCCGTTGGCGTGCTTGCCGTTGGCGTGCTTGCCGTTGGTTTTGGCGGCCGTCGTCTTGCCGTTCAGCCGTGGCTTGAGTTGCAGCTTCAGCCCTTCCTTTTCGAGCCTGGCCGCCTCTTTCTCGGCCTTTTTCAGGGCCTTCCGCTCGGCCTTGGCTTTCAGGCGCAACCGTTCGGCCCTCGCCTCGGCGCGTTTCTTCCTGCGCTTCTTTTCGCAGGCCGCGCATTTACATCCGATCGGCTTCAGATACGCCTTGAAATAATCGGTGCCGTAATCGTAGTTGATCTCTTCGCCGGGCTCGATGTCCCTGATCGCGCGGATCACGACCTTGCGCTTGCGCGGCTTGACGTCGGATTCCGCGTTCGGCCTGCAGGCGTGATTGATGTAGCGCGCGATGTTCTTGCGGACCGAACCGTCGATGGTCCAGCGGTTGTTGAGTTCGAACAGATATTTGTTCTCGATCGCGTCGTCTCTTTTCTTCTTCGAATCCAGCAAGGGTCCAAAATAGCGGACTATTTTGGTGCCCTTCTTGATCGCTCTGGTGGCGAAGAGGCCGAGTCCAGTGCGGGAACGGCCGACGCGGTAGGGTTTGTTCGACAAAATGGCAGGCATGACGATGGGATAACTGACACACTAATGAAGGCGACGGATCGCGAAGCCGCTGTTCTAGAACGATTCCGCGCAAATGTCAGGCCTTTCGCGCGGTTTGCTTGATCCTTCCCCAGATAGCGCAGGTCGGCCTGCCAAATGCGCCGCGAACAAAGACGATTGGGCATCGCGGGCAAGATACGCTATACCGCCGCGGGAAGCTTGAGCGGACCCAGAACCATTCCCGGTTTTTGCGAAGAAGCTACGAGGAGATGAAGATGGCCGTGGACGGCAACTGGAACATCACCATGTCGACCCCGATGGGCGATCGCAACGCGACGCTGAGCCTGAAGAGCGCCGGCGGCGCGCTAACGGGCACGCAGGCCGCCGACGGCAATTCGACCGAGATCTTCGACGGCACAGCTAGCGGCGACGACGTCGCCTGGAAGGTCTCCATCACCAACCCGATGCCGCTGACGCTCGAATTCACCGGCAAGGTTTCCGGTGACAGCATTGCCGGGCAAATGGGCATCGGCCCGATGGGCAGTTTTCCGTTCACGGGGACGAGGGCGTAAGGCATTTCCGTGTCCCGGACGCGGTGCAGCGCTTACGCTGCTCCGCAGAGCCGGGACCCACATCGGTTTGATGGGACCCCGGATCAGCAGCGCACCACCATAGCGCGTCGAGGACGCGCGTGAACGCGCTTGTGGTGCTGCGCAGCATCCGGGGCACGCAGTGCCGCTACAGATTCGAATTTCAAACAGCTACAACGTCATTGCGAGCGCTAGCGAAGCAATCCATTGGGCCACAGGGGAAAAATGGATTGCTTCCGCCTTCGCCCGTTGGGCTTCGGCGGACGCGGTCGTCGCAAGTGCTCCCTTGCGCAAACGCTTCGCGTTTGTCGCAGGCAATGACGTCGGGATACAGCTTCGCATTCTCGCCGCGCCTGGCGCGCAAGTTTTGCTTCAACGTTCGGCCCTCAGAGAACAGAGGGCGCAGGGAATACCGGGCGCTCGCTGCGCCCGCAGCCTCGCATGCAAAATAAAATTGAGCATACGAGCATAGTCACCACGGTCACACCGGTTTCGCCCGGCATTCCCCGCGCAATGGTTTTACAGCTTATAGCGCGCTCTCCCCGGTGAGCCGGGCTTTGTTGCCACCGTCGCCGGCAGGTCACCACCTGCCGACTTGACACCAGCGTCGGGGTGTCAGGACCACACGACTTTGCCGTTCGCGGACCACGCGCCCTCGTCAGAAGCGCGCCCCGCGTCCATCGCACCCCGCCTCACGTCCGTGACGATCGCGAAACGCCCCTCCGAGAGAGACGGGATGATTCTATCTATTGCTGTTTCTACCTCGCCGTCAAGCGATATTTCGGATATTCCGAAATTGGGCGGCACATGCTATGATGGCTGGTCGGGGCGGCGAGGTACGATGCCGATGGGATTGAATGTGTAGACCGCCTCGCCGTGCTGGTTGTAGGCGGTCCACTTGACCCGGACGATGCCCTGCGGCTTGGTCCGTGACGGCACTAGCTCGACCACCTCGCCCTCGAGGTGAAGCGTATCCCCGGGTCGCACCGGCTTCATCCAACGCAAATCGTCGACGCCGGCACCCAGAAGCGGATGCGGACCGAATGGCCGCGCCTCGACGGCAAGCCGCATGGCGATGGCGGCCGTGTGCCAACCCGACGCGGCAAGCCCCTTGAAAACCGTCTTTTCGGCGGCGACCTCGTCGAGATGGAATGGCTGCGGATCAAATTCGGACGCGAACCGCTTGATATCGTCCGCGGTGATCGTCACCTCACCGCTCTTAAAGCGCATCCCGAGCTTCAAATCATCGAACCACTCAATCATCGGGTCCTCGGCTCAAGTTCGTATCGGTCCCCCCTCGCTGTCAAACCGAACCGTTTGCGGTATGCGCTGGGAGAAATTCCGGTCACCTCGTAAAAGACCCTGCGGCTCGTCGTCAACAACGAGAACGAGGAAGCTCATGAATTTGCTTTGGCTTTGCCGAGGGCGGCTTTGCGCGGAAGTATGACCCTGAATTCGGTAAATTCGCCGGGTTGAGTATCAACCTCGATCGATCCCGAGTGCTGCTTGACGATAATGTCGTAACTGAGGGAGAGGCCGAGACCTGTCCCTTCGCCGGGCGGCTTGGTGGTAAAGAACGGATTGAATATTTTCTCTTTTACCCCTGGAGGAATGCCGCCGCCATTGTCACGAATGCGGATCTCGACGCGGTCACCGAGGTCTCCGGTCGCAGCAGCAAGGGTTGGTTCGTAGCCATCCCTCATCTCGGCTTTCCGTTTCATAGCCGCATAGACACCATTCGAAATAAGGTTGAGAAGGACGCGCGTGATCTCCTGAGGAAACAGATCGACCATCCCGGCGGCAGGATCAAAAGATCGTTCCAGCCTGATGTTGAACTCCTTCTTCTCAGCTCGCGCACCGTGGTAGGCAAGATTCAGGCTGTCTTCGACGATGGCATTGAGGTCGACCGGCTGGCGCTCGCCGGAACCTTCGCGCGAATGCAGCAGCATATTCTTGACGATGGAGTCCGCGCGTTTGCCGTGCTGGACTACTTTTTCGAGATTGCCTTTCAGCATGTGCGTGAGTTCGTCGAGCTCCTCCCGCTTCTTTTGGTCCAGAGCAACTGGTTTGAGAGCATCGCCCATTTCATCGACCAGTTCCTCGGAGAGCGCAGCGAAATTATTGACGAAATTCAGTGGATTCTTGATCTCGTGTGCTATACCGGCAGTAAGCTGACCGAGAGAAGCCAGCTTCTCGGTCTGAATAAGACGATCCTGCGCCGCACGTAGCTCGTTGAGCGATTTGGAAAGCTCTTTGGTGCGCTCCTGCACCTGCTCGAATAACCGTACATTGCCAATCGCAATTACAGCCTGATCGGCGAAGGTCTGCAGTAAGGCAATCTGTTTATCGCTGAACGGGTGCACTTCGATACGGCGCAGCACGATCGCTCCGATGCTTTCGCCCTCGCGCAGCAGTGGCACGCTCAGGATAGTGCGATGGCCCTGTTGGCGCGCTATCTCCTGCGCCTCCGGAAAATCATCCCCTTCAGCGGAGAGCATGTCGTGCACATGCACCGGCTTTTTATCGACGACCGCGCGTCCTGCGGTCCAGTGACGGCTGATGAGCCATTTGTCGCTATCTACCGGTATTGGACCGTGATGCGCACTAAGTTGAAGCTCGTCACCAGCCTTGAGACGTACGACGGCGTCATAGGCCTCGCAAAGCTCGATGGCTCTTTCAACAATGGCCTGGAGGACCGGTCCCACATCGGTCGGCGAAGATGCGATCACCCTGAGGATGTTCTCGCTCCCGGTCTGATAAGTAAGTGCCTCGGATAGCTCACGGGTCTTCGTCTGAACCTCTTCGAACAACCGGACATTTTCGATGGCGATGGCGGCTTGGTCAGCAAAGGTGGTCGCCAGTTCGATTTGTTTGTTGTTGAAAGGACGTGCTTCAGAACGCGTCAAGCCAATTACGCCGATCGGCACGCCTTCGCGCAGCATAGGTACGCTGAGGATGGTACGGAAACCGCCCAATCGCTGTGCTTCAGCAAGGGTGTACTCGGCGTCTGCCTGAACGTCGGGAATGTGAACCACGACCCCATCCAGCAGCGCCCGCCCACCCGCAGAACCTCGTTCCGGCACGACCGGAACGCTTCTGATGTATTTGACGAACTCGTCAGAAAAACCGTAAGTTTCCGCACGAAAAAACACACCGTCTTTTTGGCGGGTAATGGTCGCCTTGTCGGCGTCGCAGAGCCGAGCCGCCGATTCAACGAGCGTTTGCAGCACGGCCTGCAAATCAAAGGTCGAGCGGCTTATGACCTTCAGCACGTCGGCGGTCGCAGTCTGCTGCTGCAGGGATTCGCGCAGCTCGTTTAGCAGCCGCGCGTTCTCAAACGCGATCACGGCCTGAGAGGCGAAGTTCTTAACAAGCTCGATCTGTTTATCGGTAAACGCGCGCACCTCCTGGCGGTATATGACGATGGCCCCGATCAGCGCGTTCTCCCTGAGCATTGGTACGAGGAGCATCGTCCGGGCGCCCGCAGAATCGACGAGTGCGATCATCCGGCGGTCGCCCTCGATGTAGGGAGGTTCAGCCGTCAGATCGTGAATGTGGAGGATTTCATTGGTGCGGGCGAGGCGGTCGAGTGGGACGCCAGGATGGTCGCGCAGGGCGATTAGCGGCTCTCGCTGCCAACTCTCTACATAAGCCGGATCGCCGTGGACTGCGACGGCGCGGAAGGCGTCTCCTTCTCGCAAGAACAGGTTGCTGAAATTGGCCTCGCAGATGCGGGTGGCGTTCTCCAGCATGGCCTGGAACACGGGCTCCAGCTCGCCCGGCGAACTGCTGATGACTTTCAGCACGTCGGCGGTAGCAGTCTGCTGCTGGAGGGATTCGCGCAAGTCCTCCGTGCGCGCCTGAACCTCATCGAACAGCCGGACGTTTTCGATGGCGATCACGGCCTGGTCGGCGAAGGTCTTCAGGAGCTCGATCTGTTTGCCGCTGAACGGCTCCACCTGCGCTCGTGCCAAAAACATGCAACCGATCGGATTCCCCTCTCGCATAAGCGGAACGCCCAGCACGGTACGATAGCCACCGAGTTTCTGGGCTTCGAGTTGAGTGTATTCTGGATCGATCAAAACGTCCTGGATTTGGACGATTCGACCTTCAATCATGGCTCTTCCGGCCACCGAACCTTCATCGAGACCAATCGGGTAGGCCATCATATACGCCTTGAAACTAGGCGGCACGCCGCGGGCCGCGACGATCTCGAAGTGGTCGCCTTTGAGCTGAAGTATGGTCACCTGGTCGGCATGGCAGAGACGCGCCGCAGATTCGGCCAGCGTATCAAACACTCCCTGCAGATCGAACGTCGAGCGACTGATCACCTTCAGCACATCGGCGGTCGCGGTCTGCTGCTGAAGCGATTCCGAAAGATCGCGCGTTCGCGCCTGCACTTCGTCGAACAGCCGCGCGTTTTCGATGGCGATCACGGCCTGGTCGGCGAAGGTGGCGACCAGTGCTATTTGCTTTTCAGTAAAATTTTCCACGCGCTGGCGCGCGAGGACAATGACGCCGATTAGCTCTTTTTCTCGCAGCAATGGGACGCCGAGGGTCGTATGTTGTCGAGCGAGCGAAGTGGCCTGCCGCAACGTGTATTCTGGATCGACCGCTACGTCTTCAATCTGGATAACGCGCCGCTCCAAGGCAACTCTACCGGCAATGGACCCGCGGCCAGCGGTAATCGGATGGCTTTGCATAAATGCCCAAAATTCGGGCGCAAAGCCGAAAGTTGCCGCTGCCCGATATTGCTCCCCCTCGCGGCGGTGGATAAACGCCATTTCAGCTTCGCACAGCCGCGCGGCAGATTCGACAAGCGTGTCGAGTATTGTCTGCAGATCAAACGTCGATCGGCTGATCACCTTCAGAACGTCGGCTGTCGCAGTCTGCTGTTGAAGAGATTCCTGCAACTCCTCGGTGCGCGCTTGCACCTCGTCGAACAGCCTTACGTTCTCTATCGCGATCACCGCCTGGTCGGCGAATGTGGTGACCAGCTCAATCTGCTTATCTGTAAACGGAGAAACATTCGACCGGCAGAGCGCAATCACCCCAATTGGGGTGCCTTTACGCAACAGGGGTACGCCAAGCATTGTACGAAACCCACCGCGTTTGATGGATTCGCTCCAAGTGTATTCCGGATCGATGGCCGCATCCGGAATATGGACCATCTTTCGGTCAAGTACAGTTCGACCAACGAGGGTATCTCGTCGTCGTTCGATGATTTGGCGCTGCATCCACTCGCGATACTCACCTGCGAAGCCGTGGTTAGCTGCCAGCTTGAATGTGTCGCCCTCACCCCGAAATATCATTGCATAGTGCGCGTCGCAAAGCCTCGCTGCAGACTCGACCAATGTGTCGAGAACCGGCTGCAGGTCAAACGTTGAGCGGCTGATGACCTTGAGTACGTCGGCGGTGGCAGTCTGCTGCTGCAGCGATTCACTCAAATCGTCCGTGCGGGTGCGCAGCTCTCTCAGTAGCCGCGCATTCTCAATGGCAATGACGGCTTGATTTGCGAAGTTCGTCACGACCTCGATCTGTTTGTCGGCGAACGGCCGCATTTCCTGGCGGAAAATGCAAATCGAGCCAATTAGGGCACCGTCCTTGAGCATCGGCACTGCGATGAAGGAACGCGCACCGGTCATGTTCACGAAGGCAACGCGCAGCGGATGGCCCTGCTGATAGAGCAGGTCAGCTTCAACATCGTGAATGTGAACGGTCCGTTTTGATTCAACGACCCGCCCCAAAGCCGTTGACGAGTCCCAATATCGCGGCTGCTGCAACAGCCATTCGGCAAATTTTGGCGGAACGCCCACCATCGCCTCGGTCGCGAACTTTTCGTCTTGATAATGGTACAGAATGCCGAAATCTGCCTCGCAGAGCCGGGTGGCTCTGGACAGAATTGTTTGAAACACTGGATCGACATTCCCGGGAGAGCTGCTGATGACCTGAAGAACCTCTGACGCAGCGGCTTGCCGCTCCAGCGCTTCGGCCAGCGCGCGCTTGAGTGTTGCAATTTGTTTTTTTAGATCGACATCCGCAGGCGCTCGTTTGCGTCTTGTCGACGTCTGGCGGGCCGCTGGAAGCCTGCGCACGGATTTTCCACGCTTCGCCATTTCGATGCGCTCCGATCCGGGAAAGCTGAAATAACTCAACTAGGGCGTCAAACCTACCCAATCTGGGCGCGGCCGTACACGGCCAATGTTGGGCAGACCACGGTGACTTCCCATTCAGGGGGAGAAGGGCGTAACCCTGACGGTTGTCGTCCCTGCGAAAGCAGGGACCCATAAGCCGAGGCGGCTATTGTTGAACCCGGTAGTTGACGGCTTTCCCTCAACGATCGCTGGGGGCTATGGGTCCCGGCTCGCGCGGAGCCTGTCATCGGGCGCGCATTCGCGCGACCCGTTGGCTTGGCCGGGACGACGAACTCCCTCACCCCAAATTCAATTCCTTGAAGAAGTCGTTGCCCTTGTCGTCGATGATGATGAAGGCCGGGAAATCCTCGACCTCGATGCGCCAGATCGCTTCCATGCCGAGTTCGGGATATTCCACCACCTCGACCTTCTTGATGCAGTGCTCGGCGAGGTTTGCCGCCGCGCCCCCGATCGAGCCGAGATAGAAACCGCCGTGCTTCTTGCAGGCCTCGCGCACCGCGACCGCGCGGTTGCCCTTGGCCACCATCACCATCGATCCGCCCGCCGCCTGAAACTGGTCGACGAAGGAATCCATCCGTCCCGCCGTGGTCGGGCCGAACGCGCCGGAGGCGTAGCCTTCCGGCGTCTTGGCGGGACCGGCGTAATAGACCGGATGGCTCTTAAAATAATCCGGCAGCGGCTCGCCCTTCTCCAGCCGCTCGCGCAGTTTGGCGTGCGCGGAATCCCGCGCCACGATCATGGTGCCGGTGAGCGACAGCCGGGTCTTGATCGGATGCCTTGAAAGCGCGGCCAAAATATCCTTCATCGGCTGGTTGAGATCGATTTTGACAACTTCGCCGCCGAGCGCCTGTTCGACCGCCGGCAGATACTGCGCGGGATTATGTTCGAGTTCTTCGAGATAAACCCCGTCTTTGGTGATCTTGCCGAGCACCTGGCGGTCGGCCGAGCAGGAGACGCCAAGCCCGATCGGCAACGAGGCGCCGTGGCGCGGCAGGCGGATCACGCGGACGTCGTGGCAGAAATATTTGCCGCCGAACTGCGCGCCGACCCCGAGCGACTGCGTCATCTTCAAGATCTCTTGCTCCATCTCGAGATCGCGGAAGGCGTTGCCGTCGGCCGACCCGTGCGTCGGCAGCGCGTCGAGATAGCGCGCCGAGGCAAGCTTCACCGTCTTCATGCAGAGCTCGGCCGAGGTGCCGCCGATCACGATCGCCAAATGATAAGGCGGGCACGCCGCGGTGCCGAGCGTGAGCACCTTCTCCTTCAGGAACGCCAGCAGGCGATCTTTGGTCAGCACCGACGGCGTCGCCTGGAACAGAAAGCTCTTGTTGGCGCTGCCGCCGCCCTTGGCCATGAACATGAACTTGTAAGCCAAGTCTGATTCTAAAGAGCCGCCCTCGGCATAGATCTCGCATTGCGCCGGCATGTTGTTGGCGGTGTTTTTCTCCTCATACATCGACAACGGCGCCACCTGCGAATAGCGCAGATTGCGGCGCAGGTAGGCGTCGCGTGCACCTTCCGAGAGCGCCGCCTCATCATCGCCGTCGCTGAGCACGCGCGCGCCCTTCTTGCCCATGATGATCGCGGTGCCGGTGTCCTGGCACATCGGCAACACCCCGCCGGCGGCGATATTAGCGTTCTTGAGGAAATCGAAGGCGACGAATTTGTCGTTGTCGCTGGCCTCCTGGTCATCGAGGATCGCGCGCAACTGCTTGAGATGCCCCGGCCGCAAATAATGGTTGATATCGCCGAACGCAGCCTCCGACAGCGCCCGCAGCGCCTCGCGGGAGACCACCAGCATGTCCTTGCCCAACACCTTCTCGACCCGCACGCCCTCGGTCGTGATCTTCTTGTAGGGCGTAGTGTCCTCACCCAACGGAAACAGCGGCGTGTGCTTATAGGGCGGCACGGGCTTTGGATCGGGGAATGCGGTGGGGGCGTTCATGGGCGGGCGTCTCGCTGTGGGGAAACACTGATATAAAGGCCTCAGCGGGAATCCGCCATAAGGGATCATCACCTGGGGCGGAATCGCCGCGCATTGCTATTGGCTAAGCCCTGCCAACCCCGGTCTTGCGTCTCCTCCAGCACCGGTCAATGATTGGCCGTCCATCGCGAGACCGCACGGATGAACCGTCGCAACCTGATTCTGGCGGCTGTCCTATTGCTCGCCGCTCCGACCTCGGCCTTCGCCGACGCCATCGACGGCGACTGGTGCAGCGCGGACGGACAACATATGACGATCAAAGGCGACGACATCACGACGCCGGGCGGCAATCAGATCAAGGGCAACTATACCCGCCACGCCTTCGACTACGTGGTGCCGGCTGGCGAAGCCGGGGCCGGCGAGACCCTCAGCATCCTGCTGCGCAGCGAATATCTCGCACTGTCGCACCAAGGGCCGGCCGATGCACGAGGCTCAGTGGTGCTCCGCGGGATTTCGTCCTTGAAAGAATGGCGGCGCTGCGCAAACCGCACGAGCTAGGCCAGCGCGCGGAACCGCCCCACCCCTTCCCGCTTCTCTGCATAAGCATCCACCAGCGCACGGATCATGCGCTGATAAGGGACGCGGCGATGGCGAGCGGCGGCGCGCTTGAAAAACACCACCGAGCGCTGCGACAGGCTCAGCGTCACTTTACATTGTCCCAGCGCAGCACCAGCAAGCGTAACCCGGATGAGCGTAGCGAAATCCGGGACCGGCATCACCTTTATTCCCGGATGTCGCTTCGCTCATCCGGGCTACCAGTGCTACCGGTCGGGTTCCGACCCTAGCCGACGGATGCGCTTGCGCGCGGCAGCGTGAGATACGAGCTTGCGGTTGGGATCGGCCCTGCGGTGGCGCACCTCAGCCACCTGCGCTTCGGTCAGCAGCACCAGCCTGTCCGGCGACGGCAGGAAGTCCTCGACGATCCTGACCCGGCCGATCTCGCCCTTGCTGGATTTAACCGTTGGTTTCTTCATAGATCGCCGCTCCTTCCGCCAATTTCGCGCGACGCAGTTCAATTTATCCGTCATGCCCGCGCTTGTCGCGGGCATCCACGTCCTTTTTCAACTCACCAAAAGGCGTGGATGGCCGGGCATAGGCGAGCGGAAGCGACGCCGTCCTTCGGACGGCTATGCCCGGCCATGACGAGTTGAGACGATCGACGAGCTCACGCCCACCCTTGCGTGAACCGTCCTTGGACGCTTCAATGGCGCAAAGGGGCATTCGATGGCATTGAGACTGGAAATTCGGAGATCGACGATGCTCGCCGCGGCGATGGCGCCGCTGGCGGCCATCGCGCTGACCGCCACCCCCGCTCGCGCCGACCGCTGTGACGATATCGCGACGCTACTCAAAAACCAGATCGATGGCCTGAAGGTCGGCATCACCGCCGCCAATGTGATCTATCTATCGCATCCGCTGGCCAAGGAGCTGTCGCTCGGCTGCGCCAGCCGTAACTTCACCAACGAACTCTACGCCAAGGCCGAAGGCCGCAAGCCGAAGCCCGAATTCGTCGACTTCGTCGCCAGCGCCGCCGCCCTGGTGTTCACGCTGCCGCGCGACGCCATGCAGAAGGGCGTCGACCGTTGCCTCTCGCAAATGGGCATCTTTCGCGGTGACGAGGTCAAATCGCGTTACCGCCGTCTCGACATGAATTGCGCACGGACCAAAACCGAAATCTCGATCGCGATCTCGCGCGCTAGGGACCAGTAGCTGAAGGCGCGGTTGACGCCATCGCTACAATTCGAGCCGCAACATTAAGCCTGCCGTCACCATGTGATGGCAGACGCAGCGATACAGCCTGATTTACAGAAAGGATTCATGAAGCGTTTGCTTGCGCTTTGTCATGATGGGGCGAAATGTCCAGAGGATTTTCGTCCATGAGCGTCTCGAGCATACCGCCGTCAACGCCGGTGACCCCTCCCTACACCACCACCCCGCCCAAGCCGCCGGAGGTGCAGGCCGACAATGACGCCAACGACGCCGGCGCGGCGCAGCCGCAGGCTCCGGCCCCGTTGCCGCCGGGACAGGGAACGCGGATCAACCAGCTGGTTTGACTCTGACCAGTCATGGCCGGGCATAGCCGTCTGAAGGACGGCGTCGCTTCCGCTCGCCTATGTCCCGGCCATCCACGTCGTGTTCGCGCGCGGCAATAAGCCCGACGGCGATAAGCGCCGATGTCTCCGCATCGGCAGAGCGCCCCCTCTCCCCTTGTGGGAGAGGGTTGGGGTGAGGGGTTACGGTCTATCGATAGAGCCCAACCCCTCACCCGGATCGCATCTGTCGACGCGATCCGACCTCTCCCACAAGGGGAGAGGTGAAGTGCAGCACTCCGATCGGAGCTAATTATCCAGCGTCTTGTAATGCCTGAATATGCCGTCCTCGTTGAAGGCGATGCGGCGGTCGCTTGAGAGATAGGCCTTGATGTTCGGACGGCTCGCCACGCGGTCGTGCAGTTCGCAAAGTCCGGGAATCCTTCGCTCGAAGGTCTTCATGCGCCTCGGAAAAGCGTAGCGCAGCCCCTCCACGATCTGAAACAGCGATAGGTCGGCGTAGGTCAGCCTGCGGCCGGTGAGATAGGCGCCGCCATTGTGCTGCACCAGCCGCTCGAAATAGCCGAGATATTTCGGCACGCGCGCGTTCCAGAATTCGCCGGTGCGCTTTTTGGCCGGACCCCGTTGATCCTCGTAATAAAGCGAAGGCCCGAGCGGATGATGGGTATCGTGAATTTCCAGCACGAAATCCGCAACCGTCAACTGCAGTTGGTGCAGCCACAGCTTTCCGGCTTCCGCCTTCGGCGCCAGACCATGGCGCGAGCCGAGATAGAGCAGGATATTGGCGGTCTGGCCGATCACGAGCTTGCCGGCCTTCAGAAAGGGTGGCGCGAACGGGGGTGTGCCGCGCTTTTGCTCCATCATCCGCAGCATCGTCGCGACGCCGCGCTCGCTGCGCGCGACATCAGCGTAATCGGCGCCGGCTTCTTCCAGCGCGAGGCGGACATATTCGCCGCGGCCCTGAATGGTCGGCCAGTAATAGAGTTCATAGCGCATCGAAAAGCCCCTTGGTCACGCCGAGCTCTAACACGCGATCGGCGTGATGGTTCGGCACGATCGCGGACGCGGGCGCTTGCGCCTGCGCGTCCTCTCGCCAGCTAACCCGGTAAGGACGAGGATCGCAAGCCGCGCGGCGACCCGGGTCGAGCGCGGCAGGTTGCAGGCGCGGGATTTGCCGGGCCTGGCTTGCTATGATCACATGGCGACCAACACGGATCATTCCCGATCATGAGCAAGCCGTTGAACGTCTCTCTGTTGTGGCTCGGCCTGTGCGTGGCATTGGGGCTGGCCGCAACGGCGGCACTGGCAGCTGAGCCCTCGCCGCCATGGAGCGCCGATCTCAATCAGGTCCGGCAGGTCGCCGGGATAATCCCGGGCCAGCGTCCGATCCGGGTCAACGTGGTCAAATTCGCCGAGAGCCGGCGCACCAAGAACTTCGCAGTCAAGGGCCTGCCGGCCGAGCCCAGCGTGCAGGCGCGGACCGCCTACCAGATCGTCTACGCCGACGGAACGGTGATGGTCGATACCGGCATGGACCAGTCGACCCATCGGTTCTTCGGCCGCGGCGTGCCGGAGCCGTATTTTCCCGGAGCCGCGGCGCGCGTCGCGCAGGCGCTGCGAAACGCGAAGGCGATCATCGTGACGCACGAACATGGCGACCACATCGCCGGCCTGATGCGCAGCGCCGCGTTCGCCGAACTTGCGCCAAAGACGGTACTGACGCGCTTGCAGTTGCAGACCCTGATGAGCGAGCCGCAGATCCCCGAGCTGCGGCCGACCGCGGAGATGGCCGCAGCCATGCGCGTGGTGGACTACACCGATTATTTGCCATTTGCGCCCGGCATCGCGCTGATCAAGGCGCCTGGCCACACGCCAGGCTCCCAGATGGTCTATGTGGCCCTGCAGTCAGGCAAGGAGTTGCTGCTGGCGGGTGACGTGGCCTGGCACATGGACGGCGTGCGCTTGAATGCCGGCAAGGACGCGCCGTGGATCAAGGAGCCAGCGGAACTGATGGCCGCGGAGCTTGCCTGGCTCCACGGCCTCAGCGTTGCCGAGAAAAACCTGTCGATCGTGATCAGCCACGATGAGGACCAACGCCGCCAATATATCGAGCAAGGCGTGCTCGGCGATGGATTCGAGTAGAGCGGGATGACTCTTCTCCGAATCGTCACCCGCTCTATCTGTTTGTTTGAGCATGATCTCCGCGCAAACGCTTGGCGTTTGTCGCGAGGAAAACCGGTATCCACTTTGCGCTAACGCGGCCCTTCGGGTCCGGATCATGCTTTAGTCCGCGAGCCGGTCAATTCGCCGCGAAGCAGTAGATCAAGCCGTCGCCACCGGTGCTTCGGAGGTCGGCCTGCGAACAACCGCCATCCGGCCCGCGCGAGGGGTGCGAGCTGTTCCAGGATTTTGAGGCGTCATCGTCGCGCAACCCGATGCGGTCGGAATGCCCGACCATCGCTACGCCCTGCGTGCCGCTCGTCCAGTTCTTGCAGGTGCGGTCGTCGCCCGACGGGAAAGCCGTGCCATCCGGTTGCGATCCCGTCAGTACGTCATGGCGGTTCGGCGTATCGCCGCGGCCATTGATGACTTCGCCCTTTTCGCTGAGCGCGGTCTGCTTGGTCAGATTGTTGGCGCCGTGCAATTCGGCGACATCCTTGGCGATCACGACGCCCTTGGAATTCTGCCACGGTCCCTTGCCGATGCGGTCGCGCGCGTTCACCGCAGGCTTGCCCTCGGCGGCTTGCGTCGACAGATAAGCGCGCCAGGTCTTGGCGCCGGCGCCCGCGGCCTGCGCCAGCGTCTGGCAATGATTGTCGGCGCCAGCAAGACCGCCGAGATTGGCGCCATTGCCCGGGCCGACCGAGGTCACGAAAAAGCTGGCGTTGGCCGATTGCGCCTGCGCGGATGGGGTCGCAGCCACCGCGAACGCCGCCGCGGCCGGAATCAGGCAGACACGCGAGATGATCTGGGCGAGAGTGGGCATCTAATCCTCCGGTTTGTTTCTTGATTCAACGGCCCGAGAATGAGCCGCAGTTAGGTGAGCAACACATCCTAGCCGATATTATTCCGCTTGCGCGACGCCGAAATGAAAAGGCGCCGCGGAACGAACCGCAGCGCCCTGGATCGTTGTCGTCTCGCCGGACGATCAGGTTTGCTGGATCGCCGACAGTTCCCAATTGCCGCCGCGCGGGCGCATGAACGTCCACACTTCGGTGACTTCCATCGGTTGCTCGCTGCCTTCGACGAGTTGGCTGGTGGCGCGATCGAGGGTCTTGTCGACCAGTGAGTACCGCATCGCCACACTGGCATAGTCGGTCTCGCCTTCGCGCCAGGCTTCCGCGAGGTCGCCCTGCAACAGCTTGGTGCCGAAAACCCTGTTGACGACGTTGCGAGCCCTGTTCGCATCGAGGTCGCGGGTAAAATACGACACCATTTCGGGCGTCGCCAGCGTGTGCAACCTGGCAACGTCCTCGTTCGACCAGGCGTCCTGAATTTCGCCGAGCAAGCGCTCGAAGGCCTCATAGTCGGCTGGAACAATCTCGAGCGGCGCGCTGCCCGACCCCAATCCGAAACCGCTCGCGGTCCGGAAGCTCGGCGAAGCGCCGGGCCCGGCGGGCCCGCCGGCATAGGCGGAAGCGGTTTCATGGCGGCGCTGCCACCATGACATCGCAAGCCTGACCACGATGATGATCAGGCCGATCTGGAGAAGGAGGCCGATAATCGACGACAGGCCGCCGATGCCGCCGAACATTCCGCCGCCAAACAGCATGCCGAGGAGGCCGGCGCCGAGAAATCCCGCGGCGAGGCCGCCCAGCATGCCCATGCCGGGCCGGTTGAAGAACCCGCCACCGGCGGGGGTTCCCAGACCCGGGCTGGTCGGCGGGGTGATGGTGCGGTTGAACGGCTGGGCCGCGTTCGGCGCGGTCGAAGTGCTCGGCGGCGCGGAAAACGTTTTCGCCCCCCGGGAGCCCGAACTGATGCCGCCGCCGACCCGGGCGTCGGCTGGCGAGACGGCTAATATCAGGGGTAACGCGAGCGACAAAAGGACGGCCATCGCCTGGACGAGGCCGCGGGCGCGTTGCGTAAATTTCATGTCAATTTCCTCAAATCCCCCGACGGGGGAACCGCCCCTAAGATGGGCAGGAATGCCCAAAAGTGAAGCCGCCATGACGACACATGGCTGCGGCCCTCGGTCGCGGGGCGCGCTTGAGCTCCCAATGCTCGTCACCCCCGGGCTTGACCCGGGGGTCCATCGCCCCTTCAGGGTGACTCTTTTGAAGATGATGGATGGCCGGGTCGAAGCCCGGCCATGACGAAGTACGGGTCGGTGTCACGACGGCGTCATGGTTTCCTTCACCGCGGCGACCAATTGGCTCAGCGTGAAGGGTTTTGACAGGAACGCGAATTGCTGGTTCTCCGGCAGGCTCTTTTCGAAGGCGTCTTCGGCATAGCCCGACACGAAGATGATCTTGAGGTCGGGATTGCGGCCGCGCATGGTCTTCAGAAGCGTCGGGCCATCCATTTCCGGCATCACCACGTCGGAAACGACCAGATCGACCGCGCCGTCCTTTTCCTCCAGCGCTTCCAGCGCCTCGACCCCGTTTGAGGCCTCGATCACACTATAGCCGCGCGAGCGCAAGCCGCGCGCGTTCAGCGAGCGTAGCCCCTCCTCGTCTTCGACCAGGAGAATGGTGCCCTGCCCCGTCAGATCGGTGCGCGGCTTGGCCTCTGCCGGCTCCTTGGCCGCGCCATTGGCGGCGACGGTTTCAGGCTGGACCTCCTGCTCGGGATGATGGCGGGGCAGGAAGATGCGGAATGAGGTGCCTTTGCCGGGTTCGGAGTCCACATAGATGAAACCGCCGGTCTGCTTGACGATGCCGTACACCGTCGACAGGCCAAGCCCGGTGCCCTTGCCGACCTCTTTGGTCGAGAAAAACGGCTCGAAGATCTTGTCGACAATCTCGGCAGCAATGCCGGTACCGGTATCCGATATGTCGATCCGGACGTAATCCGCCGCCGGCATGCCCTTGTAGGCGAGTTGGCCGGACTCCGCGGTGGTGACATTGGCGGTTCGAACCGTCAGTTTTCCGCCGTCGGGCATCGCGTCGCGGGCGTTGACGGCGAGGTTGACGACCACCTGTTCAAACTGCGACAGATCCACCTTGATCGGCCACAGGTCGCGGCCGTGCACCACCTCGAGTTTGACTTTCTCGCCGATCAGCCGCTTCAGCAGATTTTCGATATCCGACAGCGACTCGCCGAGATCGAGCACCTGCGGCCGCAGCGTCTGCTTGCGCGAGAATGCCAGCAGATGCCGCACCAGCGCGGCGGCGCGGTTGGCATTCTGCTTGATCTGCATGATGTCCTGGAACGACGGATCGGTCGGCTTGTGCGCGTTCAGCAGGAAGTCGGTCGCCATCATGATGGCGGAGAGCACGTTGTTGAAATCATGGGCGATGCCGCCGGCGAGTTGGCCGACCATGTCCATCTTCTGCGACTGGTTGATCTGGTTCTCCAGCGCGCGCCGTTCGGTGGTCTCCAGCATGTAGACGATCGCCGTCTCGGTCTCGCGCTCGTCTTCCTCGACCGCGGTGACGAAGAACTGCCCCCAACGCTCCCGGGCGCTGTCGAGCATGGCCTCGACGGGGAGAATATCGCCCTGCCCCTCCGCCGCCTGATGGATGGCCGCGATCAGAAGATGGCGATCGCGGGCGTTGACGGTCGAAAAGATCGACTTGTTGGCGGCGCCGTCCTGGCTCAGGCTTTGCGCCAGCTTGGCGAAACGGGCATTGGCGCGGGCCACCGTGCCCGACCGGTCGACGGTCGCAATCGCCATCGGGGTATGGTCGAAGAAGCGCATGAAGCGGACTTCGGCCGCCCGCTGCGGGTCGGCGCGCTCGTCCCGCGCCCGGCTGATCACCAGCGTGCGCGAGGAGCCGGCCGTCCCGTCGGCGCCGAAGGCGACCTTGTGATAAAGGCGAACCGGCATGGTCTTGCCGCCGCGCATCCGCAGATCGATGTCGAACACCTCGGTCTTGACCTCGCCCGGCGCAGGCCCGATCGATGTCAGAAGCGAGGTACCGTCGCCCGACACGATGTCGGTCAGCTTCAGGCCGCCCGACCCGATCTCCGCCAGATCGTAGTCCAGCCAGTTGGCCAGCGTCGCGTTGACATAAACTAGCTCTCCGGCGGCATTGACCGAGAAGAAGCCGCAAGGCGCGTGGTCGAGGTATTCGATCGCATGCTGCAATTCCTGGAATACGTCCTCCTGCCGTTCGCGGTCGCGGGTGATGTCGGCAATCGACCACACCGCATATTTCGCCTCGCGCCTGCCCTTACCCAGCGGCCGAACCCGCATCCGCAGCCAACGGCCATGGCTGCCGTCCTGGCCGGCGATGCGGACTTCCTCCTGCTGCCGCTTGCCCTCGCGCGCCGCCTTGAGCAGCCGGAACACCGCTTCCGATACATCGGGATTGCCGATGAACACCCGCTCCACCGGACGGACGTCGTGCGGGCTCGCCACTCCCGTGAGCGCGAGATAGGCGGCGTTGAAATAGGCCAGATGGCCGCTTGGATCGGTGACCGCGAGGCCGTCATAGGCAAGATCGGCGATGCGCCGGACCACCGGATCGTCGGTCGAGCGATCGGTCAAGCGGATGATTCCGGCCGCGAACGCGAACAGGCTGAACAAGCCGACCATCGCCAGCAGCGCCAGCAACCCGAGAATATAGGGCTGCGCCTGCGCCCGGCCGATGGTGGTGAGGCCGACCGCGACTGCTACGATCGCGCCCGCCACCAGCAGCACCAGGACGATGCTGCCGCTCCGCCGCGACGGCTCATGGGCGGTCGTTGGCTCTCGTGGCGGATCATTTTCGAGTTCGGCGGTCATACCAGGGGACGCGGCCTGTCGATCAAGGATGTGGCGCGGCTCCGCACGCCTGCTCCTGAGTGCCTGAATCGGACCCGCCAGCGCAAGTCCAACACACAGTTATTTCGTCCAACGCGCCCGGTCCGGAACATCAGGGCGGAAACGATTCGGGCATCATACCCGCCGGCCGGAAAGCCCGCGTCGCAGACCCATCACGTAGCCGATGATTTCGGCGACCGCATTGTAGTGCTCGACCGGGATCTCGTCGTCGATTGCCACCGTCGCGTACAAGGCCCTCGCCAGCGGCACGTTCTCGACGATGGGGATATCGTGCTTGCCCGCAACCTCCCTGATCTTGAGCGCGATGCTGTCGACGCCCTTGGCGACGCAAACCGGCGCCGACATGCCGCGTTCGTAGGATAGGGCAACGGAATAGTGGGTCGGGTTGGTTATGATGACCGAGGCCTTGGGAACCGCGGCCATCATGCGCTTCTTCATGCGAGCGTTGCGCAATTGCCGGATCCGGCCCTTGACGTGCGGGTCGCCTTCGGACTGCTTGAACTCTTCCTTCATTTCCCGCAGCGACATCTTCTGGCGCTCGTACCATTGCCGGTACTGGAAGAAATAGTCGGCGATGGCGACAACCGCGAGCATCGCGACCACGGCGCCCATCAAATGCAGCGTCAGGCTTGTGACCAGGCCGAAGATCGAAGCCGGGTCGAACCGCAGCATCGCCTCCAGACGGTGCCGCTCCGGCCAGAGGATCGCCGTCATCACCGCGCCGAGCGCCACCAGCTTGAAGAGGCCCTTGGCAAAGTTGGCCACCGCCTGCTTGCCGAATATCCGTTTGGCGCCGGCCGCGGGCGAAATCTTGCGGAGCTTGGGCTTGAGCGATTCGCCGGACCAGACCAGCCGGTGCTGCAGCATATTGCCCGCGATCGCGGCCAGCACCAGCATCAATAGCGGCACGCCGAGCGCCACGATCAGCGCGTATTCGAGATGCTGCGCCAACCCCAGCAAAGCGGCGCCATCGGTGCGAATCATCCATGAATTGGCGATCAGATTGCGCAGCGGCGTCTGAATCCCGCCGATCGATCCGGAAAATGTCGAGAGTACCAGCGTGGCACCGGCGATCATGAACCAGGTATTGACCTCCTGGCTTTTGGCGACGTCGCCGCGGTCGTGGGCATCGTCGAGACGTTTTTGCGTGGGGTCTTCTGTGCGTTCTGTCGTGTCGTCTTCGTCCGCCATCGTTTCAGGCCTTCATTTGAGCGGTATCATCTCGTGCATGACGGCGATGAAGTAATCGAGGAAGGTTCCCATCATTGCCGCGATGACGACGGCGAAGATCAGGAAGCCGGCCAGAATCGACAGCGGCACGCCGACGAAATAGACCTGCATCTGCGGCATCAGCCGCGCCAGCACGCCAAGGCCGATGTTGAAGACCAGGCCGAACACCAAGAACGGCGCCGAAAGTTGCATGCCGATCCTGAAGGCCGCGGCGAAGGCACGGGTGGCGAGTGCGGCGACATCGCCGCTCGGCATCGGCTCGCCCGGCGAAAAAATCGAATAGCTGTCGTTGAGCGCGGCGATGACCAGATGATGGCTGTCGGTCGTAAACAGCATGGTTACGCCGAGCAAGGTGAGAAAATTTCCGATCAGCAGCCCCTGCTGGCCCTGGGTGGTCGGGTCGACCGAGGTGACGAAGCCGAGGCCGAGCTGCTGGGCAATCACCGATCCCGCCACCTGCAGCGCCGCCAGCGTTACCCGCGCGGTGGCGCCGAGCACGATACCGACGATGATCTCGTAGAGCATCAGCACCAACAGCGGCGCGATCGAACCCATGTCGACCTGGTAGGCGGAGCGGTGCAGCGGCAGGATGATCAGCGTCAGCAACAACGCAACCGCGAGCTTGATCCGGACCGGGATATTGGACTCGCCAAGTCCCGGCAGCAGCATCACCATCGCGCCGACGCGTGCGAACACCAGCATGAAGGCGGCGGCGAGCGCGGGCAGCAGTGAGATGTCGATGCGCATGTCCCGAGTGTCCCGGCTCCAACATTCGCATCCCGTCGCGGCATATTCTTTTGCGAATGTTGCAGCCGAAGGGACACTCGCAAATATGGGAACGCAGTGCGGTTTTGGATTTGACATTCGCCACGAGGACTCGCGGCAACACACCGGCGAATGTCAAATCCACCGCGCTGCCCATAATGCCATCAACCGCCTATGATTCGCGACGATATCCGCATCATATGGCTGTGCAGCGAGTCGGCCATGAACGGCAGCGCCAGAAGCAGCGTCACGAAAATCGCCAGTATTTTCGGCACGAAAATCAGCGTCTGCTCCTGAATCTGGGTGAGCGCCTGAAACAGCGACACCACGACACCGACAACGAGACCGACGATCATCAGCGGCGATGACACCACGACGATGGTCCAGATCGCATCGCGCGCCACGTCGAGGGTTTCAGCGCCGGTCATTTTATTTCCTGTTCTCCGCCCCGTCATTGCGAGGAGCCCTTGCGACGAAGCAATCCAGCCTTCCGTATTGCGGCGCTATGGATTGCTTCGCGGAGCCTGTCATCGGGCGCGCATTCGCGCGACCCGTTGGCTCGCAATGACGATCAGATCGCCATCTTCATGATGTCTTCGTAGGACTGGATGACCTTGTCGCGCACCGACACCAGCGTAGAAACCGCGACGTCGGTTTCCGCGACCGCCGTCACCACGTCCATGACATTGGCCTTGCCCGAGGCCATCGCGACTGTCTGGGCGTCGGATTTGCGCCCGACGTCGAGCACGCTTCCGATCGCCTCCTTGAGCACCGCGCTGAAGGATTGCCCGCCGGCGTCGGAGCCTTTGCCGGCGCCGTTGGTTTCGACGAGGCGGGCGAGCGATGCGTAGGCGTTTGCAGCGACTGTGGGTGAAGCCATGGTGTGACGTTTCCTTTTCAGGCCTTGAGGATGTCGAGCGTGCGTTGGATCATGCGGCGCGTGGCGCTGATGATGTTGAGGTTGGCCTCGTAAGATCGCTGCGCATCGCGCATGTCGGTCATTTCGACCAGCGGATTGACGTTGGGATATTTGACGTTGCCGGCCGCGTCCGCCGCCGGATTGCCCGGCTCGTATTTGATGCGAAACGCGGTTTGATCGGGTCGGATCCTGCCAAGCGCAACCACCTTCGCATCCAGTGTGCGATCGAGCGCGGAGGAAAAGGTCGGCACCTTGCGGCGGTACGGGTCGCCGCCGGCGCTCGGCGCGGTGGAATCCGCGTTGGCGATGTTTTCCGAGATCACCCGCATCCGCCCGGCCTGCGCGCGCAAGCCGGAGGTCGAAATGCCCATCGATCGGACGAAATCATTCGCATCGCTAGACATGATGGCGCGCTCCTTTCGCTATCCGGCCTTTCGGCTGAGGTTGCTCGCGCGGCCAACGCCTGGCGCTTGTTCCAGCGGAACCCTGGTTCCCCTTTGGCGCTAAGGCTGCCCTTCGGGTCTGGATCATGGGCTAGGCCTTGCCGATCGCTGTCTTGAGAAGATGCAGGCTTTTGCTGTAGAGCGAGGTCACCGCCGCATAGTCCATTTGGTTGGCGGAGACCTTCAGCATTTCGTCTTCGAGGTTGACGGCGTTGCCAGCGGGCCTGGTTTGGAACCCTGCCCTGCGGTCCTGCGCGAAGCTTGGTTCGGTACCCGACGTCGAAATATGGCCCTGGCTGGTGCGCACCACCGCCAATGATCCCGCCGATCCCGTGGCGCCGACGCGCGCCTCGTCGAATTTCGGTTCAATCAGGTCGCGCGGCTTGAAATTGGGGGTGTCGGAGTTGGAAACGTTTTCAGCAAGCACGCGCTGACGCTCCTGGTGCCACTGCATTTTGGTGCGTAATATCGACAAAGCCGGAAGATCGTTGATGGACATCGCGCCGCCCCCCTCGGCCCGCCACGGCACGACGCCGCTTCAGGTGGGCAGAATTTGCCGCGTGTATGGTTAACGGCGGGTTAAGATGCGGCCCGCAGGTGGCCTCTCTTCCTGGGCACCGGATTTGCCTCATAGAATCAATCCGAGCGCATTTTCGCCACGAAAGCTGCGTTAACCAAGGAAGTGATGGCCCCCGGGAGCCAGAGAAGTCATTTTGGCCCAGCCGATTCATAGGTTATTAAGATGTCGGGGAGCGGCAGTTTCTGCCGCCGGGAATTAAGAGTTCGCGCCGGACTCAAGGCTTCGGTTGCCGTTCGGGGCGTCGCTTGCGACCCCGATCGACCAAGAGAGACTTGAAGAAGACACTATTTGCCGGGGACAAACATGCAGGCAGTTACATTTATCTTCGCGTTTGTGGCGGTTCTGGTGCTGATCGGCGTCGCGGCCTGGCTGGTCCGCCGATTCGCCGGCAACCGGCTCGGTGCCAACACCAATCGCGCCCGCATGCCCCGCCTGGCGGTGATCGATGCCGCCGCCGTCGACGGGCGCCGGCGGCTCGTGCTGGTGCGGCGGGACAACATCGAGCATCTCTTGATGATCGGCGGTCCGACCGACATCGTCGTGGAACCCAATATCGTGCGCGCCATGCCGAGCCGCGATCAATTGCCGCCGCGACCGGCTGTCGGCAGCGGCGAACCGCCTGCCCGCATCGCGCCCCTTCCTGACGCCGGAAGCTGGAGCGAGGCCGATCATTCCCGCGCCGAGGCCTTCGATCACGCCGAACCGCAGATGCCCGAGCCGCCGCCACGCCCGATGCGGCCATCCTTTGCCGATGAAGCGCGCCGACCGCCGCCGGAGCGGCGCGTCGATCGCGGCGACCCCTTGGCGGGATTTTCGCCCGAGCCAATCGGCGGTCGTCCAGAGCCCCGCCCCGAGCCGCGCGGCGAACCGACGCCCTCGCGAATGATGCCGCGCAGCGAGCCGCTGATGCCCCGTGCGCCACGGCCGAGCGAACCGCTCAAGCCGCCGCCGGTTCGCAGCCCCGAGCGCACCGTTGCGCCGCCACCGGCGCCCGCAGCGGCGTCAGCGGATCAAAATCTCGCCGAGATGGCGCAACGGCTGGAGGCGGCCCTTCGCCGGCCGGCCGGCGACACGGTGGCGCCGCCGGTAGCCCCCGAACCGCCCCGCGCGGCCCCCCGCAGCGAGCCTCCGACGGCTCCACCGGCTGCGGCGCCATCGAAGAGCGGGTTTGAGAATCTTGAAGACGAGATGGCATCGCTGCTGGGCCGTCCAAAGACCCCTTCGTGAGGCCGGCGGCTTTCCCGCGTAGAGTTTTATTTTTTGCAACCCTGATCGCCGCCGGATCGCTGGCGGCGCCTGCTTTCGCGCAGGATATCAGCATCAATCTCGGCCAGGGTAATGGCGGCGTCACCGAGCGCGCGATCCAGCTGATCGCGCTGTTGACGGTGCTGTCGGTCGCACCCTCGATCCTGATCATGATGACGTCGTTCACCCGGATCGTCGTCGTGCTGTCGCTGCTGCGCACCGCGCTCGGCACCGCGACCGCGCCGCCCAACTCCGTCATTATCGCGCTGGCGATGTTTCTGACCGCGTTCGTGATGGGTCCGGTGCTGCAGAAATCCTACGACGACGGCATCAAGCCGCTGGTCGCCAACCAGATTAGCGTCGAGGACGCGCTGCAGCGTGCTTCGGTGCCGTTGCGCGGCTTCATGCAAAAGAACGTGCGCGAAAAGGACGTCAAGCTGTTCATGGATATGTCGGGCGACCCGCCGCCCGCGACGCCCGAAGAGATGTCGCTGCGAATCCTGGTGCCGGCGTTCATGATCTCCGAGCTCAAGCGCGCCTTCGAGATCGGCTTTCTGTTGTTCCTGCCGTTTTTGATCATCGACCTCGTGGTCGCCTCGGTGCTGATGTCGATGGGCATGATGATGCTGCCGCCGGTGGTGGTGTCGCTGCCGTTCAAGCTGATCTTCTTCGTACTGGTCGACGGCTGGTCGCTGGTGGCGGGCAGCCTGGTGCAGAGTTACGGGGGCTAGGCTTACGATCCTCCGGCTTGAACCAACCGGTGGCCTGAGGTTCAATCGAGCCCTGAAACACGGCGCTCAAGACGCCGGCCCAGCCTCGGGAGGACGTATGGATTGCTGCGGGCACGGCCACTTTCACGCGTTGACGCGCCGACAATGGATGTGGGGTTCGGCGCTCACTTCGGTCGGCGCGATGCTGGCTGGCGCGGTTGGACCGCGCGGCTCGACGGCTGCCGCCCAGACGGCCGAAACCGCCGCCGCCGCGCTCGATGTGCTTCGCAAATCGATCTCCGTCGATGTCCATACCCATGGCGGAACGACCGGAATTACCTCCCAGGCGCCGCCCAATGACAATCTCGCCAACGGCATGCGGGCGGGATCGCTGGCGGTCGCCTGCCTCGCCGACGTCCCGGACGCTCCCGTTCTCGGCAGAAACGCCGCCGGCGTCCTCACTGCGCTGCGCGCCCCGGAGCCGGGCCAGCTTTACAAGTACCATCTCGGGCGTCTGGATTGGGTGGATCAGATGGTCACAAGCCACGGCCTGCGCCGCGCGCTTTCGGCCGCCGATCTCGAGGCCGCGCATGCCGCGAGCCAGCCCGCCATCGTGGGCGACGTGGAAGGGCTCGACTTTCTCGAGGGAAACCTCGAGCGGCTCGAAGAGGCGCACAAGCGCGGCGTCCGGCACGTTCAGCTCGTCCACTACACCCCCAACGACATCGGCGACTTCCAAACCGGGGTAGTCACGCATCAGGGGCTCACCTCGTTCGGCGCCGAGGTGATCCGCGCCTGCCACCGGCTTGGATTTGTCTGCGACGTCGCGCACGCGACCGAGGACATGGTCAAGCAAACGGTCAAGGTCGCGACCAAGCCGCTATTGCTATCGCACACCGCACTCGCCGGATCCCGGGCGATGGGTCCAACGCCGCTCGCCGGCCGGCAGATCAGCCGCGATCACGCGCGGGCGATCGCCGAGACCGGCGGCGCCATCGGCATCTGGCATTTTTTTCCCAGCCTTGAAAAATATGTCGACGGTCTGAAGGAAATGGTCGACGTCGCTGGCATCGACCACGTTTGCGTCGGCACCGACCAGCAGGTCGCGCCCGGCTGCCTGCAGGACTACTCGCAATGGGTGCAACTGGTCGCGGCGATGCTGCGCGGCGGCTTTACGCGTGAGGAGGCCGGAAAGGTCGCGGGCGGCAACTATATGCGCATCTTCCGCGCCGCGGTCGGCTGATTGAGGCAAGGCTGCTCCGCGGTGCGGGTCGGATAACAGAGGCGGCCCTCACCCCTCTACATCATATTGCTTGCTGAGGTGGTCGCCGATCTGGACGATCATCGCGACGCATTCGGGGTAGCCCGGCCTGGCCTTGGTCTCATCATCAGCCTTCGTGCGGAATTCCCAGCCGTCATCGGTGGTGACAACGAAAATCGCGATTCCGTCCGGACCAGTCGGCGTGAACCTTTAGCTCCGCCCTTGCCATCGCGATGAGTTCGGCTTCGGTCCTGGCGGGCTTGCTCATGATGGCGCCTTCCTCCTGCACGGTATGCCGATGCAAGTTGACGCCCGGCGGGCGTCTGTCGAGGGGGTTACCACACGATTGCAGTAGCTACTTCGCCGCGCCGGCTTGCTTCACGCCGACGATCGCGGGCAGCGAGCCGGTCGGGAACGGATCGGCTTTCGGCGTTTCCGGCGGGATCGTCGCGCGCGCGGTCGCGTCGGGGAACCGCATCCTCATGTCGCGCAGGAATCCGTCAAGCGTGTCAATACTGGCCGCCATTTTGGCGATCTGGGCGAAATCGGTACCGGAGCCGGTCGGCTTGCTCGCCGCCTCGAAGGCGGCCCGGTCCGCAACACCGCTCATCAGCGGCGCATATTTTTCGCGGAAGCGCGCCAGACCAATGGCATCGTCGGCGAGCGCATACCCCACCACCGCGCGGATCACATCGCTCTTCTCGATCGCACTGAGCGGTTTGAAGTCGCGCCAGCGATCGGCGTAATACAATTCGATTTGTTCGGACGACTGGCGCCACTGCCGCGCCGCCCAATGGATATCGGAGCGCAACCGGATCGCTTCGCGGCCGCCGATGTTGGCGATGACGTCAAGCGCAAGATCGTGGCGTCCGATGTCGCTTTGCGCGCGCGCCTCCAACAGCAACCGTTGCTGACGCAAATCGCTGGAGAGATCGGCGATGCGGGTTGAGCGAAGTGTCGCGATCGCTCGATCCGGCTTGCGATTGGTCAGGTAGACCATCGCCAGGCGTGCAGCCACCTGCGCGCGCGCGGCGCCTTCCAGCCGCTTGTCGATCTGATACTGCAGGAGTTCGCTGGCCTGGTCGAGTAGATCGACTGCAACCAGCCGATCCGCGAGGCGACGGATCATCTCGTCGCCGCGCCGCCCGATTGGCGTCAACTGGCGATATTCGTAGAACATCGCGAGCGCGTCGATGGGCGGCAGGTCGTCGCCCTTTTGCCCGAGAAAGAGTTGCGCAAACAGCGCCGCGGCTGCGTCCTGGCCCTGCCGCGCGATTTCCGAATTGGGTGACATCCTGGTCGCGATCCGCGACGCCGCGAACGCCTCGCCGTAGCGCCCGGTTTCGGCATAGATCCGCGCCAACATTTCCAGCGTCTGCACCTCGAGCATATCCCCGCGCCAGGTCACCGCGAGCGTCTCAAGTTCGCGCAAGCTATCGGCCTGGCTGATTTCGTCGCGTTTCTGCCTGAGCGCGATGTCGAGCAGCCTGGCTTCGGTCGCCGCGGCGCGATCTGAGGACGTCATCGCGCTCCTGTATTCATCCTGCGCATCCTTGTCGTGCCCGAGCGCTTCGGCGAGCCTGCCGCGCAGCACCGAAACCGCGGGTTTCAGGTCGGCCGGCAACCCGATGACTTCGAGCTCGGCGGCGCGCTTTGCGGCGCCCGGGTAGTCCCTGACCTCGAGCGATGCCCGCATCGCATCGACGATCACGATGCGCTGCAGCTCGATCGGCAGCGAGGTGATGGCGAATTCGACGCTCTTGAACTTTTCGCGCGCTTCCACCCATCTTCCCAACCGCACATAGGCCATCGCCTTCCAAAGCTGTGAATCGTAGTTGGTTCCGATAGCCGCATTGGCGAGATCCTTGAGCCCCAGGTCCGGACGCCCCATCAAAGTGCTCGCGACCGAATGCACGATCAGGACAATCGGATCTTCGGCCCCCGACTTGGCGTCGCCGAGCGCGAGATCGAGAACGCCCTCGGCTTCCGAATACAACCCGCGCGACAAATAGAAGCGCGCAAGATCGATCCGCGCCGGCGTGCGCTGATCGGGGGCTGCGGAGGCCGCGGCTTCTAACAGCGCATCCTGCCGCGCGATAAAGCTTCCGTTTTGATTGTTGCGCCACTCGGCAAGCTCGAAAATCGGCCGCACCGCCGTTGAGGCCCGCTCTCCCCCCTTGTCGGCCGACGACAACGTCAAGCCGCCCGGTTTGCCCAGGATGATCTTGTCGGAGGCGATTTCAGCCGTAACATCGTCGGAGTTCGGATGAACCACCACGCCGTGAATCGACTCAAGCAGCGACACCTCGACAAAATCCTGCCGCTTGATGAAGCCGCGCGCCGGCGGCATCGCCGTTACCACCAGGAGCGTATCGCCGGCGTCGGGGTCGACAAGCCGATGCAGAAGGCCGGCTCTTTGCAACGGCACGCTGACATTGGCAAGCAAGGGATCGGCGATGTTTCGTATCACCGCGAGCGGTTGCGGCGGCGCCAGCATGGCATCGGCGAAAATAACCGTCCAGTTGACGCCGCCGGGCTGATCCTCGCCCGAAAGCGACGCCAATTGTGGACGGCTAAGACGCATGCGGAGCGCCTGCCCCTGCTCGAGCGGGATGACGCTGGCCTCGGTAATGACCGCCCCACTCTGCCTGCGGATCGGCTCGAGATCGATCGGCTTTGTGGAATCGAACACCAGCCACACCGTATCGGCGCGACGGAACAACGCGGCGGGCGTGGCGGCCGGAAATGAAAATGTCAGGCGCAAGCCGTCACCGTCTCGCCGCGCGCTCGCCGGATCGCCACCCGGCTTGACCTCCGGCGGCGGCGCGGGCGCGGCCGGCGACATTTTTGGCGGGGCCTCGGCTGCTTTGGCCGGCGCCTCGCCCGCTGGGCGCGCCGGCATTTGAGTTTCTGACGCGGGTGGCGTCCGCGGCATCGGTTCGGGATTGCTTTCGATCTTGGCCTCTTGGACCGGCTTCTCCGACGTCGACATTGCCTCACCGGTCTGCGGCGGTACCGCAGCCATGACGGGGGCCGCACCGGAGGCGGCCTTGTCGGATGTCGGCTTGTCGGATGTGGCCTTGTCGGCGGAGGCCGGCGCGGCCGGCGGGCCCGTCTGGGAATTATCCGACATCGATGGCAGCACCGAGAGCTTTTCAGCCTGCTGGAACGCGACATCGACGACGTAGTTCTTGTCCTCGCGGAAGGAGTGGACATCGACATCGCCAACCATAGCGATTTCCACCATGGAAGATTCGCCTTCGACCTTCTGGTTGATCGACGCGATGTGCGAGGGCGCCGCCAAGCTCGCGTCGGCGAGATCGAATACCAGCGCGGCGTTGAACAACAGCTTGAGCTTCTGTTCGTTCAGCACCGAAGAGACGCCGACACCGTCGGGCATTTCGAAAACAAACCGCACGAAGGTCGGCTGGATGGAGGCGCGGACCCGGACCGGCGAACGCTTCCTCGCTTCAAACAGCGCCCGCTGCTGGCGCAATTCGCGTTCCGCGGTCCGTGCGCGTTCGGCAAGCTCGCGAACCACCTCGGCGGGAAGAGGGGGAGGCGCGCCGGTCCAGGAGTCCGGCAGCAGGTCGACGAACACCCTTTCGCCGGCGGTCATGGTATTGACGGTCACCCTGCGCGTCAGGGACAGCCTTATCGCCGTGCCGTCTGGATCGCGTCGCGCCGATCCGACGTAACCGGGCACCGCCTCGGCCAGCCGATCGACGGCCACCTCGACCGGACGCTTGAACCGGATCACGATGATGGTGCCGGCCGTTGTCACTTCGGCGCCGACATCCTCGGCAAATTTGAGTACCAGCCGGGCGTAGCCGCCTGCGGCGGAGAATGTGGCGTCACCTTTGACCGACTCCGCCCGGCCAATGCCCGGAGACAGAAGCGCGATCAGCGCCAGCGCGGCGGCGAGCCAGCACTTTGCCGCGAGCCGGGACGGCGCGGCGAGCCGTGAGCGCACAGCTGCAAGAGGTAGCGGCCGACCGAGGCAAAGCCCGACCTTTCGCGCGCCAGCCCGCACACGCGCCCAAGACCCAGCGGCAGCCGTTCGCGCCATTCCAACCCAGTCTTTCGCTTCGACGATCCGATCGCCGGCGGGCGCCACACGCGCACCTGGCGTGTTCGAATCTAGAATTGGCGGTTTAAGGACCTGTTAAATATTCCCGCTAATTGAGCCTTTGCGGCGGAACCATCTTGCCCTCGATCTTGGGTAGATCGGCTGTGGAGGCGGATTTGTCCGTCCCGGCGCGGCGTGCCATTTCGACGGTGAGCCGCTCGGCCGCTTCCGCCGACATCAGGCCGAGGATATCGGCCATCTTGCGCGGCGCGATCTGCGACGCGATTTCGAACAGTACCGGCATTTCGAGCCGGTCGAATACCTTGGCGGCGTCCTTCGGCTTCATGCCCTCGTACATCGAAATGATGCCCTTGAAGCGGGCGGCATCCGCTTCATTCTTCTGCTGGGTCACCGTCGTGATCCGCGACTCGATCGCCCTCAATTCCTCGACGCGCGCCTCGATCCGCTTCTCGGCGGCTTTCAGAAGACTCTCGCGAATGTCGATTTCGCGCGCTCGGGCTTCGAGCTCCTGCCGCCGCGCCTGCAGCCGCTCGAGGATCGCGCGCTCGGACGGCGACACCACCTGCCCATGCTCGGGGCGGGCGACGGCCTCGGCCTTGCCCAATTCCGGAGCGGTGGGAGGTTTGGCGGCCTCCTCCTCCTTGGGCTTCTCCTTGACCGAGCCCGTGACGTCCGCGGTTTCGAATTTGCCTCCGCCGGGAAAGCTCAGGACATCCTGCGCCCAAGATTGTTTGGTCGAGTCCGGCCGATAGTCGAACACATAGCCGCCATCGATCACGAGCCCGGCGATCTTCAACACGGCGAGGCCGAAAATCGCAATCAGGACAATGGGAAGTACACGGATGTTACGGAAGGATTTCATGCGGCGATGCCATCGGACCTTCTGCGCTCGGAAAACGCCTGCGCCGCCGCGGCGACGGCGTTGGCCGCCGATAGCTTTGCGGTCTCAGGCTCAGGCTCGGGCGGCCGCGCGGCAATCGCGATCCTAGACAGCCGCCGAATTACATTGTCGGCTTCCTGCAACTGTTTTTTCAGCTGCAAGGACGTCTGGGTCGCCGACGTCAGCTGGCTGCCGAGATTCTCGTTGACGTCGCGCACGGTGTGCTTGAGGCCGCCGATGGCACGCTCGGCGATCTCGGTCGCCGTGATCAACTCGGCGATGGTCGCCTTCAGCGATTGTTCGTCGGCCTTCAGACGCTTCAACCGGGCGTTCAACAGCATGCAATAACCTATCGTGAGCATGAGCAAAATCGCTACAAGACTCTCGATCGCAATTCCGAATGCGTGACTCATGGGGCCTCCATCAATTTGGTCTGCTCGTCGGCCTTCTCGAACATGGCGAAGGTGGTATTGGGCTTGCGCAACTGCTTGGTGACGCGAATGGCGACGCGGTCGCCGACCCGACCCATCCGTCCCTCGGTCAGGGTCACGCTGCCGCAGCGCACCGCCACCAGGGCGTCGGCGCGCATCTCGAGCGGCAAAGTGTCGCCGATTTTCAGCTTCATCAATTGCTTGAGCGGGATATCGGCTTCATACAGCACGGCATCGACGGAAATTTCGGCTTGGGCCAATTCGGTTGCGAAATGGCCCTCCCAGATCGGATCGCGGCCGAATTTCTCGCCCATGAACATCTGCATCAGCACCGGGCGGATCGGCTCGATGGTGGCATAGGGCAGCAGCAGCTCGATATTGCCGCCGCGATCTTCCATGTCGATATGCAGCCGCACCAGGATGGCGGCATTGGCGGGCCGGCTGATCGCGGCGAAGCGCGGATTGGTTTCCAGCCGGTCGATGGTGAAGGTCACCGGCGACAGTGGCCGGAAGGCCTGCTCGGCATCGGCCATCACCACTTCGACCAGCCGTTTCACCAGATTGGTTTCGATGGTCGTATAGGGACGGCCCTCGATGCGTAGCGAAGTTTGCCCGCGCCGGCCGCCCAGCAGCACGTCGATCATCGAATAGATCAGGCTCGAATCCACCGTCGCCAGGCCAAAATTTTCCCATTCCTCGGCCTTGAATACGCAGAGCACCGCGGGCAGCGGGATCGAGTTCATGTAATCGCCGAACCGCACCGAGGTGATGCGATCGAGCGAGACTTCGACGTTGTCGGAGGTGAAGTTGCGCAGACTGGTGGTCATCAACCGCACCAGGCGGTCGAAAACGATTTCGAGCATCGGCAGACGCTCGTAGGAAACCATCGCCGAATCGATGATCGCGCGAATGCCGGAATTGTCGTCGAGATTGACTTCGCCGACATTGAAGCCGAGCAGGTTGTCGATCTCTTCCTGCGACAGAACCCGCTCGCCGCCGTTCTTGCCGCCGCCGAAATCGCGGCTGCCATCCTCGACCATGGCGGCCCATTGCAGCGCCATGGTGCCGGAGAGTTCATTGGCCGCTGCCGCTTCCGCGGCTTCGGTCGGATCCTCGGAATCCAGCGAGGCTTCCCATTGGGCTGCAATTGCGTCCTGGTCGACCGGATCGTTGCCCGCCATGATCTCAAATCCGTCCCGTCACTGAACCACGACTTCCTTGAACAACACGGCGCTGACCTGACTTGGCGACACCGCCACGTTGACGCGACGGGTCAGTTCCTCCTTCAGGCGAAACAGGCCGGCCGAGCCGCTAAGGTCAGCCGGCCGCAGCTCGCGCATATAGGTTTGAAAAATGTCGGTGACGCGCGGCAGCGTCGGCCTGATGGTTTCGACCTGCTTCTCATCCTTGACCTCAAGCACGAGCTTGACCTTGAGGTACTGCACGCGCTCGCCCGGCGCGTTGACCAGATTGACCAGCATGTCGGGCACGTCGACATAGGACGGCGGCTTCTGCGGCGGCGCCTCCGCGTGCATGTCGTCGCCGTGATGCCGCAAGAAAAAGAACCAGCCCGCCGCGCTGCCGGCGACGGCCAGCACGATGACGGCGGCGATGATGAATTTGAGCTTACCCCTGGGCGGAACGACTTCGGTAGCTTCCGCGACTTCTGCCTGATCGTTGTCTGCCATCGCCCGCCCGGTCCGGTTTGGAAATCAACTCGATGCCGGCAGGCGGCCCGATGACGCGATACAAATGCCGCCAGCACTGCGCTTGATCGGACGCTAAGGTAATAATGGTTAATGGAACCTTTCTATTGCCCGTCGACTAGGAAAAAGTTGCCGGGCAAACATGGTCAACAAGACCTTATTGCCGCCCCGTCGGCATCCCTTCCCAACTTCTAAGCGCCTGTAAAATTTATCATTCCCAAACTGGCACGGGTTTCGCTGTGACCTTTGCGAACCGCACGCTTGGGAGAGCCTGGCGGTTTGCAGGATCCGCAACTTTAGCCTGGGAGGGCAAGGGGCTGCGGATCGTTCAGGGGAGAACGGGCGATGGAGAATACGCTTCTCATCGGACTTTCGCGGCAAACGGCGCTGGAACGGCAGCTCGATGTCGTCGCCAACAACATCGCGAACACCAACACCGCGGGCTACAAGGCCGACGGCTCGCTGTTTGAGGAATATCTGCGGTCGGGCGCGCACGAAGATAACTTCGTCGGAATCGATCGCCGCCTCAGCTACGTCCAGGACCGCGGCACCTTCCGCAATTTCTCGCAAGGTCCCGTCGAGCAGACCAAGAACCCGCTGGACGTCGCCATCGACGGCTCCGCCTTTCTGGCGGTGCAGACGCCAGCCGGGGAGCGCTACACCCGCGACGGCGGCCTGCAGCTCAACAATCAGGGCCAGTTGGTGACGGCCGCAGGCAATCCGGTTCTCGGCACCGGTGGTCCGATCACCTTTCAGCCGACCGACCACGACATCAACATCACGCCGGACGGCACCATCACCGTAGTGGAAGGCAATAGCAGGACCGATTCGATCCGCGGCAAGCTCCGCCTGGTCAGCTTCGCCGACGCGCAGAAACTCCTGAAGGAGGGCTTGAACCTCTACAGCGCCGGTGGAGGCTCGGCGCAGCCCGACGCCAAGTCGGCGGTCCGCCAGGGTTTCATCGAAAAGTCCAACGTCAACGCGGTGGCCGAGATGAGCCGCATGATGGAGGTCACGCGCGCCTACACGCAAATCGCAACCCTGCTGCAGCAGCAGAACGATCTGCACAAAACCGCAATCCAGCAACTCGCCGACGTTCCGGCCTAGCGGCCATTCAGGAGTCGATCCATGCAAGCTCTTCATACCGCGGCGACCGGAATGGCGGCCCAGGAACTTAACGTTCAGGTCATCTCCAACAACATCGCCAACCTGCGCACCACCGGCTTCAAGCGGCAGACCGCAGCCTTCCAGGATTTGATCTACGAGCATGTCCGCCGGGTCGGTGCGCAGGCGTCCGACCAGGGCACCATCCTGCCGGTGGGCATCGACATCGGCGGCGGCGTCAAGACGGTCGGAACGCCGCGAACGATGACGCAAGGAACGCTGTCGCAGACCGGCAACGATCTCGATCTCGCGATCACCGGCGAAGGCTTCTTCAAGATCCAGTTGCCGGATGGCACCTTCCAATACACCCGGGACGGCACGTTCCAGATGGATAACACCGGGCGCCTCGTCAATGCGCAAGGCAATCCGGTGCAGCCGACGATCACCGTGCCGCAAAATGCAACGGGGCTTACGGTCAATGCCCAGGGCCAGGTCTCCGTGACGCTACCGGGAACTACGGCCTCCACGGTGATCGGCCAGATCGGCCTGACGCGTTTCATCAACAAGGGCGGCCTGCAGCCGGTGGGAAACAACCTGTTCGCCGATACGCCGTCATCCGGTCCGCCGCAGGACGGTCTCGCCACCGCCGAAGGCCTCGGCACCATCAACCAGGGCAGCCTCGAACAGGCCAATGTCGACGTCGTCTCCGAAATGTCCGATCTGATCGCCGCGCAGCGTGCCTACGAAATGAACGCGAAGGTGATCACCGCCGCCGACCAGATGCTGCAATCCACCACCGCGCTGTTCCGCTGAGGGAGCTGAGGATGACTGCCCGCTTGCTTCTCCTTGCCACCGCCCTGCTCGCCGCCACTGCCGTGCCGGCACTCGCGCAGGCCAGCGAGGATATCGCGGTTCCCGTGCTTCGCGCCAACGTCACCGTGGAAGGCGACGTCGTGCGTGTCGGCGACATGATCGATAACGCCGGCACCTCGGCGCAGATCGCGATCTACCGCGCGCCCGATCTAGGTACCACCGGCTCGCTGCCCACCGCGCAGGTGATCGCCGTGCTGCAAGCCCACCAGGTGATCGGCATCGACACCAGGGACATCAAGGCGGTTTCGGTCACCCGGCTGGCCCGCACGATCGAGGCCAAGGAGATCGAAACGCAAGTCGCCCATGCGCTGGAACGCCGCAGCGGCCTTGGCGAGGCCGCCGACCTCAAGCTGACATTCGACCGCGACGTGCAGGACGTCCGGCTCGATGCGTGGAACACCGGCACCATGCAGCCGGTCGCGGTCCGATATGAACCGCGCAATGGCCGCTTCGACGTCAGCTTCGAAATCGCCAACGACCCGAGTGGCGCGCGGACCAGACTGCGCTTCACCGGCATCGCCATCGAAACCGCGGAAACCGCCGTGCTGACGCGCAACGTCGAGCGCAACGAAGTCCTGAAATCCTCCGACGTGGCCACCGAGCGGCGCCCGAAAGCTGAAATAGGCGGCGGCGACCCGGCGGCCCGCAACCGCGCCGTCGGCATGCAGATGCGAAAGCAGCTTCGCGCCGGCCAAGCACTGAAACTAGCCGATCTCGCCAAGCCGAATCTGGTGCAGCGCGACGACAATGTCACACTGATTTACGAATCGGCCGGCCTCTATCTCACCGCGCGCGGCAAGGCGCTGGAGAGCGGCACCGAGGGCGACACCGTCAACATTCTCAACCTGCAATCGAAGCGCACGGTGTCCGGCCTCGTCGTCGGCCGCGGACAGGTCGCGATCTCGATCGCAACGCCGCGGCTTGCCGCCGCCACGGAAACAACCTCCACGATCGGAGCAACTGAAACGGCTGCGCCGGTTTCGGTTGCCGCCACCGGCAATGCGCAGACGCCTCCAAAACCCGAGTAAATGTAAATGATGACCTCCAGTATCAATCGTATCGCGCTGACCGGCACCTTGCTGACCATCGTCAGCATCGCGGGCGGCTGTTCCTCGATCGACCGGCTTACCCAGATCGGTGAGCAGCCGAAACTGTCGGAGATCGAGAACCCCACGGCGAAGCCGGGCTACAAGCCGGTGCAGATGCCAATGCCGAAACCGGAAGCGGTTTCCTACAACGCCAACTCCCTATGGCGAAACGGCTCGCGGTCGTTCTTCAAGGACCAGCGCGCCCACCAGATCGGCGATCTCCTGACCGTCACCGTCAACATCACCGATCAGGCCAACTTCGCCAACGAAACCCAGCGCAGCCGCAAAGTTACCGAAGACTCGGGCATAACCGCCTTCCTCGGCAGCAACCTTTTGACCGGAACAAACATCCTCCCCGGCCGCCTGCTGACGGCGGACGCCAACTCGTCGGCTGACGGCAAGGGTTCGATCGTGCGCCAGGAAACGCTGCAGACCAACATCGCGGCCGTCGTCACGCAGCTCTTGCCGAACGGCAATCTCGTGGTCGAAGGCAAGCAGGAGGTCCGCGTCAATTTCGAAAAGCGCGAACTGATTGTCGCCGGTATCGTGCGACCGGAGGACATCCAGAGCGACAACACTATCGATTCAAGCAAGATCGCGCAGGCCCGCATCGCCTATGGCGGCCACGGCCAGATCACCGACGTGCAGCAGCCGCGCTACGGCCAGCAGGTCATGGACGTGCTGCTGCCGTTCTAAGCATCGACCCGAATTTTCGAATTTCGAAACGTCGTTGATGCCCGGACGGATACGAGCTCCCACATCGCATCGCGGACCTAGGCGCGGTGAGATGTTCTACGCGGCCTCCGTCAGCTCCCCTGGCGGAGGCCGCGACCGTTTTGGCGTTGTGTTTGACCTCCCGCGAAGAGTCCTGCAGCCCCACTGCGGGCGCATGCCCGCGCGCGGCAAGCCACGTTGACAGCCATCGGCATTCGTCGGATGTTATTCAGCATTTCAATACGCCATTTCACATGCTGAAAAACGCTGGAACGCCAAAGTTCCACGGCCAAACGGGAGCGAATAGCATGATCCTTCGTCGCCATCGGCGCGCCGGCCTCCGCGCGCTTGTCATTGCCTCATTCGTGATCGGCTATTGCGGCCCGCCAAAGGCTCAGCAGAACGCGACATTGTCCGTCGCCGCGGATGCGATCGGTGGCCAGGTTACCGGCGCCAATGGGCCGGAGGCCGGCGTCTGGGTGATCGCGGAAACCACCGATCTTCCGACCAAATTCGCCAAAATGGTCGTGACCAACGATTCCGGTCAGTTCGTCATTCCGCAACTGCCCGCGGCCAAATACAAAGTCTGGGTGCGCGGCTACGGATTGATCGACTCCGACAAGCAGGACGTCGTTCCGGGAAAGACCATCGATCTGACCGCGAAGCCGGCGCCGAGCGAGGCCGCAGCGGCCGAATATTATCCGGGGATGTACTGGTATTCCATGCTCAAGATCCCCGCCGCAAGCGAGTTTCCTGGTGCGGATAAAAGTCCCACCGGAATGCCCGCCGGCATGAAAACCCAATCCGACTGGATCGATACCATCAAGAATTCCTGCCAGTCGTGCCATGCGCTCGGCAGCAAGAACATTCGTTCCCCGCACGTCGCGGAACTCGGCGAGTTCGGAAATTCGGCCGACATGTGGGCACGCCGCCTGCAATCCGGGCAGGCCATGACGGGCATGGCGCTTGGCATCACGCGCCTTGGGCCGGACCGCGGCTACAAGATGTTCGCGGACTGGACCGATCGTATCAAGGCGGGCGAATTGCCTTTCGACAAGCCGCAGCGTCCGAAGGGGATCGAGCGCAACGTTGTCATCAGCGCCTGGGACTGGGGTACGCCGAAATTGTATCTGCATGACGCGGTTTCGACCGACAAGCGAAATCCCACGGTCAATGCCAACGGCTTGATCTACGGTTCGCCGGAAGAAAGCTCGGATTTCGTCCCGGTGCTGGACCCCATCAAAAATACGGCGAGCCTGATCAAACATCCCTACCGGGATCCAAAGACGCCGAGCTCCAAGGATGACCCGATGGGGCCGTCGGTGTTCTGGGGCGACGAGCCGATCTGGGACGGCCACACCAGCAACCACAATCCCATGATGGACGAGAAGGGCCGCATCTGGTTCACGGCCCGCATTCGCCCGCCTGCCAATCCCGCCAGTTGCAAGGCAGGCTCCGACCTCCCATCGGCCCAGGTGACACCGTTGAATGAATCGGGCCGGCAGCTTTCGGTCTACGATCCAAAGACCGAAAAATGGACCCTGATCGATACCTGCTTCAACACGCATCATCTGTACTTCGGGCGCGATGCCAACAACACGCTCTGGCTCAGCCAGGGCCAGCCTTACAGCGGCGTCGTCGGATGGCTGAATACCAAGCAGTTCGACGCGACCGGTGACGAGATGAAATCGCAGGGCTGGACGCCGGTCGTCACCAATGTCAGCGGTACCGGCAAGCGCGAGGCTTTTGTCGCCGCGGATCAACCGACCGATCCCACCAAGGACAAATGGGTCAAAGCTGCCTTCTACGGCGTTAGCCCGAGTCCGAAGGGCGACGTGATCTGGGGCCAGGCGATGGGTCCGGGTTTCTCGCGCATCGCCCAGCCAAGCCTGCTGATCCGGCTGATCCCGGGAAGCGACCCCACCAAGACCGCGGTCTCCGAGATTTTCCAGGCGCCGGAGGGAGGATTTGGTTCGCGCGGCGTGGACGTCGATTCCAACGGCGTCGCCTGGACGGTGCTCGCAAGCGGACATCTCGCCAGTTTCGATCGCTCCAAATGCAAGTCGCCGCTCTCCGGGCCGGATGCGGCGACCGGCAAGCAATGCGCCGAAGGCTGGACGCTCTATCGGATGCCCGGGCCGCAATTCAAAGGGGTCGACGAAAAGGGCAGCGCCAACCACGCTTATTATATCTGGGTCGATCTCTACAACACGCTTGGCCTTGGAGAGAACGTGCCGATCGCGTCGACCAATGGCGGCGAATCGCTGCTTGCCCTGGTCGACGGCAAGTTCGTCGATCTGCGAATCCCCTACCCGCTGGGGTTTTTCAGCAAGAACGTCGATGGCCGGATCGATGATGCGAACGCAGGCTGGAAAGGACGCGGTCTGTGGACGACGTCCGGCACGCGCACCAATTTCCACAGTGAAGGCGGCAAGGGCGTTCTGCCGAAGGTCTTCAAGGTGCAGATGCGTCCGGACCCGCTGGCCAATTGAGATGTGAAGGAAACCTGACCACACACCTCAACACGGCAACGCTTGCTTCGCTGCGTTCGTAAATGCAGCGAAGCAACGACCAGGAAGGCGGCGAGACACGGTTATGCCCTACCGTCATACGCAGCGCGGATGGGCGATCCTCGTGGTTTGTCTGGCTCTCGGCGCGCTTGGCGCCGCGGTCATCTGGCGAACCGGCCAGATGCCGACGATGGTCATACCGATTATCCTCATCGCCGTCGCCATCGTCTTCCATTCGCTCACGGTGGAGATCGACGGCGGCGAACTGCGCTGGCATTTCGGTCCGGGGTTCTGGAGCTATCGGCTTGCGCTCGACGAAATTCGCAGTATCGCGGTGGTGCGTAACCATTGGTGGAATGGATTTGGCATCAAGACCGCACCGGGATTCCGGCTCTATAACGTCTCCGGCCTCGACGCCGTCGAGATTAAGCTGAAATCCGGCGATATCCGCCGCATCGGCACTGATGATCCGGAAGGACTTGCGACCGCGCTCATCTCGGCGGCGCGCGGCGGCTGACGCCTACTCGTCGCGATAGACCTTCTCGCGCTTCTCGTGGCGCTCCTGCGCCTCCACCGAAAGCGTGGCGATCGGGCGGGCTTCCAACCGCTTCAGCGAGATCGGCTCGCCGGTCTCCTCGCAATAGCCGTAGGTGTTGTCCTCGATACGCTGCAGCGCCGCGTCGATCTTGGAAATCAGCTTGCGCTGCCGGTCGCGGGCGCGCAGCTCGATCGCGCGGTCGGTCTCCGACGACGCGCGGTCGGCAAGATCGGGATGGTTGACGTTTTCTTCCTGAAGCGTCTGCAGGGTGATCCGCGACTCCCGCAAAATTTCGTCCTTCCACGCCAGCAGCTTGGCGCGAAAATAATCGCGCTGACGATCGTTCATGAAAGGCTCTTTTTCGGAGGGTCGATAGTTCTTCAACTTTTCCAAGGCCAGCCCATCTGTGCGTTCGAGTGCCCGATTCCCGATCCGGTGATCCCTTGCGGCATCCTCTTACACGAACTTCGCAGACAAAGGGGCACTAACAAATTTAAGTTTCCAGTGCCGCTGTTTGATCTGAAGTTCCTGCTGCAACTCGCGGTAACTACCGCAGGAAACTCAATCGACGGCGCTGGCCGGGCGGCAAAAGACCCCACCCGCGCGCGCCTTATATAGCGGCATGTTGTGACAGACAATATCGGCCGGGGACGGGAAACCGCGGTGTTGCGGATTTCCCCGCAGGAACCTGACAACAGCCTTTCTCAGAACTGGCCGGCCTTGGCAAGCTCAACCTCGACCCTCAGCTCGATCTCGGACAAAACGACATCGAGGCCCGGATCGCCTGAGGTGGATTTGAGGTTGGCCGCAGCGTCGCGCAGCCGGCTGACCGTCGAAGCATCGAAATTGCCCGATAACAGGCCGATCTTGAGGTCGTCCAGCACGTCAAGCGCGCTTTTGCCGCGCCGCACTGAACGCTTGCGCCGCTCGACCGGGTCCTCCTCGATGCCTTGCATCGCCAGCAGCGCATCGATGCCGGCCGCCGCTTTGGGCGCGACCACCGGGCGAGCCTCGGGGGCGGCGGTCGCATCCGGCAGCGCAAAGCCGCTGGAGGTGGTTCGCCGGACGTTGCTCGCCTGCGACCCGAGAGTGGTGCCGTTCGGTCCGTAGATGCGCATCGTTGTTTCTCGCCGTGTCGGGCCGCAGCATCGCCGTGGATGGTTAATGCAAGGTAAATGACCCGGCAAATTCTGCCGCCGGCAGGCAGTTTCGCCGCTGCGGTGGCCGGCCATCACGGCCGCCGCTACAAATTTTGTTCAATAATATCAAATGATTACTCCATGTGCCGGGTATGGCACGGCGCTCGCATAGTTAATGGCGGATCGCTGGTCATGGGAGTGATGCGCGGATCCAGCCAAGACCTCAGCGGGGAGCAGAGGATGCCTAGCGTTTATTCGGGAAAAGTGTTTCGGCTGGGCTGTGCCACGCTGGTGGCGCTCGTGCTATCGGCGCTTCCCGCCGGCGCGACGTCCCGGATCAAGGACCTCGCCAATATCGAAGGCGTGCGGCAGAATCAGCTGGTTGGCTACGGCCTCGTTGTCGGCCTCAACGGCACCGGCGATACCCTCAACAACATTCCCTTCACCAAGCAATCGCTGCAGGCGATGCTAGAGCGCATGGGCGTCAACATCCGCGGCGCCACCATTCGCACCGGCAACGTCGCCGCGGTGATGGTTACCGGTAACCTGCCGCCATTCGGCACCCAGGGCACCCGCATGGATGTCACGGTGTCTGCGCTTGGCGATTCCAAGAATCTGCAAGGCGGCACTTTGCTCGTCACCCCCCTGCTCGGCGCCGACGGCAACGTCTATGCGGTGGCGCAGGGCTCGGTCGCGATCGGCGGCTTCCAGGCCGAAGGTGCCGCCGCCAGCATCACCCGCGGCGTGCCGACCGTCGGCCGTATCGCCAATGGCGCCATCATCGAACGCGAGATCGAGTTCGCGCTCAACCGCCTGCCCAATGTGCGGCTGGCGCTGCGCAACGCCGATTTCACCACCGCAAAGCGCATCGCCGCGGCGGTCAACGACTTTCTCGGCGCCAAGACCGCAGAACCGATCGATCCCTCCACCGTACAGCTTTCGATCCCCGCGGAATTCAAGGGCAACGTCGTCGCCTTCCTGACCGAGATCGAGCAATTGCAGGTCGAGCCCGACCTCGCCGCCAAGATCATCATCGACGAGCGCTCCGGCATCATCGTGATGGGCCGCGACGTCCGGGTCGCCACCGTCGCGGTGGCGCAGGGCAACCTCACGGTTTCGATCTCCGAGAGCCCGCAGGTAAGCCAGCCCAATCCGCTGTCGCGCGGGCGGACCGTGGTAACGCCACGCACAAGCGTCGGCGTCACCGAGGACGGCAAGAAACTCGCGCTGGTGAAAGACGGCGTATCGCTGCAGCAGCTCGTCGACGGCCTTAACGGACTGGGCATCGGCCCGCGCGACCTGATCGGCATTCTGCAGGCCATCAAGGCGGCCGGCGCGATCCAGGCCGACATCGAGGTGATGTGATGCAGGCGGGCTTGCTCAACGGCATCCACACCGGCAGCGCCTTCGCCAAGGCGCCGATCCCCACCATCAACGGCCGGCCCGACTACGACCTCGCTGCCGCCCTGACAAAGGTCTCCCCGCAGGTACAGGCAAAGGCCAAGGCCACGGCGCAGGATTTCGAGGCGGTGTTTCTCAACTCGATGTTCTCGCAGATGACGAGCGGCCTCAACGGTGAAGGCCCGTTCGGCAATACGCCGGGCACCGGGGTGTGGCGCTCGATGCTGACCGAACAATATTCGAAATCATTCGCGAAAGCCGGCGGCGTCGGAATTTCGAACGCGGTGTACCGCACGCTGATTCTGCAGCAAGCAAGCCGCACCGGCCAGACCCAGGGAAAACAGGCATGAACCAGCAACTTCCGCGGCCGCCGGCGCCCGCGCCAATCCCGATGGCCTCAACGCCTGCCGAGGCGCGCAAGCTTGCCGAGGACCTGATGGATGTCATGAGCGCCCTGCTCGGCGTGATCGAGCGGGAAACCGAGCTGGTGCGCGCCGGCAAAATTCGCGAGGCAATGGCATCCGAGGCAAAGAAGGCGGAGCTATCGCGCCGCTACGTGAGCGCGGTCACGCATCTGAAAGCCAGCCACAAATACCTGGCCGCGACGGCGCCCGAGCTTCTGACCACGCTGCATCGTCATCATGACGTGTTCCGCGCCATGCTGCAGATCAATCTCACCGTGCTCGCCACCGCCCACGCGGTATCCGAGAGCATCGTGCGCGGCGTCAACGCCGAGATTCAGCGCCGAAATGTTCCCAATACCTACACGTCAGGTGGACGGCGCGTGGCGCCCGGACCGCGGCACATCACGCCGCTGGCGGTCAGCCGTTCGCTCTGAGCCCTCGTCAGGTCGGTTTTACATACAATTTTCATCAAATTACGGTGCCGGGATCAGCATGGCGTTCAACGTATTCCCTAACAAAGCGTTGATGAGCGCGGTTCATAATTGCCGGTCGAGAGGGGTTGGGATTTGACTCGAGGAGAGCCAGGAGGCTGCCATGAGTTCGGATTTCAGCATCAAGCCGGTGGGGGCGCCGGTGGCACCGCTTATCGTGACAGCCGCTGCTGGCAGCGCAACAGCCAGCGGCACCGTCGCGCCACAACTGCCGCCAAGCCAAAGCGTCACGGCCGTCGACACCAGCGGCAGCATTCGCAACGATTTGCAGGACTCAAGCGATTTCGTCTCGCATCAGGCATTTTTCGACCGAGCCGCGGCGTCGTTCGTCTTTCAGGTCGTCAACAGCAGAACCGGCCAGGTGGTGCAGCAATTTCCGGACGAAGCCGTGCTGCGCCGCCGCGCTTATTTCCACACACTTGATTTGACGAAAAGCGCGCCCACGGCGCTTCTCGCCACCGACCGCAAGGCGTGAGAAGTTGGCCCGGTCGCGGTATCGATGACGGCGTTTTTGAGTTGCGCTATGGCGGTCGGCTTGTCGACGGCCATCAACAGAGCCTGCAACAGAGCCTGCGCTTCGATATCCCGTGGAGTGGCGTTCGCCACAGGCCTTTCGGCTTCTGCCGCCGCGTCAGGTATTCACCGCCTCAGCAACTCTTCTTCCCGCCCGATCAGCTTTCGGATTTCTTTTAGCGAGGTGTAAAGGGAGCCGCTCAGTATCAGCTTGCTTGCGGTCTCGATGGGCGTTCTGAAGCTCGGTACTGCTTCCAGCAGATCCTTGACGAAGCCCATGTAAAGATCCTGGTATTTCGGTATATCGTTTTCCAGATACATCATCTGGATGCAAAGATAGAGCCGCTTCACCGGGGTGTTCGCGGTCTCGGCGGTCAGGATGTCCTTTTCGCGCAGGATCGGCGCTTGGCCGTCGATCAGAAACGTCGTCCGCGTCTCCGAATTGGTTATGAGGCTCTGGCCGATGATGATCCGCTCGAACGGCTTTAGTACCACCTTCAGCGCCATCGCCGCACCCCCTGCGCTCACCCACCCGAGGGAGCGATTGAAAATCCTGTGTTTCCAGATACAGCCGATCGAGACGGGAAACTACACAGAAATGGCATTCGCGGCAACACGCGGAGCCGCTTCTCACGGGCCGGGCGCCGCGCATGCACCTCCAAAATGCAACGTCAGCGGCGCTAGCGACCTTCCCTCACGCAGTGCGCGCCACAGCCGGCACGCATTGGCATCGGCTGCGATTTCGAGCGGGATGGTTTACTTCACCGGTGGCGAAGACTGCCCGATTTCCGGCACGAGGCCGTCTTTGGACGCACGCCGCGCTCCGAATTCAAGCACCGCGGCGACGAGCGCATCGATATCGATGACATCGGTGCGGTGATTGACGATCGCCGCGCGGATCGCGAGTTGGCCATCCAGCACCGTGGTCGACGGCGCGGCCAGGCCGGATTCCTGGATCTCGGTGACAATATCGCGGTTCAGCGCGTCAGAGCTGGCGCCGGCCGCGCGATAGCGAAAGCAGACAATATTGAGCTGCACCGGCGCCAGCAACTCCAGCCGCGGCTCCGCCAGGATTCGAGCCTCGAGATGTCGGGCGAGCGCGCAGGTGCGCTCGATCATCGCCCCGAGCTTTTCGGTGCCGTAGGCCTTCAATGTGAACCAGGTCTTGAGCGCACGGAAACCCCGCGACAAATCGGGCCCGAGATCGCATGGCCAGGGCGAACCCGCGGCCAGACCCCTGGCTTCCCGGCGCAGATAGGCAGCCGGCGCGGCGAAGGCTTCGTGGTGTCGTTGGCCATCGCGAACGATCAGGAAGCCGGCGTCATAAGGCACCTGTCCCCATTTATGAAAATCAAGCGCGATGGAATCGGCGTTCTCCATCCCGGCGAGCCGCGGCGCCAGCGCCGGCGCAAGAACCCCGAGCGCGCCATAGGCGCCGTCGACGTGAAACCAGAGTTTCTCCTCGCGGCACAGTGCGCTCAGCGCCTGAAGATCATCGATGGCGCCGATGTCGACCGTCCCGGCCGAGCCGACCACGAGAAAAGGTTTCAGGCCGATCTCGCGGTCGCGTGCGATCCGGGCGCGCATCGCCGCCACGTCAACGCGATGGGATCGATCGACCTCGATGCTGCGCAGCGCATCGCTGCCGAAGCCGGCGAAGTCCATCGCCTTCGCGACGCAGCCATGCGCGGCCGTCGAGGTATAGGCCGCAAGCAGCGCGCCTTCGCCGCCGATGCCGTGCTGCCTGACGATTGGTCCCATCGCCGCCGTTCGCGCCACCAGCACCGCCATCAGGTTCGCCATCGAGGTTCCCGTGACGAAGATGCCGCTCGCTTCGCCCGGGAAACCGAACATCGCACGCGTCCATTCGACGATCTGACGCTCAACCTCGATCGGAATATGATCGCGGCCGCCGAGATTGGCGTTCAATCCGGCCGCCAACATCTCCGCCAGCATGCCGACGGCAGTGCCGCCGCCGTGAACCCATCCCATGAAGCCGGGGTGAACGTTGCCGGTCGCATAGGGCGCGATGAACTCGGAAAACTCCCGGTAGACCTCGCCAAGATCGGAGGGTCGGCGCGGCAGCTCGGCGCGAAACCGCGCGCGAACCTCATCGGGTATCGGGCGCCAGACCGGGCCATCGCGGATCTTTGCGACGTAGTCGATCATGTCATCGAGCATGCGATGACCCTGGGCGCGGATCTCGTCCCAGTTTTGCGGATCGAGCGTCTGGCTTGGCCCGGTCGGCAGCGGTGCTTCGCGCGACGTCTTGGTCACACGGCGCGCTCCCGTCGCCGCCGAACGCGGCCGCACGGCATCGCTGCGAACGCCCCAAAATTCTCGCGCATTTGCGGTGGCCTGTAGGGAAACGGCTCCGGCGGGTCGACATGATTCACGGCGGCGGCGACCACCAAAAATGCTGTCAAACGGCTATTGCTGGCCCTGCGGCGAGGGCACATCGTGGCCATCTTCAAAACGGTAGATTGGTTTGGTTAACGAGACCTTAACCGCGAAAACGCTACGGTGAAATCTGGCGTCCATAAGGCGAGATCGGCAAAGGCGCTGTTGAGCACACTGGCGCCGGTCGCCGGATTGGTAACGACCGTCTTGATTTCCGCGTGACCGGCTGTTCAGGCACGCCCAGCCAAACCGGCCGCGATATTGCGGTTGATCTCGATCAGCGGTTTGAAATGATCGCGCTGCGGGCTGATCTGCAACGCCGCGGTATGCGACAGCACGAAGATGCCGATATTCGCGATGTTCTGCCGCACGTCCAGCGGATGCGGATTTTCGTCACGCTGGGCTTCGCTGAGAAAGATCGACCAGAGTTTGCGGTTGAACATCAGCGCTTCGAGCGTCTGCTCAAACGTCGCGTTGGCGTTGGCCATGACGGCTTGCAACTTGTTGGCCGCCATCAACAAGGCCTTGGCCTCAATTTCACGGGGGGATGCGGTGGTATTCGCAACGCGGGCGTAGGCTTGAGCGGCGGCACTAGACATACATCACCTCGGCAACCCCTTTTTTCGTCTGATAGTTTGCAGGCTTTCCCTCAGCGAATCGTAAAGGCAGCCACTTAAAATTAACTTACTAACGGCTTCGATTTGCTTACGGAATCGGAACCCTTCGTTCTCGCAAACAATCTTGCGCAATCAGCAGCGGGGTTCGCGTCCGCCCAGTTGGGCACAACCAAAATCCAGCGCGGTACAAAAATACATCCATTTCCACGGCTTGCACGCGCATGCCGATCAAAATGCGGTGCCTGGTTTCGTGGCATAGGCACCTATCGACCGGCTTCCCCCCGGCTTAAGGTTTCGTTAACCGTGTTTGCTAAGCGGCTGTTAACCACATTTTAAAAGCTTTTGTTCATATCTTCCTTCAGCTGAAAATCGGTAGCGTCTTGGCCCGTAACGGGCCGCCTGCGATGCACATCTAAGGAAGGCATTCAAATGTCCGATATCGTCCTTACCGCGGCCGTCCGCCAGAATCTGCTCTCCTTGCAGGATACCGCTGCCCTACTCTCGACCACGCAGGAACGTCTCGCCACCGGCAAGAAGGTCAACAGCGCGCTCGACAATCCGACCAACTTCTTCACCGCCGCCGGCCTCGATGCCCGCGCCGGCGACATCTCTAACCTGCTCGACAGCATCGGTAACGGCGTGCAGGTTCTGCAGGCGGCCGACACCGGCATCACCTCGCTGCAAAAGCTGGTCGATACCGCCAAATCGATCGCCAACCAGGCGTTGCAGCAGCCGTCGGGCTACAGCACGAAGTCCAGCATTCAGTTCACCGGTACCGGCGCTCCCAGCGGCCCGGGCGTAGCGACGGCCTCCGATCTCACGACCAGCAAGCTCAATGGCGGGGTATTCACGTTCACAAATTCCGCCGGCACCGCGGTCACAATCACCGTCGGTACCACACCTGCGGCTTTCGATCCCGTGACCAAGACCGCGCAGGTCCAGTCGCTGGACCAATTCAATCAGGCGCTGGCGGTTGCGGGGGTGAACCTCTCAGCCGTGATCACCGGCACTGATAGTCTGACCTTCACCTCGACCAATGACGGGGCGGGTCAGGTGATCACCGGGACTGCGGCTCCGACCGCCCCCGCCACGCTCGACGCCATCAATGTCAGCGCCAACGCCGCTGGTGGCGGCGCCGGCGGTGCGGTCGTTCCGGCGGTACCCGATCCGGTGTCGCAAAACGCCCGTGCGACCCTCGTTGCCCAGTACAACCAGATCATCCAGCAGCTCGCGACCACGGCGCAGGACGCGTCCTTCAACGGCATCAACCTGTTGGACGGCAACTCGCTGAAGCTGATCTTCGACGAAACCGGCAAATCGACCCTGACGATCGCGGGCGTGACCTTCGATCCGGCCGGTCTCGGCCTGTCTAACCTCACCGCCGGCACCGACTTCACGGACAACGTCCTGACCGGCAAGGTTCTGACGGCGCTCAACACCGCCAGCGTCGAATTGCGTTCGCAGGCCTCGGCCTTCGGCGCCAACCTGTCGATCGTGCAGATCCGCCAGGACTTTTCGAAGAAGCTGATCAACGTGCTGCAGACCGGTTCGTCCAACCTGACGCTCGCCGACTCCAACGAGGAAGCGGCCAACAGCCAGGCGCTGTCGACCCGCCAATCGATCGCGGTATCCGCGCTGGCGCTCGCCAATACCTCGCAGCAGAGCGTACTTCAGTTGCTGCGTTGATTTGATTGCGGTCGACGTGACGAAAGAAGATTCTTTACCGATCGTCGCAAAAATAAAAAGATGGCGGAGCCTTGGCTCCGCCATCTTGTTTTCGCGAAGGCTTCGCTGAAATCAGCGCAGGAGCTGCAGAACGCTCTGCTGCGACTGGTTGGCGAGCCCGAGCGCAGACGTCGCAATCGACTGGCGGGTCGACAGCGCCTGGCTGTTGGCCGCTTCCTCGTTGGAGTCGGCGAGCGTCAGGGCGGACGAACCGGTTTGCAGCACGTTGATGATGTTCTTGTTGAAGTCCTGGCGGATCTGCACGATTGACAGGTTGGCGCCGAAGGCGGAAGCCTGCGACCGCAGCGTGATGCTGGCGGTGTTAAGCGCCGACAGCACGGTATTGGTCGAACTGTTGTCGAGGAAGTCGGTGCCGGCGGTGAGTGAAGACAGGCCGAGACCGGCCGGATCGAAGGTTACGCCCGTGATCGTCGAGGTCGATTTGCCGGTTTCGTCGAACACCAGCTTCAGCGAATCGCCGTTCAGCAGGTTGATGCCGTTGAACGACGCATCCTGCGCCGTGGTGGTGATCTGCGTAAGGATCTGGTTGTACTGAGTGACCAGCGACGCGCGCGTGGCTTGCGACACCGCGTCGGGGACCGGGGCCGTGGAGGCGGCTACGCCGGTGAAGGCTAAGGCTGTGCCGCCGACGGCACCGACGGTGGCCGAAGCGACGTCATTCGTCGTAGTAAAGACGAGCTTGCCCGCGCTCAGGCTGGCCGTCAGATTGTTGGCCGCCAACGCGGCGTTCAACTGATCGAGAGATTCAGAAGCGCCGAAGGTAATGCTGGTGGCCGTCCCACCGCCGGTCGAGGCGATTGTCAGTGTATCACCGCTCGCAATATTAGTGCCATCGACAAGATTGGCCGCGGTGCCGACAGTCGTCGCCGATGTCGCCGTCGACCTGGCGGAATAACCGCTGGGCTGCTGCAGCACCTGGTTGGCGATCGATTTGGCGGTATCGACCAGCTTGGAGAGCGAGGTGATGCCGGTGTTGGCGGCCTGCAGAACCTGCACGCCGTTGCCGATGCTGTCGAGCAGGTTAGAGATATCGCTGGCGCGGGCGTCGAGGCCGGCGGCGGTGAAGAAGTTGGTGGGATTATCGAGCGCGCTGTTGACCTTCTTGCCGGTGGCGAGACGGCCCTGCGTGGTCGCGAGCAGATCAGCGGTGCCCTGCAAAGAGAGCAGGTTCTGGCGGACTGCAGCGGTGAGAGTGATGTTGGACAAAGACATGTGAACGACCTTTCTGGTGTAACTTAACGTCGGCCTTTCTTGGCCGGACACGGGCGAACTCTAGGAATCATATGGTCAACAAAATATGAATCGGTCCGAGAGGCGTTCGGGTCCGCGGCCGGTTTCGAAAAATTATGGTTAAAAAACAATAAAGACTGTTGGGAGGGTTAAGCAAACGTCAACGGCGCTGGGATGCTGTACCGGGCCGATACAGTCAAATAAAAAACGGCGGGCCAAAGCCCCGCCGTTGTGGTTTGCCGAAGATTTCGCCGCGATCAGCGCAGGAGCTGGAGAACGCTCTGCTGCGACTGGTTGGCGAGCGCCAGCGCGGAGGTCGCGATCGACTGGCGGGTCGACAGCGCCTGGCTGTTGGCCGCTTCCTCGTTGGAGTCGGCGAGCGTCAGGGCGGACGAAACGGTTTGCAGCACGTTGATGATGTTCTTGTTGAAGTCCTGGCGGATCTGCACGATTGACAGGTTGGCGCCGAAGGCCGAGGCCTGCGACCGCAACGTGATGCTGGCGGTGTTGAGCGCGGTCAGAACGGTGTTGGTCGAAGCGTTGTCGACGAAGTCAGTGCCGGCGGTGAGCGAACCCAAACCGAGACCGGCCGGATCGAAGGTTACGCCCGTGATCGTCGAGGTCGATTTGCCGGTTTCGTCGAACACCAGCTTCAGCGTATCGCCGTTCAACAGGTTGATGCCGTTGAACGACGCATCCTGCGCCGTGGTGGTGATCTGCGTGATGATCTGGTTGTACTGGCTGACCAGCGACGCACGCGCGGTCTGCGACACCGCGTCGGGGACCGGGGCCGTGGAGGCGGCTACGCCGGTGAAGGCTAAGGCTGTGCCGCCGACGGCACCGACGGTGGCCGAAGCGAAGTCATTCGTCGTGGTAAAGACGAGCTTGCCCGCGCTCAGGCTGGCCGTCAGATTGTTGGCCGCCAACGCGGCGTTCAACTGATCGAGAGATTCGGAAGCGCCGAAGGTAATGCTGGTGGCCGTCCCACCGCCGGTCGAGGCGATTGTCAGTGTATCACCGCTCGCAATATTAGTGCCATCGACAAGATTGGCCGCGGTGCCGACAGTCGTCGCCGATGTCGCCGTCGATTTGGCGGAATAACCGCTGGGCGCCTGCAATGCCTGGTTGGCGATCGATTTGGCGGTATCGACCAGCTTGGAGAGCGAGGTGATGCCGGTGTTGGCGGCCTGCAGAACCTGCACGCCGTTGCCGATGCTGTCGAGCAGGTTAGAGATGTCGCTGGCGCGGGAATCGAGGCCGGCGGCAGTGAAGAAGTTGGTCGGATTGTCGAGCGCGCTGTTGACCTTCTTGCCGGTGGCGAGACGGCCCTGCGTGGTCGCGAGCAGATCAGCGGTGTTCTGCAGGGAGAGCAGGTTCTGGCGGACTGCAGCGGATAGGGTGATGTTGGACAAAGACATGGGACAACCTTTCTGGCGTTACGCAACAAACGGCCTTCTTGGCCGGACGCAGGGACCCTAGGGAGGAAATTATAAACGAAACCTGAATCTGCGTTGGAGGATGCCTCGATCCCGGCCGGCTTCCAAAGCCACGCTTAAAAAAGGAACAAGACTCATGCTTAAGACTCATGCTTTGAAAAGCGTAAAGACTAATCGAAATCCTTGACACGCTCGGCGGTGCCGCCAGCCAAGGATCGCGACAAGGCTGACGAGTATAAAGACGTCGCGCTCATCAAGCTGGCAAATAGGGGTGACGGTGATGAACGGTGCAGTGGTCTGCCATTGCTCAACCCTGCTTGCGCGCTCACGCGTGGCGTATGGCCGACCCGCTCCATTGCCGCAATTCGTCGCGCAAGCGGGCGATCACGCTGTCCCAGTCGCCGAACGCCGGTTGCCGCAACAGCTTCGCGGTCGGATACCACGGCGTGTCGTCGCGACAACGCATCCAGCGAAAATCGGCCGCATAGGGAAGCAGGATCACGACGGGCTTGCCGAGCGCGCCGGCCAGATGCGCCACGGAAGTATCAACCGAGATGACGACGTCGAGCAACGAGATGACGGCCGCGGTATCGGCGAAATCGCGCAACTCGCTGCCGAGATGGACGAGGTCGGGCAACGCGCGCAACGCTTCGCCGTCGGCGTCGCGCAACTCGCTCTGCAGGCTGAAACAGTGGAGCGGCGAATTCTCAAATAAAGCCGCCAGGCGTGTCAGCGGGATCGACCGGTTGCTGTCGTTCTTGTGCGCGGGCGAGCCGGACCAGACGAAACCGGCGCGCGGCCGGCCCTGCGGCAGGCGCTCGCGCCAATGCGCCAGGCGTTCCCCGGGCGGCGCGAGATAGGGCACAGACGCCGGGATCGTGTCCGACTGGGTTTTGAAGGCGAGCGGAAAACTGAGCAAGGGGCAGTGCAGGTCGAACGCGGGAAGCGGCTCGCCTTCGGCGATGACCTCGATGTCCTCGAACTGCGACAGCAACGACTGCAATTGCGGCTGAACCTCGCAGACGACCTTCGCGCCACGGCCGGCAAGCAATGGCGCATAGCGGATGAACTGGATGGTGTCGCCGAATCCCTGCTCGGCGTGAAGCAAAACGGTCTTGCCTGAAACCGACGCATCGCCGAGCCACAACGGGGCGCGAAACTGCCGGCGCTGCCCGGCAAACGCGCCAGTCCTCCAGCGCCACTCATATCCCTTCCAGCCGGCATCAAAATCGCCCAGCGTCAGCCGCGTCATCGCGGCCTCGAAATGGGCTTCGGGAAATTCGCTTCCGCTTGCAAGCGCAGCCTCGAAATCGGCAAGCGCCTCAAGCGGCCGGTCGAGACGGCGAAGCGCATGACCGCGATTGGTCAGGATCTGCGGGTGTTCGGGCATCGCCGCAAGCGCCTGGTCGTAACTCAAGATCGCGTCAAGCGGCCGGTTGAACCGCAACAGCGCATTGCCCCGGTTGACGAGCGCGCCGACGTGGCCGGGACTTTTCGCAAGCGCCTCGTCGAACTTCGCCAGCGCTTCATCGATGCGGCCGAGCTCGAGACAGGCATTGCCGAGATTGTAGAGGATTTCCGGATGACCCGGCGCAAGCTGCAACGCGTTGCGATAATTCGCGACGGCCTCTTCAAAGCGTCCCGCCGCATGAAGCGCGAGCCCCAGATTTGACATCGCATCCGCAGAACCGGAATTGACCTTGAGCGCCTGCGACAGCAAGCCAAGCGCCTCGGCCGGGCGATGGCGCTGCAATTTCAGCAGGCCCAGCAATTGCAGCGCCTCGAAATCTTCGCGGCGGTATTCCAGAATCCCGGCACACAGCCGTTCGGCCTTGTCGAGATCGCCTTGCGCAAACGCCTGGTAAGCCTGCCGCTGCAAGCGCGACAGGTTCGGCATTCGCGCGGAGGTATTTTTCCAATTCGCCGACAACCGGCACCTCCCTAGTGGAGTGGATTTGACATTCGCTACCCAGTAGGCCGCGGGCTCGCAAAGCGAATGTCAAATCCAAAACTCCACTACAAACCTATATTTGCTAGTGGTCCTTTGAATCTAACATTCGCAAAATGCCTGCCGAAACGGGATGCGAATTTTAGAATCGGACCACTAGAGTGCGGGGCAGCAGACCGCTCTCGAATCAATGGCCGCAGGGGAGGCTATCATGATCGGGATCATCCGGTTGAAAGCGCCGCCAGATCATGGTGCGATCAAGCCAGATCGCATCATGATCTCATCTCTTTGTTTGAGCATGATCTCCGCGCAAACGCTTCGTGTTTGTCGCGAGGGAAGACCGGTTTCCACTTTGCGCTAACGCGGCCCTTCGGGTCCGGATCATGCTCTAATGCGCGGTGTCAGCATATTTAGGCGCGCTTGTTGGTCCGTAATTTGCATCCTCGCCGTCTTCCGACGTCGGCGTCATGGCCCGCTATTTTTCCTCGACGAATTTCTCGCCCAACGGCTTCAATTTCGAGCGGTGGAAGGACGATACGTTCGACACTGCGCTGACGACACTCGCCGAAGCGAACGACCCGACGGTGATTTCAGGCGCACTGCGCAAGGCGCATGAACGGCTGGTGGACAACCCGCCATGGATTTACATCGTCCACGACCTCAACCCGCGCGCGATGAGCCCGAAGGTCAAGGGGGATTCGTCTCGCCGCAATCATGGTTCATCGATTTGACGCTGGTCAGCATGCAATGAAAGCGACTGCGCCGCGCCAGCTTCACTTCTCCAGATATTTGGCCGGTGGATAGTCGCGCGAATAGACCGGATTGGCCAGGAAGGCCTGCTTGCCGTAAGTCCAGAACTGACTGACGTCGGGATAAGTCTTGAAGACCAAATTGACGAGGCGGCCGTCCTTGCGTGTCACCTTGCGCAGATAGACGTTGCCGACGACGTTGCCGAGATCATCGAACTTCACCGGCCCCCGCGCCGTATCGACATTGGTCGCCCGAAGCGCGGCCATGAAGGCCGGCCGGTCTTCGACCTTGCCATTGACGGCGTTGACGGCGGCCTCAAGCACCGCGCCGTTGACGTAGGTGCTCGCCGCATAAAATCCCGGATCGTATTTGAACTCTTTTCGGAACGCCGGCGCGAAGCTCTGGTTCGGCTTGGCGTCGAGTTCAGCTGAGTACCAGCAGGTGGTGATGATATCGAGCGCTTCGTCACCCATGTTGCGCAATACCGCTTCGTCGAGCGCGGTCATTCCGCCGATCACCTGCATCTTGTCTTTCAATCCGTAATCCACGAATTGCCGCAAGAAGCGAAAACCGTTCGAACCGGCAAAGCCCAGGAAGATCGCATCCGCATTCTTCAATTGCGCGACGTAGCCGCCGTAATCGGGCACGGTGAGCGGCGGAAACAGCTTTTGGATGACCTGGCCGCCATTGTCCTCAAACACCCGCTGAAAGCCCGCGCACATCTCCTGGCCGTAGGCGATGTCGTCGGCGATGGTGATCATCTTCTTGAATTTGAGTTCCTTGGCCGCATATTCGCCAAGCGGATGCGCGCATTGCGAAGAGGTCGAGGTTGCGCGGACGAACCACGGATTGGCGCTGCGCTGGGTCATATCCTCCGCAGCCGCAACCGACAGCGTGGGAATCTTGTTCTGACGAATATAGTCGTCGATCGCCAATGCCTCGAACGCCGCGAGCGGTCCGATCAGGCAATGCACGTCGTTCTTTTCGACCATCTCCTGGGTCTTGCTGCGCGCCGTCGCCGGAACACCGGCGGTATCCCCGGTCACCAGTTCGACCTTGCGGCCCGCCATCATGTAGTCGCGCTCCTTCAGATACATGATGAGCGCACGCTCCATATCGATGCCGCCGGAAGCGAGCGCTCCGGTCTTGACGGTCAAAAGGCCGATACGGATCGGGCCGTCGGCGGCGCGCGCCGCAAATGGCGCAACGACGCTCGACAGCCCAACTCCCGCAACCCCGGATACAAATTCACGGCGTGAAATTCTCATAATGTCCTCCCTGAAATCCCTGTGGTCCTGATCCACCGGTTATTTTGATTTGTCCTGTTTCGTCTTGTCCTGGCCAGTTCTGACAACCGGAACGGTGACGTGGCAAGAGCCTCTTTGGTCGATATGGAGCGTGGTCGTTCCAGCAAACAGCCCGGCCGGTCGATCCCGCGGATCATCGTGCAGGAATGGTCCACATCCCAATAGTTCGTTCTTGAAATTCGAGAGTTTCGCACCCGTCGTTGCCTGCCACGCATAATCCTTGCCGCGAACACTCAACGCGATGCGATATCCTTTTGGAACCACGATCGAAGTCGGCCATATTTCGATCGCCAAATCAACCGGCTTCCCCGACTGCAAGCGCTGCACCTCGTCATGGGTGTGGTAGGGCCGATACGGTCGGGACAAGGTTTCATCGAGCTTGCGATGCGAGGCGCGCAGCCAGCCCTGGGCGACCGGCGTGTGCGGATCGATGGCGCCGGCGAAGGTCACCTCGCGCAGATCCGAGCTAAAGACGCGGAACACCACAAAGATATCGGCATCCTCGGTGCTGGAGGAAATTCGCAAATTCGCCGCCAGCGGGCCCGTGATCTCGGTATCTTCCGTCAGTGGCGGCGATACGAATGTCAGCCCGTCGCCCATCGACGCAAAGCTGATCTCGGCGTCGCGCGCGGGCGGCTGCAAGGAAAGCGTCTGATTTCCGGGATCGAGAAAAAACCGGGTCCAAACCGTCGACGGCAGCGGCCAGTCGGCCTCGTGCCGCTCGACAAAGCGATCGAGGTGGCGGACCCGCAGTTGCACCCGCGGCTGCTGCATCCAGCCATTGGCTTCGTCCTTGAGGTAGAAGTCGAAGAAGCGCTTCTGCAAGTGCCGCCCATAATCGGTATAAAAATGCGTCCAATGCTCGAGGCCATGGCATTCCAGCCACTTCTGCTTTGACGCCGCGCGGACAAAACCCTCGAAGTTGCCACGCGTATGCAGGCCCTGACCGCCCCAATTGGCCGCCGACAAGAACGGCACCGTGACCTTGTCCCAGTTCGGCGAGCGCGCCTTGTGGTAATCATCGTCGAGCGGATGGGCGAGAATTTCGTCGCCGAAACTCGACCGGTTCTGCGCCAGTTCATCGTCCGACATGGTTTCGTCGCCGCACACCAATGCCCCGGTGACGATGCTGCGGGGTCCTCGCTCGCCCAGCCCGAACTGCACGGTCTTGACCTGCATGTCGTACCAGTTTGCCCAGAACGTCGACAGGATGCCGCCGTGATGGGTCATGTCGCGATACCAGTCGGCGGCGCCTTCCCAGATACACATCGCCTTCAGATGCGGCGGCTGCAGCGACGCCACCTGCCACTGGTTGATGGCGTAATAGGAGATGCCGTTGAGACCGACGTTACCGTTCGACCAGGCCTGGACGCCGGCCCACTCGATGCATTCATAGAAGTCGCGCGTCTCCCGCGGCGAGAAATGATCCACATAGCCGGGCGATCGTCCGGTGCCGCGCGAGTCGACGCGCACGCAGACATAGCCGTGCGGTACCCATTTTTCGGGGTCGACCACTTCCCAATTCTGATACTTGTTGGTCGATCCGTAAGCCACGTCCGGGTGGCTTGCGATCATGGCCTGCCACGCGCTCGGATAGCCCTTCTGAAAGGCAAGCCCCTTGGCATACGGGCCATAGGTCAAAAGAACCGGCCATTTGCCGGCCGGCTTCGGCCGGAACACGTCCGCTCGCATCACCACGCCGTCGTCCATGACGATCCCGACGTCCCACTCGATGAGCATATTGTCCTGCTCGACCGGCTCGGCCATGTTCTCCCGTCCTTTTCTTTTTTTGTCGTGTGGCGACTGTTTGCCGTCGCATTCTATTGATCAATCGAAAATTTCCAACAACGCAAGCGCGAGATATATCCGAATATCTGCCAGCGCTGCCCACCGAAATCGCAAGCGCGCGATGCCGCGACCGCTGGGTCGGCAGCCGTTGCGCCAACATCAGATCGTTAACGGCGCTTATGAAAGATTTTCAGATTGTGGACGGCCCCGCGGCCTCTGCGAGGTCGCCGAGCTCGGGGCTCGCGGCGCAACGTTATGCCGCGTGCTCCTGCCCGCGCCGGGCGTGGCGATACAGCATGCCTTCGAAGGCTTCGAAGATCTTGCGCATCTGCGGCGGCTTGTAGGGAAATATTTCCGGCGAATCCATGTTGTGGACGACGGCGGTGTTGTCGGCCTCGAAGATCAATAACTCGCCGGCTTTGTTCTCGGCGCAGTCGATCGTGAAATAATCGAGACCGAGCCGCTCGACGATGGCGCCGAGCGCGCCCTTGTGACGGACGGCAAAATCGCGGTCGAAGTCGCGCATGAAGCTTTCTTCCTCGAGACGCTTCTCCGCGCTGTGCGCCATCCCGGCGTTGAGATACCAGATATCCCAACGGTCGGCGATCGCCATGTGGCAGGCAAAGGGCCGGCCGTCGACGAACACGATCCGGTATTTGCGAAACAAGCCATCTTTGCCGGCGTAATCGACATAGCGCGCCACAAAGAATTCCTGCTCCGGCCGCTCGGCCAAATATCGTTCGACCATGTCGCCATCGCCAAGCTTGGCGAGCCCGACGCCGGCATGCGAGCCGCGCGGCCGGACGATGATCGGAAATTTCAATTCCGCCGCGCCATCGGCAGAAGCCGGATTCGACCACCTCATGCCGGACAATTGCGCGCGCGTCACGCTGACGGTGGCGGGGATATCCAGCCCGTCGATGCCGCAAAGCAGGCGATGCAACTTGTCGCGATCCAGATTGTGGACAAGCCGCGGCGGATTCAGAAGCGGTCGCGGCCAGCGCGACGCCATGCAATCGATCTTGCGTAGCGCCTCGAGACATTCTTCGGAATCGGAGGCAATCACGATCGCAACGTCGTGCTCGGGCAAAGGTTGCGGCAAATCCACGCCGGCGACGACGTAGAGCGTCTGCAGTTCGATTCCGGAATTTTCCAGCAGGAACTCGATCGGCGTGTTGCCACCCATGTCGATGGCGGCCGCGAGCGCCAGAACGCGCAATTTGGGCCTTTCCGACGAACATGGCGACCGGTACAATTGATGAAAGGCAAGCACTTCGGCCTGGATCGCAATTCCGGTCTGCCTGTCCCCCAGAAGTTGAGTGATCAGCGACAGATCGAGCGCCTCGCCCGCTCCGGCTGTGCCGTCGGCAAGCTTGGAAATCAATTCGTCCTGCAACGGACGAAGATCGAACCCCTCGAACGCCATCGTCGTCAGTCTGGCAAATCCGATTCGCTCCGCGCTGGGGTAGCGCGCCAAACCAGTGACCGTGCCGTCAAGCTCCATGGCAATCTCCCGTTAATTCCAGGCTGTCCATACCAGCAAGCAACCTCTGGAGCTTCGCCACCACGGCGCCTGCCTGATCCAGCGCGCGCTGCAAATTCTTCCGCGCCGTATCGTTGTCGGATGACCACGCTTCCGAGACGAGCCGCGCGCTCGCGCTGATGCGAAGCGCCGCGGCCGGATATCTGTCGTCGCAGCCCAGCCTGACGGGCTGGCCGATCAGGCAAGGCCTGCCGGCGATGTCCGCATCCTCGGCGGACGCCTCGGCTGCCGCGTCGCGGGCAAGCGCGCGGTATAGCGCCCTGCAATCATCCAGCGAGCGGTAGTAGTGGCTGCCGTGCCGGATCACGAACGGAAAGATGGTCCGCTGCGCCAGCTCTTCGTCGTCGGCAGCGCTTTCACCTGGCCTTGGCTGCGCCGGCAATAGTCGAAGCGAGGCAGAGGACGCGATGATCCGCTCGACGCCCGCACCGAAAGTCGTCAGCGCCATCAGGCGAAACTCATCCGGCACGCGATAATAGGCGCCGATTTCCTCCAGCGCCGCTTCCCAGCGAAGCCACTGGCCGAAATTGGTCGCTATCGGGAAGCGCGACCGCAGGTTTGGCCAGTTCGTTGGCCAGTCGGTGCGGCTATTATATTCAAATAGTCCCGAGGCGATGTCAGGGACCGCATCGAGATCGACGGCCAGAGCCGAGGGGACCAGCAGCGCCCCGCTGAAAGGCGGGCCTGTGAAGAACTTCGATCCGGTGATCAGAACCATAAAGCCGCGATCGAGATATTTTCGCAGCCGCGCACGGCCAAGACGCATTTGGCAGGCGTCGACGACGATCTGGACCCGACCGGGCCAGCGCGTAGAGATTTCGTCGAGGCACTGATGGCTCGGGGCCCGCCAGCCGAACTTCGAGGAATCCATGACTTGAAGCAGCACGTTGTTTCCGTTGGCCAGCGACCTTTCGACCGCGCCGAAAACCAGGGCATCGCTTGCCGTTTGAGGGCGGGCCTGGCCTTGTTCATCGAACAGCCGAAGCGCGATGCTGTCGACGCAAGCAGCGAGCCCCGCGATCGGCTCGCCCTTGCGAACGATGCTTCCGTTCGCCGTCGCCGCGCTGAAATGACACCCGCGCGCCGTATTGACGGTGCCGCTACCGGTTTGATCGGCGGCCACGACCACCGTCGTCAAAGCGGGGCCGAGCAACGCGCGCGCAAGAAACAACGCCTGAAGCTGCGAGTCCGTGCCCGAGGGAGAAAACACGACATCGACCCTTGTCCGGGACAGGCCGAGACAGGCCTTCAACTCGTCCCGCAGCGCCTCGATGCGCGCATCGAACGCGGCTTCGATGCCGACGGAAATGGCGGACTGCATCAGCGCTTCCCGCGCATTTCGCGCCCGATCGTAGGCGCGCTGCGATATCGATGTCGCCGTGCTTGAGGAGAAACTCAACGTGTCCGGACAGGGAAATGGCTGGCAGCCATATTCGTTGAGTCCGCTTGCCGGATTGACGGTCAGCCGGGGGTCGCCGCCGCCGCTGAGCAGCCGATCCAGCGGCGCGAACAGCTCGGCCATGGCGGACGTGGAACGGAATTGATCCCGCAAGGTCGCCTGCTCGGCCACCTCAAATCGAACGCCCCCATTAAGCATTGCTAAGACCCCACGCCAAAGCCGTCGTGCCTGGCCGATGCGACACAAGGGCTCCTATGGCGGCCAACACGGCGTTAGCCCGCTTTCCAAGAGGTAAAGGGATATGGTTAACGAAAGCTTTATTTCGGGCGCGGCGCGAGAGCGCCCTCTGCACCCCTCGGCATTGCAGCGACTTAGCCGCCCGGCACAAGGAATTTGGTCAGCGTCAAGCCGGCCAGCATGGACGTGGTCTGGTAGGATGCCTGCAGCGTCGTCTGCAGCGCCAGAATCTCGCTGGCTACCTGCTGTGTCGAAACGGTTTCGGTCTGGTCGACGATGTTCTGCAGCAAGTTCTGGGTCTGAGATTGCCGCGCACTCGCCGCCTTCATCATGTTCTGGGCGACGCCAAATTCGGTCTGAATATCCGCGATGGTTTGCTGACCCGCCTGCGGCGTCAGGTTGGTCGCGGTGCGCTGGCTGAGCGCTGCAGCCTCGGCGGCCGAGTTGGCGCCGGTCGGAGAGGTGGTCACCGCGGCGAACACCGCGACGCCCTCGAGCTGCGCGCGGACCGCCAGCTCGTTGGCCTGCGCGCCGTATTGAACCGCTATCGCTGGATCAATCCGGGCCGTCGACGATCCCCGCGGCGAGGGCCCGGAATTGCCGGTATACCAGGACACCGTATTGGCCGAGCCGTTGACCAGCGAGGTCGCGGCACTCAAGGGAGAACCGGAGACCCGCAGCGGCGGCAGGACGGCCGTGATGGGGGAAGAACTGAAACCGAGCGCTGTCAGCGCCGCCGAGTTCGAACTCGTGATGTTCAGGGCCGCGGCGTTGTCGGTGTGCAGCGTGATCACGCCGCCGCTGATGGTCGAGGGCGTCGAGGTACCCGTGATCGAGTCGATCTTGGACAACAGCGCCTGGACATTGTCGGTGACGTTGAGCTGGTTGCCGGTCGCGCCGGAAGCGACGAAGGTGATTGGCGTGCCGTTGACCGTGATCGTGTCGCCGGCCGCAAAATTAGTGGCGAGCGAATCCGTGCCCGCGGCGCCGGACAAAGCGGTCGCGCCCGTGATTGGCGCACCAGCCTTGTTGTTGACCACGCTTCCAGTGGCCGTTCCCGCAGGATCGAAGAAGTTGTGTCCCGCGGCAACCGCGGAGGCCGCCACCAGCGTTGAATTGGCAAGCGTGCCGATCGCAGTGTTCAGCGCAGCCTTGAGATTGGCGGCTGTCGCTGTCGGCGTCAGGCCGATGGCAAAGCTGCCGGTAGGCGGCGGGGTCGCACTCGATGCGGTCAATTGAACCGACGCGGTGGTCCCGTCAGGAAGATTGAAGGTGAGGCTAATCTGATCGCCCGGGTTGGGATTGGTCGCGCCGAGGCTGATCGAGATTCCCGCTGGCGAACCCGAAGGACCGGTCACCGTCGCACCGGTCAGCGACGACGACACCGTACTTAGTTTCAGTCCGAACGGCGAACCGGCGACGTCCTCGGCGAGCGAAACCGAAGTGGGGGTCGGCTGCGTGAGCACCAGACGGCCAAGGCCGGTGGTGCCGTCCGCCTGCGCCCGCTCGGCAATCACCTGCTTCAAACCGGCCTGGGTCGCATTGCCATTGAGGATGTCGTCGACGGAAGCGACCGAGGGGGTATTGATGGCGCTGCCAGAGAAGATGAAGCGGTCGCCGGCCTGGGTATTGAGGATTCCGACGATCGACGTCAGCACGCTCTGCGCGTTGAGCTGCGCGATGGTTTGACCGGTGCTGTTGAGGTTCTGCGGCGACGAGGCGGCATCGTTCTGCACCTGGCCGCTTAGTTGCGAGAGCGACTGCAACGCGGTGTTGGCGGTGTTGATGATGGTGTTGACGTTGGTGATGGTATCGGTAAACGCGGAAATGTTGGCGAGCTGCGACCGCGCGGCGACCGCGAAGCCTTCGCCTAAGCCGTCGCCGGAATAGGTGGTGGATTTCTTGCCGGTCGCAAGCTGCGTCGACAGGGTTGTGAGCTGAGTGTTGAGGTTCTGTACCGCCTGGCCGAACAGCGAACCGCCAGGGCCTATGATCGTGTTGATCGCCATTTGGACCGCCTCACAACTGGATCTGCTCCAACGTCGCCATCATGCTTTGAATGACCGACATGACATGCGCATTGGCGGCATAGGAATTCTGCAGCGCGATCAGGTTCGACATCTCGGTGTCGATATTGACCTTGGACGTCGAGTCGAACTTCTGTTGCAACGTGCTGACCACGACGTTCTGTCCCTGCTGCAACTGCGTCGCCGAGCTGGCCGCGTTGGCCTGCAGGCTGAGGAACTGCTGCAGGTAGCTGCCGATCGTTCCGCTGAACGGCGCCGGTGAAGAACCGAGACCGGTTTGCGGCGAATATCTGAACGAGCCCGTCGTCAGTTGAGAGAAGATAAAATCCGAACGGGTGGTATCGCCCGCGGGCGTCGGCGGCGAATTGCTGAAGACCGTCAGATTAGCCGGACTATTGAGCAGTGCCTGATTGACGGCGATCCGGCCGGCAAGTCCGGTCAATTGCGAGCCGCTGCCGGTGATCGCGCCCGTGAAGAGTGCGCCCGCGTCGGTGAACAAGGGCAATTGCGGATTGCCTGACGTCAGCGATGAAATCGTTGATGTGACCGAGGCCGCGTTGACGGTCGTGCTGTTGGTCCCATCGTCGGTTACACTCAATGTGGAACCCGACGCGGAGAATTGCAGATGATCCGAACCAAGCGCCGTGTTCAATTGCGTGAGGATCGATGCAATGCCGCCGGAGAAATTTACTCCGATCACCTTCGGGATTGCGCCCGGCGCGTTCGGCAGCGGCAACGCGGCCGGATCGTCCACGCGCACGATCTGCACCTGCTGCTGGACGCCGGTCGCATTGTTGGTGAAGGTAAGGTTGATCGTGTTGCCCGGCTGCAGATTACTGCCATTGGCGCCGATATTGAGGCTGAAACCGGCCGGAGGACCGGTCAAAGCAGTTCCTGGCGTAGTCAGATCGGAAAGCGAGCTGGAAAGCGTCGCAGCAAGTTGATCGACCTGAGTCTGCGCCTGCACCAGAGTCTGGTCGCGCAATTGCAAATCGGCGGCTATCTGCCCCGATCTGAACACCTGGTTGGCGACCGCATCGATACTGGCGCCGTTCGGAAGTGTAAGCGTCAGCGTCCCGACCCCGGATTTGGTCGGATCGGTGTTGTACAGCAAATTCGGAGTCAGCGTTCCCACCGAGCTGAAGTTGAATTTCGAGGCAAGCCCAGCGCCGACGAGCTGAAAGCCCGAGGTCGTAAAGACGCTCACCTGGTTGTTATTGTCGGTGGTGGTTTTAACATCCACAAATTTCGCCAGATCGTTGATCGCCTGATCGCGCTGATCCGAAAGCGATGCCACGGTAGGATCGGTCGGCGGAAGGCCCTGCAGCTTGGTGTTGATGGCTGCGATCTGATTCAGATCCGCGTTGGCCTGTGTCACCGACGTACCGATATCCTGTTCGACGTTCGAGCGAAGCGTCTGGATGCCTTGCGAAGTGACGTTGAGCTGCTGCGCCAGCGCCTGCGCCGCCCCCAGCGCCGAGGTCTGCGCGGATAAGCCACTAGAACTCGTCGACAGCGCCTGCAACGCGGTGGTGAAATTATTGAACGCAGTCTCCAGCGTTCCAACGTTTCCGGGCGTCCCGTAGAGACTCTGTAGCTGGCCCAGAATATTGGAAGTCTGATCCGCGAACCCGCCGCCGCCGATTTCGGTGCGCAGCTGTTGCTGGATAAAGGTATCGAGTTCGCGGGTGACGCCAGTGACCAGGACCGATGCGCCGGGACCGCCGCTCGGGACCTCGATCTGATTGGCGCTCTCGGCGATGTAGCCGGGTGTGCCGGCGTTGGCGACGTTCGACGACGTGATCGAAAGCGCGATCTGGTTGGCGCGCAGGCCGGACAGCGCACTGGAAAGGGCTGAACTCAAACCCATCTTTGTTGCCCGCCTTGCATGAGATCACGCCAACTCGTGCCGCCGCTCGATCAGCGCAGCACGTTCAGCAAGCTCTGAACCATGTCGTTGGCCGTGGTGATCACCTTGGTGTTTGCCGAATACGCCTGCTGGGTGATGATCAGCTTGGTGAACTCGTCGGCGATATCGGTGTTGGAACCTTCCAGCGAGGAACCTGAGATCGTTCCGGAGGCGCCGATGATCGCCGGGCCGGACTGATCGGTGACCGCATAGGCGCCGCCGTCGAGCGCCTTCAGGAAGTTGGTACCGTTGAAGTGCGACAAGGAAATCGAGGCTAGATCGATGTTCTGCCCGTTGGAGAAGGTTCCAACCACGAGACCGCTGTTGTTGATCGCCACCGACTGAAGCTGGCCGGCGGCAAAACCGTTCTGCGTGATGCCGCCGATGGTTGCCGTGCCGCCAGCGGTGGCGAATTGGGTCAGGCCACCAGAGGGAATGCTGATCGTTACGTTCGACAGCGACTGGCCGCCCACCGTGATGGTCGGGATCGTGACGGAGCCGCTCGGTGGGCTTGTCAGAGCCCCGTTGTTATTGAAGACGAAGTTCGTGCCCACATTGGTCCACGCGGGGGTATTACCGCTGGCGGTGGGATCGTTCTGGTAGAACAGATTCCAGACGTCCTGATGCCCAGACCCGAGGTTGGCGCTGTCGATTTTGGCCCAGCGCAACTGGACATTGATCGGCGTTCCCGCCGAATTGAAGACCGTCACCGCGCCGCCGCTGATGCTCTCATTATCCAC